>Ga0116181_1001383_pt1 | contig 20971 bp, 26 predicted proteins | sample AD_UKC075_MetaG_FD_89752 | JGI IMG/M metagenome (GOLD analysis project Ga0116181, IMG submission 89752) | Active sludge microbial communities of municipal wastewater-treating anaerobic digesters from USA - AD_UKC075_MetaG | ecosystem: Engineered > Bioreactor > Anaerobic > Digestate | place: USA...
TCATGAGAGGCGGTCTCCTAAAGTCGTCGTTGGCGACAACTTAGTGTGATCCGGCCTCTCTGTAACGGGCCGTCCGTTCCGCCCGTGGCGAAGCGCTACCCCTCGAACGGCGCCGGGTCGCCCGCGCCGAGGCGCACGATCTCCGGCTCGTCGCCGGTGAGGTCGACCACCGTCGTGGGTTCGAGCCCGCAATCGCCGCTGTCGATGACGGCGTCGACGACGTGGTCCAACTCCTCCTTGATGGCCCAGCCGTCGGTCATCGGGTCGTCGACACCGGGCAGCAGCAGCGTGGACGACAGCAGCGGGGCGTCGAACGCGTCGAGGAGCGCCAGCGTGGTGCGATGGTCGGGGATCCGCACACCCACCGTGCGCTTCTTCGGATGCTGCATCATCTTCGGCACCTCGCGCGACGCCTTGAGGATGAACGTGTACGGCCCGGGGGTCGCCTTCTTCACGGCCCGGAACACCCAGTTGTCCATCTCGACGAACTGGCCCAGCTTCGCGAACTCGTCGACGACGAGCGTGAAGTGGTGCTTGTCGTCGAGCTTGCGGATGCGGCGGATCCGCTCGATGCCCTCCGCGTTGCCGAGCGCGCAACCCAGCGCGAAGCACGAGTCCGTGGGGTACGCGATCAGGCCGCCGTCGCGCAGGATCTTCGTGACCTGCGCCAGCGCCCGCGGCTGCGGGTTGTCCGGGTGAACGTCGAAGTACTGAGCCATGTCGTCAGCCTATCCTCGCTGGCGCTCGCGCGTCGGCTCAACCAGCGGGGTTACAGCAGGCGGGCCGAGATCAGGGCGACGTCGTCGGCCGAGAGCTCCAGGGACATCGCGGCGGCGGAGTCCGTGATGCTCTCGGGGCGGGAGGAGCCCGGGATCGGGATCACGTGGCCGCCGAGCGCGAGCTCCCAGGCCAGCGTGACGCGCTGCGGTGAGACGCCCAAGCGGCCGGCGACCTCGGAGAGCACCGCGAAGCGCTCGCCGACGCTCGCGGCGCCGGAGCCGCCGCCCAGCGGGGACCAGGGAACGAACGCGATGCCGTGCTCGCCGCAGAAGTCCAGCTCCTGCTTGCTCGTGTGGTTGAACTTCGGCGAGAACTCGTTCTGCACAGCGGCGAGCCCGCCGTCGCCCAGGACGTCGAGGGCGATCCGGATCTCCTCGACATTGGCGTTCGAGATGCCGATCTCGGAGACGAGGCCCTCCTGCTTCAGCGTGGCGAAGTTCTCGATGGCCTCGGCATAGGTGCGCGAGCGGTCGGGGCGGTGGAGGTAAAGGAGGTCCAGCTTGTCGACACGAAGGTTGGCCAGGGACGCCTCGACGCGGCCGCGGAGGTAGCCGAGCGAGGAGTCGCGGCCCCAGGTCTCGCCCTCGCCGCGGGTGATGCCCGCCTTCGTGGCCACGACGACGCCGGAACGATCGCCCTGGTAGGCCGCGAGCGCATCGGCCACCGCGCGCTCGTTGTGGCCCATGGTGTCCCAGGAGGGCGCGTAGATGTCGGCGGTGTCGATCAGCGTGACGCCCGCGTCCAGCGCCGCGGCGACCGTGGCGTGCACGCGCTCGCGCGACGGACCCTCGCCGTCGTAGAAGGAGAAGGGCATGGCTCCGAGGCCGATGGCGGAGACGGTGAACTGTCCGAGGCGACGCTGATGAGTGCTCATGCACCCAACCCTATCGACCCCGCAGCGGATCGACGGGGGCGTCCCTCGTCGCCGACACCGACACGGTCCCCGGGACCCCCGGGAGGCTGATGTCGCTCAGCTCGACGGCGCAGGTCACCTTCACCGACACCGTCCCTACTTCGCCAAGCGCCCGCGCCACGCCTGCGGCGTCCACCGCCGTGAAGACGGTGCGGCAGGCCAGGTCGCGTTCGGCCAGCGCCTGTGAGAGGGCCTCGTCGGCGGCCCGCTCCGCGGCGGGAACCGTGCGCTCGAGGGCCGCGGCCCGCGCGGCTGCCGATGCCGCCGCCCCGACGTGCTGGTCCGCGAGCGCGAGCCTGCCGAGACTGAGCAGCAGGGCGACGAACAGCAGGATTGCGGGCAGGATGACGGCCGCCTCGACGGAGGCCGCGGCGCCGCGCTCCCTGTTCACGGCGCCGTCACCCGCTCGGTGGCCGCCGTCGCGGTCTGCGAGATCGCGCGCGGCCACAGCACCACCACGGCGCTCCCGGTGACCGTCGCCGTCGTCTGCCTCGGCCCGCGGTCGACGACGACCCTGACCCTCGTCAGCGCCCCGTTGCCCGCGGCCTCGGCCCCGGAGGCGCGGCCGTCCGCCTCGCTGCCGTCGTGCACCGCCGCCGTGCGGGCCGCCTCCTGGGCCGCCGCGAGCGCCGTCGCCTCCGCCCACGTCACGAGCGACCACTGCAGGAGCAGCAGGAAGATGCCGAGCGCGAAGGGCAGCAGGACCGCGAGCTGCACCGAGCCGCTCAGGCCCCTGTCCGCGTGTCGCCTCCCCATCCCCGCATCCTCGCAAATCCGCGGGGCGCTGGCTAGACGCCGAAGGTTGGCTGTGGACAACTGCCCAGGACAAACCCACCCCGTCCAGGCGGGCGCTCGTGCAATAGGCTGGGCCCCGACGCGCCCCGCGTCCCAGACGAATCCGAAAGGACACCCCATGGTCAAGAAGGTAGCCATCCTCACGGCTGGTGGCTTCGCCCCCTGCCTTTCCTCGGCGATCGGCGGTCTCATCGAGCGCTACACCGAGGTCGCCCCTGAGGTGGAGATCATCGCCTACCGCCACGGGTACCAGGGCCTGCTGAAGGGCGACTTCCTCGTCGTCGACGACACCGTCCGCGCCAACGCCGCGCTGCTGCACAAGTTCGGCGGCTCCCCCGTCGGCAACTCGCGGGTCAAGCTGACCAACGCGAAGGACCTGGTCAAGCGCGGCCTCGTCGCCGAGGGCGACAACCCGCTCAAGGTGGCGGCCGACCGCCTCGTGGCCGACGGCGTCGACGTGCTGCACACCATCGGCGGCGACGACACCAACACCACCGCCGCCGACCTGGCGGCCTACCTCGCCGAGCACGACTACGGCCTCACCGTCGTCGGCCTGCCGAAGACCATCGACAACGACGTCATCCCGATCCGCCAGTCGCTCGGCGCCTGGACCGCGGCCGAGCAGGGCGCGATCTTCGCCAAGAACATCGTCGCCGAGCACAACTCCGGCTCGCGCATGCTGATCGTGCACGAGGTCATGGGCCGCCACTGCGGCTGGCTGACCGCCGCCACGGCGCAGAAGTACCGCGAGTGGCTGGACAGCCAGGAGTGGCTGCCCGAGATCGGCCTGTCGAAGGCCGCCTGGGACGTCCACGGCGTCTACGTGCCCGAGGGCGAGATCGACATCGCCAAGGAGGCCGAGCGCCTGAACACCGTCATGGACGAGGTCGGCAACGTCACGATCTTCCTCTCGGAGGGCGCGGGCCTCGACTCGATCGTCGCCGAGATGGAGGCCGCCGGCGAGGAGGTCCCCCGCGACCCCTTCGGCCACGTCAAGCTCGACAAGGTCAACCCCGGCGCCTGGTTCGCGTCGAAGTTCGCCGAGAAGCTGAACGCCGAGAAGGTCATGATCCAGAAGTCCGGCTACTACTCCCGAGCCGCCGCCGCCAACGACGCCGACCTGGCCCTCATCAAGCAGTGCACCGACCTCGCCGTCGACTCCGCCCTGCGCGGCGAGCCCGGCGTGATCGGCCACGACGAGGAGAACGGCGACGTGCTGACCGCCATCGCCTTCGACCGGATCAAGGGCGGCAAGCCGTTCGAGATCAACCAGGACTGGTACAAGGCCATGCTCGCCGAGATCGGCCAGGAGTTCCCGGCCCCGGCCGTCGCGCACTGATCCCTGCTTACCGCGAAGCGCCGACCGTCCCCGGACCGTCGGCGCTTTCGTGTTACCGAGACTTTCGGCTCAGGAACTCTCGCGCGCGACGAACGACCCCGACGAGAACCGCGCCCAGGCCGAGGCCGGTGGCGGCGCCGAGGCCGTAGCCGATCCCCAGGTTCACCTTCATGCCCCGGGCCGCGACGTCCTGGCGCACGGTCTCGTGCCTGCTCGGCCGGGGAATCCCGCCCCACGGCGCGGGCTCGCCTACGGGCTCCGGCTCGACGGCGTCGACGACGATGACCTCCTCCGCGGGTGCCGCTGGGGCATCCGCGTCGGCCACGGCCCCGCGCCAGTAGCCCTCGGTCCCCACCCAGGCCGCGGTGAACAGGATGAACATCGCCAGTGTGTTGAACAGCAGCATGACGACGATGGTGTTGCCGAAGATCTGCGCGGAGACGTTGCCGGAGAAGATGCCGAGGACGCGTCCGGCGACCGACTGCAGCACGGTGACGCCCAGCGCGCCGACGAGGGTGCCGATCAGCCACGCGCGGGGGCTGACCGGCTCGTTGGGCAGGACCACGAACAGGAAGGCGAACATCACCCAGCCGGCGACGAACGTCATCAGCACGGCGCCGAGCTGCACGAGGAAGCCGATCCCGGGCACGGACTCCCAGCCCAGCAACCTGACGATCTGCTCCGAGAAGGGGCCGCCGACGGAGGCGAGGCCCAGGCCGATGCCGATCGTGGTGATGAGCCCGAGGAAGACCAGGAGGTTGACGCCCAGCTCGGCGAAGAAGTTGCGCCGCTTCGTGGCGTCCTCGAACTCGTTGGACCACATCACGCGCACGGCGCGCTTCAGGTGCCCGGCCCAGCGGGACCCCGCCCAGCCGGCGCCGAGCAAGGCCCAGGTGGTGACCGATCGCCAGCTGACCAACGAGGTGGTGACGAGGTCGACCAGCGGCTCGGTCATCGCCGAGTCGCCGAGCGCGCCGCGGATCTCGCGGGTGAGCTGGTACAGCAGGTCCGGCCGCAGCACCGTCATGGTCATGCCGAGCATGGCGAACACGAACATCAGCACGGGGACGAGCGAGAGCACCGAGAAGTAGGTGATGGCGCCGGCGAACTGCGGGCCGAGGCGCTCCTGGAATCTCTGGTTGGCGTACAGCGCGTGGGCGACGAGGGGGTGCCTCTTGACCCGCTCGACCCATTCCCTCATGGGCTCGAACATACCCGGCAAGGCGGCTGCCTCAGACGGCGCGGGCGCGCCGACGGGCGGCGAGCTCGTCCGCCGGGTCCTCGACGACGGGGGCGGCCTCGTCGGTGGCGCGCTCTCCCGGCAGCGTCGAGATCGTGCCCTCGAGCTCGCGCCACACGGAGCTGACCGAGATCATGAACATGCCCTGGCCGCCGCGGGTAAGGTCGAACAGCTCGTTGGCCGAGGTCACCTCGAAGACGCTGAAGCCGTCGCTGACCAGCGTCAGCTCGGTCAGGTCGTCGACGCCGCGGGTGCGCAGGTGGTCGATGGCGACGCGGATCTGCTGCAGCGAGATGCCGACGTCCAGGAACCGCTTGACGACCCTGAGCAGCAGGATGTCGCGGAACGAGTACAGGCGCTGGGTGCCGGAGCCCTCGGCGTTGCGGATGCTCGGCACGACCAGGCCGGTGCGCGCCCAGTAGTCGAGCTGGCGGTAGGTGATGCCCGCCACGCGGTGGGCGATGGGGCCGCGGAAGCCGGTGTCGCTGGGGACGGGCGCGAAGTCGCCGTCGAAAAGCACCTCTTGCCACGCGAGCTTCTCGGCCACGGTCCCTCATTTCGGATCGGTGTGATCGGCTGACGGCCGACTCCCAGACGCTAACCGGACCCGGCGCCGTCGGTCATCGCGACACGCCCGGGCGAGCCGCAAAACATCAGGGGCCAATTCTATCGACGCGAGGCCCCGCCGGAAGGAGCGGGCCGCAAATCGCTATTGACTAGGGTCTTCGTCCTCGAAATCCTCCGCGCTGACGCTGTCGAGGAAGGCCCGGAAGGCCTCGACCTCGTCCGCACCGCCGGCCTCAACCTCAACCCCTACTTGATCCATGAGGGCGCGCGGGCAGCGCACCGGCCACCCCAACCTCACGGCGACGGCGACGCCGTCGCTGGGCCGGATCTGGATCTCCTCGGCGCCGATGTGCAAGACGGCGTCGTAGATGCCGTCGCTCATCCCCGTGATCACGACCTCACCCGTTCCCATGCGCGCGACCAGCGTGGCGAGCAGGTCGTGCGTCATGGGGCGCTGCGGCTTCTCCCCCTCCAGCGCCGACGCGATGGCCGCGGCCTCCGTGCTGCCGATCCAGATGGGCAGCGAGCGGGTGCCGCCCTCCTCGCCCAGCAGGAGAACCGGCGGATCTTCGGGGCTCAGCAACCGGATGCCGACCACTTCGAGCGAGATCATGAGGTAACCGTAGCTCAGAGAATCTGACCGTGCAGCAGGGCCGCGTGGGCCTGCATGACCAGGCGGTACATCTCGTGGACCAGCTCCTGCGGCGGGCCGCCCGAACGTCGCCGGTGCGGCTCGAGGAGCTGCTCGACGAACGCGGCCTCCATGCTGGCCGCCTGCTGCAGCACCCGCAGTTGGCGAAGGTCTATGCCGTAGCCGCCCAGCTTCTTCGCGGCGACGGCGAGCGCGACGGCCTCGGGGCCGTACAGCTGCGTGCCCCGGCGCGGCTGGATGATGCGCTGGCGCTCCAGCTGGATCATCGTGGCCTCTCCGATGCCGGACTCGGTGAGGACCTGCCTGCGGCTCATCAGGTGCTTGCCGCCGCGCGATGTCTTGCGTGGCTCCTGCGCAGGCTCGCCCTCGGGCTTCGGGTCGTGCGTGGGGGGTTCCTCGCCCCGGTCGATCGCCTCCAGCTCCTCCCGGATCACCTTGAGGGGCAGGTAGCGGTCGCGCTGCGCGCGCAGCACGTAGAGCAGCCGGTCGACGTCGTTCTGCGAGAAGCGACGGTACCCCGACGGCTGCTGCCGGTCCGGAGCGATCAGCCCCTCCGCCTCCAGGTATCTCAGCTTCGAGACCGAGATGTCGGGGAACTCGGGACGGATCATCTCCAGCACGCGGCCGATGGTGCGCGCCGGGCCGGGCATCAGAGCGTTCCGGGCTCGCTCAGCGAGATCGTCGCGCGGTACTTGCCGATCTGGATCTCGTCGCCCTCGCGGAGCATCGAGCGGCCGTCGAGGAGCGTCCGGTTCACGTAGGTGCCGTTCAGGCTGCCGAGGTCCTCGAGGTAGAGGTGCCCGGCGCTGCGCACGAACTTCGCGTGGTGGCGCGAGACCGTGATGTCGTCGAGGAAGATGTCCGACTCGGGGTGGCGGCCGACGGTTGTGACGTCCGCGTCGATCAGGAAGCGGTTCGAGTCCCCGGAGCCGCGATTGACCACCAGCAGGGCGTTGCCCGGGGACAGCGCACGCGCGGCCTCCCGCTCGTTCTCGGTCAGCTCGACGTGCTCGGGCGTGTCGACCGCGACGGGGATCATCGTGGTGGTATCGCCGGTGGAGTCGACGAGGGAGGTGCCACACTCGCTGCAGAACCTGGCCTCGGCAGGTCGGTCAGATCCACACTTCGGGCACTTCATATCCACACTTCCTCGTCGTTCGCCGGGGCTGGTCACAGGCTACCCCGAGTGCCTAGGTTAGCGCGGGCGCGCGAACTGATTGGCCTGGGGTTCCACGGTCGTGGCGATGCCGATCTCGTCGGACTGCGTGATCAGCACCGACCCCCCGACGCGCTCGCCCTCGACCTCGCTGACGAGTCCGCCGCGGAAGCGCGCGCCCGCCTCGAGCGTCGCGGGGTCGCCGATCGCGTCGATGAGGTACGGCGCGCGGAGCTCCACGCCGTCGGCCACGACAGTGCCGTCTTCCGTGGTGGTGAACGCGGAGCGCATGACGAGGCGCACGGCGTCGTTCAGCTCGATCACCTCCGCGCCGGCGTCGCGCAGCTCCTCGACGGCGTCGAGCAACAGCTCCGCCGTCAGCTTGCCCTCGGGGTCCGAGATGGAGATCCGCACGCCGGGGCCGGTCACGGGCACGACGCCCGCCAGGATCTCGGCCTGCTGGAGGCGCCGTTCGGCCTCCTGCCGGGCCGCCTCCTCGCGGTTCGCGCCGCTGATCAGCTCGGTGCGCGCGGCCTCGAGGTCGCGGGCCTCGTCCTCCAGCCGCCGGGTCTCGGCGGAGATGTTGTCGAGTAGCTGGATCAGCTCGGCCTGGCGGACGTTCGTGAAGTCCGGCTGCGCGGCCTGCGAGCCGAGCGTGATCACGACGATCAGCGAGGTCACGAACAGCGCGAGGCCGACGGTGAGCTGGCCTCGACTCGGCCGGAAGAAGTCCCGCAACAGGTTGGCGCGCCGGCTGGGGTCGATCGCCCGGCGGGCGGGGGGCGTTTCCTCAGGCATGCAGCACGGCCCTCCTGATGGCGGCGGCGTTGGTGAAGATCCTGATGCCGAGGACGACGACCACGCCGGTGGAGAGCTGGGAGCCGACGCCGATCTGGTCGCCCACGAACACGATCAGCCCGGCGATCACGACGTTGGAGAGGAAGGAGACGAGGAAGACCCGGTCGGAGAAGATGCCCTCCAGATAGGCGCGCGTGGCGCCGAGGATGGCGTCGAAGGCCGCCACGATCGCGATCGGGAGGTATGGAGCGAGAACCGGCGGCAGCGTGGGCTGCAGCACGACGCCGACGACGATGCCGGCGATCAGGCCCAACAACGCGAACATAGCTCCTCCTATCCCGCCGCCGCGTGGCGGAGGGTCATGCCCGAGTCGGCGGGGAGGGAGAGGTCCCCGTCGGCCTGGGAGATCGACATGGTAACGCCGTAGTTCTGGGTCAGGAAGTGCCACCACGAGGCGGCCGCGGTCTCGTTGAAGCGGGCCTGGAGCCGGTTGGGATCGCCGATCACGTCCAGCCGGTAGGGCGGGCTGAGCGAGACGTAGTCGACGGTGATGGCCGCGCCTGCGGAGCGGATGGGGGTGAGCACGGTCAGCCGCCTGCCGTTGATGCTGATCGCCTCCGCGCCCGCGGTCCAGAGGCCGTTGACGAGCCGCGTGAGGTCGCCGTCGAGCACGAGCCCGCTGGTGCCGTCGGCGCCGGGGGCGTCGGACACCTCCACGACGATGCCCGGACCCTCGACCGCGACGGCCCCGGTGAGCTGCTCGAGCTCGGTCAGCCGTGCGCGCTGGTCGGGATCGCCGAGGGCCTGCTGGCCGAGGCGGCCAATCTCCTCGTCGAGGGCCGTCACCCGATCGGCGACCTCCCCCTGGCGGGCCTCCGCGGCGGCGACCCGGTCGAGGAGCTCCTGGCGCTGCGCGGCCGCGGTGCCCGCGCCGCGGGTGGTCTGGAGGAGGGCGACGGTGATGAGGACCGCCACGAGGCCGATCGCCGTGGCCAACCGCACGCGGCTGGGCTTCGCGGACGAGCCCGCGCGGTACTCGGGCTCGAGGGCGTCGGCCTGCAGGTCGGTCAGCAGGCTCATGCTGGCGTCGGGACGCCTCACCTGTCTCCCTTCGCGAGCCGCACGGTCTCGCGGACGTAGAGCAGGCCCGCGGCCCAGTAGAACGCGGCCCCGGCGATGCCGAGCGCCCAGCCGAGCCAGTAGGCGACGGGCCAGCCGAGGAACTTCTCGGAGCCGATCAGGATCAGCGGGAGCGCGAACAGCAGCAGGAACGTGCCCGTCTTGCCCACGTAGTTGACCGGTAGCGCCACGATGCCGTGCTTGCGGAGCACGGGGACGAGGGCGGCGAGCATGACGTCGCGGGCGAAGAGGGCGACGACGAACCAGATCGGCACGATCCCGCGCAGCAGCAGGACGATCACCGTCGCGAGGATGTACAGCCGGTCCGCGATGGGGTCCAGCTTCGCGCCCAGCGCCGTGCGCTGCTTCAGCCTGCGCGCCAGGTAGCCGTCGACCCAGTCCGTGGCGCCGAACACCGCGAGCAGGATGATGGCCGCGGTGTCCTGGCCGATGAGGATCAGCCAGCAGAACGTGGGGATGCCGAGCAGGCGCACGAACGAGATGACGTTGGGGATGGTGAGGACGGCGTCGGTATCCCACTGCTGTTCGGGGACGAGAGATGCTGCCACGCCGCCAGCCTATGCCATGCCTGTGAACGCGTCCGCGCCGTGCCCGCTTCCCGCACGCCGCGGCCCACATCCCCTTGCGGCTATGGTCTAGCGCGATCGGCTGAGCTCATACGCCCGGAGCACCCGCGGGCCGACGGAGTCCCAGGCGTAGGGGGCGGCCGCGGCTCTTGTCAGGGCCGGGTCTGGGGGTGTGGCGAGCAACTCGCGGAGGCCTGCGGTCGCGGCGGTCGCGGCGCCGGGCGGGAAGAAGCGGGCGACGGCGGGGTCGTCGACGACGGCGCGGAAGGCGGGCAGGTCGCTGGCGAGGACCGCGGCGCCGTGGGCCAGGGCCTCGACCAGCACCAGCCCGAACGACTCCCCCGCCAGGTTCGGGGCGACCAGCACCGTCGCTTCGGCGAGCAGGCGCTCGCGTTCGGCGTCCGAGACCGCTCCCAGGACGGTGACACCCTCGGTGGGCGTGGTGGGGCCGACGGCGACGAACTCCGCATCGACGCCCGAGCGGGCGACCTCGGCGAAGACGGGGAAGCCCTTGCGCGGCTCATCACGGCCCAGGAACAGGACCATCGGACGCCCCGCTCCGTGAGCCGGCCGTGAGGCGCTAGCCGAACGCTGCGTCGAAAGGGCCGGCAGTTCGATCGCATTCGGCACCACCTCGGGCGTCACCCCCGTCGCGGCGCGGGCCGTGGCCGCGGCGGCCTCGGAGACGGCGAGGGAGACGCGATCGCGGGGAAGGAGCGCGGCGCGGGCGCGGAGGACGGGACGGAGCGCGCCGACCCCGAACGCCGCGTGATGCGTGACCACCAGCGGGCGGCCGCCTCGCGCCGCCGCGAAGGCCGCTCCCGGGGTGAGCGGCTCGTGGACATGCACGACGTCGGCCGTTGCCGCGGCGGCCCTGGCCGCGCGGGCCTGGGCCGGCGCGAGCGCCAGCCGCGCCGTCGAGCCGTTGAAGGGAAGCGGCGTGGCCCGGCCGAGGAGGCGCACCGGTACCCCGGCGTCGACGACCCGCTCCCCCGGCGCGACGACGAACGCGTCGTGGCCCTCTTCCCGCAGCCAGCGGGCCAGGCCGAGGACGTGCGTGCCCACGCCGCCGGGGACGTCGAGCGAATAGGGCGTGACCAGCGCGATCCTCACGGGCCCGGGCTCCTCAACCACACGGTCACAGGGCCCGACGCAGCATCAACCAGTTGGACGGGTCATCGCGGACGGCGTCGGCGAAGCCGGCGACGACCCCCGTCATCAACTCGGCGGCCGAGTCGCCAGGGACGGGGTCGGAGATGCGAATCTCGAGGCGGCCGCCGTCGAAGTGCGTGGTGACGACGCGCAGGTCGGCGCCGGTGCGCCGCGCCAGCAGCGCGGGGCCTGCGGGAACCCGCAGCTCTCCCCCGCCGGGCCACGCGACGGCGAGGCCGCGAGCGCTGAGGTCGCGGTCGGCGAGCAGGCAGACCAGCCTGCCCGCGCGCACGTCGTCGCCGAGGCGGCGCATCAGGTCGGGTTGATCCACCGGGTAGATGGTCATGCCCATGCCCGCGCGCGCGTCGCGGAAGCGCTCGAAAAGGCCCTCGGGGAGCCGCTCGGCGACCGAGACCACCTTGATGCCGACCCGCGCGCACCAGGCCCCGGCGAAGTCCCACGAGCCCATGTGCGGGAGGGCCGCCACCATGCCGGGTCCCGCCAGCGAGTCGCGCAGCTTGGCGACATCCGCGTCCGTGATCCGCACGACCCGCAGCACGTCGTCGTCGCTCCAACGCGCGAGGCTGAGCGACCACAGCGTGTTGCGGAGCCAGTTCTCGAGGAGCCGGCGACGCGCCCGAAAGCCGGGACGACGTCCCGTTCCCGCCTCGATCGAGTCGGCCCACGCCGCCACGGCGGGCAGCGGCAGCGCGGCGAGCGGCACAGAGGCGAGCCGGGCGAGCGCGTCGCCGACGCGGCGCGGCAGCCGCCCGCCGACCGCCCAGACCAGGCCGGTCAGGCCCACGTCACTCGTCCCACGCTTCCGCAAGCAGACGCCGCGCCTCGCCCAGCAGCTGCGGCACGGGCTTCGTGCGAGCGACGATGGGCATGAAGTTCGCGTCGCCAGACCAGCGCGGCACCACGTGCTGGTGCAGGTGCGCCGCGATCCCGGCCCCGGCCACCTCGCCCTGGTTCATCCCCAGGTTGAAGCCGTCAGGATTCGATACCCGTCGAATGACGCGCATGGCGCGCTGCGTCAGCTCGGCGACCTCGCGCGTCTCGTCGACGGTGAGCTCCGTGTAGTCGGAGACGTGCCGGTACGGGCAGACGAGCAGGTGCCCGGGCGAGTAGGGGAAGAGGTTCATCACGACGTAGGCGTGCTCTCCTCGCGCGACGATCAGCCCGTCCTCGTCCGAGCGCCCGGGGGCCGCGCAGAACGGGCACTCCCCCGTCCTCTCCGGCTTGCCCTCTCCCTGGATGTAGGCCATCCGGTGGGGGGTCCACAGACGTTGGAACGCGTCCGGGACCCCCGCGAAGTCCGTGCTGGGCAGAGCCTCAGGCATGGGCCGTCGGCGACTCGTTGGACCGCGAGGCGATCCACGCCACGATCTCCGCCACGGCCTCGTCGGCCGGGACGGCGTTGCGCTGCGAGCCGTCGCGGAAGCGGAAGGACACGGCGCCCGCGTCCCGGTCCTCACCGCCCGCGATCAGGATGAAGGGAGCCTTCTCCTGCGTCGCGTTGCGGATCTTCTTGCCGAACCGGTCGTCGCCGTCATCGAAGTGGACCCGCACGCCCTCGGCGCGCAGCCTCGCCACCACGCCGGCCAGGTACTCGTTGAACTCGCCCGCGACGGGCACCGCGACCACCTGGACGGGGGCGAGCCACGCCGGGAACGCGCCCGCGTAGTGCTCGATCAGCACGCCCATGAACCGCTCGATGGAGCCGAACTTCGCCGAGTGGATCATGACGGGCTGCTGGCGCGAGCCGTCGGAGGCCGTGTACTCCAGCGTGAACCGCTCGGGCTGGTTGAAGTCGTACTGGATGGTCGACATCTGCCAGGTGCGGCCGATCGCGTCCTTCGCCTGGATCGAGATCTTCGGGCCGTAGTACGCGGCGCCGCCCGGATCGGGGACGACGGGGAGGCCGGACTCGTCGGCGATCTCCTGCAGGATGGCCGTCGCCTCCGCCCACTGCTCGTCCGAGCCGATGAACTTGTCCTTCTTCTTGCCGTCCTCGTCGCGGGTCGAGACCTCGAGCGCGACGTCGGTCAGGCCGAAGTCGGTCAGCAGGGACAGGATGAAGCGCAGCAGGTGGCGTACCTCGTCGGGTGCCTGCTCCTTGGCGCAGTAGCTGTGCGAGTCGTCCTGCGTGATCGAGCGCACGCGGGTGAGGCCCTGCACGACGCCGGACTTCTCGTCGCGGTACACGGTGCCGAACTCGAAGAACCGCAGCGGCAGCTCGCGGTAGGAGCGGCCACGCGAGTCGAAGATCAGGTTGTGCATCGGGCAGTTCATGGCCTTCAGCCGGTAGGCCTGGCCGCCCTTGACGACGTTGCCCTGCGCGTCGCGCTCGGCGTCCTCCAGCAACGGCGGGAACATGCCGTCGCTGTAGTACGGGAGGTGCCCGGAGGTGTAGAAGAGGTCCTCCTTGGCGATGTGCGGGGTGCCGACGTAGTCGAAGCCCTCCTCAATGTGGCGGGTGCGCACGTAATCCTCCATGGCGCGCTTGATGACGCCGCCCTTGGGATGGAACAGCGGCAGGCCGGAGCCGACGATCTCGTGGAAGCTGAACAGGTCCAGCTCCTGGCCGAGCTTGCGGTGGTCGCGCTTGGCGGCCTCCTCCAACCGGGTCTTGTACGCGCTCAGCTCGTCCTTGCTCGGCCACGCGGTGCCGTAGACGCGCTGCAGGCCCGCGTTGCGCTGGTCGCCGCGCCAGTACGCGGCGGAGCTGCGGGTCAGCCCCCAGCCGTTGCCCAGGTAGCCGGTGTGGGGCACGTGCGGCCCGCGGCAGAGGTCCTTCCAGGCGACCGACCCGTCACGGCGGACGTTGTCGTAGATGGTCAGCTCCCCGGCGCCGACCTCGACGGAGGAGCCGTCGTCGTCGGAGGCGGAGCCCTTGTCGGTGATCAGCTCCAGCTTGAACGGCTCGTCGGCCAGCTCGGCGCGGGCCTCCTCGTCCGTGACGGCGCGGCGCACGAAGCGCTGCCGCTCCTTGACGATCTGCCCCATCCGCTTCTCGATGGCCTTAAGGTCCTCGGGGGTCAGCGGCGCGGTCTGGAAGTCGTAGTAGAAGCCGTCGACGATGGGCGGCCCGATGCCAAGCTTCGCCTCCGCGAACAGGTTCTGCAGCGCCTGCGCGGTGACGTGGCCGGCGGAGTGGCGCAGGATCGAGAGACCCTCCGGCTCGCCGATCAGCACCGGCTCGACGTCGTCGCCGTCGGCCAGCTCGCGCTGCAGGTCGCGGGTCTCGCCGTTCACGCGCATCGCGACGACGGTGCGGTCGTCGCCGAACAGGTCGAGGCCGGTCGTCGTGGTCGTCAGCTCCACCTGTTCCGCGTTGTCGGTGCGGCGGACGGTGATGACTCCACTCATCGGGCTCTCCTTATCGGACGTCGGGCGCATTCGGCCCGTGGGCACGTGCGGCCCACGGGCTATTGTGCCGTACCGGCGATCAGTCGCGCGCTGCGAGGAGGTCCTGCTCGTCCGGGTGGCGCTCGATGTACTTGGCGATGAACGGGCAGGTGGGGATCACCTTCGCTCCGAGCTCGCGGGCATCGGCCAGAGCGAACGCCACGAGCTGCTGCCCGAATCCCTTCCCGCCGTGCGAGGGGTCGACCTCGGTGTGGTGCATGTCCAGCACGCCGTCGTTGTCGTCGTACTCGATGAAGCCGGCGACGTCGCCATCGACGCGAAGCTCGTACCGCCGGAGTTCGGCGTTCTTGGAGAGGATCACATTCTCGTCACTCATGACCGGACTCTACCCGCCATCGAAGCGACGCCGGACCGCGCAGGGCGCGACGACGATCACGTGGCCTTCCGGTCGGCGATGGGATGCACGGTGGCGGCGGTGAGCCGGACGAGGTCCGCGGGCGCAAGCTCGACGTCGAGGCCTCGTCGTCCGCCGCTGACGAGGACGGTGTCGTACTCGACGGCGCTCGCGTCGAGCACCGTCGGGAGCGCGCGCTTCTGGCCGATGGGACTGATGCCGCCGACGACCATGCCACTGCTGCGCTCGGCCGCCGCGGGGTCGGCCATGGCGAGCTTCTTGAGCCCGAGAGCGACGGCGAGGGCCTTGAGGTCGAGCGTGCGGTCGACGGGGACGATGCCGACGACGAGCTGGCGGCCGTCGCTCGCCAGCAGTGTCTTGAACACGCGGCCGGGCGGAAGGCCGAGCGCCGCGGCCGCCTCCAAGCCGAAGCTCACCGCGCGCGGGTCGTGCGCGTACTCGCGGACGGTGTAGGCGACCCGCGCCGCGTCAAGCGCCCTCAGCGCGGGCGTGCCGGATGGTTTCTTGGCCATTTCTCCTCCTTGCTGTCCGAATGGCGCCGACCGAGGCCACGATCACGCACGCCATCGCGAGCCACTCCACCCATCCGAGCCGCTCCCCCAGCACCATCCAGGCGAACAGGGCCGCGGCGGCGGGCTCGAGGCTCATCAGGATGCCGAAGGTGGACGCCGTGATCGAGCGCCGCGCGGGCACCTCGAGGCCGTAAGGGACAACGGAGCTGAGCAGCGCCACCGCGGCCATCGTCAGCCAGACCCCGGGTGTGCCGATGCCGCCGTCGGCGGTCAGCAGCACCGGCGCGGCGAGCAGGAGCGTGCCGAGCATGCTGCCGGCGGCGACGCCGCTGATGCCCTCCCAACGCCTCCCGAGCGGTCCCGCGAGCACGATGTAGCCCGCCCAGAACGCGCCCGCGACCAGCGCGAGCAGGAGGCCAAGGAGATCGGCCGACGACGGCAGCGCGCCGAGCAGCAGCACGCCCGCCGCGGCGAACCCCACCCACACCAGATCGACGGGGCGACGAGACCCCAGCACCGCCAGCGCCAGCGGACCGATGAACTCCACCGTCACCGCCACGCCGATCGGGATCCGCGCGAACGAGTAGTAGATGGCAACGTTCATGCCGACCAGGCAGACGCCGTAGCCGAGCGCGACCAGCCAATCGCGCGCGCTGCGCCCGGTGAACCTGGGTCGCGCGATGGCGAGGAACACGACGCTCGCGAGCGCCACGCGGGTGAGCGCCAGCACCCCTGGCGACGCGGTATCGAAGACACCCTTGGCCATCGCGGCACCAAGCTGCACCGACGCGATGGCGACGAGCACCAGCACTACCGGGTTGACTCTGCTCACGGCTCGCCGCGGGTCTTTGTTTTGCCCGGGCCTGGCAGCACGGTGCTGTCAAGAAGCCCGCTGGGCTCGGGCTCGTCGTCGCGGTAGGTGGCCGCAACATCGTCGGTCATCGTTCTACTCCTCGTCCCGATCCGTGGCGCGGGTGGCGAACGATAGACGAGCGCGTTCGGCGGCCCACCATGCGGCGTCGCGCTCAGCCGCCGGAGTGCCCGTCGTGACGATCGCGCCGAGCATCTCGCGAAGCGGCGCGAAGTCGCGTTCCACTGATGCCGCTCGGCACGCCTGGTCGTTCGTCGACCCGTGAACGCCACGCCAGTCGAGCTGCCAGCCTGCATCACGGGCGACACGGTTCCAAAACACTCTCTGCGTACGACCGTTACCCTCCCGGAAAGGGTGGACGTAGAAGCGAGAACTTTTCGATCTGATGCAACATGCGGTGGTTCCGCGTGTTTCCGGGCCTTTGGGTCGCCAGGATCGCGTCGGCTTGCCAGCGTGGTGGTGGAGTGAGGCGCGGTGACGCCGCCGGGTCACGTTCAGCCCCATGATTCCGGGCTGTTTGGCGAGGGCGTGATCCGCGTTGTGGGCCATGTCATCCATTCTAGCGTTGCGTTAGATGCAATAATGATGGGGTGGGTGAGGATGCGGAGGTGCTGCTGCTTCGGCAGCCGGGCATTGTGCCGTTGCACGAGGACGCGGCCGTTTTCGGCGGAATGCTCGATGGGTTCTCCCGCCAGCAGGTGAGTCGCGGTCTGGCGACGCAGACGATCCAGATGCGCCGCTGGCAGGTGGAGCGGTTCCAACGGTTCGCGGATTCGTACCCGTGGGAGTGGCTGCCGGGTGACGTCGAGGACTTCACCACGAGCCTGTTCAGCGGCCCACGACCGTTGTCGCGTTCGACGGTGCGGATCTATCACCTGACGTTGCGCGCGTTCTGCGATTTCGTCACCGACCAGCGCTATGGGTGGGTGGCGGAGTGCCGATCACGGTTCGGGTCGGTGCCGACGCAGGTGTGCTTCGAGTGGAACACGGTCGCGCACACCGTCGATTTCGAGGGCACGCCGGGTCGGCGGCCGCTGGACTATGACGAACTGGACGCGCTGTTCGCCGTCGCTGACGCACGTGTGGAAACACTGCGGCAGCAGGGCCGCAAGGGCGCGCTGGCCGCGTTGCGGGATGCCCAGCTACTGAAGACGACTTATGCGTGGGGGCTACGTCGCCGCGAGGTGCTGGGGCTGGATGTGGTCGATCTGCGGACGAACGCGAAGACACCGCAGTGGGGTCGGTTCGGGCTACTGCACGTGCGGCACGGGAAGTCCTCGAAAGGGTCGATTCCCAAGCGCCGGTCGGTGTTGTCGCTCCCGGAGTTCGAGTGGGCGATCGACGGGCTGCGCCTCTACGTCGAGCAGGTGCGGGAGAAGTTCAACCCCGGCAACCATCCGGGGCTCTGGCCGACCGAGCGCGGCACCCGCGTCGGTGACCGTTACCTCGACCGGCGGTTCGCGCAGCTCCGCGACGAGGCTGGGCTGCCGAGCGAGCTGACCCTGCACAGCCTTCGCCACTCCTACGTGACGCACCTCATCGAGCTTGGTTATGCGGAGCAGTTCGTGCAGGCCCAGGTCGGGCACGCCTACGCGTCGACGACGGCGATCTACACCTCGGTGACCGACGACTACCGCAACCGTGTCCTGGCGGCGGCGATCGACAAGTTCTACTTCCCGGAAGGAAGCACCCGATGACGACGAAGACGATCACCTGGCGGCTGCGGACACTGATGGCCGAACGCGGAATGTTCAAGACCACAGACCTCCTCGAACCGCTGAACGCCGAAGGCGTCGCACTCTCCCGCGAGCAGGTCTTCCGGCTGGTGACCCAGACCCCGCAACGCCTCAACGTCGAGGTCCTCGCGGCACTCTGCACGATCCTGGACTGCACGCCCAGCGACCTACTCGTCCTCGAACAAGCCGCCGCACGGTCGGTGCAGGCGACGGGGACGAGCGGAAGGATCGAGGACATCGGAGACCTGCGCCCCGTCGCCGCGCGCATCCAGCGACCGAAGCTGTGACCACGACCCCACGCGGCACTCCACAGCCAAACGGGGTGTTCGGGCGTCGCGTCGCCGCCGCCCTGGCCGCCAAGGGCGTGACCGCACCGGAACCGGCCGTCATTGACGCGGCGGAGAGGATCGTGCAAGCGAGAGCGCGGAACGGGACGCTGCGGCTGCTGACCAGCGACGAGTTCAACCCCATCGAACTGCATGGGGAGACAACACCGAGTCAGGTGCAGACGCTGCTGGCGAATCTTGTCCGCGATGGCGCGACCGGCATCCGGTTGCCGCTCTGCCCGTCATGCCGCACCAGGAGAGTCGTCAAGGTCCGCAACGAGCAGGGTCAGCGCGAATGTTTCCGCTGCGCGCAGCGCCGCTCCTACGGGGAGTGCCCCGATTGTCTGCGGATGAAGAAGCTCACCGCCACCAACACCGATGGGCAGCGCGTCTGCCAGCGCTGCGGGCCGGAGGGCATGCCGACGTTCACCTGTGACGACTGCGGGAAGACCGTCACCACCGTCGGGCGCGTCGACGGGCGACGGGTCTGCCTGAACTGCTTCCCGAAGCGTCTGCGACTCTGCGTGTCGTGCGGTCAGGAGAAGAAGATCGCCGTGAACATCCTCCACGGCCCGCACTGCTTCGCCTGCCACAACCGCATCCTCCGCAACCCGGCACCCTGCCCCGGATGCGACGAGAAGCGCATCCTCGCGTTCCTCGGTGCCGACGACCTCCCGTGCTGCGCGGGCTGCGCCGGTCAGCCTCCTCGTTACGCCTGCCGACGCTGCGGCAGCGAAGAACACAACTACGGTCGCCTCTGCGGAAAGTGTGTCCTCAGCGATCGTTGCGACGATATCCTCACCGGCCCCGACGGTGAGTTCCTTCCTCCGATGCAGGCACTGCGTGACTACCTGCTCGCGCAGCCTCGCCCGGCCCAGATCATCAAGTGGCTGCACATGGGGCCGAGCACGGACCTGCTGCGTGACATCGCATCCGCGCGAGCCGCAATCGAGTCCATACTGGACGCGCCTCGACCGAGCAAGCCATTGATCTACCTGCGCACGCTCCTCCTCGACTCCGGTGCCCTGCCGCGCGATGCGGCGGCCACGCGGCAGCTGATGGCCTGGGCGACGCACACCATCGGCGGAGCCTCCGCCGAACACCGCCAAATGCTGCGCACCTACACTCGATGGGTGCTGATGCGCCGAGCCAGCCGAGATGCCGCAGGCGACATCGCTATCGGCGCAGCTCGGCACCTCAAAGCATCGCTGCGCGGCCTGATCACTTTCCTCACCTGGACTGAGGAACAACAGACGCCCCTGCACGCTCTCACCCAGGCGCAAATCGAGGAGTTCATCACCCTCCGCACCGCACGACGATGGCTCCCGCAGTTCCTCACCTGGGCCGCCGAACGCGACATCACGCCCGAGCTCGACATCTCGACACTCCCGCGCCGAGAACCCACGATCAGCACGTCCGAAGAACACCTCGAAAACGTCATCCGCACCCTCACCACGGATCGCACAATCCCGCTCGATGCGCGCCTCGCGGCGCTGCTGATCGCGGTCTACGGACTCCCCGCAACCAAGACGCTCGCGCTGCGTCGCCGCCAGCTCCGCGACGAGAGCGACGGCCTCGACCTCCACATCGGAGACCGTCCGCTCACGTTGCCCGCGCCGATCACCCTGCTCGCTCGCGAGCAGCTCGACCTCCGACCCGACGCCGACGATGACGCATGGCTGTTCCCTGGCCGTCTCCCTGGGCAGCCTCTCGACCCGCAATACCTCTCACTTCGCCTGCGCCCTCTCGGCACCAGCATCTCCGCGCTACAGAACACCGCCCGGTTCCGGCTCGCCGGAGCCGTCCCCGCCAAAGTCCTCGCAGACGTACTCGATTTCGGCGTCGCCACCTTCGAGAACTACGCCCGCCTCGCCGGAGGCACCCGTGGTGACTACCCGGCCCTGCGCGCCACGGCACCAGCCATCCCCACCGGCCGGCGCCGCTGAACGCGACCTGCCACAGCACCGACACAGCCGCATTCCAGCCGCGTTGAGAAAAGCCCCGAAAATCCAGTAGACATAAGGCTATGACCGACTACCCCACGAACCATGATCTCGGCCGGATCGACGTCATCGAACTGGACGACACTCCTGCCCTGAGTCGTGACGTCACCCTCAACATCGCCACGATCCAAGCCGCCTGGCCCGACTTCGAGAGCTCCTTCGACTCACTACAGGGCCGCAGAATGATGGGACTGTTCTACGGCGAGAACGAGATATACCGCCTGTCCTCCACACGTCTTGGTCGAGACCACGACAACCCACTCGGCCTCGACGAGACCGTGATACCAGGCGGCAGCTACCTGCGCCTGCGCCTGCGCGGCACCGCCCCGTCTATCTACGAGAACATTGCCCCCGCATTCGACGCGCTCTTCGAACATGCAGACCACGACCCTGGACGGCCGCACATCGAGTACTACCGCCGCGAGGGCGAGGTCGACTGCCTCGTCCCGGTCAGCTCATCGAACTGACCTCAAACAAGGTGGATAGTTCTCACTCGGATAAGGCACTTCCACCGGTATTGAACTGGTCGTAGTGGTGGGCGAGGCGGTCGACAAAGCGCTCACGTTCGAGCCCGCGGAGATGGTTGTCGGACCGCAGCTCTTCGGCGGCGTAGCCGGCCGCGCGGCCGATCATCGAGA
>Ga0116181_1001391_pt1 | contig 20946 bp, 17 predicted proteins | sample AD_UKC075_MetaG_FD_89752 | JGI IMG/M metagenome (GOLD analysis project Ga0116181, IMG submission 89752) | Active sludge microbial communities of municipal wastewater-treating anaerobic digesters from USA - AD_UKC075_MetaG | ecosystem: Engineered > Bioreactor > Anaerobic > Digestate | place: USA...
GAAACGCGCGTCGTCGAGCTGCACGTCCGCCCTGCGCAACAGCTGGCCCGGCTGCAATGGCAGCGTGAACCCGGGCTTCCACAGCGCGCAGCCCTCGGCATGCAGGTTCACCGCCAGCATGGCGGTGGATTCGGTGCCGACCGGCGCCAGCGGCACATAGACCGCCGGCGCGCTGTGCACCGGCAGGCGCAGCCCTCGCCCATGCCGCAATGCCGGCCGGGACGGGCTGTCCCGCCCTATCGGCCGCGCTGGCCTGCCATGGAGGCCGGCGCCCGGCCGGTGGTGTCGAAGCGGCCCAGTCGTACTACGGTGTTGCCCGGCCGGGCATGGGCCATGCCCGGCATCACCAGCACGCAGTCGTCGTACGGGCTCAGCCACACATGGTCGCCGTCCTGGGCGATCGGCGTGCCCGCCTTCGGCACCACGCCCAGGCCCACCGGCGGCACCAGGAAGCGGAAGGCGCTGCTGCGCGCCGTCACCGCCTCGGTCACCCGCACCAGGCGCTGCGCGGGCGGCAGCGGCAGCCGCCTGCGTGCGTCAGCCCAGGCGGTGCTGACGATGCCGGTCAGCGCCAGGAAGCGCACCAGGCTGTCGATGGCCACGTCGACCGCGGCACGTTCCCAGTGCTGGCCGCATTCGATCAGCAGGGCCCGCTTCGGGCTGGCCGCATCGCCGAAGCCGCCGCGCTCGACCATGCGCAGCCCTGCCGGGTGGCCGGTGTCGATCAGCAGGTCGGCCGGCATGCCGAGTTCGCGGGCAAAGTCGGCGTTCTTGTCCTGCGTGCCGCAGACCATCAGCGGCACGCAGGGCTCGCTCATCGAATGGATGTCCAGCAGCAGGTCGGCCGCGTCCACGAACGGCTGCAGTTCCCGCGCCCGGCGCAGCTCCACCGAATCACGCGGGCCGAACAGCACATCGTCGGCCCAGACGCGGTTCAGGTCCTCGTCGACACAGCGCGCCACATGCGGGTTTGCCGGGTCGAAGCGCTCGAAGGCGGCGACGTTGGCGAAGGCCAGCACCAGGCTGCCGTGCAGCGGGGTCACGCCCTCCCGAAGCAGCCAGTCCAGCGCGATGGCGCCGCACAGCTCGTTGCCGTGGGTCAGGGCCTGCACCATCACCACCGGCCCGGGGCGGCCCGAGTCGAAGCGGTGCACATAGGGCACGCCGGTGTTGCCGGCGGCGTAGGCGCGGATGTCGGGGGCTTGCAGTTCGATCGGGGGCAGGATGCTCATTCGGTGTCGATGGCCGGTTGGGTGGCGCCCAGCAGGGCGGTGGCGCTGTCGTCCTTCAGCCCGACGCCGGTCAATCGGCGGCGCAGCGCCTCGGTGACCAGCCAGGCCAGTCGTGCCGCCGCCAGGGCCGGTGCCAGGCCGTCCGGGCGGATGTTGCTGACGCAGTTGCGCTGGGCGTCGTGGCAGCCCGGCTTCGGTGCATGAGTCAGGTAGGCGCCCAGGCTGTCGGGCGAACTCAGGCCCGGCCGTTCGCCGATCAGCACCAGTACCAGCCGGGCCTGCAGCGCCGCGCCGATGGGGTCGCCCAGGGCCACGCGGGCCTGCAGCGCGATCACCGGCCGCGCGATTGCCAGCCGACCGGCCAGCGCCGCATGCAGCGCCTGCAGCAGCGGCACGGCGTGGCGTTGCAGGGCCACGGCCGACAGGCCATCGGCCAGCACCAGGGCCAGGTCGACCGGCTCGTCGGCCTGCAGCGCATCGGCACTGGCCGGCGCCAGCAAGCGGCCCAGGTCGGGGCGGCGCAGGTAGGTGGCGCGGTCGATGGCTTGGCTGTGCAGCACCGGCCCGCACGGCAGGCCGGCGGCCGCCAGGTCGGCCTGCAGCGCAGCCACGTCCAGCGCCATGTGCACGGCATCCCGCGCCTGGGCATGGGCAGCCGCCAGGCGCAGCACCTCGTGCGTGGGCAGGCCGGCGCCGCTGCGGCCCAGGGCGATGCGCGCCGGCGTGTGGCGGCGCAGATCGGCCCAGGGGTCAGGCAGCGGGTCGCCGATGTGGCGCATGGCGTCGGTCATGCGTCCGGCCCCTGCAGCAACTGCGCAAACCCGTCGGCCAGCGCCGGCAGCGCTTCGGCGGGCCGCAGCCGGCCCTGCGCATCGGTCAGCCCCTGGCGCTGCAGCCAGGCCTCGAACTCGGGCGCACGCCGCAGGCCCAGCAGCTGGCGCACGAACAGCGCGTCGTGGAACGAGGTGCTCTGGTAGTTCAGCATCACGTCGTCGGCGCCGGGCACGCCCATCATGAAGTTCAGCCCCGCAGTGGCCAGCAGCACCAGCAGGTTGTCCATGTCATCGGCGTCGGCCTCGGCATGGTTCGTGTAGCAGATGTCGCAGCCCATCGGCAGGCCCAGCAGCTTGCCGCAGAAGTGGTCCTCCAGCCCGGCGCGGATGATCTGCCGGCCGTCGTACAGGTACTCGGGCCCGATGAAGCCGACCACGGTGTTGACCAGCAGCGGCCGGTAGCGCCGCGCCACCGCGTAGGCGCGAGCCTCCAGCGTCTGCTGGTCGACGCCGTGGTGGGCGTTGGCCGACAGCGCGCTGCCCTGGCCGGTCTCGAAATACATGCAGTTGTCGCCCAGGGGCCCGCGCTTGAGCGACAGCGCCGCCGCATGCGCCTCGTCCAGCAGCGGCAGGTTGATGCCGAAGCTGGCGTTGGCCGCCTGCGTGCCGGCGATGCTCTGGAACACCAGGTCCACCGGCGCGCCGCGGTCGATGGCCTGCAGCGTGTTGGTCACATGCGTCAGCACGCAGGTCTGGGTGGGGATCTGGTGCTGCTGGACCAGCCTGTCCAGCAGGTGCAGCAGGTCGACCAGGGCCGGCACGCTGTCGGCCGCCGGGTTGATGCCGATCACCGCGTCGCCGGCGCCGTAGAGCAGGCCGTCCAGGATGCTGGCGGCGATGCCGGCCGGGTGGTCGGCCGGGTGGTTGGGCTGCAGCCGAACCGCCAGCGTGCCGGGCAAGCCCAGGGTGTTGCGGAATCGCGTGACCACGCGCACCTTGCGCGCCACGGCGATCAGGTCCTGGTTGCGCATCAGCTTGCTCACCGCGGCCACCATCTCGGGCGTGAGCCCTGGCGCCAGCGCGGCCAGCGCCGCGGTGCTCGCCGCGTCGCCCAGCAGCCAGTCGCGCAAGGCGCCCACCGTCAGGTGCGCCACCGGCGCGAAGGCGGCGGCATCGTGGCTGTCGGCGATCAGCCGCGACACCTCGTCGGCCTCGTCAGGCACCACCGGCTGCTGCAGGAAGGTGGCCAGCGGCAGATCGGCCAGCGCAAGGCGCGCAGCCACGCGCTGGGCCGTGCTGTGCGCGGCGATGCCGGCGAGTTGGTCACCCGAGCGCAGCGGCGTGGCCTTGGCCAGCAGGTCGGCCAGGCTGTCGAACCGAAAGGTCTCGCTGCCGAGGCGGGCGCGGTAGGGCATGGCCTGCAGTGTGCCCTGGCGCCGGGCCGCCGCCGTTGTGGCGGGTGTTACAACCCCGGGGCCGCCCACCCACGCCTTGCCCACGTTGTTGCCCGTGCCGTCCGCCGCCCCGCTCGCCCTGACCTGGCCGGTGGTGGCCGCCGTGCTGTGCGGTGCTGCGCTGCATGCGGGCTGGAACGCCCTGGTCAAGAGCGGTGGCGACAAGCCGCTGGACACGGCCCTGGTGCATGTGCTGGGCTCGCTGCTGGCCCTGCCGGTGCTGCTGGTGATCGGCCCGCCGCAGCCGGCGGCGCTGCCCTACATCGGCCTGTCGGCGCTGATCCACATCGGCTACTTCATCGCCCTGGCCGGCGCCTACCAGCATGGCGAACTGAGCCTGACCTACCCCATCATGCGCGGCGCGGCGCCGCTGCTGGTGGCCCTGGGCAGCGCCAGCCTGATCGGCGAGTCGCCCAGCGTGCTGGCCTGGGCCGGCGTGCTCGGCATCACGGGCGGCGTGGCGCTGGTGGGGCTGTCGCGCCCCGCGCAGGCGCTGCACCACCGCAAGGCGCTGCTGTACGCCTTTGCCAACGCCGGGATCATCGCCTGCTACACCGTCGTCGACGGCCTGGGCGTGCGTGCCGAGCTGGCCGCCGGCGGCAGCGCACCGCGCTACGTGCTGCTGCTGTTCGTGCTGAACAGCGTGGCCTACCCGCTGCTGGTGTGGCGCCAGCGCAGCCCCGCCGGCCGGGCGCAGGCGCTGGCCTATGTGCGCGGCCGTTGGCGCCGGGCGATGCCGGGCAGCGCCGCGTCGATCGCCAGCTACGGCATCGCCCTGTGGGCCATGACCCGCGCCCCGGTGGCCAGCGTGGCGGCCCTGCGCGAGACCTCGGTGCTGTTCGCCGCGCTGCTGGGCGTGGTATTGCTGAAGGAGCGCTTCGGGCTGCAGCGCGCCATGGGCAGCGCGGTCATCGTGGCCGGGGTGATGGCGCTGCGGTTGGGCTGAGCGAGTCCTGCGGCACCTGCGCGGCCTCGGCGCAGCGGCGGCAGATGCAGGCCTGGCCCTGCAGTTCGGCCGGCACCGTGGCGAGCAGGGCCGCCGGGAAGGCGACGTCCTTGCACCAGCAGTCGACGGCAAACGAGCCGGCAGCCGAGGCGGCGCACTGGTTGGGCTGGCCGCAGAGGGGGCAGTTCGGCGCCTGCAGAGGGGCGGTGATGGCAGCGGGCGTCGCCATGACTCAGCCCGTGTTGCGCAGTCCGGCCGCCACGCCATTGATCGACAGGTGGATGCCCCGCTGCAGCCGCTCGTTCTCGGGCGCGCCGTCCTTGCGGTTGCGGTAGCGGCGCATCAGTTCGACCTGCAGGTGGTTCAGCGGGTCGAGGTAGGGGAAGCGGTGCTCGATCGAGCGCGCCAGCGCCGGGTTGCTCTGCAGGCGCTCGGCTTCGCCGGTGATCAGGCCCAGCGCGTCGTGCGTGCGCTCCCACTCGGCCTTGATGGCCGCGAAGATGCGCTTGGCGAGCTTGGGGTCCTCCACCAGCTCGCAGTAGCGGGCGGCGATGCGCAGGTCGCTCTTGGCCAGCACCATGTCCAGGTTGCTCAGCAGGGTGCGGAAGAACGGCCATTGCTTGTGCATCTTCTGCAGCAGCTTCAGGCGCTCGTCGCGCTGGGCGTCGCTGCCCAGGAAGCCCTCGATCGCCGAGCCGAAGCCGCACCAGCCCGGCAGCGCCACCCGGCACTGGCCCCAGCTGAAGCCCCAGGGAATGGCGCGCAGGTCCTCGATCGCCCGCGTGGCCTTGCGGCTGGCCGGGCGGCTGCCGATGTTCAGCTCGGCGATCTCGCGGATCGGCGTGGCGGCGAAGAAGTAGTCGGTGAAGCCGGGCGTCTCGTAGACCAGGCGGCGGTAGGCGGCGAAGCTGGCCTCGCTGATCGCCGCCGCGGCGTCCAGGAAGGACTTGGGCGCACCCGCCTTGCTGGCACCGCTGTTCAGCAGCGTGGCCTCCAGCGTGGCGGCCACCAGCAGCTCCAGGTTGCGCCGGCCGATCTCGGGGTTGGCGTACTTGCTGCCGATCACCTCGCCCTGCTCGGTCAGGCGGATCTGGCCGTTCACCGTGCCCGGCGGCTGCGCCAGGATGGCCTGGTAGCTGGGCCCGCCGCCGCGGCCCACCGTGCCGCCGCGGCCGTGGAACAGGCGCAGCGTGATGCCATGCGCCTCGCGCAGCGGGCCGAACAGGCCCACCAGCGCCAGCTCGGCGCGGTACAGCTCCCAGTTGCTGGTGAAGAAGCCGCCGTCCTTGTTGCTGTCCGAATAGCCCAGCATCACGTCCTGCTCGCGGCCCGAGCGCACGATCAGCTCGGTGATGCCGGGCAGGGCGTAGAAGGCGCGCATGATCGGCTCGGCCTGGCGCAGGTCGCCGATGGTCTCGAACAGCGGCACGACGATCAGCGCGTTGACCGCGCCGCCGTCCAGCGTGCCGCCGTTCGGGCCGGCCAGCAGGCCGCATTCCTTCTGCAGCAGCAGCACCTCCAGCAGGTCGCTCACGCTCTCGGTGTGGCTGATGATGTAGTGGCGCAGCGCCTCGCGGCCGTAGCGCGCCAGCATCTCCTTCGCGGTCTCGAAGATGGCCAGCTCGCTGCGCGCCAGGTCGCTGTAGTCCGCACCGTGCACCCGCAGCGGGCGGGCGTCGTTCAGCAGGCCCATCAGCAGCACGCGCTTGGCCTCTTCGTCCAGCGCGCTGTAGTCGGCGTGCAGCCGGGCCTCGCGCAGCAGCTCGGCCACCACCGCCTCGTGCTTGTCGCTGCTCTGGCGCAGGTCCACCGTGGCCAGGTGGAAGCCGAAGACCTGCACCGCGCGCATCAGCGGCGCCAGGCGTGGTGCCACCAGGGCCTGGGCATGGTGGCTCTGCAGGCTGGCCTCGATCACCTGCAGATCCGCCAGAAACTGCGCCGGGCTGGTGTACGGGTCCTGAGGCGCCACCGCGTGGCGCAGGGCTTCGGTGCCGGTCAGGCTGTGCAGCGTGGCGGCCAGGCGGGCGTAGATGCCGATCAGCGCCCGGCGGTAGGGCTCGTCCTCGCGGTGCGGGTTCTTGTCGGGCGAGGCATCGGCCAGCGCGGCCATCGCCGGTGTCACGCCGGCCAGCATCTGGCTGATCGACAGCTCGGCGCCCAGGGCATGCACTTCGGTCAGGTAGAAGCGCAGCGCCACCTCGCTCTGCCGGGCCAGCGCCATGCGCAGGGTCTCGGCGGTCACGTTGGGGTTGCCGTCGCGGTCACCGCCGATCCACTGGCCCATGCGCAGGAAGCTGGGCACGTCGAAGCCGGCCAGCTGCTCCTCGATCTCGCCGTACAGCCGCGGGATCTGGCGCAGGAAGGTGCTCTGGTAGTAGCTCAGCGCGTTCTCGATCTCGTCGGCGACGGTGAGCTTGGTGTAGCGCAGCATGCGCGTCTGCCACAGCTGGGTGATGCGGGCGCGCATCAGCGCCTCGTTGGCGCGGCGGTCGCGCTCGGTGGGCAGGTCGTCGCGCTCGCCCACCATCTCGGCGATGGCCCGCTCGGCGTCCAGGATGCTCTTGCGCTGCACCTCGGTGGGGTGGGCGGTCAGCACCGGGCTGATGTAGGCCTGGGTCAGCGTCTGCGCCACGTCGGCGGCGCGCACGTCGGCCTTGTGCAGGCGCTCGAAGGTCAGGCCCAGGCTGCCGTCCTGCAGGTGCCCCTGGCGCTCGTGGTGCTGGCGGCGGCGCACATGGTGGCGGTCCTCGGCGATGTTGGCCAGGTGGCTGAAGTAGCTGAAGGCCCGGATCACGCTGACCGTCTGGTCGGCCGACAGGTTCTTCAGCAGCCGGTCGAGCACCCGGCCGGCCGAGGCGTCCTTCTTCAGCCGGTAGGCCACGCTGAGCTGGCGCACCCGCTCGATCAGCTCGAAGGCCTCCTTGCCCTCCTGCTCGCGGATCACGTCGCCCAGCAGCCGGCCAAGTAACCGGATGTCCTCCATCAGCGGCCGATTCTTGGCCGCGGCGTCACCTGCGTCGGTCGCGTTCACTGCAGGCTTGGCTGGTGAAGCCGGGCGGACGGCACGGCGGGCAGGGGCAGGGGACATCGGCATGGGAACCTCCGGAAGGGGTAACTATGTTACCAATCGCTGCATCTTCAGTGCCGGCGCCGTTGTGGACGCAGGCCGGCCGCACACCCGGGTCGGCCCCGGGCGGCGGCCAGGTGGGCCTAGCGATAATCGGGCCACCATGACGCATGCCTCCGCCAGCACCTCCGGGTTCGACACCCTGATCGCCACCCGCGAGAGCCGCCTGGCGCTGTGGCAGGCCGAGCATGTGCGCGACCTGCTCGCCGCGCGCTTCGGCCTGAAGGTCGGCTTGCTGGGCATGACGACCCGGGGCGACCAGATCCTGGACCGGGCGCTCAGCAAGGTCGGCGGCAAGGGCCTGTTCGTCAAGGAGCTGGAAGTGGCGCTGGAAGAAGGCCGCGCCCACCTGGCGGTGCATTCGCTCAAGGACGTGCCGATGGAGCTGCCCGAGGGCTTCGTGCTGGCGGCCGTGCTGGAGCGCGAGGACCCGCGCGATGCCTTCGTCTCGCCGCGCCACGCCAGCGTGGCCGACCTGCCGCCAGGCGCCGTGGTCGGCACCAGCAGCCTGCGCCGCGTGGTGCAGCTGAAGAACCTGCGGCCCGACCTGCGCATCGAGCCGCTGCGCGGCAACCTGGACACCCGGCTACGCAAGCTCGACGAGGGCGGCTACGACGCCATCATCCTGGCCGCCGCCGGGCTGAAGCGCCTGGGCCTGGCCGAGCGCATCCGCGCACCGTTCGACGAGACCGCGATGATCCCCGCCGCCGGCCAGGGCGCGCTGGGCATCGAGGTGCGCGCCGACGCCACCACGCTGCGCGCCCAGCTCGCCCAGATGGTGCATGCGCCGACCTGGCTGTCGGTGCATGCCGAGCGGGCGGTGTCGCGCGCGCTGGGCGGCAGCTGCAGCATGCCGCTGGCGGCGCACGCGGTGTGGCAGGGCAGCGAGCTGGTGATGACGGCCGCGCTCGGCCATGCCGAGGACACGGCCCGGCCTCTGCTGCGCACCAGTGCCCGCGCCACCATCGCCGCCGACAGTGGCGCCGCGTCCACCGAGGCCGCCGACGCCCTGGGCCGCCAGGCCGCCGCCCAGTTGCAGGGCCTGGGCGCCGACGCCTACCTGGCCGCCGCGCCCGGCGCCTGAGCGCCTGGCCGCGCCACCGACCGGGCGACCCGCCACCCCGGCATGACCGCGCAGCCGCACCTGATCGTGACTCGCCCGCAGCCGCAGGCCGACGCCTGGGTGGCGCGGCTGCAGGCCCTGGGTCTGGCGGCCGGCGCCTTGCCGCTGCTGGGCATCGACGCCCCGGCCGACGCGGCGCCGGTGCACGCCGCCTGGCAGGCCATCGTCCGCGGGCAGGACGCCGCCGGCCGCCCGCTGGCGGTGGTGATGTTCGTCAGCCCCAGCGCGGTGCAGCGCTTCTTCGCCCAGCGGCCGGTCGGCCTGGCCTGGCCCGCCGATGTGCTGGCCGCCGCGCCCGGGCAGGGCACACGCGACGCGCTGGCGCAGGCCGGCGTGCCAGCGCTCGCGTTGTGCAGCCCGCCGGCCGAAGGCGGGCGCTTTGATTCCGAGGCGCTGTGGGCGGTGCTTCAGGCGCGCTGCCACTGGCCCGGGCACGCCGCCCTGGTGGTGCGTGGCGAGGACGGCCGCAACTGGCTGGCCGAGGCGCTGCGCCAGCAAGGCGCGGCCGTGCACTTCGTCGAGGCCTACCGCCGCACCGCGCCGGTGCCCACCACGGCGCAGCAGGCGCTGCTGGCGCAGGCCCTGGCGCGGCCGGCGGCCTTCTGCTGGTTGTTTTCCAGCAGCGAGGCGGTCGGCCAGCTGCCGACGCTGGCGCCGGGTGCCGACTGGTCGGCTGCGCAGGCCCTGGCCACGCATCCGCGCATCGCCGCCGCGGCACAGGCCCTGGGCATGCCGCCGGTGCCGGTGATCGAGCCCATGCCCGAGGCCGTGGCGGCCTGGCTGGGCGCCCGGTCGGCACATGGGCCGTCGATACAATCCCGCCGAACGTGAACGACACCGCCGCCACCCCCGACACACCTGTTGCCGACACCGCGGCGGCACCCGCACCGGCGGCTGCCGCGGCGCCCCGTGCGACCGGGTCCACGCCCTTCTGGATCGGCACCGCGGTGCTCGGCGCGCTGGCCATGGTGGCGATCACGCTGGCCCTCATCGGCCAGCAGCGCATCAAGGCGCTGGAGCAGGAACTGGTGCGCCGCCAGCAGGACAGCCAGGGCCAGGCCATCGAGGCCCGCGCCCTGGCCCAGCAGGCCCAGGACCTGGCCCGCGCCGCCGAAGGCAAGGTGGCCCTGCTCGAAGGCCGTGTCGCCGAAACGGCGCTGCAGCGCACCCAGCTCGAGGAACTGATCCAGCAGCTGTCGCGTTCGCGTGACGAGAACGTGCTGGCCGACGTCGACGCCGCGGTGCGCGTGGCCGTGCAGCAGAGCGCCATCACCGGCAGCGCCGAACCGCTGGCCGCCGCGCTGCGCCAGAGCGAGGAGCGCCTGTCGCGCATGAACCAGCCGCGGCTGGAACGCGTGCGCCGCGCCCTGGCGCGTGACCTGGAGCGGGTGCGGGCGGTGGCCGTCAGCGACGTGGCCAGCCTGACGATCAAGCTCGACGAGGCGATCCGCTCGGTCGACGACATGCCGCTGCTGGCCCAACCCGATCCGCGCCCGGCCGCCGCGCCGCGCCCGGGGTCTGCCGCGGCACCGCGTGCCGCCGCGCCAGCATCGGCCGCGTCGGCACCTTTGGCCCTGCCCGGCATGGCTTGGTGGACCTGGCTGCAGGCGCAGGCTGCCTGGGCCGGCGAGCAGATCTGGAGCGAGGTGCGCGGCCTGGTGCGCGTCACCCGCATCGCCAATCCCGAGGCGGTGCTGGTGGCACCTGACCAGGCCTGGTTCCTGCGCGAGAACCTGAAGCTGCGCCTGCTCAACGCCCGGCTCGCGCTGCTGTCACGCCAGTACGACACGGCGCAGGCCGACCTGCGCGACGCGGTGGCCACGCTGGAGCGCTACTTCGATCGCAGCGTGCGCCGCGTGGTGCTCAGCACCGACCTGCTGCGCCAGGTGGCCGGCCAGGCCCGGCAGCTGAACCTGCCGCGTCCCGACGAGACGCTGGCGGCGCTGTCGGCCGCGCAGGCCGGGCGCTAGGCGGGCGACGGGCGAACCGACGCGATGCGCAACGTCGTCTGGCTGGTCCTGCTGTTCGCCGTGGCCGTGGTGGCCGCGCTGACGCTGGGCGACAACACCGGCATGGCCTCGTTCTACTGGGGCGGCTGGCGGGTCGACCTGTCGCTGAACTTCTTCATCCTGGCCGCGCTGGCCACCGGCTTCGCGCTGATGACGGCGGTGCAGGCCGTCAACGCCCTGATCGGCCTGCCGAAGCGCGCCCGCGAGTGGCGCATGCTGCGGCTGGAGCGCGCTGCCCAGGCGGCACTGCGTGACGCGCAGGCCGAGTTCTTCGCCGGCCGCTACGGCCGCGCCCACAAGGCCGCGCAGCGCGCCATCGCGATCCAGGAGGATCGCCATGACCCGGGCGAGGACCAGGACTTCCGCACCCTGGCCCTGCTGCTGGCCGCCGCGAGCCTGCACCGCCTGCAGGACCGCGGCCGCCGCGACGCCCTGCTGCGCCAGGCGCTGCAGCGCGGGCGGCGCGGCAGTGGCCAGGTGGTCGACGAGGGCGTTCGCCTGCTGGCCGCCGAATGGGCGCTGGACGACCGCGACGGCCCCCGCGCCCTGGCCCTGCTGGCCGAACTGCCGCCCGGGGTGGCGCGCCGCACCCAGGCGCTGCGCCTGAAGCTGCAGGCCGCCCGCATGGAGCGCCGCCCCATGGACGCGCTGCACACCGCGCGCCTGCTGGCCAACCACCAGGCCTTCTCGGCCACCGCAGCCCAGGGCTTGCTGCGCTCGCTGGCGATCGAGGCGCTGGAGTCGGCGCATGACGCCGACCAGCTGCGCCGCGCCTGGCAGCAGTTCGACGCAGCCGACCAGCGCGACCCCTTCGTTGCCGCCCGCGCCGCCCGCCGTGCCGCGCAACTGCTGGCGGCCGAGGACGGCCGTGGCTGGCTGCGCCCGCTGTGGGAGCGGCTGGAGACGCTGGGTGCCGATGGCCGCGCCGAGGTGGCGCTGGCCCTGGTCGACGCCGCAGCCGGCCTGGGACCGGACTGGCTGGCGCGGGTGGAAGCCGCCCAGCGCGCCTGGCCGACCGAGCCGGCGGTGCAGGCCGCCGCCGGCGCCGTGCTGGCCGAATGCCGGCTGTGGGGCAAGGCCCGCCGTCCGCTGGAACTGGCCGCCCGCGACCCGCTGCTGCAGCCGCGTGCGCGACGCCTGGCGTGGCGTGCGCTGGCCCGGCTGGCCGAAGCCGAAGGCGATGACGCCCGGGCGCTCGACTGCCTGCGCCAGGCCGCCGAGCAAGATTGAAGCGGCCTCCCCCGCACGCCGCGCCCCACTTTTTTCAACAAGACGCACGTCGAACTACCCAAATCGGAATTTTCGATGTATAGTCTGAGGCTTCGCGGCTGTAGCTCAGCTGGATAGAGTACTTGGCTACGAACCAAGGGGTCGTGGGTTCGATTCCTGCCAGCCGCACCAGAACATAGCGTTCTAGATCAACGGGTTAGCTCCACAAGGGCTAGCCCGTTTTTCTTTGTGCGCTCGGTGAATGGGCGTTCGTTGCTTCGTTGCCCCACAAATGCCCCCACAGCAGGCGACGCTGCGGCAGAGATCACACCGGTCTGGCGCAGCTCAGGTCGGACAAGAAGGCCTTTTGGTTGAATGCGTAGCAGCAACCCTTCGCTGAAGGGTGGGGTGGCGCCCAGTCAGGCGCACTTCCTGAGCCACCGCCGGTGGCTCAGATGTGCATCGGCGCCCACACTGCAAGGCCATTGCGGTGTCCAAGGCCTCGACGAGTCCTGAGCCCTCTGACCGCCTCCCACGGCATTCAAGCAACGCGGCAAAGCCGCATTGGCGGAGCACTCAGACACCGATCACCGACACGGCCTTGGTGTTCAGATAGGCCTCCAGGGCCTCTGGCCCGCCCTCGGTGCCGTAGCCGGACTCCTTGATGCCGCCGAACGGCAACTCGGCGGACGGCGTGGCAGGCTGGTTGATCCAGAGCATGCCTGCCTCGATGCCGTTCGACAGCAGTTGCACGTTCCTGAACGAGCGTGTGAACGCGTAGGCCGCAAGGCCGAAGGGAAGGCGATTGGCTTCGGCGATGGCTTCTTCAAGTCGATCGAAGGCACGGATGCCGGCAATGGGGCCGAAGGGCTCGTTGTTGAACAGATCCGAATCCAGCGGAGGGTTGCCGATCAGGGTCGGCGCGAAGAAGTTGCCGGCCTCACCGATCCGTTGGCCGCCGGTGAGAATCTCGGCACCGCGTCGGCGTGCGTCGTCCACAACCTTGGCCATCGCCGCCACGCGGCGCGGATTGGCCAAGGGGCCCATCGTGGTGCCGTCGGTAAGGCCGTCTCCCAGCCGCAGTGCCTGTGCATGCCTTGTCAGCGCCTGGCTGAATTCCTTCACGAGGCTGCTGTGCACCAGGAAGCGCGTCGGCGAGATGCAGACCTGCCCGGCGTTGCGGAACTTGGCCGCTCCGGCTGCCTGCACCGCCAGCTGAACGTCCGCGTCTTCGGCCACGATCACGGGGGCGTGGCCACCCAGTTCCATGGTCACGCGCTTCATGTGCTGGCCGTCCAGCGCGGCCAATTGCTTGCCCACGGGGGTTGAGCCGGTGAATGTGATCTTGCGGATCACGGGGTGCGCAATCAGGTGGCTGGAGATCTCCGCGGGGTTGCCGTAGACGAGGCCCACGGTGCCGGGCGGGACGCCGGCATCGACAAACGCGTGCAGCAAGGCCGCCGGTGACGCCGGTGTCTCTTCTGGCGCTTTGACGAGGAAGGAGCAGCCGGAGGCCAGCGCAGCGCCAAGCTTGCGCACGATCTGGTTGACTGGGAAGTTCCAGGGCGTGAAGGCAGCCACCGGACCGACCGGCTCCTTGAGAACGAGCTGCTGCGCTGCCGGATTGCGTGCCGGCACGATGCGCCCGTACACGCGACGACCCTCGTCGGCAAACCACTCGATCATGTCGGCGCCCGCCAGGACCTCGGCGCGGGCTTCGGCCAGTGGCTTGCCCTGCTCCAGCGTGAGCAGGCGGGCGATGTCGGGCGCCCGCTCGCGCAGCAGTGCGGCGGCGCGCCGCATGGTCGCGGCGCGCTCGTGGACGGACAGGCTGCGCCATGCCTCGAAGCCCTGCTGCGCTGCCGCGAGCGCGCGCTCCAGGTCGGCGATGCTCGCGTGCGCCACCCGGCCGATGGGCTGGCCAGTCGCGGGGTTGAACACGTCCTGGGTGTTGCCGTTCTCGGCATCCACGCATGCGTTGGCGATCAAGAGGCGTGTGTCAGGGTAGCTGGCGAAGGTCATGCGTGTGCTCAAGTGAAAGCTTGTTCAAGGGCTGCAATCCCGGGTTGCTTTGCACCCGGATCCACGAACTCCACCACCTTCCGGTACTTGCTCGGCGCGACGCCCTGCTGGCCGGTGAAGAAGCGTGCGAAGTTGGCCGCCGAGTCGAAGCCGAGCTGCGCGGCGATGTCCTGCAGCGGGGCGTCACGGCGGCTCACGGACAGGACCGCGGCTTCGAGTCGAAGCATGTTGATGAAGGCAAGAGGAGTGAGTCCGGTCGAACTGCGGAACAGGCGGAAGAAGTGCGCGCGCGACAGCCCGCTCGACGCGCAGAGCGCCGGAAGATCGACCGGCGCGACGCTGTCCGACAGCAGGCGTCCGATGGCGTGCCGGATGCGCGCGTCGTAGCCCAGCTCGCCGTGCACGCCCAGCGGCAGGGCTCTGTCCGGCGGCGTCGTCAGCGCGGTGACCTCCTCGAAGATCCAGGCGATCCACTGCTCCACGATGTCGCTCGACGGTGCCACCTGCTGCAGCATCAACTCCACCACGTCGTCCTGCAGGCGCTCCAGCCGGGGTGTCATCGACACCAGCGGACGGGTGAAGAACTTCGGGTGCGCGCTGCGTGAGAACCGCCTGTCGACCTCCTTCAGCCATTGGGAGTTCAGGTACAGCGCGAGAAGAATGGTTGGCGCCGCGCTGCTGCGGTGGTGGTAGAAGTGCGGCTCCCAGGCGTTGATCAGCAGGGCATTGCGGACGGTGACCGGGTGTTCGCGTTCGCCGATGCCGAACAGGATGTCGGGCCCGCCGATCTTGAGCACGACATGGCACTCGCGATGCGCATGCAGCACCATGGATCGGTCGAGCCGCAGCAGAGCAGCGCGGCCGAAAGGGCCATGCAGAATTCGCAGCGGATCGGACATCGCGGCTCCTGGCGGCCCGGCGGGCCAGGGCGCCATGCTGACATCCGGTGCAGCAGCGCGCAACCGCAGTCGACCGACTACTTGTATTCGACGAGGACTTCGCGGTAGTGCGTGGAACCCACGTTGCGGGCCTTGTGGGTGGCCGGCACCGTCGCACCCTTGCCGTTGTCCGACAGCACTTCGATGATGCCGTTCTCGCACTTCAGCGAGAACACGCCGCCGGTGGGCACGTCGAAAATGCCAAAATCCTTGCCGTGCTCGTCGTAGATCTGCAGCGGTGCACCTGCGATCGCGTACCACACGTACGACCGCTCGTGGGTGTGCACGGGGGTCTCTTCGCCCGGGGCCAGCTCGAAGTTCCAGACGATGACCTTGTCGTTCTCGAACACCTTCTCGGTGCCGACGCCGGCTTCCCTGGGGGCTTGGGTGGATGCAAGCATTGGAGTCTCCTGGTCGTGTATGGGGTGGCTGTTTGAACGTCCCGGGTATTGCCTGCAGGCAAGCCGAGGGGGCGAACCAGCGTCTTGCGATCACTTATCCTGCCCCGTCGATGATGCTAGGACGCCGGAAGCGCAGCGGCTTGCTGTGGTGTCCACCGGTTTGTCTCATGGACTTCGGACTTGTCATTTGGTCTCATAAAACTGTCGAGCCCCTCCTCCGCGCCTTCCCCGGGCACCGATCGAACAGGTTGTCCGACGCGGGACACCAATCGGACACCTTGATCGAACACAAGCCACCGTCGCCCGGCTGAGGCATGCGGCGTACCCCTGGGGGAAAGCGGCCTCAGCGCCGTTGGCGCAGAGCGGGAGAGAGCAAGGCCTGGCGGGCTCCCTGCGCCGGACTGCGCCCACCAGCACCCGGTACCCAGGCGTTCGGGTCAGCCCCAGCAGCCAAGCCGGCTTGAGCGGGCTGGACGGCCAAGCAGCGCTCGGACGCACTCGATCGCACCGGCAGCGAACTGCTGCTGCGCGCCGAGGAGTCGGGTGACCCGTTGTCGCGCGAGGAGGCGAAGACACGCGGCGAGGGCATCGACGAGGTCGCTCGTGCGGGGCGCATCATCAAGCTCTTCGCGGACGAAGCGCTGCGTCTTGCCGGGGGGCTTCCACCCATCCGCAAAGGCGTCGAGGTCGTGGTTACCCGCGAGCCGTAAAAAAGGGGGTGCGGACTTCACGCGCGAGGTCGAGGAGCGCGTCAGCCAGGCCATCCGCGAGCTGGGCTACAGCGCCGACCCGTTGGCGCGCGGCATGATCACGGGTCGCACCGGCAACGTCGGCTATCCCGTCGCGCGCTGGAGCGCCGACCGCTTCCAAGGCCTGGCCGACGCCTTTGCCGGCAGCGACGCCCGCCTGGTGCAGCACGCGGAGGACGACGCGGTGGCTGCCGAGGGCGAGCGCATTGCCTCGTCGGTGCTGGTGGGCGCCGAGCCGCCGGATGCGGTGGTGGCCTACAACGATCTGATCGCCCTGGGCCTGCTGGGCCAGAGCCACGCGCTGGGCGTGCCGGTGCCACAGGCGGTGGCCATCGCCGCCTTCGACGACATCCTCCACGCGCGCTACGCCTTTCCCGCGCTGACCACGGTGGACATGGGCGGCGAGCGCATGGGCGAGGTGGCGATGCGGCGCCTGGCCGCGCGCATCCAGGCCCCGCAACCCGAGCCCGGCCACGACGACCTGGCGCCACGGCTGCAGGTGCGGGCGACGACGCGGCGGCGCGGCTGAAGGCACCGCAGCGCGGCCTGCGGACACAGCCCTTACCATCGGCCGCCCCGCTGCCCGTGCTGCTGCCTGCCGATGGTTTCCGACCCCACTCCCGCCGACGAACAGGGCATGCGCCTGGCGCTGGACCAGGCGCTGAACGCGCAGCTGGCCGGCGAGGTGCCGGTGGGTGCGGTCATCGTGCGCGAAACAGGGCAGGGCCCCCAGGTGATCGCCACCGGCTACAACCGGCCGATCACCACGCATGACCCGACCGCGCATGCCGAGATCGTGGCCCTGCGCCACGCGGCCCAGCTGCTGCAGAACTACCGCCTGCCCGACTGCACGCTGTATGTCACGCTGGAACCCTGCGCCATGTGCGCGATGGCCCTGCTGCATGCGCGCTTCAAGCGGGTGGTCTTCGCCGCCACCGACCCCAAGACCGGCGCCGCCGGCTCGGTGGCCGATCTGTTCGCCGAGCCGCGGCTGAACCACCACACCACGTTGGTGGGGGGCGTGCTGGCCGGGCCGGCGGCGGCGCTGCTGCGCGGCTTCTTCGCCGAGCGGCGAGCCCAGCAGCGGGCCGAGCGCGATGCGCTGCGCGGTCTGGCGTCTGCGGGCAGCGCTGCCGTTGTCGATGCGCCGGCCATTCCGGTCGGCGAGACCAACGAACTGCCGCCTGCCGATCCTGCCCCCTGATGTCCCCGCCTCTTGATGCCCCCGCCATGACCGAACCCTCCAGCCTCCACGTCTACGCCCCGGCCGGCGTCGAGTTGCGCACGCCCGCGCTGAAGCTGGCGCGCCAGCGTCTCACCGCCCTGGGCTTTGCGGTGACGATGGACCCCGGCCTGCGCGGCCGCCACCAGCGCTTTGCCGGTGACGACGCTGCGCGCCTGGCCGCCATCCACCGCGTGGCCCAGGCAGCACCATCGGTGGCGCTGGCCTGCCGCGGCGGCTACGGCCTGAGCCGGCTGCTCGATCACATCGACTGGCCGCTGCTGGCCGGGTCAGTGGAGCAGGGCACCCGCTGGGTCGGCCACAGCGACGTCACTGCATTGCAGCTGGGCCTGCTGGCCCACACCGGCGCCGTCAGCTGGCAGGGCCCGATGGCCTGCGACGACTTCGGTCGAACCGACGAGCAGGGTGGCACCGACGAAGTGACGGTGGGCTGCTTCACCGAGGCGATGCGTGGCGAGCTGGAGGCGGTGGGCTTCCGCACCGAGGCCGGCTTCGACGGGCTGGACGTGAAGGGGCGGCTGTGGGGCGGCAACCTTGCCATGCTGCTGAGCCTGCTGGGCACGCCGCACTGGCCCAGGGTCCATGGCGGCGTGCTGTTCCTCGAAGACGTCAACGAGCACCCGTACCGCATCGAGCGCGGCCTGCTGCAACTGCACCAGGCCGGCGTGCTGGCCAAGCAGAAGGCGGTTCTGCTGGGCGACTTCAGCGGCTGGCGCAAGAGCCCGCTGGACCGCGGCTACACGCTCAAGAGTGCCATCGCCCACCTGCGCAGCGTGTGTGCCACGCCCATCCTCACCGGCCTGCCCTTCGGCCATGTGCCGACCAAGCTGACGCTGCCCGTGGGGGCGAAGGTGCAGCTGGTCGTCGACGGCCGCGAGGTGCTGGTCGGCTGGTGACCGGTACGCGGTTGCAGCGCTCTGGAGGCGCCCCTCCAAAGCGGTGGCCATGGGCTGAAACCCGGGTAGACCCGGCATGGCCCCCCTCTAGAATCCCGAGATCGCCTCGCAAGGGTCGGCCACAAGCGGGCCCTGCCGAGGCGATGTCATTCATGGCTGTGGCGGTGGGGTCGACCTGGCCCCACGGCTGTCTCTGGTTCCAGGAGCTTTCCGCATGCGCGGCATCGCTGTTCTTCGCCAATTGCTGACGCGGCTCGGCCGCCAGGCCGCGCCAGCGCTGGCCGTCATGGCGGCTGCGCTCGTCGCAGGCTGCAACAACAGCCCCTACCCGGTGGGCGCCGAGCGCGAGAACACGCTGTTCTATTCGTTCGACGAGCGCTCGCCGCGCTACCTGGACCCGACGGCGTCGTACACCAACCCCGAGACGGCCTACACCATGCAGGCCTACGACCCGCCCTACGGCTACCACTATCTGAAGCGGCCGTACCAGCTGGTGCCCAAGTCGGCGGCGGCGGTGGTCAAGCCGCGCTACCTGGACAAGAACGGCCAGGCCCTGCCCGACGACGCGCCCGGCGAAAGCATCGCCGAGAGCATCTACGACGTGCCGATCAAGCCTGGCATGCGCTACCAGCCGCACCCGGCCTTCGCGGTCGATGCCCAGGGCCGTCACCTCTACCACTCGGAAAACCCGCTGAGCCGCGCCGCGCTGGGCGAGCGCCGCACGCCCTTCGACTTCGCCCAGCTGGGCACACGCGAGGTGGTGGCCGAGGACTTCGTCTACGCCCTCAAGCGCCACGCCACCACGCGCATCGAGGCGCCGGTGTACGCCGTGTTCGCCGAGTACGTGATCGGCCTGAAGGACTACGCGGCACTCGTCAAGCGCGAGGACGCCAAGCTGCTGGCCGGCCTGCCCGAGGACATCCGCGACAAGCCCTTCCTCGACTTCCGCCGCTGGCCGCTGGCCGGCGCCACCGCACCCGAGAAGCACCTGCTGCGCATCCGCCTGAAGGGCAAGTACCCGCAGTGGAACTACTGGATGGCGCTGGCCTTCACCGCGCCGGTTCCCTGGGAGGCCGACGCCTTCTACGCGCAGCCCGGCATGAACGAGGCCGGCCTGAGCCTGAACCAGTGGCCGGTGGGCAGCGGGCCGTACATGATGAAGGAGTTCGTGCGCGACCGCCGCCACGTGATGGTGCGCAACCCGAACTACCGCGAGGACCTCTATCCCTGCGACGGCATGCCCGGCGACCGCGAGGCCGGCCTGCTCGACGACTGCGGCAAGAAGATGCCCTTCATCGACAAGCTCTACGTGACCATCGAGAAGGAGAAGGTCGCGCGCAAGGAAAAGTTCAAGCAGGGCTACTTTGACGTGCCCGAGATCGAGCGGCCGGAGTGGGGCGTCGATTTCCGCAACGATGCCGACGACTCCGATGCGGTGGCGGCGCTGTTCAAGGCGCGTGGCTTCCAGTTCCCGCTGATGACCGACATCAGCAACTGGTACCTGGGCTTCAACATGCTGGACCCGGTGGTGGGCAAGGGCGCGACGCCCGAGCAGGCCGAGAAGAACCGCAAGCTGCGCCAGGCGCTGGCCATCGTGATCGACTACGAAGAAGGTTACGGCCGCATCTTCAAGCACAAGGGTGGCGTGGCCGCGCACAGCCCGTTCCCGCCGGGCCTGTTCGGGTCCCGCGAGGGCAGCGGCGACTTCCACAACCCGGTGACGCACAAGCTGGTCGACGGCAAGGTGGTGCGGCGCTCGGTCGACGAGGCGAAGGAGCTGCTGGCCGAGGCGGGCTACCCCGGTGGCCGCGACGCGGTGACCGGCAAGCCGCTGGTGCTGAACTACGACTTCCAGCGCGCGGTGACGCCCGAGTTCAAGAGCGAGAACGACTGGATGGTCAAGCAGTTCGCCAAGCTGGGCATCCAGCTGGAGATCCGCGCCACCGACTTCAACCAGTACCAGGACAAGACGCTCAAGGGCAAGCACCAGATCTACTGGGCCGGCTGGCTGGCCGACTATCCCGATGCGGAGAACTTCAGCTTCCTGCTCTACGGCCCGAACTCGAAGAGCAAGAACAACGGCGAGAACATCAGCAACTACGAGAACGCCGAGTACGACGCGCTGCACCGCCAGCTGCAGCTGCTGGACGACGGCCCGGCCAAGCAGGCGGCGATGGACCGCATGACGGCGATCCTGCAGCACGACGCGCCCTGGCTGTTCGGCTACTTTCCCTGGGGTGGTCTGGCCTTCCAGCAATGGGTGCACAACGGCAAGCCCAGCATCCTGATCCGCGACATGGCCAAGTACTACAAGGTCGACGCCAACCTGCGCGCTGCCAAGCAGGCCGAGTGGAACGCGCCGGTGCGCTGGCCGCTGGTTCTGGTGGCGCTGGCCGTGCTGGGCCTGGTGTGGGTGGGGCGGCGCAGCGTGCGTGCCCGCGAGACCGCCACCGCCCGCCGCCACGCGGCAGCCTGAGCCGGAGGCAACCCCACCGATGTTCCGCTACATCCTGCGCCGCCTGGGCTATGGCCTGCTGATCCTGATCGGCGTCAACCTGCTGACCTTCTTCCTGTTCTTCACCGTCAACACGCCCGACGACATGGCGCGGCTGAACATCGGCGGCAAGCGCATCACGCAGGAACAGATCGACAAGTGGAAGGCCGAGCGCGGCTACGACCGCCCGCTGTATTTCAATGAGCAGGCGCAGGGCAGCGAGAAAGTCACCCGCACCGTGCTGTGGGAGCGCAGCGTCTCGTTGATGCTGCTGGACTTCGGCCGCAGCGATTCGGCGCGCTCCACCGACATCGGCCACGAGGTGGCCAC
>Ga0116181_1001393_pt1 | contig 20943 bp, 16 predicted proteins | sample AD_UKC075_MetaG_FD_89752 | JGI IMG/M metagenome (GOLD analysis project Ga0116181, IMG submission 89752) | Active sludge microbial communities of municipal wastewater-treating anaerobic digesters from USA - AD_UKC075_MetaG | ecosystem: Engineered > Bioreactor > Anaerobic > Digestate | place: USA...
CAGTACGTCGGTGAGTATGCCGCTTGCGGAGAGGGCGGTGAGGACGACCTGATCGCGTTTGTTCCGCTGCAGCAAGCCACCTGGGGCGTCGTCATCCGCCAGCCCAAAGACGAGGCGCTCGCCTATGCCCGCTCGGTGCAGCGCCGCTCGCTCGTCGTGAGCGCGGCGGCGGTTGGCGTCTCGCTCCTGCTGATGGTGCTCGTCGACAAGGGCTACATCAAGCCGATGCGCACGCTGACCTCTGTTTTCGAGGAGATCGCCGCCGGCGAGCTGGATATCCCCCTGCCGCGTACCGAGTACAAGGAGCTTGACGACTGCATCTGCTGCTTCGAGTCGCTGAGACAGCAGCTTAAGGCGTCCGTGGCCGAGATCGAGAGCATGAACGCCGAGCTGGAGCACAAGGTCGAACTCCGCACGCAGGAGCTTCGGGAGGCGGAGCAGACCGTCAAGCGGCTGCTGCACCAGATTGTGGTGGCACAGGAGGCGGAGCGGGCGCGCATCGCCCGCGAACTGCACGACGAGACAAGCCAGAGCCTCACCGCGCTTGCCGTCATGCTGAATACCGTGCTGCTCACGCCTGCCGAGACGCCCGAGGAAGTGAAAGAGAAGCTGGTCCCGATTCAGGAAACGGCGACCGGCATCCTCGACGAGATCAACCGTATTATCCTCGACCTGCGGCCCGCCATCCTCGACGATCTGGGGCTGGTGCAGGCCATCGACTGGTATGCCAAGAAGCGTCTTGGTCAGGCCGGTGTCAAGGTCGAGGTCTGGACGGTTGGCAACGAGCGGCGGGCACCCTCCGAGGTTGAGGTGATGGTGTTCCGCATCGCTCAGGAGGCGATCAACAACATCCACAAGCACGCGAACGCGTCACAGGCGAGCATTTGCGTGAACTACAAAGAAGATTGCGCCGTGATCACCATCGAGGACGATGGCTGTGGTTTCGACCCGGAGGTCGTGTCCGCAAACGGCGCACGCACGAATCACTTTGGCCTGCTGGGGATGCAGGAGCGAGCGTCCCTGATCGGGGGCGACCTCGAGATCTGCGCAGCACCGGGCCAGAGTGCCTGCATCAAGCTTACAGTTCCCTACAACGGAGACTCTCCCAATGGTTGATAACGACAAGATCCGCGTCATGCTGGTTGACGACCACGCCATCCTGCGAGCGGGTCTCAAGGCCATGCTCGACGTGACTCCGGATATTGAGGTGGTTGGTGAGGCTGGGGAGGGCAACGAGGCCATCAACTGCTTCACCAAGTGCCATCCGGACGTGGTTATCATGGACATTGCGATGCCGGGGATGAGCGGCATCGAGACGACGAAGGCCCTGATGGAACTGCAGCCGGACTGCCGCATCCTGATCCTGAGCCAGCATGACGGCGAACACTACGTTCTGCCGATGCTGCAGGCCGGTGCGATGGGCTACGTCGCCAAGCGGTCGGTCGCGCAGGAGCTGATCAACGCCATCCGCTCCGTCTATCGCGGCGAGCCGTATCTGGAGCCAGCGGTTGAGCGGATGATCCTGAACGATTACCGCAACCGTGCCACCGGAGAGTACGACGACGTGGACGAGTACAAGCTGACCGACCGCCAGCGCGAAGTGCTCAAGCTCGTGGCAGAGGGGCATACCAACACCGAGATCGCGGAGATTCTGCACCTCAGCACCAAGACGGTGATGAGCCACCGGGCGAACATGTACCAGCGGCTGGGCACGTCCAATCTGGCCGATGTGATCCGCATTGCTATCAAGCTCAACCTGATCGACCTGGAAACCGAGAGCTAGCCTGCCGGTCGCATCACACTTCTAAGCGGCGGCGCTCCCGCGCCGGATTAAGCCGCTGCCAATTCCACGCTTCAGAACCACAGACACTAGGTACCAGACCCTAAGACTGCATAGGGTCTGGTATCGATTGCCGCGTGATCGCCTTCATCGCAGGGAGCCCTTCGCCACCGCACATCCGCCGATTTCATGCGTAATTAGGGTGTTCGGCTTAGGTATTTAAATCGTAAATATAGGATCTTTACCCAGGTAGGATTAGGGACTCAATCGCCGTAGATTACGGCTGCGGCCCGATGGGGAGCGTTACGCCGGTACGGGATAATACAGCTAACTAAGCCCTCCTGAGAGTGGAGGGGTGTCCGTCACATCATTCTCATATCCAAATCCATAACGCCCACCAAGCACCCTTCTTTGAGGAGTAAAGCATGGCTGAACAAAATAATGAGAAGAAGCAGCTCTCGCGGCGCGACGTGCTCATCCTGGGCGGCGGTAGCCTGACGAGCCTGCTGCTCGCTGGGTGCCGTCCGGAAGCAGCGGAGCCGACTCAGGCCCCCGCCCAGGAGACCGCAGCCAACGAGCCTGTCAAGGCCCCTACCGCCGCTGCGCCAACCAACGAGGCGCCGCCAGCGCCTGCATCCGAGGTCAACACCGTACCGGCGCGGTACGTCGGGCGTCACCTCGAAAGCTGCAGCGGCTGCCGCCTGTGCGAGCAGGCCTGCTCGCAGTACCACGAGGGCAAGATCTGGCCGGCTGCTTCTCGCGTGCGTGTGCACGAGTTCTACCCCGGCATCGAGTTCCCGGTGCTGTGCTACCAGTGCGGTAACACCCCCTGCCTGCCGGCCTGCCCGGCGGAAGCCATCTCCATTAACCCGGAGACCAGCACGATCGTGTTTGACGAGACCAAGTGCCTGCGCACGACCGAAGGCGCCGACTGCACCGAGTGCCACGACGCCTGCCCCGGCAACGCGATCACCTTCCACCCGGAGAAGCGCATCCCCATCTCCTGTGACCTGTGCGACGGCGACCCGCAGTGCGTGAAGGCCTGCCGTGAGAAGACGCTCGTCGTGAACGGCATGAAGCTCGGCGCGGCCTCCCCCGAGGAGATCGCCAAGACCATGCGCAACGCCTACATCGTTCCGGGCGTCTCCGACCTCCAGGGGACGGACGAGAGCTACAGCTAAACCGGCTCATTTATGTCAGACCGCACACACATCTTTACGAGAGGATATCGTAACATGTCAGAACTCAAAGGTTATGCCGGGCAACTGCTGGATGTCGACCTGTCGACGGGCACCATCAATAAGGTCCCGCTTGACCCACAGCTTGTCCGCGACTACATCGGCGGGCGGGCGCTGGGCATCCGCCTGATCATGGAGGAATACGGCGACAACTACGCCGATATCGACCCGCTTGGGGAAGAGGCCATTCTCGCCCTGATGACCGGCCCGTATGCCGGTTTTGGCGGCGCCAAGATGAATGCCGTCTTCAAGTCGCCCCAGAACGGCGCGATGTTCGCCTCGTCGGTGAGCGGCGACACTCCTGCGGCACTGAAGTTCGCCGGGTATGACGGCATCATCATCCGTGGCAAGGCGAAGAAGCCCGTCTACCTGTACATCGAGAACGACAAGGTGGAGATCCGCGAGGCCCAGCATTTGTGGGGCCTGGACTCCGTCGATACCCACAACTTCCTCGACAGGGAAACCCCCAACCGCACCGAGCACCTGTACATCGGCCCGGCCAGCGAGAACCTGGTCAAGTTTGGCTGCATCCTCGCCAACTGGTACCGTGCAGCCGGTCGCGGCGGCAGCGGCGCGGTGATGGGCTCCAAGAACCTGAAGGCCATCTCCATCCAGGGCACCGGCCCCGCGCCGGAAGTGGCCGACCTCGAAACCCTGACGGCCAGCATCAGTGCCGCCGCAGACGCTGGTCTGGCGAGCGGCATGCGCAATTACGGCACCACGGGCGGCGTCTACACCACGGGCTACCGCTCCAGCGCCGAGCCGGTTCGCAACTGGCAGTCGGAGTGGCACAACGAAACCCAGGTGCAGGCGCAATTCTTCAAGGCCGAGCAGTGGATCCGCAACATCTGGGCGGACTACGGCTGCACCGTGGCCTGCTCCAAGCTGGGCCGCATCAAGTCGGGGCAGTATGCCGGCGCCATCATCGAGCTGCCCGACTACGAGAGCGGCGCCTACTTCGGCCCCAACCTCGGCGTGTACGACATCAATGAGATCAGCTTCCTCGCCGACCTGCCCGACAAGCTGGGCTTCGACTGCATCGAGGGCGGTAACGTGCTCGCCTTCGCCGCCGAGCTGTACCAGCGCGAACTGCTGACGGCTGAGGACTTCGACCTGGGCAAGGACGACGAGGGCAACCCCATCGTCCCGGAGTGGGGCAACGCCAAGGCCTTCGAACTGCTGGCCCACAAGATCGCGGATCGCGAAGGCATCGGCGACATCCTGGCCGAGGGCGTGTACCCCGCGGCGCTGGCGCTCAGCGAGCAGCTTGGCGAGGACGTGACGAAGTATGCCGTCCACGTCAAGGGCATCGCGGTCGGCGCTCACGGCGTCCGCAGCGAGAAGGACGGCCTGACGCGCGGTAAGGAAGTGGCCTACGGCCTCTCGGCGCACGGTGGCGACCACTGCTCGACCGTCGCTGCCGTCGACAACTGGCTAGAAGGCTCCGTGGTCTACGACACGATCGGGACCTGCTTGTTCTGGCACAGGACGCTCAGTGCCGAGGACACGCTGACCTGGCTGAACGCCATCACCGGCTTCGGCATCACCGAGGAAGAGCTCAACGGGGAGATGGTCCCGCGCTGGGTCACCATGCAGCGTGCCTCTAACCTGCTCGCAGGCTGGACGGCTGCGGACGACCGCAACCCCGACCGCTTCTACGAGCCGCTGCCCGATGGCCCCGACGCCGGCAAGCGCCTGGACCCGGATGAAGAGAAGGCCAAGATGAAGGAAGCCTACGCCTTCCGCGGCTGGGATGAGAACGGTATCCCGACGAGCGAGACGCTCAAGAAGTACGGGCTGGAGTTCCTCGACGCCCCGCTGGCCAAGCTGCGCGGCTAGCGCTGCTGACGACGATACCGTAAGACCAAGAGGTGAGGGCGAGAGAGCCATCTCGCCCTCTACCCCTACCTGATGGAAATTGGGTGACACATGAACTTGCTGAGTGCAACTCACACCATCTACGAGATCGACGCCGAAAAGTGTAAGGGCTGTCGAGTCTGCGCGAAGAAGTGTCCGGTCAATGCAATCAGCGGTGAACTGAAGGAAGTCCACGTCATCGATAAAACCGTCTGCATCGAGTGCGGGCAGTGCTTCGAGGCCTGCCGTCTGGATGCAGTCAAGGCTATTGAGGTTCCGGGCCGCTTGAAGGTCAAGCGGAAGTGGGACGCCTGGATGATCGCCCGGCGCGGCGTGCAGTTCGGGCTGCTGGCCCTCTTCTTCTACCTGTTCTTCAATACGCCCAAGGCCGCTGAGATGCCCGTGAACATCTTCTCGCGGGCGAATGTGCTTCAGGCCGGGATTTCGAGCATCGCCTCGCGCAGCCTGATTGCGAACTTCTGGCCGGCGCTGGTGGTTGTTGCCCTGACGCTGGTCTTTGGCCGCGTCTGGTGCGGCTGGATCTGCCCCACGGGCACGGTCTTCGACCTGTACGGCTTCAAGGACCGCGTGTTCAAGTGGCAGGGCCTGCGCTACGTCAAGTACGTGCTGCTGGCCGTCATCTTCATCATGGCGCTGTTTGGCAGCGCGACGCTGATGTTCTTCGAGCCGATCACCGTGCTGGTGCGCGGCCTGGTCGGCGGCATCGTGCCGGTGGCGAAGGACCTGATCGCCGGTGTGGCTATCGACTGGACGAAGGTTTCCGTCGGTGCGGCAGTGCTGCTCATCTTCGCGCTGCTGGCCAACATCGTCGAGCGGCGCTTCTGGTGCCGCTACATCTGCCCGCTGGGCGCAACCATCGGCCTGCTGTCGAAGTTCTCGCTGTTCAAGCGCAAGGTGGCAGACACCTGCGTCAAGTGCGGCCACTGCACGCCGACCTGCCCGATGGGCGCCATCAACCACGACGACTTCAAGAACGACCCGGCTGAGTGCATCGTCTGCATGGACTGCGTCCCGCACTGCCCGACGAAGTCCATCTCGTTCGATGCCAAGACCACGCCGACCATCGCCTGGGGCAACGAGTTCGACCCGACCCGCCGCGAGGCTTTCGTGGCGCTGGGCACGGGTGCGCTGGCTGTTGGCCTGCTGAAGAGCCCGGTCAACACGAAGGGCGACCCGAGCGTGCTGCGCCCGCCGGGTGTGGTGCTCGATGAGGAAGGCTTCTTCGCGAAGTGCATCCGCTGCGACCAGTGCGTCCAGGCCTGCAAGTCCGGTCTGATCGTCCCGGCAGCCTTTGAATCCGGCTGGCAGGGCACGCTGACGCCCATCGTCAAGATCGAAGGGAAGTACTGCGACTACGACTGCAACGCCTGCACGCAGGTCTGCCCGTCGGGCGCTATCCCGCATCTCACGCTTGAGGAGAAGCGGCGCGCGCCCATCGGCATCGTCGTTATCGACAGGGATAAGTGCATCGATTGCATGATCTGCGAAGATGCCTGCCCCGCCAGCGCCATTGAGCGCGAGGAATACTTCGGTAAGTACCGCAACCTCAAGGCGCGCCCGGTCGTCAACCCCGACCTCTGCACCGGCTGCAATCGCTGCACGTTCGATTGCCCGATGGAGTGCATGACGGTCGTCTCCCGCAAGATAGCGAACGCCTGAGTGCTTGGGTGGGCACTGCTCCAGGGAGGGTTTTACCTCGCCAACCTCCCCGGAGCACCCACCCTGCACACACTTTGACTTTGAATGGAGGGGGTTGTGTTTCAATCCCTAGGCCCGACTGAACTCCTCATCATCCTGGTAATCGTCATCGTCCTGTTCGGTGTAGGCCGCATTGGCCGGCTGGGTGGCGAACTGGGAAGCGCCATCGGCGCATTCCGCAAAGCCGTCCGAGAGACAGACGACGAGGACGAAGCTCCGCCGCCTGACAAGGGTTGATTGACTGTCACCCACAGGCCGCAAGCGTTTCGTCTTGCGGCTTTTCTGAACCTGGACGCTGGCCGAGAGACAGGGATATGAAAACTTTAACCACGCGAGTACTGATCGTGGACGACCACCCGGTGGTCCGTGAAGGGCTGCGCTGCCTCGTCGAGCGGCACGGCAACGGTCAGATCGTCGGCGAAGCCGATACCGCTGCAGAGGGGATCCGGCTGGCAACCACGCTCCGCCCGGAGATCGTCATTCTGGACGACAGCCTGCCCGACCTCTCCAGTGCGGAAGCCTGCCGTCGCATCATCTCGGCGGTGGAAGGCTGCCGGGTGATCCTGTTCGCTTCCCACCCCAGCAGGCAAGACCTGTACGCCGCGATGGCCGCCGGGGCATCCGCCTACGCGCTGAAGCAGCTTTCGTGCGCCAAGCGCTTCACAGACATCCTGAACCGGGTGCGGCGCGGCGAGAATCTGCTGTCGCCCGATTGCCTTGCGGCGCAGATCGACGAGATCAACCACGTGACCCGGGACTACCCGAGGAGCGCTTTCGCCGACCTGTCGTGGCGGGAGCGACTGATCCTGAGTTCCATCGCCGAAGGGCTGACCAACAAAGAGATCGCCGACCGGCTGAACGTGAGCACCGGCGCGGCCCGCAACTATGTGGCACGGCTGTTCGCCAAGCTGAACGTCTCGAACCGGGCGGCGGCGGCGAGCCTCGCCGCGCAGCATCGCCTGTTTACGTATCCACCCTATCCGCCGGCTGGCGGCACAGGCGGCAGAGCATCCTGAATGAAGGTCGACAATACAAGCCAAACAACAAGAGCCAGACTGCGTGCAGTCTGGCTTGGCTTTTTGCGATGGGGGCAGGTCTGAGTCCTGCCCGCGCAGCCCTACTCGTACTTGAGGGCCTTGACCGGGTCAAGCTGGACGGCTCGCAGCGCCGGGTAGATGCCCGACGCCAGCCCGATGATCAGCGAGAACACAATGGCGAAAACCGGCAGCCAGAGCGGGATCACGGCGAGGCTTAGCCCGGCGTCGCCTGTCGCGCCGGAGGCCGCAAGCTGGTTGTTGATGTACGCCTGTGCGATCAGGTCGATGATCTTGGCGATGCCCGCGCCGAACACCACGCCGCCCACCCCGCCAAGCAGCCCGATCGCGCCCGCCTCTGCGATGAAGATGCTCATCACGTCGCGGTTCGTCGCGCCGAGCGCCTTCATCAGCCCGATCTCACGCGTGCGCTCCAGGATGGACATGATCATCGTGTTGGCGATGCCGATGGCGGCGACGATCAGCGCAATCGCGCCAATGCCGCCGAACGCGGCCTGAATGACCGCGAAGATCACGTTAATCTGCTGGAGCGTTGAGCGCGCGGAGAAGGCCAGAAAGCCTTCCAGAAGCAGCTCCTGCTCGATCTTGAGCACCTTCTCCGGGTCGTCAACGATGATCACCGCCTGCGAGTACCCGTCGTTGCGGCGGTCGGGGCGCTGGCCCTGATACCAGGTCACAAGGTCCTCGGCATCCTCCAGCGCAATGAAGATCGAGTAGTCGTCCTGCCCCGCGCCTTCCGCCAACACCCCGCCAACGCGCAACCGCACCGTGCGCGTTGAGGTCTTACCATCCTCTTCCACGCGTGTCAGTTCGACCTGGAGCGTGCGCCCGTACAGGTCGAGCGGCTCGTCGCTCTGCACGGTGGTGCGGCGGCGCGGGTCGACAAACTGCTCGCCGACGCGCGCGCCCACGATCGCCGTCCAGCGGCCAAGCTGCGGCGAGCCCTGCGCAAGCGTGCCCATCGCGCGGACCGCCCGCGCGTCGATGCCAGTGAGTGTGGTCGAGGCGACCAGCCGGTCCAGCTTGATGGTCGTCGGCACAGCGACCTGCTCGCGCGGCGTGACGGCGGTGACGCCGTCCATGCGGGCGATCTCTTCGAGGCGGCGCGGGGTGAGCACGGCGTCGCTGCTGATGCCCGTCGCGCCAAACGACTGGAAGATCGCGCCCGGCAGCACCGTGATCTGGTTAACAGGGCCGAACTGCGAGAGGTCCCCGACCGCGCTCTGCCGCAGGCCCGCCGCCAGCGAGATCAGCACGACAATCGCCGCCGTGCCAATCAGCACGCCGAGCGCGGTCATCAGCGCGCGCCCGCGCATCCGCCGCAGGTTCGACCACACCAGCCGGATCAGGTCGCGAAAGGTCATTGCTCAAGCCCTGCCAGGCTTGCATCGACGGGGCGCGTGCCAAGCCCCAGGAAGCCCAGGATGCCGCGCCACAGCCGCTGCCCGAAGGTCAGCGTGCCATCACCCTCAGCGGCGGCGCTGCCGTTGCGGGCCGGGCGGCTGCTGTCCTCACGCGCCGCGCCGTTGCCGCCGGTGCCGTTGCTCTCTACCTCGACGGTAATCGTCTCGCTGAGCGTCTGCGGCTGCTGGAAATTGTCCAGATAGTGCACGGTCACGACGATCTCGGCGACGCCGGGCCGCAGCGCCTCGGCCTCCGGTACAATCGTGCCTGACGTGCCGCCGTCCAGCGGGCCGAGGTAGATCGAGCCGTTGCGCACGGCAAAGGCGTCACTCGTCACCTCAATGGTGCTGACGTTAACCCGGTTCTCGCCGATGTTGATGACCTCGATGGGCAGTTCGATCACCTCGCCGACCCGCACCGGCTGCGGCACTTCCTCAAAGAAGCCGATGTAGAAGTGCGGCACGGCGGTGATCGCCAGGCTGATGTTCACCGTCTCGGTCGTCTCAACACCGAACGCATCGTCATATGTCAGCTCGACGTTGAAGGCCACCAGCCCATCTTCGGCGCTACCGCTCGCCGCGAGCCGGTAGGTCAGGTCGATGCGCTGGCCTGCCTCAATGCGCTCCACAAAGCGCACGTTGCTGCTGCCCACCGGGGCGAGCGGCCCAAGCTCCAGCAGCCGCACAAAGACCTGCTCCGCCGGGCCATCGCCCACGTTGACCACCGTGAGAGTGAGGTCGAACGACGCGCCCGGCGTGACCGGGGTCGGCGAGACATCGTACGTCTCGACGAGCAGGCGCGGGGCCTGCGCCACGCCGCCGGTCAGCGAGATCGGCACGCGCTCGGTCGTCTGGTAGCTGCCGCCGCTGTAACTCGCATACTCGATGGTGAAGTCCTGCGTGAAGCGGCCCTCCGGCGAGCGCAGCAGCACAAGCGGCAGCGTCACCTCGACCTGCTCGTCTACCTCGATGTCCTCCGGCACGGACACGGCAGAACTGCCCTCCGCCGGGCTAAAGACCTCGCTCGGCCCGAGGTTGACGACCACGCCGCGCGCCCAGCGGTTGCCGACGTTGTGCAGCGTCAGCCGCAGGTTGATCTGGCCCTCCTTGTCGCCCGCCTCCACGGCGGAGTCGGCAATCACAATCTGCGGTCGCCCGGTGTCCGGGCCGGTGCTGGGCGCGATGCCCTCGACGTACACGCCGATGTTCTCCGTCTCGGTAAGGCGCTGCCCGCCCTGCGCCTCATGGTGGTACTCGAACTGCACCGGAAGCTGGTAGTGCCCGGTGGTGATGGTGTTCGATACCGCGCCGCGCAGCGTGACGGTCTGGCTCTCGCCGATGCGGATGGTGGGGATGGTCGGCGCGCCCTGAAGCTCGACAAAGTTCTGCCCCTGGCCCAAGCCCACGTTGACCGAGTTGCCGTTCCACGTGCCGACGTTGGCGAACGTCACCGTCAGCGTAAACTCCTGCCCGCGCCGCAGCGTCTGCGGCTCGACGGACCACTCCACAATGTCGAAAGCGGGCTGGCCGACATCCTGCCCCGGCGGGGCCATCCCCTCGACATGCACGCCGATGGTCTTGACCTCGCCGAGCGGGATGCCAGGGCTGCTCGGCGCGCCGTAGCTGAACTGCAGCGGGATGGAGTAATGCCCGGTCGTGACCGTGTTCGACACCGCGACGCGCAGCTTGCCGCTGCCGGACTCGCCGGGCCCGACCTGGTCGATGAACGCGCCGCTGTCCAGCCCGACAAACGTCGTGCTCTGGCCGATGGTGATCGACACGCCGGTCGCCGCCTCGCCGCCGGTATTGGTGAAGGACACAGTCAGGTCGAACTCGTCCCCGCGCCGCAGAGTGGCCGGGTCGGTAGACCAGCCATCGATGCGGAAAGCGGGTGCCGCGCCGCCCTCCTGCGCCAGCGCCGGGGCGGGCATGATCAGCAGGAGAGCAGCAAGCAGGATGGGCAGGGTTAGAAGTCGTCTCATAGCTACCTCTCCGGTGTTACGCGCACGGATGGCCGGGACGGCGCATCCGATACAATCTTGCCGTCGAGCAGGTGAACGGTTTTCCGGGCGTAATCCGCAATGCGCGGGTCATGCGTCACGACGATAATGGTTTGCCCGCGCTCGTTCAGCTCTTTCAGCAGTTGCAGAATCTCCTCGCCGGTCTTCGAGTCCAGGTTGCCGGTCGGCTCGTCCGCGAGCAGGATGGTCGGATGGTTGACGAGCGCACGGGCCAGCGCCACGCGCTGCTGCTGCCCGCCGGACATCTCCGTCGGCTTGTGGTGCTTGCGGTCGGCCAGCCCCAGCGCATCGAGCAGTTCCGCCGCGCGAGCGTTGCGCTCGGCGGGCGGCACGCCGGAGAAGATCATCGGGAAGGCGACGTTCTCCAGCGCGGTCATCGTCGGGATGAGGTTGAACGACTGGAAAACGAAGCCGACCGAGCGCTGCCGGTAGAGCGCCAGCTCGTTCTGGTCGAGCGTGCTCACATCGCGCCCGTCGACGATGAGCGTGCCGCCGTCGGGCCGGTCCAGCCCGCCGAGCAGGTTCAGCAGCGTGCTCTTGCCGCTGCCGCTCGGCCCCATCAGCACGAGGAAGTCGCCACGCTCGATGTCCAGGTTGATACCGTCGAGCGCCCTGACGACGGTGTCGCCGAGCCGGTAGGTGCGCCGCAGGTCCCGTATGACGATAAAGCTCTCGTCAGACGGCATGGTGCTACAGCCCACCACCAAACGATGCCAGCAGCGCCTGGCCGATGGCCGCTATCGCCATGGCCCAGCCCACGCCGAGCAGCCAGTAGGCGGCGGCAATACCGACCCCATTGCCGAGGCTCAGGCGGGCGGTCGCAACCATCCCCACGGCGATCAGCGCCAGGCTCCACAGCGTGTACAGGTCGATGCGGCTCAGGAGCGCGATGAGGACCGGCGAGACGGACGCCAGTTCGGCATCCGAGAAGATGGTCGTCAGCCCGGCAGCGGGCAGGTTGCCCGTTGCGATGACGGCAATTGCCGATACCAGGCTACCGATGACAAGCGGTAGCGTCGTCCAGACCGCCATCCGCCAGACCTGCTTGAAGCTGGCCTGCCCGCCGAGCGCCAAACCCAGCAGGAACAGCAGACCGGCCCGCAGCACATAGCGGAACAGCAGCCCGACGATGCCGGTCGCCGTGTTGATCACGCTTAACACGACGGTTGAGGAGAAAATGCGCTGGGTCTGCTCGATCTGGGCAAGCTGCTCCGGCGGCAGGTCTTCGAACTGCTCTATCTGGGCCTCGAAGGCCGCCTGCTGCACCTCGACCTCAATCGGGACGGTCGCCACGGTGCTGATGATCAGCACGACGAGCGCCAGCACGAACACGACCCACCAGTAGCCGTGAGCAGCATCGCGCATGCGCTCGAAGGTGTGGCGAGGACGGACGAGAACGCCGACAAGGGCGTCGAGAGGCGTCAAACGGGCGGCAGGCCCGGCTGGGCTGGAGGTGTCAAACGTGTCTGTCGCCATACGCACTGCACTTTCTGAAGGTAAGGTCGCTGAAGGTCGATTGGGTTCGGTACAAATTGTAGCAGACGCAGCGCCCCCGGCACCCCCCAATAATCAGTAGTTCTGGAGCCATCTGTAACCTACGCAGGCGTCCGTGGCGAGCAGCGCACACTCAGCCCTCGCCAGCACCGGGCTGCGTGTCGTCCGCTTGCAGGGTTTCGACCATCTGCACGATGATCCGGCTCACCTCACCGGCGTGCGCCTCATCGAACGTGAGCGAGGCGTGCGTCGCGTCTTCGATGATGATGTGCTCGCTGCTGCTTGACAGCGTCGCCAGATCGGCCTGGAGCGCCGCCCACGACGGCGGGTTCACCCCCGCGCTGATCACGACAAGCGGCAGGCCCCCGAGCGCGGGCAGCGCCCTCGCCTGCTCATAGATGGTCGAGGAGAGGAGGCCTTCGGCACGCTGGCTGCGAAAATAGGCCGGGGACGACCACAGCGCCGCCATTTCCGCGTGCTGCCGGTCGGGCAGGCCCTGAAAGTCGATCTCGCCGCCGAGGGCAAAGTACAGCCGGAACACCCCGATCCGGGCCAGCGGCGGGAAGATTGCGGACAGGCGGGCGTACGACCGGGTCTGCTGCAGATACTCCGGATAGCGGATGTACTGCTCCGGGTGGGCTGAGTCCAGGAGGACAAGCCCGGCGACCTCGTCGGGGTAGCGGTCGGTAAAGGCACGCACGTACACGCCGCCTATCGAGTGCCCCACCATCACATACGGCCCCTCGACACCGGCGTTGTGGAGAAGCGAGTGCAGGTTGTCAGCCGTGCCCCACAGGTCGGCAGGCGGCACGCCGGGGTCGCTCCAGCCTCGCCCGGCCCGGTCGTACGCGCAGACGCGCGTCTCCCGGGCGACCTCGGGCTGCACCCGTGCCCAGTTGATCGACGTGCCCCCTGCGAGGGCTTCGAGGATCACCGTTGGGCTGCCCTCGCCCATGCAGTGCAGATGCAGCCGGTGAGAGCCTACGCTGACAAGCTCGCCGGGGGGCGGGTAGTTCCGGGCGTCTGCACGCGCTCCGAGGGCCTGGTACACCGCTCCGGCGGCGGCCAGCACCACGACAATGACGATCAGCACGGCCAGCCCGCGCCCGACCCGGCGCAGCACAGGGCGGCGCCGCCGGGCTGCCGCCGGGCCAGAGTTCTCGACCTGCACCTTCATTGTGCCTCCCGTTGCTAGAGGGCAGCGCTCCGGTCTCGCGCCTGCGAGTCACTGCGGGTCACCATGCCTAAAGGCGGGCCACACCTGCCTGCGAACGCAAAAGAGGGGGATGCTGTACCCGAGAGGCAGAGGTAGAGGGCGGGCTAGTGCGGATAATCACAGTGTAGTGAGAAACACGGGGCGGTCAATAGGCAAATGGGCCACCGGGCCGGGCGGCAGAGGAAATCACCCCGGCCCGCTTGCTTATCGTCGATCACGCGGCTGCGTCCGCTTCTCGGCTGAGTAAGCTGCTGCCCTACTTAACCGGCAGCGCCACCGACGGCTGCCCGCTCGGCACGTGCGCCGTGCCGGGGGTGATGTAATACGAGTCGCCCGCACAGCAGCGGCACAGCACATCGCCGTTGCGGACGACTTCCCGCTCGTTGATGATCTCCTCGCCGCAGCAGGCGCACGTCACCCGCCGACCCGGACGGCTGATGATCGCCGCCATCGACACGGTCAACTCGACCTCCTGCACGTCGAACAGCAGGTCGTCGGGCATGATCTGGTACGCCTCAAGCTGGCAGTGCCAGCGGCTCGGCGCGTCGGGCGCGTAGTCGGCGGAACGGGCGCGGCACCCGGCGCTCGGCGCAATACGGACCGCCCGCATCGTCTCGGTATCGACGAACGTCGCGGCCATCTTGCCGTAATCCATCACGCGCAGCGTGCGCCGGTTGGGCGTACAGCCTGTCGCCGCCTGCACGCCGGACAGTCCACAGCCGTCCGTCTCCATAAACACAAACATGCGCTTGTCGCGCCGCGGCACCTCGAGGCCGAGCAGTTCCCCGGCCAGCAGCCCCATCCGCACGCCGAGAACCTGACGCGGGCACAGGTGGCGGTGCGTCTCGGCGGATTTCTCAAGCAGTTGTTGCAGGTTGTGGTGGGTCATGATGGTGTCTCCTTTCCAAGTCGGCCCGCGGCTGGCGGGCGTCGGGAGGCTGCCGCGTTTCCGCTGGCAACCCTCTTCCCCATCGAGGGGAACCGGCTTCCCGACCCTGGCTTGCGCGGTAGGTCGTGAAGCTCGGAGTCTGATTTACGCTTCGGTTTGCCGGGCCTGCCCCCGGCTGCCTGCCGGCAGACGGAACCCGAACGGGTTGCGCCGGCGGAACTCGCACACGGGGCACAGCTTTTGCTCCTCCGTCCCGGCGAAGCGCGCGCCACACTTCTTGCACTTACGCAGGCTGCCGATCGCCAGCACGACGGGCTGCGCGCACAGCAGGTCGGCCAGCGTCGGAGTGCTCCCGGCATGCAGCGCGCCCGGCTCGCAGTACGTCAGGCACAGCCCGCAGTCCACGCACGCCCCCGCCCGCAGAACGAGGTAGTACGCGCCGCCGTCGCCCTCCAGCATACGTAGTGCACCGGTCGGGCAGATGCGCGCGCACATACCGCAGGCTGTACAATCGGCGCTCGCCTCGACGCGCGCGAAGCCCAGCCCGGCGGGGACCTCAGCCATCTCGCCCGGGAGCCGCTCCATGGCGAGCAGCAGGCGCAGACGCTCGCGCGGCATGCCGAGCCGCTCCGCGCTCTCGTCGGCGGCGAGCGCGTGCCCGGTGGCGAGCGGAGACTCATCCTCCTGCCCGGCGAACAGGCCACGCCGAGAGAACACAGGCCGCCCGCTGGTGTCGATGACGCGCCGCGTCCCCCAACCGCTGCTGCTCTCCTCACCCGTGATGACCTGCACGCTCCCCGGCGCGTCGAGCGCGTCAAGCAGCCGCCGGGCCTGGCCAACGGCCCGCTCGATGCCCACCACCGCATGGCCCAGCGGGCAGTTCTGGCAGCGGTCAAGGCGCAGGCTGACGGTCTCCACGCCGAGCGCCGCCATCGCGACAAACGCCGACGGGCTCAGCGCACCCAGGCAGCCCGGCAGGCGCAGCACGCCGCTCGCGTCCGCAGGCCCCTCCTCGGCAGCGGGGTGGTACTTGCAGACGAACTCCAGCGTGCGGGCCTCACCGCGCCCGGCGAGCGCCGCCACATGCGCCAGCAGGTTCGCCCGGCTATCGTCGCCGTTGAAAGCGCCGGTCGGGCAGGTGTGCAGGCACAGCCCACACTTTACACAGCGATCCGTGTTGTGGTTGATCGGCGGCCCGGTGATCGCGCCGGTCGGGCAGTGCGCCACGCAGTTGTCGCACGTCGAGGTGCGATCCGCGCTGTGCAGGCACTTGCCCGGTGTAAACTGGATGTCGGAGCCGACAATGGCTGCGAGTTTCTCGATGATGTCCACGGTTACCGTTCCGTCGTCACCTTGTTGGCTTTAGCTGCGCGGGCAGGGCTACATCCCTATAAATCGGCCCTGATCCTCGCCCTTATCGACCAGCCCGCTCTGGAGCGCGTAGGTCGCCGCCTGCGTGCGGTTCTCCACCTGGAGCTTCTCAAGGATGTTCTTGAGGTGCGTCTTCACCGTGTTGATGGTGATACACAGCTCCTCGGCAATGGCCGGGTTGCTCGCGCCCTGCGCCACAAGCTGGAGCACCTCGATTTCGCGCTCGGTGAGGCTCTCAACCGGCGCGGGGCGGCTGGAGTGGCTCGCCACGTTCTTGAGCAGCCGGGCCGCCATGGCGCGGGTCATTGCTGCCTCGCCATCTGCCACGCCGGAGATCAGGTCGAACAACTCGTCGGCGTCCAGGTTCTTGAGCAGGTAGCCCGCCGCACCAAGCTGCACGGCTTCGTACAGGTGCTCGTCAAGCTCGGAGGCAGTCAGCATCACGACCGCGGTGTCAGCGCCACTCTCCATGATGGCCCGCAGCGCCTCCAGCCCGGTGCCATCCGGCATGTAAATGTCCATCAGCACGATGTCGGGCTGAAGCTCCCGCGTCATGCTGACAGCCTCCCGCCCGGAGGACGCCTCACCCACCACGCGCACGAGGTCCGGGCGCGTCTTCATCAAGCTCATCATCCCCTGCCGGAACAGACGGTGATCGTCGGCAATGAGCACGCTGAGTGGTTTCGTTTTCATGGGTCCCCCCTGTATCAGTCCTGCATGAGGGGCAGCCACACCTCAACCTGAGTGCCCTGCCCCGGGCTTGATGTAATCGTCAGGCCGCCGCCTACGCTCTCCGCCCGCTCGCGCATCGTTTGCAGGCCAAAGTGTCCGCGCCCCGGCTTCCGGGTGATGCCGACGCCGTCATCCACCACGCTCAGGTTGAACAGATCGCCAATAGCGTCGATGCACACGCGGACATTCTTCGCCTGCGAGTGCTTGCGGACGTTCGCCAGCGCCTCCTGCAAGATGCGAACAAGCTGCGCCTGCGCCATCGGTGAAAGCTGCACATTCGCCTCGACGTTGCAGTCGAAGTAGGCGCGGATGCCCGACTGCACGCCGAACTCCTCAACATACTCCTTCAGGCCGGAGATCAGGTCCGTGTCGGTGTTGAGCGTGGTGCGCAGGCTCACAATGTTCTCGCGCACGTCAGCCTGCGCTGCCTGTATCTGCTCACGGGCCTGCTGGATCTCCTCCAGCGCGACTTCCGCCTGCCCCTGCTTGATCAGCGCAGCGATGGTCTGCATCTCCAGGTTGAGGTAGCCGAGGATCTGCGCCAGCCCGTCGTGCATCTCGCGGGCGATACGCGAGCGCTCCTCGACCGCCGCCAGCGACTGGAGCTGGGCCGCCATCGACGCGTGCTCCAGCGCGATCACGGCCTGGTCGGCCAGGCGGCACAGCCCGATCAGGTCGGACCGTGTGAAGCCATCACCGTTGTGGCGCTCGGCCCACAGCACACCGATGGGCTGGTCGTCAAGCTGGAGCGGTACAATCGCCGCCGCGAGGATCTCGCGGCTCGCCATCGGGCAGCACCACTCCGCGCCCACACCGCTGACCTCCTGCGGATAGCGCACCGGCGTCGAGCCATAGGCCTTCACCACATGCTGGATGAACGTGCAGCGCGGCGGCATGTTGTTCAGTGTGAGCTGCTCGTGCTGGGTAACATGGCACTTCATCTCAAGCTCGGTGCCATTGGCCGTCCACAGGCCGAGCGCGGCGGCGTCGGCGTTGAGCAGCACGCGGCTGCTCTCGACGATGCGCAGCAGCACCTGGTCCACGTTGTCCATGTTTGCGATGCGGCGGCTGGTGCTCACCAGCGCATCGGTCCACTTTTCGGCGGCTTCCAGCGCCTGCGTCTGCGTGCGGAGCACGCTCTGCTGCGCCTCGTACCGCTCCTGCTCAAGCTGCTTAAGCTGGGCCTGCCGCTGCTCTTCAAAGAGGTCCAGCGCGTGCACGACGAACACCGTTACCGCGACGGCGGACACCGTGCGCCACAGGTGCACAGGCATCCCCGTGACCTCCAGCACCGTCGTATAGTTCAGCCAGCGCGCCGGGCCGTAGGGCGCAGCCGGAACGATCAGCCCGGAGACGAACGCGTTAACACCAAAAGCCACCGCCGCCCCCGTCGTCGCGGTCTGCATCCGGCTGACGAACTCCTCGCTCAGGTCGCGCCAGCCGCGCGAAAACCCGATCGCCGTCAGCACAGCGGCGGGCGTGTACAGCAAATAGCGCGACCACACATCCGCCGCAGTGGCAACGGTCGAACTCGTCACCGCGACGATAATCACGTAAGCAGCGGCGATGCTCGCCGGTACCAGCAGCGCGACGGGCGCGAACACCAGCCATCGGGGCAGGTCCCGCTCCTTGCTGACGATCAGCACCACGCCGAAGCGCATCAGCATCAGCGCCGAGAGCGGCAGCAGCACGCTGTGCGCCGACGCCAGCGCGCCCCACACGTCGGGGTCCAGCGGCATCAGCATGAACATGTCCAGCCACTCGGCGATCCCCTGCGTCACGCCGAAGCCCGCCAGCCACGGAAGCTGGTTCTCAAACGACAGCTTGCCGCCGCGCCGTGCCTCCAGGTAAACGGCGAGCCCAAGGCTGAAATATGCGAGCCCGGAGATAAAGCAGGCGAGAGCGATCATCCGGCCCTCACCGGCCTGTAATCAGGCCCCATCTCAAGTTCCAGCCACAGGTCAGCAAGCCCGGCTGCCACCGCGTAGAACGAGCCGCTCGCCTGCCGCCTCAGCCGCCAGCAAAACGCCGGAACCCACTTGCCGGGGTGGTCGGAGAGAAAGTCGCTCTCCTGCCGCCGGAGTTGCCGCGCGGCTGCCGACGCGCCCGCCTCCCACTCCTGCGCCTCGTGCCCGCACAGGTAGGCCATGAACTCAAACTGCACCGCAATGTGATCGGCAGGCTCCCCCGCCGGGGCGACGCCGAACTGCCCGTAAAGCTGCTGCAGCCCACGCCGCAGGTCTTCGCCCTCGCTGAGCACGTCGCCGCAGGCCTTCCAGCGGTAGGTCGACTCGCAGGCCGAGACCCGCTCGACGCTCTTGCTGAACAGCCGCTGGTACGTGGCCTGCAGCGCCTCAAGCCCAACCGCCGCCGCTGGCGCGAGCGCCTCGATGCCCGGCAGCAGGCGCTGCTGGTCGTGGCCCAGCCAGCCGGTGCAGGCGGTTAGCTCCGCCGCCACTGTGCCATCGGCCAGCGCCGCGAGCAGCGCCTCATCCGGCCTGTAGAAGCACAGCGACAGCCACCCGTAAACGGTGCTGCGCGCCTGCGCGACCTGCGCCAGGATGTTGTATGCGCGCCTGCGCGGGCTTAGCTGTGCTTGCAACGGTTGGTCCCCCCTTTGGTCCATGTCTCAACCCGCCTTATACCAGGTAGAACACCGATGGCATCGTGCCCTTTTCCACGAGCAGTTGGAAGTGCGGGGTGTCCCGCAGCCGCTGCGATACCTCGCTGTTCGGGTCGTCCAGGTCTCCGAAAATACGCGCCTTCATCGGGCAGGTCTCCACACAGACGGGCAGCTTGCCCCGATCCAGCCGGTGCGCGCAGAACGTGCACTTCTCGACGGTGTGGCTGCGGTGGACGATCGGGTTGCTGCCCGTCGGGAACGGGCTGATGTATGCGGGCTTGGAGCTGGAGAACACCCGCACGCCCGTGTACGGGCAGACCGCCATGCAGTACCGGCAGCCGATGCACAGGCTCGGGTCCTGCATGATGATGCCGTCTTTGCGGCGGAACGCCGCCGAGGTCGGGCAGACCTCCACGCACGGCGCGTCCATGCAGTGCTGGCATGAGAGCGGCAGATAATCGAGCCGCATCTCATTCACCGGGCCGAAGCCGTTGCCGTTCGCCTCGACGGTGATAAGCTGCGTCCACCACACGCCGTCGGGCAGGTTGTTCTCCTGCTTGCAGGCTACCGCGCACGTCTCGCAGCCGGCGCACAGGGTCAGGTCGATGATCATCACGTAACGCGTCACTCCGCACCTTCCTCACGGGTGATCTCGACAAGCACGTCGAAGAACGAGCAGTTCGGGCCAAAGATGTTGGCCTCGTTGCCGATGCCGTGCGTCAGCGTTTGCAGATGGCCCGATATGAAGTCCGATGACTGCCAGCCCTCACTTACATAAACAGCGCCGGGCAGCGCGCGGCGGCTGACCACCGCCTCAAGCACGACGTGCCCCCGGTCGTTGAACATCCGCACCCGGTCGCCGCTCTTGATGCCGCGCGCCTCAGCGTCCTCCGGGCTGATCATCACCGTTGGCCTGCCCGCCAGTTCGCGGAGCCACCAAGCTGCCGAGAAGCTCGAATGGACGCGATAGGGGCTGCGCTCGTTGATGCACACCAGCGGGTAGCGCGCGGCAAGCGGCCCGTCGAGGTCCGCTTCGACCGGCGGTTCATACGAGGGCAGCGCCCGCCCGAACGGCAGGAGCCGCTCCGAGTAGAACTCCACGCGCCCCGTGCGGGTGTTGAATTTGCTGCCCGCGTGGGCGACGGTCTCAAACACGCCGGTGTGGAGCACGCCCTTCTCGCGCAGTTCGTCAAACGACAGGTGGCGCAGTTCCGGGACGCCTGCGAGCATTTCGCGCAGGTACTCGTCGGGCGTCCGGTCGAACAGGTCGCCGTGGCCCAGGCGCTGCGCGACCGCCGCCGCGACCTCGAAGTCCGAGCGGCACTCGTCCGGTGGCGGCACGATCTGCGGCTGGTACTGGATGTAGGGGCCGGGGCCGCGCACGATGTCCGCCCGCTCGAAGAGGCCCGCGGTCGGCAGCACATAGTCCGACCAGCACGCGGTTTCCGTCATGAACATGTCGCAGGTGACAAGCAGGTCCAGTTCCGGCAGCACCCGCTCGCGCATCCTGTTCTGGTCCGGCCACTGGTTCAGCCAGTTGCTGAA
>Ga0116181_1001395_pt1 | contig 20895 bp, 13 predicted proteins | sample AD_UKC075_MetaG_FD_89752 | JGI IMG/M metagenome (GOLD analysis project Ga0116181, IMG submission 89752) | Active sludge microbial communities of municipal wastewater-treating anaerobic digesters from USA - AD_UKC075_MetaG | ecosystem: Engineered > Bioreactor > Anaerobic > Digestate | place: USA...
AAAGATAACATACACTTATTGCACATGATCAATCCACGCACCTGCACCCTTGGATTTTTATAGGGGCTGGGATTTCAATCCACGCACGCGCGCGAGTTGCGACTATCTGATCTTTGTACCATAATACCTACTACTAATATTTCAATCCACGCACGCGCGCGAGTTGCGACTCTATACCGCGCTGAAAGACCCGATTACTGAGAGAAATTTCAATCCACGCACGCGCGCGAGTTGCGACTGTCCTTTGCAACGAATATCGTACATGATATTCTAATTTTATGCGTTTTCCGCTTGATACTCCCGTTGAGTTGATTGTTCGAAACGGATGTTCGCAGAAAAACACCAAAAAACAAGGTGTTTTGTTGCGCGGATCCCCTAGGGTTTTTATGTTCACTTGGGATCCGCGCAAAGCTAGAAAATGTCCACAAAGCACTTTCCAGTTAGCGTGGCTTTGCTAGTACAGTAATGCGGCTCTCCATCTCTTCTTCTACTGCTACTCTCGTCTATCCACAAATCAGTGACTACTAGTGGAAACGGCTCATAGACTCTTTCGTGACTCATAACTTGCTTACCTGTTTTAGAAAGGTGAGCCATACCATCTTTTCAATAACGTTTATACACGTTGATCATATTTCCTCCAAAATTTCCCGTATCTTCTGGTTCTTTTCCTTCTGGCGTTTGCTAGGCTGTTTCCAATCTCCTGTCTTCTCCCAATAGTCTTTAAGTGCTTGTGCAGCAGTCCGTCTTTCTTCTCCTTGTAGGTTAATCACTTGCTGGTAAAACGTCGTTTTGCTTTTGTCTGAGTCCTGCTGCATCAAAGACAACTTCTCTATTTCATATGCTAGACGAGCACCTTCTGTGAGGCTGGATAACAGTTCTTCTTCTCTTTGCTTCTCAATCTTTTCTTCCAGCAATAGTTTTTTTCTTTTCAACTCGCGTTGCTTCTTTTCTTGAAACTCCCGTACAATATCTTCTGTTACGTTAATCACTTCGGCAAAGCGTCCGTAGCCGGAAGCAGTCTTTGAACCAATGCCAATTTCAGTCAAGGCTCGTCTTATCCAGTTTTCTACAACAAGAGCTATGTCTTTGGGGTTGGAAGGTTTGGTTGTAACAGCAAATAGAATTCTAGGTTTTTTACCCTTAACACCATAGAAACTCACCGGCACAGGTTGCACGAAAGCTGGTACCGACTCTTGCCGTCCGTAGTATTTTTGATAATGCACTGTCAACACGTCTTTAACTATCTCAAAACCGCTTTCGAAAAAGACATCGTAAAACTGAACTGTTCCTTCTCTTTCCTGCGTTCCAAATATTGCCCTAAAGTACTCAGATTCAACTCCAGAACCCTTCTCCATCTCTTCTTCTTTGCCATAGGCAAAGGCCTGCAGTGCCCAGCTGCGCACTACACCTTTGAGGCTTGACGCAGGGAGATAAGGAACGCCAAAAATGTGGTGCAGCGTTATTCCAATCTCTCGTACGTGTTTACTGCCAAGGCCAGGAAGAATTAGCTCATCAACCTGTCCTTCCAGAACAACCACTTCTGTCCCACTTCCCTGTTCCAACAGACTCTCTAGACGCATGTTAAGATACTGTTCTAAAGCTTTCGTTCCTTCAGCAGTCGGGGCAAGGGACCTCTTCATCTCGAACATTCTGTCGTTTGACTTTTTCTCCCTATGATTCTTGGTTTGAAAATAATTAATGTGATACCACGGATTGTCTGCTATGTTATTACCAGCCGCACGCCACAAAGCAACTGTATCGCGAGGGTGGTACACTACGACTTCGCCCCCTCTCTTGCCTTGCTGAAACCATCGGCGAAACGGCGCATCCAATTTACTAAGGCAACTACCTCCATGGACATCACGCGGTAATCAGGGCTATCCATGCGCAGTATTGCGTGGAGAGCTTCTGACTCGTTGTTGCCCAGAAGCTGCTTTCCGTACTTCCTCTGCAACCAGCGAATCACCTGGAAATATATGTCTCGGTGCGTCTCGTCTTTGGCATAGTAGAAAGCAAGGGTCTCACCTAAACCATTCATTTGAACCATGGCCGGCATTTTTTTCAAATATGAACGGTATTCCTTCGAAACAGTTTCCGGTTTACTGCTCATGAAATCCCTAACCTGCTCATACGCATAGGCAGCACGACCTTGTTCCAACATGCTTCTAGACATGGTCATCCTCCTTAGTAAGCCAGATTCTCCGCAACATACCCCTACCCAACGTGTTGTTGCCGCCTAACTGGAACACCGGAGGGAAAACCTCGTCGTCTTTGACAAACCCCAATACTTCTTCAGCGCTTTTCAACGCTTCTGGCTCGTTAACCCGCGGCTCGCCGGCAAACACAAATGCATAGAGCACTGTTTCAGGCGGCAAGTTTTCTTCGTACCAAAGAGCTCCGGAGGTAACTATCCCTGTTTTAGAATCTACACGAACCCTGGCATTGACCTCAGTAGAAAGCTGCACGAAGTCTGCGAACTCATCATCGCTTACCACTACCAACCTGCCAGCAAGACGCCCTTTGCCTGTGTCTGTCTGGAAAATCGCACTGCAGAGCCGATCGGCAAGTTCCTTGGTTGTCTGATCAACTTTAACCGTATAGGTGTACTCTTCTAGTACGATCTGGCTTTTGTCCCCCACCACCAAAAGGTCTGATGATACTGTGTTGCTTTCGGGGATTGGTAGTAGCGGAAATCCCGGGCAATAGGTCTCGAGATCGTTGTTGAAGCGGGAGATCACATATGGACAGGAAATGTAGGCAAAAACTCCTTTGAGCGACTTCACCGGAAAAAGTAGTATCCTTGCGTCGGAAAACGTCAAAGCTCCGGCTATACTGCTCTGGTTGCTTTGATCTGATCCACCTGCTGGGGCACTACCAAACGCCAACTCTACTTTTTCTCTATCGCTCGGTCCCAGTTCAACAGTTGCCCGGATGGCACCTTTCAGGGAGGAGCTTTCGATTTTGGGAAAGCCGGTGTGGCGCTCACGCTGAATGGGGAGATCCACAACTCCAACCTCGCTCCCGCTTCCAGCATGAACAGAAGAGACGCTGTATAAAAGCATAGGCGCTACTTTGGTAAACATTCCGTCAGCCTCCTTACGGTCTATTGGTTTAGGAATCCTGCCCCGACTACCGCAAAGCCATATCCCTCTTGTGCGGAACTGTCGGTGAAGTTAGTTTCATGGATCGACGCAACCAGATTATCTGCATCACCGCTTGCAACTTTCACATACAGCACGCTTCCTGCAGGAACTGCGTGGAACCGCGGTTTTGGCCTATTGCGTACAATATCCCAACCGCCTTCAATAAGCGGCCTGCCAATGGCTGCTGCAAGTACTGGGTACAACCTTCCGTTTATCAACAAAGCATTTCTTTCCCCATCCCAACACTCTGGACGGGTGCCGTGTTTCCACAAAGCAGGAGTCAATAGGATTATCCTGGCTATTCCCGACTTCTCAATTGCACCAACTATCTCTTCCTTGGTAACACCGAGATCGGTGTTTCTCTCAACCTTTAGGCTCCAAGGCCTTTGCTTTGCGCCTAGAGATGCCAGAGTTACGCCAGAGAAGTCCGGTGTGTTTTCGCTATCGCAGATTGCAGCGATAGCAGTGCCATTCTCGTCCCTAAAACGCAGTGCTTCCATAGAGTAGAACATGCTTTGTTGAGCTTTTTTCGCCACTCGGTCCATGGCTATTCCTACTCTTTGCTCGCTAATAACCCACCTACTTGCAGAATGGACTTCCAGGTCCACAGGTTGCAGCAATGCTTTAACGAAGTCCTGTCTGTAGACAAAACGTCCTGAAGCTGAAGCCGATTTCTCCTCCGAAACCCCATAAAGACGATAGGGACAACGATCTGATCCGAAAACCTCTTTCTCTGGCTCATACTTGAGCCGTAAGCGTTTTGCAGTAGCAGACCCCGATATTCCCAGGACGACCTGATGGTCCAGAGGTAAGGGCAAGGCCATATCCTGCTCGTCTTGGAGGACTACACCTTTTATGGCAAACTTGCCGTAGCTTGAGGGAGTGCCCATCCACTTAGAGAGTTCCTCATCACTACCTGCAGCAAATGCGGCAAAGTCGCTCTTTGCGTGGATGTAAGCACTTCGGAGGGCTCCGTACACAGTGCCGGGTCTAGGAGGGAAAAGTCCGCTGGCAAAAAAATCCGCGCCTGCATTCATCGCTTTGTGATTGCGAAAGAAGAACGTGTCAGTTGGCGTTAGTACCAGCTTCATCGCTTTGCACCTCCTTGTTTTCTTTCAGCAGCCTTGCTAATGCCCGGAGGGCTTGCAGCCAATTGAGAAACTCGTGTCCAGATCCCATTACGTCGTGGACTTTGGCAAGATAGTCTGCATATTCGGGAAGTTTTGACGCAAATTGCGATTCCCGATCAATTAGGGAGCGACCAAGCAATCTGTTCATTTCAACCGAAAGAGCCTTTGTACTTTCTGCTGGGTCTTCGGCAAGCTTGATCTTTACCTCTCTCTTGGTGTCAGAACCGATAAGAGGGAGAAACGCTTCGCCGAGCTTCTCAATGAACGAACTGGATAGGTCGTCTTTCATCAAGCCGACTAGATGTTCCATGAGGGTGGGTACATTGTCTAAGCTGTCGGTGACAAAAGGACCTGCAAGCATCCAGGGAACAACAAAGTCGTTGATTACGCCACTTCTGGTGAACACAGCCACACCGAGTGCATCTTTGCTCTTGCCAGTTACCGGATGCTTGTACTGCTTGGCGCGGCTTGCCATAGCTCGAGCATGGTTTAGTGCGGAACTTAACGGATATTGTTTATGTACGATTACTACTCCGGCAGATGCTGTTGCTTCAGGATGTAGGCCGTGTTCCGAGTTCTGGAAGTCCAAGCGCAAGTTGTTAATCAGCTGAAACAGTCCGGGAACAGGTACGAAGCATAAAACGTCATCGCCTCCGGCATACACCAGCTCCCCACCAGCTTCCAATACTCTTCTCGGAACAGCTTCACCGGAAAACTTTGCCAGCTTTTCACTTATCAATCGATGGAAGCCGATGGTTCCGGGATCTTCTGAAAACCTTCCTTCTTTTCCTGCAAGCCATCTTCCCATGTCATCGCCGTCCATGGTGAAGATCGCGTAGTAGTTGAGCGGGGCCGAGATCTCGACAGTGGAGCGAAAGCCGTGTATGCTTCTCTTACCACGTTCAGACATGTAGTCCCGCAGAGCGCGTTTTCCGAGGCAGACTCCGCAGAGCGCTTCGTTTTCCCGTATGCGTCCTGTATAAAATGCTGTGCCGTCAAAGGCTTCATCTCTTTCTTCTTTGCTCCGGTACTTGCCGCTGAGTTTGCTCCAAGTTCGTCGAAGTTCACTGCGCATTTTACCAACAGAGTCGTTTTCACCGTACAGCGTTTCGTGCAGGGCTTCCCTTTCCCCACAAACCGTGCACACGATTCCGTCCTGAGGCTGCAGCGAAAAAGTACGGTTATTTTTAATCGCTGCCAGACGGCTCTCGACGTTTTTCCTCGCTCCTTCGTAATCGCCGGATTCGATGGGTTCTACAGCCCAAAACACTTCCAACAGCTCCCTAGCTTGGTGTGTGGTCAGGTCGCGCATTAGAGAATCGCCATTTCCCCGCATCCGGAAAGCATCTTCAAGACCGAAGAGGCACATCTCCTCAAACTGTCCATAGATGAAGTCTGCTAGAGTTTCGCAGATAGCCGGGAGCTTTTCCGAGTCCGTTGACACTAGCGAGAGGAAGCGATTGGGATAGGAAGCTACCATCGAGCCGTAGGCTTTGTCTGCACCTTTCAACTTCACCGGATAAATCAGCTCTAAATCGCCACCGTTTTCACTAACGGTTTCCTCGAGTTTATCGATGGCCTTTTCCACCAGAAAAGACAGGAGATAGCTTCCTGCCCACAAGTCTTCTGTTTTACGAGCGGCCGCAATAAAAGACTGGACAGGTCCTATACTGAACAAGAGTAAGTAATCACGTTTAGACACCCTATTTCACCCCCAATGCTTGCAATAGCCTGCCCCTTTGCTGTGAGTAGCGAGGATTAGGGCTGCGCTCTTTGAAAACTTCCACAATGACCGGGCAGTAACCAAAGGTGAACTGGTGGATGCTCACGTGCAATGGGGACGCTGGTTTCGAACCTGGGCTGCCCAAGGCATACCCCTCCTTAAACTCAGCTTTTAACCTGCTTGTTTCACTGCCGATCATTCTGAGGACGGTCTCGGGATCGTCTTCTGCTTTCCCGATCCAGATGTTTCGCAGCACGGGATATTTCGAATCGGGAAGATCAGATTTTATCGTCCTGATGCATTTTTCTTTCTTTGCTAGCTTTGCAAGGCGTTCTTCTACATAACCGATATACTCATCTTTTGAAGACCACGTAACGCCCTCGATCTGCAAAGACCCGTAGCCTCTACGAGAACGCTGTCCAAATCCACCCAAGACTACAGCTAGCTCGAAGAGATTGGCGTACAGCTCCAGCTGATCTTCGTGTTTCCTCAGAGTACTCAGTTCCAGGTTGAAAACGGTGTTTTTTGGAATCCCAGGTGCGGTCGGTTCATTGTTTCCTCGGTGCGGTTTTAGCGGATAGCGCTTAGTTTCTTCGATATTCTGCACATGAATCCGCACCGGAGAAACTTTTCCGTCTCCTTCGGAAGTGCCTACTCCGCCAAACCGCACAATCTCTGCAGCGAGCAATCCCTGGGATTCGGTTTGGATGGCTCTCCACCAATAGCGCAGCATGCCTTTAAAAGAAGGTCCTCTGGTTTGCGCCTTTTGTTTGTTGTTATCCCCATGCATGAGTAAAGGGGTAACCGTTTTCAACCTCAAGGTCTGCTTTCTAATAGCTGAAACCTCCGTTAAAGCTTGCATGTTCATAAGGATCACCTCTCTTTCTTTGCATGTGTAGTGTTGCTTCGAAATAAATTCGCTTTGGCGTACCTGAAAAACGGTTCCAAAGTTTTAAATATCTCCGTGATTTCCTTATGGAACTCTTCAGACGAAGGCTGCTTACTGGTGTATTCAGCGTGGTTCAAGCTGTTCCGGCCGGTCTTCAATTTACTAATACTTTCCACTATTTCCGAATGGCGTCCGAAAAACTCTACCAGGTCCATGATTGCATCACGTTTTCGTGGACGTATTTCAGCAAGTTCTTTGAGCTTTCTCACCAATTCATCTTCAGAGAGATACCTCTGCACAGACAGCCGTTTGCTTGTACTAGACACATTTTCGCCCGTCAGCAAACACAATACAGTTACGACATGCTCAATCAGCATAGTGTAGGCTTGCTGAGTCAGTCCGTGGTCTATGCACCACTGCACCGCGTAATACGGGTCCATAATCGGGTCTCCAGTGAATGGCTCCATTTTTTTCTCTACTAGGTCCAGCAGCTTCTCTAAAGGTTTGCGATAGGGAAGACCTGCAAGGTCGGAAGACCTCACGGCGTTTTTTAGGTTTCTTGCATGTTTTTGAAAGCTGATGCTTTTGCATGTCTCTAGAGAACGGGTAAACCCCTTAAGCGCTTCTAAAACGCTGCCGCTTTCTTCGCTTTTTTCTGCAGTTGCTGCCTCGCGTCTTGATTCGCTTGTACTGACCAAAGGCTCTATCGCTCTGGGGCTCCCAGTCTTGAGAAACGTGTCGATACCATAGGTCCAATCCAAAAACGCAAGGAGATCGGTGAGCTCATCCAGAGGAGCATACATGTCTTCTCCTATCTCTTCGTGAGCCTCAAAGTTGCCGTAGTAGATGCCGCCGATTTTTATACTGTCCAGCACACGGCTGTAGTAGAGGACAGCCAAAACAGTGATGGGGAAGGACCGAAATCCATGAGTGACGTCGAAAAAGATCGTATCTCCGGGATTTATCTCATTATAAACAGCCTCAAAAAGATCCCAAATTTTGTCGTCGGTAACCTTGTCCACGATCTTTACAAACCTGCAGGAGTTTTCGTATCCGTTTGCTCGCAGCTCAGCGCACAACTTGTCCCCGTTTTTGGCGCGGGCTTCATCTGTAGCAAACGCCACAACCTCTTCGATGTTGTGACCTTCTTTTGTCAAGATCTCTAGCAAGCCTACCTGTGCAAAACAGGTTTTCTTTGTTGTGTACCCACCTCGTTTATAGTAACAAGGTTTGTAATCATGTACACCTATAAACGAAAAGACCCGTTTCGTAATGGTTACCTCCTCTCTTTCTTTTGTGTCCGAAGCCCAATCCTACCTACCTGCTACTACTGTAAGGACTCTGTCCCCAATTCAGTTTGATGAGATTGAGAAACCAGAATGGACGTCTAAATCTACACGGAGAAAATGCGAAGCATGCACTAGTCTCTCAATCTTTTTACTACCTTGTGAGAATGTCTCTGTCTCTGCCGATTCCGCTCTACGTCCCTGTACCTGAATGACCGCTCATTTTCAAAAGAGGCAGACTGTGGACTTTCTCGTTTGTGTTGAGGAAGGACTCAGGCCTCCCTGCGTAAACTAATCCGCTCATGAACTGTACTTTGCTTAACTACATAGGTATTTGCCTGTGCTTGTCCGAAGCTCCCGACAAAGGCACGACCAACAGAGCCCTATGCAGTTTGTTCCGTTAAAACAATATGTAGAGTGCGAATGCAAGTTTCGTTGCTTCGGCTTAACCTAGTTGGGTTATTAAAAGGACACCTTTTTTTGGCAAGCCTGACTTTATTCGAGCAGGCCACCTAGAGGCAGAGTACTGCACCGTTTTGACGGAAAGAACCGTCACCCTGGTTTTCCGCGAGTTTTATGTGTCTAAGTGTCCCTTTTAGAAGTACATAGCATCAACGATGCTTCGTGCTGGTTGCAAGTTTTCGCTTTGGGTTCCGCACTTAGAAAACCCTAGCCTTCAGTACCGTTGGTTGCAGAACCGAGTCAAGCAAGCAGCTTGATCCTGCGCTGTATTTAAGCAAAAGGGCTACAGCCACACAAATTGCGGTGTAGCCCTTGTTCCTGCTTAGTCCAACAGCGTTCTTTTTAAAGGCGTTTGACTAACCGGATTCATGCGGTTTTAATCGAACAACGTTCCGTGCGCGTTTTTGCTTTAAGCTTTCTGAGTCGATTGTATGTAACGAAAGTAAGGTTCTAAGGTAACAACGATCTCTCTAATCTTGATCTCAAATCTCTGAGATGGTGCGGGGCTGTCAACGTGTTCTGCGTGGTTTAAGTCGTTGCGGTAGGTCTTCAGAGTGTTTAAACAGGAGATAACCTCTGGGTGTGGACCGAGCAGAGCTCGAGTCCGTTTGATGATCTCCCCTTCCCTCTCAGAAGAGGGTTCGTAGCTGTCTCTGGTATCCTTGTTGCTGATTATGTGGATTGCTCGACTGACAATCTGCCTTGTGTTTTTGTCCTCGCAGTTTTCGTTTAAAAGCAAGCAGAGTGCGGTTATTACGTGCTCATTGAGGAGCGTATAAGCCTGTTGGGTCAATCCGTGATCAATGCACCATTTTACTGCATAAAACGGATCCATTACCTTGTCGCTGGTGAATACCGCCATTTTTTCGTCGAGTTCATTGAAGAGGTTTTTCAGGAGTTTGTGATAGCCAGTGGTGTCCTGTGCTGCTTCCCTTACTATGGCTTTTAACTCCTCTGCATTCTCTTGGAAACTTATGCCCCGGCATGTTTCCAAAGCCCGGTTGAACTTCTGCATGGAGTTTGCAACTTTCGTATTGCAGTTGCTTACCAATGGGTTTGTCTTCTTTTCTTCGTTTACCAGCCTGCTGATGACCTCAGCACTGCCTGTCTTAAGAAAGGTGTTTATACCATAAGTCCACTCCAAGAAAGACAGGACATCGGTCAGTTCATCTAGCGGAGCATGAATCACTCCCTCTATGGTACTGCCTGCTTCGAAGTTCCCGTAGTAGATACCGCCTACATCGATCTTCTTTAACTCGCGGCTGTAGTGCAGCATGGGCAGGACTGCAAGAGGGAAAGACCGAAAGCCGTGGGTGATGTCGAAGTAGATGGTGTCTCCCGTTTGGATTTCATTGTACACAGTCTCGAAGAGATCCCAGATGTTGTCTCCTGTCACGCTTCCTACAACCGGGATCAACTTGTACGGGGTTTTTACTTCCTTTTCCTGAAACTCGTTAATCAACAGCTCGCCGTTTTTTTCTCTGGCTATGTCTGTAGCAAACACCACAACTTCGTGGATTTCATGGCCTTCCTTTTGCAGTAACTCCAAAAGAGCAAGCTGAACAACAGGCGTCTCTTGTGCAACATGTTCGCCTTTGAAGTACCGGCAGGGTAAGCATCTACCCGTTCCGATAAACGAGAACAGTCTATTGATTGCTAACAACTCCTTCCCTGACATTTTTGTGTAAACCTTCAGGAGGTGCCAGACATCCTCCTGGCTAAGAACCCAAGTTTTGGGCTTGGTTAGACCCTGTAAACGCGACCTTGTTCTATGTACCAGATTTAGGTGAGTTTGCCTGAGTTTCTCTGAGCCGAATGCCCCACTCACCAGACTGCTTTGCTTTTTTTATTCAATATTCGCAGGAAATCTCCTTTTCTCATTGAATTTTTATATTCATCTCACTACTGAGAAAAAACCCAGAAAGAACTTGCCGAGTCAATGTGGGCAGGTAAGCTCTGCAGTTTGCCGAAAACTGATACTAGTAGTGTGTAAGCATCTGTTAAATTAGTAATATACTTGTACAAATCGACTTACATAAATTTCCATAAAGATCCGTACAGTTTGAGCGGGCAATGAGAGAAGTCGTTTACTCTTTAGGATCTTCCCAGAGTCTATATCCAAAGATCCAGTACCTCCATAAAGAGAGACTTGGTAGAGCTCAAGGTAGGAGAGTCGTGTATGCGAACGAGTTTAGGTTCTCGCAAAAATTGCGTTAAGGAACAACCCCGAAGGTACATTTCTAAGTCCAGCTAGGAAGCTCAATGCGTGTCTTCCGTATAAATGAAAGATTCAAGAAAGGAGGCTTGCAACACTTTGACCTATGCTATATGTTTGATTTTCACTGACACTGCAGCAAGAAGAATGCTAGAGCTAAAATCACGGCCACAAGAAACTTATTCTACCCAGCAGAGAGATAAAGCCTATGAGGTCTTGTGGGAGTTCGTAGAAGTGGGCAATCCGGTCCAATGCATCGTCCAGAAAGCCCGTCAAGATGGACACTTTGAGATCTGTATTCCGTCGGCGAAACTTGTCCTCCGAGGAGCGGTGGAACACGATCCAAAGAAGTTCATAATCATTTCAGTTCGATCGATGGACAAAAGAGACGCAGAAGCTCCTTGGAACAAGACCGTGACCCTCCAGTTTTACGACGAGCGTACGATTCCTTCTTTTGTTAAGGGAGTCGATCAGAGTTTTTGGGACGAGATCAATGCTTTAGGGAGCGGAAAAGAGTTTGCAGCCAGGATGACCCAGCAAATGGAAGATTGGATGCATTACCTGACAATCCTGGAAAGACTGGCAGAGCAAAAGCAGTTTTCGTTTCAGTATGATGCCTTCCGCTCCGACTTAGATTGGACGGAAGTTGAGTTTAAGATAACTAAAAATGAATCCATCTCAGGGAATCAAGTAAAAAAGCTTGTAAACGAAAAATTGCATCTTGAGGTAAGTCCAAATCAACCGCTCCCTCTTGGAACGCTAATCGATTACAAGAATCAAACTTTGTACATAGAACTAGAAGACAGCGTCCGCCGCAAGATTCTCGAAGGAACCTTCCAGATCCCGGAATCTGCTTTTCTGGTTTACAAGAACCGAGGAACACTAACGGAGATTAAACGCCAGCGGAATGCTATTGACGAGCTGATAACAGGAAGATCTCGCAATAAAAACCTGGCCAGTTTGCTATTTGACTTAGATGAGTACTTTAAGGATTTCATCTCGTGGCAGATCAATACAGATGACTACGACTTCATCAACCCCAACTTAGACCCATATCAAAAGCAAGCGGTGGTTGGTGCCTTAGAAGCCAAGGACTTCTACTTGATTAAGGGGCCTCCGGGAACCGGTAAAACCACAGTTATCGCCGAGATCTGCGCTCAGGCAGCTCGGCAGGGCAAAAAGATCTTAGTGGCATCCCAAACCAATGTTGCTGTAGATAATGTGCTGGAAAAATTTGTAGGTGTCCCCAATATCAGGGCCATTCGGTTTAAAAACGACCAAGACTACGACGAAGAAACCGATCTTTTTAGCCCTCAAAACGCAGTTGGACAGTGGCTGGACCGCATCCTCGCCCATTCTAAGAAGCGTTGGGAAGAGTACGAAAGTGCCCCTAGCTTACTTAAGGAAATCGACCATATCTTTAATACAGCCAAGCTCTACGTGGCTGTCCAAGAGAGGTTATCGGCATTTCAAGCAGAGCTATCTGGGGTTTCCCAGCAGCTAGAAAACAACCGCCTCCTCATACAGGAAAACCAAGGTAACCTCAACTACCTAAATGAAATGCTGAGAACCGCAGATCTTCTAAGTACTGCGTTATCCGACCGCGATCTCGCCAGGTTTTTCTCCCTGTTTAGAACTTGGAACGATAGGGAGCTTTTCCAAAACAGGTCAGCTACGGCCTTTGCGGAGAAGATGAAACTTACGATCACCCAGATGAGTAAGTTTTTTGCCCTGGGGAGCCATTCTTTAGACAGCCCCTATGAGGTTATTCAGTCGGCTTTAAGCAGCTACCTGTGGTATAAAGAGCAGCGCCAAGAAGTGAGCTTTGTGATTTCGCACTTGGAGAGCGCTGTGCAAAAGCTTACGTTCTTCCCAGATGTCCATAAAGACTATCAAGTGGCCCAAGCAGACTTAAGGGAGCGGCAAAACAAATACGATAGAGAACTAGCCGCTTATAGAGCAAACTCAGAGAAGATCGAAAAGACTCAGAGTATACTTCTCCAGCTAGAAAATCTTGACACAGACCCCAGCCATTTCCAAAGATGGGCTTCCTGGTTTGCTGGAAGTACCAACCGGCTCGAGGATCGAGCAGCATCTCAGAAGCTTGCCATTGAAAAAGCCCCTGTGCTGAGCAACGCCACTGGGGAGGCAAAGACCAGGCTCGCAGATTTAACTGAAAGAAGAATTAACAACCTAATTGATTCGTGCCTAGACTACATGGAAGACCGGAGAAATCTGCAAAGAGCCTTGGATGAGGTAAGGCAGATCATCAGCAGCTTTGAGGCTGCGGATAGAGAGTTGCGTGCCAAAGTCCCCAATCCTGGTTTCCTTTCCCAAACTGACTCGGAAAGGCTCTTAAGGAGCAAGACTAAAGTAAATGTCATTAATCCGTCCTATCCAGATGCCAGGGCTCTGGCCAACATAAAAGCCGAGCTGCAGCAGACCATAGATGGCTATCTAGGCAAAGGTCTTGTAGGTGTAGTAGGCAGTGTTTGGCGTACCGTCTCGTTTGGTCTCATCAGCTTGTTCGACGGCCAATCGATGGCAACAAAAAAAGAAGCCTTTCTCAAAGAAGGCTTAATGCTCTGCCACGGAGGGAAAACCTTCTTCTCGAGGTTAAAAGCCCAGTGGGAAGAGAAGGAGAGGCAGTCCAAGGAAAACCTGGATCGGTCAACAGAACAGCTTGCTTCGGGGTCTGCTGTGATCGTGAAAGAAACCGTAGAACGTTTGATTTTTGAGTACAGAGAAAAGATCAGCGGCTTCCGTGTGCAGCAGGAAAACCAGGAAAGAGTTATCCAGCAGCTTAAGGACGAGTGCTTGCAGCTGGAACAAAAGAGTGAGGTCATTCTGGGTACTCTTGACTCGATCTATGCCGCTGGCATTGCTCCCCTACGAGCAGTTGGTGTTTGGGGCACATATCCCAGCTTGAAGAAGCTTGTTGATGCTCTGCTTCAAACTTCCGACTACTCCCAAAGAGAAAAGATCTACTACGAGTTAAAGCAGGAGCTGCAGGTCTTTTTAGACCTTGTGCGGCAATTAGATAGTTTAGACTTGAGCAGTGAGCTGCATCCCGTTATCGCCAGCGCTGTTCGGGAGATAGAATCACTTATTCAGGACTGTGAGGACGCTTTCAGAACCCTCAAAGCTAGAGGCGAGGAGTTAAAACAGACCAAAGCTAAGTTAGATGAAGAGTGTCAGGTAATTATGAAGGAAAGCGCAGATTACGCCGAAAAATGGGAAACGCTTCATCAAAAACTCCACGAAATATCTTTAACCGATTTGCCTCAGTCTGAGGATGTTCACAGCGTCTCATACCTCCAAAAGCTTCAGAAGTTATACCCAGCGATTACCAAAGAACTCAAACAGATGGCGGAAAAAGCAGAGCGAGCTGGAAGCTTTGCAGCAGAATGGCATAAGGCGTTAACAGAGGCGTCTCGTTATGAAAAAGAACAGCTGAGGTCGTTGTACTTGAAGCACTGCAATCTAATAGGCTCCACATGTTCCCAAACTGCCCGATCGGAGTTTAAGGAGTTTGGCGAGATCGATTACGTCATTGTCGATGAGGTAAGTAAAGCGACTCCTCCTGAGCTGTTAATGCCTTTACTCCACGGTAAAACTCTGATTCTGGTCGGGGACGATAAACAGCTGCCGCCTATGATCGGCGATGAGGCCATCACTGAACTAGCTGAGGAATTGGGCTGTTCCAAGAAAGAACTAGACTATCTAAAGCGCTCTTTGTTTGCCGAACTGTGGGGCAAAGCGCCCGATGGCATGAAAACTATGCTTCTTAGGCAGTACCGTATGCATTCTTCCATTATGCAGGTAATCAACCAGTTTTACGAAGACAAGTTAGAACAAGGGTATGAGTCGCTAGATGAAGACCGAAGGCACAACTGCGGTGGCGAGTTGTTCAGTAACGACTGCCATGCTGTATGGATTGATGTTCCCATATATCGCGACTATGCCGAAGAGAAAGTTGGAAATTCTTATATCAATACAACCGAGATTAAGATCATCGAAAAGGTTTTGGAAGAACTTAACAACTGTTGGGGAGCATTGCCAGACCAGGAAAAAGACAGAAAAAAAGTTGGGGTCATTACCTTCTATGCTGCTCAAGAGCGGAGGATCCGCCAGCAGATTGACTTAGGCAGCTTCCCCAACTTGCAAATTGAGATTGGCACAGTGGACCGCTTCCAAGGACGGGAGTATCCCATTGTTGTTGTGAGTATGGTCCGGAACAATACTGACGGAAATGTCGGTCATGCCAAAGTTCCCGAGCGAGTGAATGTGGCTTTATCCAGGGCTCAAGAGCTGTTGATTCTCATCGGCTGTGGCAATCTGTTCCGCCAAAAAGCCGGTCTTCAGACAACGCAAATCTACGACCGAGTGTCTCAAGCAATCGGTTCACAAGGAGGAATGAAGGATGTTCACCGTTTCCTCATGGATCGATGAAGAACTGATTGCCCAAGTATATCCATACATCAACCTAGGTATAGGATACAAAGTAGTTTTTGCCAAAAGAGCAGCTGTTCCAGTAAGATCCTTCTCTGCCCAGTGTACTTTAACTTACAGCGGCGGGTTGAATATTATAGAAAACTTCATTATCCGAGCAGCTGCTTTTTCCTTTACTGTAGAGGAACTTATCGAGTTTACATCAGTAGACTCGGACATCTCTGAGCATTTGATCCAACGTTTGACCAAGGTAGATCTTATATACCAAAATGAGGACGGTACACTCCTCCTTGCAGATAAAGGCAAAGATCTCTACGAACGCCTGCAGAAGGAAGAAAAATCGGATAAAGAGGTTGTTGGGTATCAGGACTACATCACAGGGCAGATTCAACTGCTACCCTCCGCAGATGGTTTTGTACCCATCAGCGAGCAGGACTCTCAGCTTTTGACAATGACCACAGACGCTTTGCGATCGCAAGAAGCTATCTCCCAGGAAAAACTGCAGGAAACATTCCTGAACATGACCGATGCCGATCCTTACTTTGGCTACAAGGTGATGTCCGCCGAGATTAAAGAGAGTACGGAGGAAGTGGGCATCCCTATTGGTTTACTCCTAATTTATGATTTAGCAACCGGATCTTTAAGCGTCAAGGTATTTGACCTACTGCGGGGAAGGATTGATCCGTCCCTGGAGGAGTATTTCGATTCTAACCATGTAGCCCAGGTAACAGAACTGGCTATACCTGAGGATAGAGTCGCTCCTGAAGACTTATATCCAGAAGTAACTGAGCTAGCCGCTGAACAGTTCCGGAATTACTTGGCTAAAGTAGAGCAAGCTCAGCTCGATGACTCGGACGATGAACTGAAGGACTTCCCACTTGAGTTGGTTGTTGATCATCTCATCAAACCCCGCTTTTTGGAGCTCATTGAAGAAGCCAAGCAGGAGATCCTTATTCTATCTCCATGGATCAAAGACTTTGCTATGGAAGCTTTAATTGACCCTTTAACCAACGCTGCCAAACGGGGCGTTCGGGTGATCATTGCGTGGGGTATTGATACTAAAATAACTGCTCAAGTGCGAGAAGAAAACCGGCGATGGATGGAGCGTTTTAAAAGTGCCAAACTTCCTTGCGGCCTTCCCGGCATCTTCTTTGTTTGGACCGGCAACCATCATCGGAAAGAGCTCATTGTGGATCAAGAGCATTATGTAATCGGTTCCTTCAATTGGCTCTCCTACAGGGGTGAAGAGGTTGGAGGGTTGAAGATTCGCGGTGAATCAGCGTTATTTATCCACTTACCCCATGTTGCTAAAGAGGGCAAGGAGTATTTTAAAAAGTTGATTGATCCTGCGCTTAAAAGAGATTGGAAGTACTACTTAAACAACTTAGATGCACAGCTCGAACGAAACACCTGCATTTCTGCGTGGGTGCATTTGGGAATGTATGACAGAGCCTTGCGGTCGCTGAAGACGCTTCGTGGTCCTTCAGGGCAGGAACATCAGGTACTTGCTGATCAAGCTTGGCAACTGATGGAGAAGACTCTCGAAGCAAATAGATCAGTGGTTGATCCCAAAGAGTTTGAGAGTGTGCTCAAGAAGATTGTCCAGATGCACCAGACGGCGGCAGCAGTTGAGGAAACAGAGAACTGATTTTCGCGACTGCACAGGTTTTCGTGTATTTGGTATATTTTCTGTGTACGTGTCCTTTTCAGATCTGAATACCATCCTGGGCTATCGTTGGGTTAGGATCAAACAATGTATACCCCACAATAATAAATAAAACGTCCGCAACCGTTATCCAACAACGGTCGCGGACGTTTTCGATTGTCTTTCGTTAACAAATTAAACCATACACGCGAATCGGTTAACTACAAGGAACTCGGAAAAGGCTCACAACCCAAAATCGGAGATCTTCACAAGTTTTCCTTATACCATTCGATCGCAAGTTTGATGCCCTCGTCGAAACTCCAACGAGCTTCGTATCCTAGCTTCTCCTTAGCTTTGCTTACGTCTGCATTACTGTGCTTAATATCGCCTAATCTTTCTGGTCCGAAGATTGGTTCAATGTCTTTATCTAAGGCTTTGCACAAAGAGTAGTATACATCGATCAAGTACTCTCTTCCACCGTAGGCGATATTGTACACTTCACCTGCTGCCTCATGACTTGCAAGACACGCTTTTAGGTTAGCTTCAATTACGTTATTGATATACGTAAAGTCTCTACTCTGCTTTCCATCACCGTAGATGGTAGGCTGTTCATCGTTCAGCAACTGCTTGATGAATTTTGGGATAACAGCAGCATACTTGCTTTCTGGATCTTGCCTTTTCCCAAAAACGTTAAAGTATCTTAAGCCGTAAGTGTCCAAGCCGTAGAGTCTGGTATAAAGCTTGCCATATTCCTCGTTGACGCGTTTCGTTACGGCATACGGAGAAAGCAAGTTGCCCTCCCTGCCTTCTCGTTTCGGGAGATTTGGCTCATCACCGTATACAGAAGAACTCGAAGCATAGACAAATTTTTTAACTCCTTTTTGTCTCGCTGCTTCCATCATGTTGAGGGTTCCTTTGATATTGATTTCTTCATATAGCAATGGCATCTCAATACTTCTAGGAACGCTTCCCCATGCAGCTTGATGAAGCACATAGTCTACGCCTTCACAAGCCTTTAGACAGGTGTCGAAATTGCGAATGTCACCTTCTATGAACTCATAGTTCGGATTGTCAATAAACAACTCGACATTTGCTTTTTTCCCTGTAGAAAAATCATCCAAGGCCTTTACCCTGTAACCTAGGTCAAGTATCGTTTCCACAAGGTTTGAACCAATAAATCCTGCGGCTCCTGTGACTAAGAACACTGAGTTCTCTGGGAACCGCAATTTTTGGTATGTCATGCTACAACCTCCAGTACAAACACCCTGCTTCCTCTGCCTCTTTGCGATCAAAAATTCCTTTAACGTCAATTAGTAAGAAGGACTTGTCCTTGCAATCGATAAGCCCTTCAGAAGTAGCTGCTACTTCTTCCAACGCAGAAACGTGATTGTTGATCGGCTTCTGCATGTTTTTTATGTCTTCCCAAGTGATGGTCTTGAACTCATCATGAGCCACGGCAACAACCACAGCATCTACGTTCTTCACATCTTCTTTTTCATGAATTTTGATGCCATATTCCTTAAACAAGTCGTCCTTGTCGGCTACAGGATCAACTACTATGGATCTAACACCATACTCCTTAAGTTCGTTGATAACATCAACTACCTTTGTGTTTCTGACATCTGGACAGTTTTCTTTGAAAGTGATTCCAAAAATCGCAACTGTAGAACCATTCACCTGTCTGTTTGCCTTGATCATCTGCTTAACGATGTTTTGTGCTACGTATTTACCCATGTCATCATTGATTCTGCGTCCTGCCAGAATAATCTGAGAGTGGTAACCCATTTGCTCAGCTTTATATGTTAAGTAATAAGGATCCACGCCAATGCAGTGTCCGCCTACAAGACCAGGGAAGAACTTCAAGAAGTTCCATTTGGTCTCTGCTGCTGCCAAGACGGACTTTGTATCAATTCCCATCATATTGAAAATGATGGATAGCTCATTCATAAACGCTATGTTAATGTCCCTCTGGGCGTTCTCGATAACTTTGGCTGCTTCAGCCACTTTAATTGACTCTGCTCTATATACACCAGCATCAACAACGAGTTCATAAACTTTAGCTATTATGTCCAGGGACTCCTCATCCATACCAGAAACAACTTTGACGATGGTATCCAGTCTATGCACTTTGTCTCCAGGGTTGATTCTCTCCGGGGAGTAACCTGCTTTAAAGTCCACACCGCATTTCAGTCCTGACTCTTTCTCGAGAATGGGGATGCAGATCTCTTCAGTTACTCCTGGATAAACTGTAGATTCATATACGACTATGGAACCTTTAGTGAGGTTTCTACCTACGGTGACACTGGCTGATTCCACCGGAGTTAGGTCTGGAGTATGGTCGGCACGGACAGGTGTTGGTACAGCGACAATGTGGAACTTAGCTTCTTTAAGCCTTGTTTCATCTGATGTAAAGTCCACCGTTGTGTTTTTTATTGCTTCGTCACCGACTTCTTTGGTTGGGTCTATCCCCTTTTTGTACAGTTCGATTTTTTCTTTGTTTACGTCGAATCCAATAACATCAACTTTTTTGGCAAATGCAACTGCAATTGGCATGCCAACGTAACCTAAACCGACTACAGAAATCTTCTCTTCCTTCCTAATAATCTTCTCATACAAATCCATGAAGAAGCCTCCTCCACTTTTTATCGATTAGCTACCAAGAGCAGCGTCAACCTGTTTTGATGCTGTTTACGTTTTGTAGCTCAACACGTATGCCCCTTTCCCTTTCCAGGACAGGTGCTGTAACATTAATACCGCAGCTTTCTCAGCAACATGATTTTGAGCGAAATCGCTCGATCATTAACACTTACCCCATACGACTCTATTGACATAGTCCGTGTAGGATACTATGATTCGCAACACCTTTTCTGATACGTTCGGCATGCTATAATCGCGGACGAGTCGCAATGTATCCGGTTTCTGAATTTCCAGGATTTTGAGGCCTTGAAGAATTCTGTCTTTTTTAAGACCGACCATCATTACTGACGCTTCCTCCATGGCTTCGGGACGTTCGTGCGCTTGCCTAATGTTCAGCGCTCTCAATCCCAAGATGGAAGACTCTTCGCTAATCGTTCCACTATCACTCAGAACCGCCTTGGCGTTCATTTGAAGCTTGATGTAATCATTAAATCCCAGTGGTTTGAGTGTCCTCACCAGAGGATGAAACTCTATATCCTTTGATTCTATCATCTTTCGTGTCCTGGGATGAGTGCTCACAATCAAAGGCAATTGATGTTCTTCAGCTACAGCATTGAGACTCTCAACTAGGTCTAAGAAGTGAGGTTCGAAGTTTATGTTCTCTTCCCGGTGAGCCGACACTACGAAATATTTATATGGTTCGAGCCCAAGTCTCTCCAGTATATCTGATTTTTCAATTTTTTCTCTCCTGGAAGTGATAACCTCGTACATGGGGCTGCCGGTTTTAATTATGCGATCAGCAGGAAAGCCCTCGCTTATCAAGTACTCTCTGGCAATATCGCTATAGGTAAGGTTTATATCGGCGACATGATCTACAATTTTCCTGTTAGTCTCCTCAGGCACTCTCTGATCAAAGCACCTATTGCCGGCTTCCATATGGAAAACTGGTATATGTCTTCTTTTGGCAGCAATCGCACACAAGCAGCTATTTGTATCACCTAAAACTAATAGTGCATCTGGTTTCTCTTTTTCCAAGATGGGGTCTATCCTGATGAAAATGTACCCGATTGTTTCCATGGGGTTTCCGGTGGCAGCATTGAGAAAGTAGTCTGGTTTTCTCAGTTCCAGATCCTTAAAGAAAACTTCGTTCAACTCATAATCGTAATTTTGCCCCGTATGCACAAGTATGTGGTCTATGGCTTCGGATTCTTCTAGTTTCTTTATAACCGCCGATAGTCTTATGATTTCAGGTCTTGTTCCAACTACTGTCATGACTTTGAGCTTCTTCATCGTCAAACCTCCAAATAGTAGGT
>Ga0116181_1001396_pt1 | contig 20893 bp, 19 predicted proteins | sample AD_UKC075_MetaG_FD_89752 | JGI IMG/M metagenome (GOLD analysis project Ga0116181, IMG submission 89752) | Active sludge microbial communities of municipal wastewater-treating anaerobic digesters from USA - AD_UKC075_MetaG | ecosystem: Engineered > Bioreactor > Anaerobic > Digestate | place: USA...
CCGGTCAACAAGGCCGCCAGCATCACCGTGAAGCTGACCAGCACCACCAGGCCAGACACCACTAACAGAGCATTTTCCGCCAGACTCATCAAACTCCACAGCTGTTGCAGGGTGAGACCCGGCAGGATAGCCAGCAGCGGTTCGGCAGCGAATTCGTTGATCTGCCGTTGCATTTTGAAAATAGCGGTCTTGCTCTTGAGGCCGACCAGGAAAGCGGTGATGGTCTTGGGCGTCAGATCGAGCTGGCGGACCTGTTCAGGCGACAGGTGAACGCCAGGCAGGGGTGCGCCACTCTGCCAATCGGCATGGATGGCTTCGATCCCCGCCAGGCTGACATGCACGGTCCGATCGACCGGGGTACCGGTGCGCGCCAGGATGCCGACCACCCGAAACGGCTTGTCCTGGTGCAGGGCGAAGCTGACCTCGCCCGCGCCATGGGCCAGGACGATGGACTGCCCCAGCTGATAGCCAAGCTGCTCGGCCACTTCCGCCCCCAGCACCGCATCGAACAGATCCTCGAATTCGCGCCCCTCGGCCAGTTGCAAGGGTTGATGACGGCCGTAGTGGTAATGCGCGAAATAGCTGCGGTCGGTGCCGAGCACCCGAAAACCGCGGTGCGAATCGCCCAGTGACAGCGGCACCGTCCACGCCACCTGCGGATCGGCCGCCAGAGTTCGATAGCTGCTCCAGTCGACGTTGTTGGTCGGATCGCCGATCCGAAACACGCTGTACAGCAGCAGATTGATCGGGCTGCCGCGCGCGCCGACGATCAGGTCGGTATCGGACAGGGTGTGGGCGAAACTGGCGCGGGTTTGGGTGCGTAGGCGCTCCACGCCCAGCAGCAGGATCACACTCAAGGCGATGGCGAACACCACCAACGCGCTGGTGAGCCGACGGTTCCACAGGCTTTTGGCGGCCAGCGTCAGGATGGCCATGGCTTATCCCAGCATCGGGATGCGATTGATGGCCGGCAACTCCACCACCCGGTCGAAGAACTCGGCCAGGGTACGGTCATGGCTGACGAACAACAGGGCTGCCCCGGCGTTGGCGCACTCGCGCTGCAGCAGCGTGACGAAATCCAGTCGGCGGTCGGCGTCCAGAGCCGAGGTGGGCTCATCGGCGATGATCAGTTCCGGCTGGCCGATCAGGGCGCGGGCCGCCGCCACCCGTTGCTGCTGGCCGACCGACAACTCGGCGGCGGGCCGCCGTTCCAGGCCGGGCGCATCCAGCCCCAGCTGCGCCAGCAGCCGACGTGCTTCGGTCGTCGCCGATCCCGCCATGGCCTGCGCCCGATTGCGGCGGGCGGCTGAAAATTGGCAGGGTAACAGCACGTTTTCCAGCACCGAGAGATAGGGCAACAGGTTGAACATTTGGAAGATCACCCCCAACCGGTCGGCGCGCAAGCGGTCGCGGGCGGCGCCGGACAGCGTGGTCAACTCATGACCCAGCACCGCGACCCGCCCCTCGCGGACCCGCTGGATGCCGGCGATCAAAGCCAGCAGGGTGCTTTTGCCGGAACCGCTGGGGCCTGCCAGCAACCAGCGTTCCCCCATTGCCAACTGGAAATCGGGAACGTCCAGCACCCAAGGTCGATCTAGCCGCCAGCGAAAGCGCAGCCCCTCGATCAGGATGGCCGGGCTGGCGTCGGCCTGAACCGTCGCAGCCGGGCTCATGGCAGGTCGATGCTGTCCTGTTCCGGCGTCAAGCGCTGGCGATCCTGTCCGCCAGGGGTCGCCATATCGACATCGAGCCGCTCCAGCTTGGGCAACTGTTTAAACAGCAGGATGGTCACGTCCTCGACCAGGTCGGGGCGGCGACAGTCAAACCGATAGCTGACATCGAAGTCGGCGTGCTCGTGCCCGGCCTCATGGTCGTGATCGGCGTCACGATCGGCGTGCTCGGTTTCGGTCGTATCAGCGGGCCGGCTGTAGCCCGTCGGCAGCAGTTCGCTGCTTACCACCGCAGGCGCGGCGGTGCATTGGGCGTCGCGCGGCAGCACCAGCAGCTGCGACGCATCCTTCAGCATGGCCACGGCTTTCTGCACCGCCTCCCGCTGCTGCGGATCGCTTGGCGCATGTTCGAAGCCGACCACATCGATCGCCGGCAAATGCAGCTCCATGCTCAGGCTGTTCTCGTCCAGAACCAGTTGCAGAATTCCGACACCGTGGACATGCGGTGGCGCGGCCAGCAGGACCGTCGGCGTCAAGCCGAGCGCGGCGGTCACAACGCAGGCGATCGCGGTTTTCATGGCAGACCTTCTCCCGATGGATGCTTTCAATTCTGCGCCATCGCGGCGGTGAGCGCGGGCACATTGTGACGGAACATGCCGATGTAGCTGTCTCCCGTCTGACCAGCCGGCGCCAGGGCATCGGAGTACAGCGTTCCGCCGACCACGCCGCCGGCCTCTCTGGCAATGCGTTTGATCAGGCGCGGGTCGCTCATGTTCTCCACGAACAGCGCCCGGGTCTTTTCCTGTTTGATCTGGCGGATCAGGCGGGCGACATCCTTGGCGGACGGCTCGTTTTCGGTATTCCAACCTACCGGGGCCAGGAATTCCACCCCGTAGGCCGCGCTGAAATAGCCAAAGGCATCGTGCGAGGTGATGACCCGGCGCTGGGCCGCCGGCACGGTGGCGATTTGCGCCCGCACCCAGCGGTCGGTGTCCTGCAGCTGCGCCCGATAGGCCGCGCCACGCCGCCGATAGGCTTCGGCGTGATCCGGATCGACCTTGACCAGGGCGGCGATCAGGTTATCGACATAGATCACGCCATTGGCCAGATCTTGCCAGGCATGGGGATCGATCGTGCCGTGATGGTGCGGGTCATGATGCTGTTCGCCATGCGCGGCATCCTCGTGCTCCTCCTTCATCTGGCGCGGCGTCACACCCTGGCTGACGACGACGATCTCGCCCCGGTAGCCGGCCGACTGCACCAGCCGATCCATCCAGCCTTCGAAATGCAGGCCATTGACCACCAGCAATTGGGCATTGCTCACCGCCTTGGCGTCGGTCGGGGTCGGTTCGTACACGTGGGCGTCGCCATCGGGTCCGACCAGGGTGGTGACGACCACGTCCTCGCCACCGACGTTCTTGACCATATCGCCCATAATGCTGAAGCTGGCCACCACCCGCAGCGGTTCCGCCCACGCGGTCGAGGCGCACAGGACCAGGCTCAGGATGAGCGTTTTGACGAAGAATCGCATGACAAACCTCCCGGAATCAGGATTGCAGATGCGGACGGGGCAGGAAGCGGACCAACAGGCCGTCCCGACGCCCCAACCCGAGGGAAAGCAGATAGATCAGCCCGGCGGTCAGAATGATGGCGGGACCGGACGGCAGGTCGTAGTGATAGGACCACAGCAGGCCCAGATAGCCGGACAGCACGGCGATGACCGTGGCGGTAGCGGCCATGCTCCACACCTCTTGCGCCCAGAAGCGGGCAGCGGCAGCCGGCAGCATCATCAAACCGACCGCCATCAGCGTGCCCAGGGCCTGGAAGCCGGCGACCAGGTTGAGCACCACCAGGATGAGAAACGCCAGGTGGTAAACCGTGCCCCGTCCCTGCACCGCCTGCAAGAAGCCCGGATCGAAACATTCCACGATCAGCGGCCGGTAGATCAGGGCCAGAGTCAGCAGGCTCAGGCTGGCGATGCTGGCCACCAGCAGCAACGAGGCGTCGTCCACCGCCAGGATGGTGCCGAACAGGACGTGCAACAGATCGACACTGCTGCCGTGGGTGGACACGATCAGCACGCCCAGCGCCAGCGAAATCAGATAGAACGCAGCGAAACTGGCGTCCTCGCGCTGACCGGTGAAGCGGGTCACCAAGCCAGCCAGCAGAGCGACCGCCAGACCGGCGGCGAACCCGCCAAGGCTCATGGCCGGCAAGGAAAACCCACCGAGCAGGAAGCCGATGGCGGCACCGGGCAACACCGCATGTGACAAGGCATCGCCCATCAGGCTCATACGCCGCAAGGTCAGCAGCACCCCGACCGGGCCGCAGCCCAGCCCCAGCGCTAGACAGGCTACCAGCGCCCGGCGCATGAAGCTGAATTCGACGAACGGGGTGAACAACCCATCGACCAGACCGCTCATGGCTGCACCGCGCACAGCAGCAGCGCGCTGTCGTCCCAGTCTTCGGCCATCTGGCGGGCGCGGTGCAGATTGGTCGGGGTCAACACCTCGGCGGTCCGGCCCCAGGCGATGCCCGAGCGGGCCAGCAGCAGGGTTTCCGGAAAATGGGCACGCACCTGCTCCAAATCGTGCAATACGGCAATTACCGTGCGACGTTCGGCGTGCCAGGATTGCACCACCTCGAGCAAATCGGCCGTGGTACGGGCGTCGATGGCGGTGAACGGCTCGTCCAGCAGGATCAGCCGGGCTTCCTGCAGCAGCATTCGCGCGAACAGCACGCGCTGGAACTGGCCGGCCGACAGACTGTGGATCAGCCGGCGACCGAAATCGGCCAGACCTACCGCTGCCAGCGCTGCGTTCGCCTGCTCCCGCAAGGCAGCCGTCACTGCGCCGAGCATACCGATGCGCTGCCAATGTCCCAGCAGGACCACATCCAGGACGGTGATCGGGAATTGACGATCGATCTGGGCCTGTTGCGGCAGATAGGCGATGTCGGCACGGGTCAGAGCGACATGGTCGATCCGGCCGGTAGTGGTCGGCAGCATGCCCATGATGGCTTTCAGCAAGGTGCTTTTACCCGCGCCGTTCGGACCGACGATGGCGGTCAGTGAGCCGTCGGGGAACGCGCCGCTCAGGTGATGGACGGCCGGATGACGGTCGTAGCACACTGTCAGATTGTCCAGGCGAATGGCCGGTTGCTGGGTCATTCGGCCAGCGCCCAGGCCACGGCCAACCACAGTCCGGCCACCAAGACCAGCGCCACCGTTAGCCGGTATCCGGCTCCGGTAGCCAGTAGACTGAAAGACGGTGACGATCTCATCGGGTCAACGCCTGAATGCTAGCCATGCGAGAATCAACAATGTTCTTCATGAGTATGGGTGACATCGATCAATGCGAGATTCTATTCTCAATTTCAAAATACGATAATCGATTCTCGAATTGAGTCAAGTGGGGCGTGAAGGTGAAGGCAAGTTATTCCACACGGCAACGGGCAGTGATTCTGGACATCCTGCGTCAGGCGGGTCAGCCGCTGACGGCGCAGGACATTCACGAGCGGGCGATGCAGAACCACGCGGGCATTGGTCTGGCCACGGTGTATCGCACTCTGAAGACCTTCATCAGCCAAGGCGACATCGCCCAAGTCGAAATTCCGGGCGCATCGCCCTGCTACGAACCAACCGACCGTGGCCACCATCACCATTTCGTCTGCCAGCATTGCCGACAGGTATTCGATCTACAGGGTTGCGTCCACGATCTGCACGATCTGGCTCCGCAGGATTTCCAGGTCGAGCGGCACGAGATCGTGTTGTACGGAGTTTGTCCCGATTGCGGGCGGGACGAGTCCGCCCATACCGACGACTGAGCGGCGCTGCGGATAAGATCCGGCAGGGTTAGCTCCGCCGCCGATCACAGCCACAACGCATGGCCCAGGGTGCGAACGGCGATGCCGACGACCGCGCCCAGAGCAGCCGGCTTCCATACACCGGCGACGCGCCGCCCGGCCGATACCAGCACCGCGATGCCCGGCAGATCCAGCGGGTTGATCAAGAAACCAGCGCTCTGATTGAGCAAAGCGGTGGTGAAATGGCCCTGCCGTAGCAGCTCGTCCACTGTGCCCAGCATGGCGGTGCCGCCGGCCAGATACTTGACCACGGTCGGCAAGACCAATGCCGGATCGATGCCCAGCACCCCCAGTAACGGCGTCAAGGCGTGGGTGAGTGCATCCACGGCTCCAACCTGGCGCAGGGCGGTGACGACGACCAGCGACAGCACCAGCAGCGGAATCGCGCCGATGGTGATTTTGAACGCTTCGGCCCCAGCCCGATTGATCACGTCCAGCACGCCCTTGGTGCCTTCGGCGGTGGGATGATGCAGCGTGTCATCGGTCAGATGCTCCTCGCTGGACAAGCGCCGGCCAAAACCATGATAGGCGACTGCTGCTGCTACCAGACCGCCCAGCAGCGAGAACAGCAGCGTCGGTCCCAGCCGTAGACCCAGCGCAGCCAACGGCAGGCTGGTGTTGGCCTGGGCCATGGCGAACACCATCGCCAGAGTAGCGGCCAGATGGCGATCCGAGGTGCCGCGCTGTTCCATCATGGTCAGGGTGGCGACCGGAGCGGCGAAGCTGACGAACTGGATCTGCAGCGCGGCGAACAAGCCCAGGCCGGTGAGTCCGAACGGGTGGATGATGCCGCTCAGCCGAGCCACCAGCCAATCCAGCAGCCCCTTGGCCTCCAGCAGGCGCATCAGGGACAGCATGACCACCATCACCGGTAGCAATACGAACAGGGCCAGGTCGATGGCGGCGCGACCGGCCGGCAGAATGATGTCGATCATGGGCGATCGGCTCCGCAAGTGAAGGAATGGCCGGGTCGACAAAGCCGAACAGGCCGGGATCGGCCGGGCATTCTACTCCGCCCCATCCCATTCGGGGCGTACTGTCGTCTGGACAGGACAGGGCAGAGTGGGTATCGACATCGTTTGAAACCCAACGATACAACGCATATTTGTCGTAGCGTGGCAGGACTATAGTGACAATGCAATTGTCAGTGGAAGGGCACGACATTTAGCAGCATAGGCAATTGGTGTGCTGCCTAACCAAGACCACAACAGCGACCCAATCCGATGACATCGACCCATGAGCGATTTTTTGATTACTGGGGCAAGACTCATGATGATGACTATCATCTATTGCCCTATCACGCCCTGGATGTGGCAGCGGTAGCAGTGGTTTGGTGGGACACCTGCCCTGCGATCCGTCGAGCATTTAAACAAGCGTTCCACATCGTAGAATCAGATATCAATCAACTACGAGCCTGGATTCTATTTTTTCTTGCACTTCATGATCTCGGCAAGCTGGATATACGGTTTCAACTCAAATCGCCAAATACACTCCTGCAGCTACGGCCTCAGTTCGACTTGGATAATATTGATGAATCCAATAGAACCGTTAGCGGCTTTGATCATGGCGCAAGCGGTTTTGATTGGGCCATTCAGGAATGTATTGACTGGTTCGGCGAGATCGAAAACCCGGAAGCTCTAGGGGAACGCTGGCAACCCTGGCTAGCGGCAGTGACCGGGCATCATGGGGATCTATCCAGCCGCAATTTAGACTTCCATGCCCCAGAAGCCGAAGAAGAAATCATCGAATATGACCGACAAGCTCGCCGGGATTTCGTCAATACGATAGCCGATCTGTTTTTGAAACCTGCAAGCCTCAGTTTAACTTCGTTTGCGCCGGAGTGTGATACTGCCGCGCAACATTTGCTGGCGGGTTTCTGCTCGGTATGTGATTGGATCGGCTCCAACATCGACGCAATGCCCTATGTCACACCTGATCCAACGCTTTCACTCGCTGGATACCTAGCCCAACGGGCGGACAAGATGCAGGAAGAGCAGTGGTTACAACACTTCGGTGTGATCGGTTCTATTCATGCCTATCGAGGGCTGATAACCTTGCTCAAGCCCAAGGAAATGCCGCGCGGCGTCCAAGTGCTGATCGATAGTTGGCCGCTGGTCCCAGGGTTGACGCTGATCGAGGCGCCCACTGGCAGTGGTAAAACGGAAGCAGCATTGGCTTACGCGTGGCGCCTGTTGGAAAGTGGTACAGTCGATTCCATCATTTTTGCATTGCCTTCACAAGCCACAGCGAATGCCATGTTGGTACGCGCCGAGGATTTTGCAGCTAAAGCGTTTGCTGGAGATGCAACCAATATCGTACTGGCTCACGGTAAGCGCCGGTTCCATCAAGGATTCAAACGTCTGGTCGCGACGGGGCAACGGACAACCGCGCAGGGTCAACAAGAGGCAACTCGGCAATGTGCAGCGTGGTTGGCGCAGAGCCGAAAACGAGTATTTCTCGGCCAAATCGGCATTTGCACGATCGACCAAGTGTTGCTGTCGGTACTACCGGTACGCCACCAGTTCGTGCGTGGATTCGGTATCAGTAAATCCGTGCTGATTGTGGACGAAGTTCACGCCTATGACCGATACATGCACGGTCTGTTGGCCGAAGTGCTATGCCGCCAGAAAGCCGTTGGTGGAAATGTTATTTTGCTCTCGGCAACCTTGCCATCGGGAGTACGCAATCGATTATTGCAGGCTTGGCAGGCGACCGGGGACAAAGAAGCACCCTATCCAGCAGTTTGGTGCGCCACGCATGGATCGGTGACCCCAGGCATCGTTCCCAATGATCAACACCCGCCTCGGCGCGAGGTGGTGACGGAGCTGTTCAAGCTACCTGGAGCTTTTCCCGATGGTGTGTTGTTGCAGCGTCTCATCGCCGCCGCGCAGATCGGTGCCCGAGTCGCGGTGGTATTGAACTTGGTTGACGATGCACAACGACTCGCTAAGTTATTGCGCCAGCGGACAGCTCTACCGATCGATCTGTTCCATGCTCGCTACCGCTTTCGTGACCGACAAGCGAAAGAGACGGCTACTCTTCAGCAGTACGGCCGTTCAAACGTGTGGGCGGGTGGCCGCATTCTAGTGGCGACTCAGGTCGTCGAACAAAGTTTGGATTTGGACTTTGATTGGCTGGTAACCCAAATCTGCCCGGTGGATTTGCTATTTCAGCGCTTGGGGCGGCTGCATCGTCATGAACGTTCCCGACCAGCTGGATTTGATACTCCTCGTTGCACGGTGCTATCAGTCGAGGGCAACGACTACAGTACTCACGAATTGATTTACGGCAATACGCAGGTGTTGTGGCGTACCGAATATTTGCTGGCTCAGACCGACCAGATCAGGTTCCCTGATGCTTATCGAGCTTGGATCGAGTCTGTCTATCAAGAAGATGATTGGGACGGTGAGCCCGAATCTGTGAGCAACGATTACTACAAATTTCATATCACCCAAAATGCAGCCGAAAAAGCCGCCAAGGAAATGATTTCGCTACGGCGCAAACAATATGCGGATGATGACACCAGCATCGCCATCAACACCCGCGACGGCGAAATGAGCTTGACCGTGTTGCCCATGCAAATGGATGGACGGTTGCTCGATGGAACCGACATCGACATGTTGGACGATGGGCAACTGGCCGAAACTCTGAACTTGAACACGGTGCCGGTTCCCCACAGTTGGGGGAAATCTGCATTGTCGCGCTGTCCGCAAGATGATGAAGGTCGCTACCGCTTGGTGTTCGTTGTAGATGTTGCTGGCGCGTGGGTCACCCATCTGGGCAAGCACACCTTTCGCTATACCGAAGATTTTGGACTGGAACGGGGCACAGGCGACATAACGCCGCCTGTGCCTTAAAACCCCACTGTAGTGGGGAACGAAGCCGCAAAACACTCCTTCACGCTGATCTACGCGGTTCATCCCGGCGAGCATCCTTTCCAGGAACGGGGCTGCAATATTATACGAAATTCTTAATATGTTATTTTCATGCTGATCTACGCTTGATTTTTTATATAGAGGCTCTATACTGGTACCTATTGAGCCGCTGTGTAGGAAATCATCATGAATTTACTCGATTCGGCTTGGATTCCAGTTCGCGCCGACAACGGCGTTGGCCCATTCTACCTGTTGACCTTTGAACAACTACTGTGCGGCGACAAGCCATGGGCGGTGAGCTTACCGCGCGACGACCTGGAGCTAGCCTGTATTCAATTGTTGACTTGCATGACGCAAGTGATGTTTTTACCGTCGGATGATCCCGAGCTTCGGGCACACGTCGCCGCACCTCTGAAGCCCGAACAATTTGCCGACCAAGTTGCATTTTTTCAAGGTTGGTTCGATCTCGACCACCCCACGCAACCGTTCATGCAGACGCAAGGGGTGCAAGCCAAAGAAATTACACCGATTCAAAAATTGCTCATCGGTTTGCCTGAAGGCAATAACCACGCTTTTTTCAACGAAGTCGGTGAAGTGCAGCGCTTGGGATCGCCAGTAGCCGCTATTGCATTATTTAACCAGGCCATGAACTGCCCGAGTTTTGGTGGCGGCTTTAAGGGGGGGCTACGGGGCGGTGCACCAGTGACAACACTGGTATCAGGGCACGATCTTCGCGAAACCGTTTGGCGAAATGTCTTAACCTTGCCTCGGGTGCGAGAGCGGCTGCCCGATTACGAACCGAATTTTTCTATTGATGTACCTACCTGGATTCAACCGATCAGAGATAGAGAAATAATACACAGCCATCAAATTGGCTTAGCTCGCGGGCTATTCTGGCAGCCAGCCCATGTAAAGTTGGTTAAAGCCGATGAAGAAGTATCGTGCGATATGGTGGGAGGTATTCCGAGTACGGCCTATGTCGGATTTTGCAAGGAAAAATTTAATTTTACAGTAAAAGGTGTATGGCCACATCCTCACGGATCGTACATTGAAGCTATTAAAAAAGGAGTGCTTGAAAAAAAATTCATTTCTTTCACTACGACCGCACCAGCATGGACTCATTTATCTGAGTTTGTTGTACCTCGCGAGTTGAAAGGTACTGATATCAAAGAAGGTTGCAGTCCAGCCGGGGCTATTATTCAAGCTGGCGATCTCTACAAAAGAGAAAAGCTACATTTATTAATTGGTGGCTATCGCAATAAACAGGCGTCTATACTGGAACGCCGACATGAGATGATTAGCTTGGCTAGCAATTGGAAAGACAATAATGAGCGTCTTATTAAATTAATTGAATTTGGAAAAAAAGCTAAAAAAATCCTACGTGGACAACTCTGGTTTGCTAGACAAGGAAATAAAAATAGGAAACTAAAAGGAATTGGTATCACAATAGATGATCTCGGTGAGAAACTGTACTACAATCGAACCGAAACTCTCTTCTATGAAACGTTTAATAACGAATTGACTTTTAAGGAATGGAAGGAAGCCAAGAAAAATTTCACTGAAAAAACCGCTTCCATTTGCAAAAAAATCCATGAGGAATTAACCGATCCCTACGCACATAAACCGGAGTTAGTACCAATCATTGCTTGGACACGGCGTAGATTAAACAAGGAGCTTAATGAACTTTCGGAGAAAATTTCTTTATGACCATCCCTACTCCACTAGATTTACCAGATTTCGTTGCATTAAAGAAACAATTTGAAGATATGACCGCTGGCCAACAAGCAGAGCTACGCCGTGCGTCACAACCAGAAGACTTGACCTTGAAGCCGGCTTTTTATCGGTTATTACGTGGTACAAAACCGAACTCTCAATACCTGCGTGTCGCCTTCTTATTACCTTGGGCCAAACATCAAACTAATGCCACTCATTTTAGTTCTCAGTGTGCTAAAGCTAAAATAAACGAGGTGCGATTGTTTCAAATCGCCCGTAGCGATGACCCCATAGATATGATCCAACTGCGACGGATAGCTATGCAGCTCAAGCCTCATGTAGATTGGGCTTATTTCGGTAAAATGCTTTGGTTTTGGGGGATTCTCGCCAAACGAGAATTGATTGAAAACTATTATCTCACCCAATACTCAGTTAAAGGAACCACAAAATGAAATCTAATAAAAATTTCATAAACTTTCATATTCTAATGTCGCATAGTCCATCATGCCTCAACCGCGATGATATGAATATGCAAAAAACCGCTGTGTTCGGTGGAGTCAATAGAGTAAGGATTTCTAGTCAATCGCTAAAACGGGCTATTCGTAAAAGCAAATACTATAGATCTCATTTTGGCGAACCTTCGACGCGTACTCGTGAACTTGAAATGTTGATACCTCTATTCATTGAGGAACTCCATGATGAATTCGACCCAGATCTGATCACCAAAACAATGAAATTGTTCGTTAGATCTAAATCAGATGATGAGGATGATGAAGAAAGCGAAGATCAAGAAGAAGATTCAAGCAGTAGTGAGAAGAAAAAACTAGCCGTAGCTCCATGGGTTTTGGAAGAAATTCGAGTTCTATGCAACATAGTTAATGCCGTTGTGTTGACAGATGAGGAAAGTAAAAAGGCCAGTGACAAAGCCGCCAAACAAAAAGGGAATAAAAAGAAACCAGAGCAAGAATTTATCGATGATGCACTGGCCACTAAACGGGTCAAAGCAGTTGGAAATAACATTCAGCTGATTCGCCAAGCGATGAGTTCAGCACTAGATATTGCACTTTCTGGGCGCATGGCAACTTCTGGCCTGATGACCAGCATCGACGGTGCTCTAGCTGTCGCTCATGTTTTGACCACTCATGCGGTGGAACCACAGGATGTCGATTGGTTCACTGCTGTGGACGACCTCGTGGAAGGTGCTGGAGAAGTCGGAGCCGGTCATTTGGATACGCAACAGTTTTCATCTGGCGTATTTTATCGCTACGCCAGTCTTAATCTGAAACAATTGCAGGTCAATTTAGGATTGATTCCCAATATGGAGAGCGCTGAAACACTAGACTCTCGCCAGCGAGCCCTAGACATCGCTCGGCATATGTTCCATCTGTTGGCTACAGTCGTTCCCAGCGCTAAACAACAATCGTTCGCTGCACACAATCTAGCTGATTTTGCGTTGGTGAGTTTCAGCGATATGCCTATTTCGCTGGCGAATGCCTTTGAAAAACCGATCAAGCGAGCGCGTGATGGTGGTTTTCTAGCACCATCCATGCTCGAACTAGCCGCATACTGGGAGCGAATCGATACAGCTTATGGTTTAGACGAGGATGCAGCGGCTTTCCGCTTGGACGATACGCCTTGGCGTGGCGAAGAGAAGCGCGAAAATGAGAGGTGCTGGCCTAGTAAATTGAAAACCCACGCCAAATTGGCTGCCATAGAAACATGGATTGCCAACGATGGCGCAATAGCATAAGGAATAGATGCCATGCCACGTTTTCTGATACTTAGGCTTGACGGACCAATGCAGGCTTGGGGAACGCACACCTACGAAGATTTTCGGCCTTCAAATAACTTTCCTACTCGTAGCGGTTTATTAGGTTTGATTGGTGCATGTTTAGGGCTGGATCGTCGAAACTATCAGACATCGGAACAGCTCTCTCAAAGCTTGGAATTTACCGTACGTGTAGATCGCCATGTTAGCCGTCTAGGAGAGGAAAAACTACGAGATAAAAACATCCTCAAACTACTCGACTTTCATACTGTGTGCGACGCACGCAAGGTGGATGGATCACAGAATAAATATCCGATTGTGTCTCATAGGGAATATCTTTATGACGCAGTTTTTACTGTGGCAGTTATGGAAAAACCGAATGCTAGTTATTCCTTTAATCGCATTATCGAGGCATTACGACGACCACTGTATACACCAGTCCTCGGCCGACGCTCCTGTCCGCTCGCTCGACCATTACTTGAGAACGACAAAGCGATAGAAGCAGAAAGCGCTAAAGTGGTTCTTGATTTAATACCACCAAGTGGCGGATTGATCTATGCGGAAGGCGAGTTATTGGCTAATGAAAAACCTTTAGCTCTTCGCGATGTCCCTATATATGGCCGTTACCGTCAATTTGGCACGCGACGAATCTATATCCACGCGCCGAAATAGGAGATTTCAATGTTCATCAGCCGTGTGGAAATGCCATGGCCCACCGTGCAAAACCCTTATGAAATTCATCGTCATTTATGGCTATTATTTACCAATGAAGCATTGAAACATCACGAACAAAACATCGAAGATAAGCGACGTGGATTTTTATTCCGTATAGAAAGCTATCAGACTGGTTCCCCAGCGCGTTTTTTAGTTCAATCCTATCAACGACCGATATCTTCTGCTTTAATTAAAACTTTGGGTTGTCGCGAATTCAATCCGCAACCGCAGGCCACGCAACAATTGGCATTTCTGCTAACCGCCAATCCGATCAAAACTATTACTGACACCCAAAAAGATGCAAAACCTAAGAAGGCTCCAAATAAGCGAGGACAATTCAAGTGTCGGGTGCCTCTAGTTCACGAAGAGCAACAACGAAATTGGTTGAGCCGTCATTTAGGAGCAGCGACAGATATCGAAGCAGTTACAATCTTGCCACATCCTCCACTGTATTTTCGTAAAGGACAGCAAAGCGGTAAGGTGACTACAGTCACTTTTGAAGGGGTTTTGCGAGTTAGAGAGCCTGACATTCTGATTCAGATGTTAGAAAACGGAATCGGGCCAGCGAAAAGTTTCGGTTGTGGCTTGTTACTGGTCCGGCGCATATCAGCGTAGCCAACATGACCAATCTACTTCCACCTTTGAAACCGATCCCTATGAAAGACCGTGTGTCCATGCTTTTTATCGAATATGGCGAAATCGACGTATTGGATGGCGCGTTCGTGGTGATCGACGGTAACGGCGTAAGAACGCATATTCCAGTGGGCAGCGTAGCCTGCCTCATGCTGCAACCAGGAACGCGGGTCTCGCATGCGGCTGCAGCCTTGGCCGCGCGTGTCGGAACACTTTTGGTCTGGGTTGGTGAGGCTGGCGTTCGTTTGTACGCTTCCGGGCAGCCGGGTGGAGCTCGTTCTGATCGCCTACTCTATCAAGCCAAATTGGCATTGGATGAAGCCGCTCGATTAAAAGTCGTGCGGAAGATGTATGCCTTGCGTTTTGGAGAGGAGCCGCCGACCCGTCGCAGTGTGGAACAATTGCGTGGTATCGAAGGGGCGCGGGTACGCAAGACTTATCAGATTCTTGCGCAGCGCTTTCACGTACAGTGGGATGGACGTAACTATAATCCCTACGACTGGGATGCTGGTAACCTAGTCAATCGCTGTTTGAGTGCTGCGACCGCGTGCCTGTATGGGATCACCGAAGCCGCGGTGCTTGCAGCGGGTTATGCGCCAGCAGTGGGGTTCATCCATAGCGGAAAACCTCTATCCTTTGTTTACGATATTGCCGATCTTTTCAAATTTGAAACAGTAGTTCCGATTGGATTTCAAGTTGCAGCAAAACCACAGCGAGAGCCGGAAAGAGAGGTTCGCTTGAGATGTCGGGACAGTTTCCGGAAAACGAAACTGTTGGAACGGATTATTCCGACGATCGAGGAGGTGTTGGCGGCCGGCGAGTTATCGATACCGGACGCAGCACCTGAAGCCGTGCCGCCAGCGATTCCAAACCCAGAGAGTATCGGTGATGTTGGTCATCGTAGTTGAGAATGTGCCACCGCGTTTGCGTGGACGGCTGGCTCTTTGGCTACTGGAGGTACGCGCTGGAGTCTATGTCGGGGATGTATCCCGTCGGGTACGGGAGATGATTTGGCAGCATGTCGAAGTAGGACTGGAAGAGGGCAACGCCGTGATGGCGTGGAGTACCAATACCGAGTCTGGTTTTGACTTTGTGACATTGGGCGGCAACCGACGCATTCCGGTGGAATACGATGGCTTGAAACTGGTGTCGTTTCTGCCTCCGACAAAAGCAGAGAATAGCAATAACAATCAATAGGTTAATTTTATAATGCCGAACGTATAGCCTTATCGGTTCAGGCCGCGAATCGGTAAATTTTTCTAACCTCTTTTTTCTATGAATTTTCATAGGGTTGGAGGAAGTGCGTTCCCCACGCCCGTGGGGATGAACCGCTCCTTATAATGATTTCCGCCCACTTGATAATGCGTTCCCCACGCCCGTGGGGATGAACCGTACTCAATCCATCGGGGTGCGCGGGCTGATGTGGCGTTCCCCACGCCCGTGGGGATGAACCGAGGCGGAACGGATCAACCTATCCGATGTTCGAGCGTTCCCCACGCCCGTGGGGATGAACCGCGATGGTGGAGCATATGCGCGAATTTAGCCAGGCGTTCCCCACGCCCGTGGGGATGAACCGGAAATGTTCGGGTGCGATGTAGATGCGTGGGTGCGTTCCCCACGCCCGTGGGGATGAACCGGGCTCTACACCGCTACCCCGCTCTATGACATGGCGTTCCCCACGCCCGTGGGGATGAACCGGAGTACCTGGAACCGTTGCGTTGGGACGGCAAGCGTTCCCCACGCCCGTGGGGATGAACCGGCGGCTTGGGTGATGAGCGGCAGCGCCATCGAGCGTTCCCCACGCCCGTGGGGATGAACCGACCCTTACGATTATGAGCGCATCCAACGCGCCGCGTTCCCCACGCCCGTGGGGATGAACCGTCCGCCTCGCCGTTCTGAGTGACCCGCTTCAAGCGTTCCCCACGCCCGTGGGGATGAACCGGGTCTTGGTAATAGGCCCACGCCAGGGCATCCGCGTTCCCCACGCCCGTGGGGATGAACCGCCCGTGATGGGGTCGTTGGATGCGGGCGTTGGGCGTTCCCCACGCCCGTGGGGATGAACCGCGGCTGCATGGCCAATCTCCATCAGATCAGGCGCGTTCCCCACGCCCGTGGGGATGAACCGGGCTCACGCTCAGCAAAGACGAGCTGTGGTTCGCGTTCCCCACGCCCGTGGGGATGAACCGCCTATGGCGATTTGACCCCGATTGATCGGTTAGCGTTCCCCACGCCCGTGGGGATGAACCGCAGCGTGCAATGGCTGCCGTTCTGCAGAAAAAGCGTTCCCCACGCCCGTGGGGATGAACCGCGTTCAAGAGCGGAGAGCAGAGAGCCAACAACGCGTTCCCCACGCCCGTGGGGATGAACCGGCGGACTTGAGCCGCGAGGTCGCCAGCGTCAGGCGTTCCCCACGCCCGTGGGGATGAACCGTGGTGATTCGCGCCGTCGAGGCTGTGCTGGCTGCGTTCCCCACGCCCGTGGGGATGAACCGAGTCTGACAAGGTCTTGCTGGCCAGAGCGAAAGCGTTCCCCACGCCCGTGGGGATGAACCAGACGGGTTGATCCGCAATCTGAACGATGCGCCGGCGTTCCCCACGCCCGTGGGGATGAACCGGGCTTCATCAGTTCCGCCGATTGCCCCGCCGCGCGTTCCCCACGCCCGTGGGGATGAACCGTTCATCAATGCTGATGCGAGTACCCAGAGTTTCGCGTTCCCCACGCCCGTGGGGATGAACCGGGGGCACCGAGAAGCTGGGCGATCCGCTACAGGCGTTCCCCACGCCCGTGGGGATGAACCGCCGAGGTGCGATTGGCCGGGCTGCAACAGCAGGCGTTCCCCACGCCCGTGGGGATGAACCGCTGCGCCTCGACGTCCTCGCGATCTTTCTTGAGCGTTCCCCACGCCCGTGGGGATGAACCGGCGCGGCCACAGCCGGCGTTGTTGTAGCGGCGGCGTTCCCCACGCCCGTGGGGATGAACCGACCGGGCAGTTTCCCACTGCGCTTTCATTCCAGCGTTCCCCACGCCCGTGGGGATGAACCGCTACGTTTCCGCGCTCGAATCCGTGCGTGATGGCGTTCCCCACGCCCGTGGGGATGAACCGTGCTGTTTCCGGCCGACGCGCCAACAGCGATGGCGTTCCCCACGCCCGTGGGGATGAACCGCCACGGGCAACGAGCGCGCCTACCGTGTAGAGGCGTTCCCCACGCCCGTGGGGATGAACCGCGTGTCAAATTTTTTCGATGCGAGATGAGTTTGCGTTCCCCACGCCCGTGGGGATGAACCGCGGTGTTCAACACCGTCCACAAGAATGGTGGCGCGTTCCCCACGCCCGTGGGGATGAACCGACCTCCGATGAGATCGATAAGCTGGCCACGCTGCGTTCCCCACGCCCGTGGGGATGAACCGGCGGCGACGCCACCGGCTGAGCAGACGCCCGCGCGTTCCCCACGCCCGTGGGGATGAACCGGGCGGCAAGAAGTTCGCCTATACCCAGTACACGCGTTCCCCACGCCCGTGGGGATGAACCGAGCGCCGAAATCCGCATCTACGAAGAAATCGGGCGTTCCCCACGCCCGTGGGGATGAACCGGCGGTGCAGCGGGAGTTCCTGGAATTCGTGACGCGTTCCCCACGCCCGTGGGGATGAACCGGACGCGTTTCCAATGCGCTACGGGCGGGTCAAGCGTTCCCCACGCCCGTGGGGATGAACCGTGGCGATGGCTTACTGGAACGACACCGTCAAGGCGTTCCCCACGCCCGTGGGGATGAACCGGTGTCGGTAATCAGCGTTTCGAGCAGGTTGTTGCGTTCCCCACGCCCGTGGGGATGAACCGGTGCTGTGCATCGAACAGGACGACGGCTATCGCGTTCCCCACGCCCGTGGGGATGAACCGGTGCGCATGAATTCCAGCTCGTCGGCCGTGGTGCGTTCCCCACGCCCGTGGGGATGAACCGTAGTAGGCTCCTTGTTCGTCTTCTCCGTAACAGCGTTCCCCACGCCCGTGGGGATGAACCGGGCTGGGAGGCGGCACGAGATGTGATTATGGCGCGTTCCCCACGCCCGTGGGGATGAACCGGACGGTCGTCGCCATCCTGTTCCGCTCCTAGCTGCGTTCCCCACGCCCGTGGGGATGAACCGCCTTTTTTCTAAACCTGCTGTATGTCGCGATCGCGTTCCCCACGCCCGTGGGGATGAACCGAAGCTGAGCGGGCGGCAGGGGTGGACGCAGATGCGTTCCCCACGCCCGTGGGGATGAACCGCTGGTTGAGCTGCCGAATCTAAAAACTTCTTCGCGTTCCCCACGCCCGTGGGGATGAACCGGGGGTTCACGAAATATTTTTCTGTCGTATACTGCGTTCCCCACGCCCGTGGGGATGAACCGCGCCAGGCGATCGAGGCGGCGATTGATGCGCTGCGTTCCCCACGCCCGTGGGGATGAACCGGCGTACACCGGACGGATTCCATATGCCCAGAGGCGTTCCCCACGCCCGTGGGGATGAACCGAATCCGAGGATCTTACGAACACCCCAACGAGCGCGTTCCCCACGCCCGTGGGGATGAACCGCGGCCATGGCGTTCTTGATCTGGGGCGGGAAGGCGTTCCCCACGCCCGTGGGGATGAACCGCCGACAAAATCTTGATCGCGGATGTCACCGACGCGTTCCCCACGCCCGTGGGGATGAACCGTCATCTACCCTCAGTCGCAGGGTGCCAATCAAGCGTTCCCCACGCCCGTGGGGATGAACCGGTTATGGCTACCACTAGAACCCAATGGCCCAAGCGTTCCCCACGCCCGTGGGGATGAACCGGGTGTCCTTGTCTTCGGCGACCGCCATCAAAAGCGTTCCCCACGCCCGTGGGGATGAACCGCGCAGCGGCACTTGACCGATGATGGCGGCGCGGCGTTCCCCACGCCCGTGGGGATGAACCGAAACTGACAGTAAAACCAAAATATCCTGTTGCGCGTTCCCCACGCCCGTGGGGATGAACCGGTCGGAGAGTGGCGAGCGCCTGTCATGACGGGGCGTTCCCCACGCCCGTGGGGATGAACCGGACTGGTACGAAGGAGAGAAGACCAGAATCTTCGCGTTCCCCACGCCCGTGGGGATGAACCGGAGGTGTCGGACGAGGTGGAACCGGATGATGAGCGTTCCCCACGCCCGTGGGGATGAACCGTCATGCCCGCTCGATTGAGGATCTAAAAATGGGCGTTCCCCACGCCCGTGGGGATGAACCGGGATCTGGGGCGATGAGGCTGACCGCGACAAGGCGTTCCCCACGCCCGTGGGGATGAACCGCGAGGGCTGCTGTGATGAGAATTCTGGGTCCGGCGTTCCCCACGCCCGTGGGGATGAACCGTTATCATGTGCGTGTAGAGTACCTTAGGTGGTGCGTTCCCCACGCCCGTGGGGATGAACCGCATTTTCACCTGTTTTCACACTGAGTTGGTTGGCGTTCCCCACGCCCGTGGGGATGAACCGCCATACGAAGGGTAGGCAGGTATCGAGTTCCTGCGTTCCCCACGCCCGTGGGGATGAACCGGACTCGATGATGAATCTGCGCGGAAAATGGATCGCGTTCCCCACGCCCGTGGGGATGAACCGTACTTTTTCTGCAGGACGAGAAAAGAGCTTTCGCGTTCCCCACGCCCGTGGGGATGAACCGACCCTCGGCCTGATTCTCGGATCGTGGGTCTAGCGTTCCCCACGCCCGTGGGGATGAACCGATCACGGGCAAGGTGCAGCAACGTGACGATGTGCGTTCCCCACGCCCGTGGGGATGAACCGTACCGGGTGCCGCGCTACGCCGACCTGCTCCGGCGTTCCCCACGCCCGTGGGGATGAACCGTTCAGTTCGTAATCAACGCTCAGCATCATCGTGCGTTCCCCACGCCCGTGGGGATGAACCGGCTGTCCCCGATGATCGTAATCGGCGGGTCGGGCGTTCCCCACGCCCGTGGGGATGAACCGACGGTTTTCCCGGATCGCTACTATCAGCTGGGGCGTTCCCCACGCCCGTGGGGATGAACCGAAGCGGCAGCGGCGAAATCGAAAATAGCCGAGGCGTTCCCCACGCCCGTGGGGATGAACCGTCGCCAGCGGCCACGACGCCGGTACCGGCCGTGCGTTCCCCACGCCCGTGGGGATGAACCGGTTTGATTTTGCGCGATCTGATCCGCTTTTGCGCGTTCCCCACGCCCGTGGGGATGAACCGTCGTGCAGGACGCTGGGGGCGGCGGTGAGGTAGCGTTCCCCACGCCCGTGGGGATGAACCGCGTTCGGTCATCGTTGTCGGTGTCGTGCTGGAGCGTTCCCCACGCCCGTGGGGATGAACCGCAAGCGGCCATCGACATCGGTGCGAAATTCGGGCGTTCCCCACGCCCGTGGGGATGAACCGAGCTGTCGGCGCTGGAGATCACCAGTCGCGACGCGTTCCCCACGCCCGTGGGGATGAACCGACGGCGCGCGCACGGCCAGCGCGCGGCGGGAGGCGTTCCCCACGCCCGTGGGGATGAACCAGGGGTATTCCGTCGCTGAAATCCGCTGGGATACGCGTTCCCCACGCCCGTGGGGATGAACCGACCGGGCGCTGATTCTGGACCATGCTGGTAATGCGTTCCCCACGCCCGTGGGGATGAACCGTCCGAGGTTACG
>Ga0116181_1001407_pt1 | contig 20773 bp, 18 predicted proteins | sample AD_UKC075_MetaG_FD_89752 | JGI IMG/M metagenome (GOLD analysis project Ga0116181, IMG submission 89752) | Active sludge microbial communities of municipal wastewater-treating anaerobic digesters from USA - AD_UKC075_MetaG | ecosystem: Engineered > Bioreactor > Anaerobic > Digestate | place: USA...
GATCGGGCACGCGGACGGCGACGGTGCCGCGCGTCTCCCCCAGCTCCATCCCCGACTTGGGCTGGGCCTTGAGGATCAGGGTGAGGGCTCCCGGCCAGAACGCGTGCGCGAGCGCCTTTGCCGAGTCGGGCACGTCGTCGCCGACGGCGCGCAGCATGGAGGGCTCGGCGATCAACACCGGCGGCGGCATGTCGCGGCCGCGCTCCTTGGCGTCGAGCAGGCGCTGCACGGCGGCCTTGTCGAAGGCGTTGGCGCCGATCCCGTAGACCGTGTCGGTGGGGAGGACGACGCACTCACCGTTCGCGACGGCGGCGGCGGCCTCGGCGAGGCCTGCCTCCGGGTCTGTGTCCAGCTCGAAGACGCGGGCGGTGTCAGTCACGGGTCGATCCTACTGGTGCGCCAAGCCTCGCCGTCACGAAGCGCGGGCGGCCCGTCAGGTCGGGATGTCCGACGACATCGTCGAAGCCCGCCGCCGAGAGCAGGGCGATCACCTGATCCTGGTGCGAGTCGTCGTGCTCTGTGGCGAGCAGGCCGCCGGGCCGGAGCAGGCGCCTCGCCGCGCCGGCCACGACGCGGATCGCCTCCAGGCCGTCGGCGCCGGAGAACAGCGCGAGGCCCGGCTCGTGGTCGACGACGTCGCTCGGCAGGAACGGCAGGTGCCCGGTCGGGATGTAGGGCGGGTTGACGATCACGAGGTCGACGGCGCCATCCAGGTCCGGGAGGGCGTCGGCCATGTCGCCGAGCTCGATCCGGACGCCGCGCCCGGCGAGGTTGCGCTCCAGGTAGGCGTTGGCCTCCGGCGAGAGCTCCACCGCGCTCAGCTCGACGCCGCCCAGCTCCGTGGACAGCGCCGCGGTGATGGCGCCGGACCCGGCGCACAGCTCGACGACCCGGCGGCTCCCGACCGGCCGCTCGGCCAGCGCCCTCAGCGCCCAGCCGACCATCTCCTCGGTCTCGGGCCGAGGGATGAACACGCCCGGCCCCACCGCGAGCTCCTCGTGGCGGAAGTAGGCGACCCCGGTGAGGTGCTGCAGCGGCTCCCCCGCCGCCCGCCGCGCGACGAGCCGGTCGATCTCCGCGCGCTGATCGGGCGTCGGCGGGGGCGCGGCGATCAGGCGTGAGACCTCGACCCCCAGCACGTGGGCGACGAGCTGCCGCGCCTCCGGCCCGGGGCTGGGCGAGCCGGACGACGCGAGGCGCCGCGCCACCTCGTGGGCGGCCTCGCTCACGAGCCGACGCCGGCGAGCCGCTCGGCCAGGTCCTGCTCCGCCAGCGCGTCGAGGACGGCGGTCAGCGATCCGTCGAGCACGGCGTCGAGGTTGTGCGCCTTGAAGCCGATCCTGTGGTCCGTGATCCGGTTCTCCGGGAAGTTGTAGGTGCGGATGCGCTCCGAGCGGTCGACGGTGCGAACCTGCGACTTGCGCGCGTCGGAGGCCGCCGCGGCCGCCTTCTCCTCCGCGACCTGGATCAGGCGCGCGCGGAGCATGCGCATGGCCGACTCGCGGTTCTGCAGCTGCGAGCGCTCGTTCTGGCAGCTGACGACGACGCCCGAGGGCAGGTGCGTGATGCGCACGGCGGAGTCGGTGGTGTTGACGCCCTGGCCTCCGGGCCCGGAGGCGCGGAAGACGTCGATGCGGAGGTCGTCGTCGTTGATCTCGACCTCGTCGGCCTCGACGTCGGGCATGACGAGCACGCCCGCGGCCGACGTGTGGATGCGGCCCTGCGACTCGGTGACGGGGACGCGCTGCACGCGGTGCACGCCGCCCTCGAACTTGAGCCGCCCGTACGGCCCGAACTCCTGGCCCCCCGTGGCCTTCACCGCGACGGTGACCGACTTGTAGCCGCCGAGGTCGGTCGACTGCTCGTCGAGCACCTCGACCTTCCACCCCGCCTGCTCGGCGTAGCGGGTGTACATCTTCAACAGATCGCCCGCGAACAGCGCGGACTCCTCGCCTCCCTCGCCCGACTTGATCTCGACGAGCGCGTCCGCGTCGTCGTTGGGGTCGCGCGGAGCAAGCAGCCGGGTGAGGCGCTCGGTCGCCGTCGCGAGGCGGGCGTCGATCTCGCCGACCTCCTCGGCGAAGGACGCGTCCTCAGCCGCCAGTTCCGCGGCGGCCTCCCTGTCGCCGGTCAGCCTGCGGTACTCCTCGATGCCCTCGACGACGGGCCGCAGCGCCGCGTACCGGCGCCCGACCTTGCGCGAGCGCGCCAGGTCGGCGTGCAGCGCGGGGTCTGCCAGCTGGGTCTCGAGGTCGTGGAACTCGTCGATCAGCGGTTGGGCGTTGTCGAACATGGGGTCTCTCTTGGGGTAGAAATACGAACGCCCGGCCGGGGTCAAACCCAGCCAGGCGTTCGTGGAAGTAGCTACTTCTTGGCGTAGCGACGCTCGAACCGTGCGACGCGGCCGCCGGTGTCGAGGATCTTCTGCTTGCCCGTGTAGAACGGGTGGCACTCGGAGCACACGTCGGCGCTCATCGAGCCCTTCTTCAGGGTGCTACGGGTGGTGAACGTGTTGCCGCAGGTGCAATGCACCTCGGTCTCCACGTAGTCAGGGTGGATGCCCTGCTTCATGATGGATCTCCTTATTCCTGGTTGCCCGGGTCGCCTGGGCGGCGTGAACCGGCGCAATGGGTCATTCTGCCGCGAATCGACGGCGAAACCAAGTTCGCGCGCATCCTCACCGCGTTTCGACGCGGTCGCGGTCGACTTCGTCGACGCAACCGGCTCAACGAGCGATCAGCCGTCCTGGGCGGGCGTCGTCTTGAGGACGCTCAGCAGGAAGTCGTGGTTGTTCGCGGTCTTGGCCATCCGCGACTTGAGCGTCTCGAGCGCCGACTGGTCGTCGAGGCCCGAGAGCGCCCGGCGCAGCTTCCAGATGATGTTCAGCTCGTCGCGGCCCAGCAGCAGGTCCTCGCGGCGCGTGCTGGAGGCGTCGACGTCGATGGCCGGGAAGATGCGCTTGTCCGCCAGCTCTCGGCGCAGGCGCAGCTCCATGTTGCCGGTGCCCTTGAACTCCTCGAAGATCACCTCGTCCATCTTGGATCCGGTCTCGATGAGGGCCGTCGCGAGGATGGTGAGCGAGCCGCCGTTCTCGATGTTGCGGGCGGCTCCGAAGAACTTCTTCGGCGGGTACAGCGCCGCGGAGTCGACGCCGCCGGACAGGATGCGGCCGGACGCTGGGGCCGCCAGGTTGTAGGCGCGGCCGAGGCGCGTGATCCCGTCGAGGAGCACGACGACGTCGTGGCCGAGCTCGACGAGCCTCTTGGCGCGCTCGATGGCCAGCTCCGAGATCGTGGTGTGGTCCTCCGCGGGGCGGTCGAACGTGGACGCGATGACCTCGCCGGAGACCGTGCGCTGGAAGTCGGTGACCTCCTCGGGGCGCTCGTCGACCAGCACGACCATGAGGTGGACCTCCGGATGGTTGGCCGCGATCGCGTTCGAGATGGCTTGCATCACCATCGTCTTGCCCGCCTTGGGCGGCGAGACGATGAGGCCGCGCTGGCCCTTGCCGATGGGGGCGACGAGGTCGATGATGCGGCCCGTGATCTGGTTCTGCACCGTCTCGATGCGCAGCCGCTCCTGCGGGTACAGCGGGGTCAGCTTCGCGAACTCGGGGCGGCCCTTCGCCTTCTCCGGGTCGTCGCCGTTGACCGAGTCGAGGCGCACGAGGGGGTTGAACTTCTCCTTGCGCTCGCCCTCCCGCTGGGTCCGGATCGCGCCGGTGATCACGTCGCCGCGGCGCAGGCCGTAGCGGCGCACCGTCGACATCGACACGTAGGCGTCAGACGGGCCGGGGAGGTAGCCGGTGGTGCGGATGAACGCGTAGTTGTCGAGGATGTCGACGATGCCGGAGATGCCGGCGAGGACGTCGTCCTCGGAGACGGTCGGCTCGGCCTCCATGCGCTCGAGGCCCTGCCCGCCCCTGCCGGTGCGGCGGTTGGCGTTGCGGTCGCGGTTGCGGCGACGGCGGCCGCGGCGGTCGCCGTCGTCGTAGCCCATGGGCTCCGACTGGTGCTGCGGGATTGGCTTGGTGGGAGGCACGACGCCTTGGGTGCCCATCGCGGCGTCGAGCAGCTCGCCGACCTCGCTGGCGACCTCCGGCGGGGCGCCGCGCTCGCGGTCACGCCCGCGGCGACGGCGGTTGCGCGGCTGCCCGTCGCCCTGGCCCTCCTGGGCGGGGCGCTCCCCCGTGGCGGCGCCGTCGGCGGGCTCCGCGGTCTGGCGGACGGCCTTGGCCTCGCGGGCGGGCTCGGCGGGCGCATCGGCCTTGGCCTCGCGCGGGGACTCGGCCTTGGCCGGGCGCTCCCTCTTGGTGTTCTCCTCGGCCTTGGGCTTGTCGGCGACGAGGGCCTCCTGCGCGGTATCGCCCGCGGGGCGCTGCGCCCGACGACGCGGGCGCTCGGCGGCAGGGGCCGAGCCCTGGCTGCCGGCCGACTGGATCGCGGTCACGAGGTCGCCCTTGCGCATCGCGGACGTGCCCTTGATGCCGAGCGAGCCGGCAAGGGACTTCAACTCGACCAGCTTCATGCTGGCGAGGTTCGGGGATTCGCTCAACGAATGTCCTTCCATGGTGCCGATGTGCGCGGGTCTAGGTACGAAGGCGCAAACCATCGGCGGGTGAAGATGAGGTGATTTCCGAGCCGCGTCCGCCCTCCGGGGCAACGGCCTCCAGCGGCGCGTCGGTCAAAACCGAGGCAATCCTAGCAAGGCGGCGGGCGCAGGCAAAGAAAACCGCGTAATCAGGGCAGCTCGGTCAACGTGACGCCCGCGGCGGGGCGCATCCTGCGGACCGCGAAACCGTCGGCGGGGACGTCGAGCGCGCCCGCCAGCTGCGCGGCGGGGCCGACGGCGATGACGGTGGGGCCTGCGCCGGAGATGGCCGCGGGCACGCCCGCGGCGCGCAGCCGCAGCATCAGGTCGTAGGACTCCGGCATCAGCGGCGCGCGGTACTGCTGGTGCAGCCGGTCTGCGGTCGCATCGAAGAGCAGGTCGGGCCGGAGCGTCAGCGCGAGCGGCAGCACCGCGGCGGTGACCGCCTGGGCGACGGCGTCCTGCCGCGACACCTGCGCGGGAAGCAGCGCGCGGGCCTCGTCGGTCGAGCACTCGACGTCGGGCACGAACGAGACGGCCTCGAAGTCGTCGGGCAGCGGCAGCTGCACCAGCGACACCCGCCCCTCGCGCGACCAGGCGAGGATCGCCCCGCCCCACGCCGCCGCGCCCGCGTTGTCGGGGTGTCCCTCGACATCGGTGGCGAGCCGCGTGAGCACGGCGGGGTCGAGCGGTTCGCCCGGCTTGGCGATCCCCCACGCGAGGGCGAGCCCGGCGACGATCGCCGCCGCCGAGGACCCGAGGCCTCTCGAGTGCGGGATGGTGTTGTGGCTCGTCAGGCGCATTCCGGGCGGCTCGACGCCGAACGCGTCGAGGCCGCGCAGGATCGAGGAGACGACGAGGTGCCGCTCGTCGCGCGGCACCTGGCCCGCGCCCTCGCCGGTCACCTCGACCACGACTCCCGGGTTCTCGAGGACCTCGACGGTCAGCTCGTCGTACCAGTCGAAAGCCATCCCGACGCAGTCGAAGCCCGAGCCGAGGTTGGCCGTGGTGGCCGGGACCCGGACGGCGAGCCGTCGGCCCATCTCAGAAGCCCTCGACGCGCATGACGCGCACCGGCGAGGTGACGAAGTCCGCCTCGCGCAGCTCCGCGACGACCCTCTCCAGGTTGGCCTCCGAGGTGGCGTGGGTCATGATCCCGAGCCGAGCCGGGCGCTCCTCCGCGCCGTCGGCGTCCTCCTGGGAGCTCTGCTGCACGACGCGCAGCGACACGTCGTGGCTGCCGAACACCGCCGCGCAGCGCGCGAGGACGCCCGGCCGGTCGACGACCTCGAGCGTGACGTAGAACTGCGCCGTCGACTCGCCGACGGGGGCGACGGGGCGGGCGGTGTACCCGGCTCCCGAGTGGCCCCGGGTGCCGCGGGCCCGGTTGCGGGCCGCCGTGACGACGTCGCCCATGACGGCGCTGGCCGTCGGCGCGCCGCCCGCGCCCTGGCCCAAGAACATGAGCTCGCCCGCCTCGCGGGAGTTCACGAAGATCGCGTTGCGCGCGCCGGAGACGCTGGCGAGCGGGTGCTTGTTGGCAACCATCGCGGGGTGCACCTTGACGATGACCCGCTCCTTGTCGTCGGTCAGCTTCGCGATGGCGAGCAGCTTGACGGTGCAACCCATCTGCTCTGCCGCCGCGATGTCGTCCGCGGTCACGCCGGTGATCCCCTCGCAGCTGACCTCGTCCAGTGTCACCTCGGTGTGGAAGGCGAGCCCGGCGAGGATCGCCGCCTTCGCCGCGGCGTCGTGCCCCTCGACGTCGGCCGTGGGGTCGGCCTCGGCGTAGCCCAGCGCCTGCGCCTCGGCGAGCGCCTCCTCGAAGCCCACGCCGTCGGTGACCATCTTGTCGAGGATGAAGTTGGTGGTGCCGTTGACGATGCCCATCACCTCGGTGATCTCGTCGCCGACGAGCGACTCGCGCAGCGGCCGGATGATCGGGATGGCGCCCGCGACGGCGGCCTCGTAGTACAGGTCGACGCCCTTGGCCTCGGCGGCCCTCGACAGCGCGCCCAGCTCGTTGGCGAGCAGCGCCTTGTTGGCCGTGACGACGGAGGCGCCGTGCTCGATGGCGGTCGCGAGCAGCGAACCCGCGGGCTCGATGCCGCCGATCAGCTCGACCACGACGTCGAGGTCACCCCGGCTGACGAGGCCCTCGACGTCCGTGGTGAACAGCGCGGGGTCGACGCCGTCGCGCTCCGCGTCCTGGCGGCGCACGCCGATGCCGACCAGCTCCAGCCTGCGCCCGATGCGCGACTCGAGCGTGTCGCCCTCGGCGAGGATGATCCTCGCCACCTGCGACCCGACGACGCCGGCGCCCAACAGGGCGACCTTCAGCGGCTTGCTCACTCTCCCACGTCCAATCTCATGAGGTCCTCCAGGGTCTCGCGCCGCAGCATCGTCGAGGTGACGCCGCCCAACACGCTGACCACCGGGGGCTTGGGAACCTGATTGTAGTTACTCGCCATGCTGCGGGCGTAGGCGCCCGAGCCCGGCACCGCGATGAGGTCGCCGATGGCGATGTCCGCGGGCAGGAACACGTCTCGGATCAGGATGTCGCCGCCCTCGCAGTGCTTGCCGACGACGCGGCTCAGGACGGGCGGCTGCGCGGAGGTCCGGTTCGCGATGGTCCCCGAGTACTCGGCCGCGTAGAGGGCGGGGCGGATGTTGTCGCTCATGCCGCCGTCGACGCTCACGTACAGGCGGGACTTGCCGCCCTCCAGCTCGACGAGCTTGATGGTGCCGACGCGGTACAGCGCCACGCCCGCGGGGCCGCAGATGGCGCGGCCAGGCTCGATGCTGAGGTGTGGGCGGGAGAGCCCGAAACCGCGGCACTCGTGGTCGATCATCTCCTCGAACGCGGCGGCGAGGTCGGCGGCGCCCAGGGGCGAGTCGGCGCTGGTGTAGGAGATGCCGAAGCCGCCGCCGAGGTCCAGCTCGGGCAGCTCGACGCCGGTCGCCGTGCGGAACTGCGAGGCGAGCTTGAGCGTGCGGCGGATGGCCACCTCGAATCCGAACGTCTCGAAGATCTGCGAGCCGATGTGGCTGTGGATTCCGCGAAGGTCCAGGTACTGCGACGCGTGGCAGCGCACCAGCGCCGTCAGCGCCTGTCCGCCCATGATGCTGAGCCCGAACTTCTGGTCCTCGTGGGCGGTGGCGATGTACTCGTGCGTGTGGGCCTCGACGCCCGTGGTGACGCGCACGAGGACCGACGCCCGGTGTCCGCCCGCGACGCAGGCCGCCTCGATCCTGTTGATCTCGTCGAAGGAGTCCACGATGATCCGCCCGACGCCCTGCTCGAGCGCGAACGCGATCTCCTCCTCCGACTTGTTGTTGCCGTGCAGCCCCAGGCGCGCGGCGGGCATCCCGCCGGCGAGCGCGATGCGCATCTCGCCCATGGTGGTGACGTCGAGGTTGAGCCCCTCCTCTGCCGCCCAGCGCGCCACCCGGCGCGTCAGCAGCGCCTTGCCCGCGTAGTAGACGGACCAGCCGGGGAAGGCGTCGCGGAACGCCGCGGCGCGGGCCCGGAAGTCCGCCTCGTCGATCAGGTAGGTGGGCGTGCCGTGCTCCTCGGCGACGTCGGTGAGCCGCGCGCCGCCCACGACGACCACGCCGTCGTCGTCGCGGTACGTGCCCTGTGGCCAGAGCCGCAGATCCAGCGCGTTGAGGTCGTCGGGCAGCTCCAGCCAGGTCGGCCCGCCCTGCGCGGCGTCGGCGTGGATCGACCCCGCGATGTGCATGTGCGTCATGGGGCACCAGCCTGCCAGAGCGCCGACCGGCCCCCCAACTCCTGGCTAGCCGACGGACACCTCGACGAGTTGGTTTCCGCGCAGGATCAGCGCGGCGGGGTCGTCGACCCTCTCGCCGTCGGCCAGGACGGTCACACCCCCGCAGGCGGCACCGAGGCAGTCTTCGTCGAAGCGGACCCCCCAAAGCGTGAAGAACTGACCGAGGGTCGTGTCGCGGTTGCCCTCGCCCTCCAGCCAGACCTCTCCCCCGGCGTCGTGGGTGTGGACGGGCGCCTGGACGGCGCGCAGGCGATCGACGCCGATGTGGGCCGGGACCTCGACCGGGGCGCCGTCGACGGTGACCTCGACGCGCAGGATCCAGGGATCGGCGTCGTCTCCGAGGCCGAGTTCGGGCGCCCCCGCCGCCCGGATGTGGCTGATGGCGTCGCGCGGCGCGTCCCACGGGGGGGCGCTCTCCCGCATCACCGCGGGGGCGGGCTCCGGCCGCGAGACGCAACCGCCGAGCAGCAGGGCGGCCGCGAGGACCGGGGCTAACCAACGCATGCCGCTCCCCCGGACGGCGGTGTCGCCTTCGCCCATCTCCACTCCGTTCAACGCCAGACAAACAAGGATGGCCCCGGAGCTGAACTCCGGGGCCATGCTTTGCGTAGTAGTAGCGGGAACAGGATTTGAACCTGTGACCTCTGGGTTATGAGCCCAGCGAGCTACCGAGCTGCTCCATCCCGCGTCGGCTTCGCCAACACTACCCGACCCTTCCCAGAAGCCCAAATCGAGAGGGGCGGAACGCCTTAAGTGTGAGCTTTTCGGTCAGTACTGACCGAAAAGCTCACACCCAAGAACAGCGGGGCGTCTGGCCAGCGCTACGGGCGGGTGTCCGGCGACTGGGTCTTGGCGGGGTCGCGTTCGACGATGTCGCCGAGGGCTTCGTCGATGCGCGACATCAGCTCGGCGGGGATCTCCACGCCGCTGGCCTTGACGTTCTCGGCGATCTGCTCGGGCCGCGAGGCTCCGATGATCGCCGCGGCGACGTTGCGGTTCTGCAGCACCCAGGCGACCGCCAGCTGTGCGAGGGTGAGGTCCAGCTCGTCGGCGATCGGGCGGAGGTTCTGCACCCGGGTAAGCACGTCGTCGGTCATCAAGCGGCTGATCGTGTTCTTGCCGCCCTTTGCGTCCGTCGCGCGCGATCCCTCGGGAACCGGCCGACCCGGGAGGTACTTGCCGGTGAGCACGCCCTGCGCCACCGGCGACCACACGATCTGGGAGAGGCCCGCCTCCTCCGACGCCGGGACCACCTGGTCCTCGATCACGCGCCAGAGCATCGAGTACTGGGGCTGATTGGACACGAACGGAATCCGCAACTCCTTGGCGAGCCGTGCCCCCTCGCGGATCTGGTCCGCCGTCCACTCGGACACGCCGATGTAGAGGGCCTTGCCCTGGTGAACGATGTCGGCGAACGCGGACATCGTCTCCTCGAGCGGGGTCTCGACGTCGTAGCGATGCGCCTGGTAGAGGTCGACGTAGTCGGTTCCCAAGCGACGAAGCGACCCGTTGAGGCCCTCCATGATGTGCTTCCGGGAGAGGCCGACGTCGTTGGCCCCCTTGGGTCCGATCGGCCAGAACACCTTCGTGAAGATCTCCAATGACTCGCGCCGCTCCCCCTTCAGCGCGTCGCCGAGCACCTCCTCCGCGACGGTGTTGGCGTAGGCGTCGGCGGTGTCGAACGACGTGATGCCGGCGTCGAGCGCGGCGCGCACGCAGGCCTTGGCCGCGTCGTTCTCGACCTGCGAGCCGTGTGTCAGCCAGTTGCCGTAGGTGATTTCGGTGATCTTCAGTCCGGAGTTGCCGAGGTAGCGATACAACATGTCCCAGAGCCTACCCAGTAGGGTCACTTCCCATGACGTCGGACCACCTGCGCTACGAGCTGGCCTCAGCCACCCTTGACAACGGACTGAGCGTCGTCGTCTCCCCCGATTCCGGCGCGCCGGGCGTCGCCGTGAACCTGTGGGTGGAGGTCGGCTCGGCCGACGAGGTCGCGGGCCGCACCGGGTTCGCGCACCTCTTCGAGCACCTGATGTTCCAAGGCTCCTCCCGGGTGGCCTCGGGCGAGCACATGGCCACCATCGAGGCCGTCGGCGGCACGGTCAACGCGACCACCTCCAGCGACCGCACCAACTACTTCGAGACCGTGCCGCGCGGCGCGCTCGACCTCGCGTTGTGGCTGGAGGCCGACCGCTTCGCGAGCCTCGCCATCACGCCCGAGAACTTCGAGGCGCAGCGCCAAGTGGTCAAGGAGGAGAAGCGTCAGCGCTACGACAACCAGCCCTACGGCGACCTGCTCCAGCTCCTCACCGCGCAGCACTTCGCGCCCGAGCACCCGTACGGCCACCTGACGATCGGCTCCATGGCCGACCTCGACGAGGCCTCGCTCGGCGACGTGGCCGGCTTCTTCGACGCCTGGTACCGCGCGGGCAACGTCCGCCTCGTCCTCTGCGGTCCGGTCACCCCGGACGAGGGCCTCGCCCTCGCTGAGCGGCACTTCGGCGCGCTCCCCCGCAGGGAGAAGCCCTCGCGCGCCGCGATGCCCGCTGGCGGCCTCCTCGCTCCGCGGTCGACCGTGGTGCGCCGCTACGTGCCCCACAGCCGCGCCTACCTCTCCTGGGTCCTGCCACCCGCCGCGCACCCGGACCATCCCGCGCTCTCGCTGGCGCTCTCGGTGCTGGCCGACGGCGGCTCCTCGCGCCTCCACCGCGCGCTGGTGCGCCGCGGCGACCTCGCCCACGAGGTGCACGGCGCCGCGCTGACCAATCGCTCCTCGTCGTCCGTCGCGACCATCCTCGGCCGCCCCGCGGAGACGGCCGGGACCGACCAGCTCGCGGCGGCGATCCTCGCCGAGCTCGACGACTTCGTCGCGGGCGGCCCCACCGACGAGGAACTCTCCCGGGCCGCCGCCCAGTACGAGCGCGACTGGCTCTGGGAGCTCGCCACCGTCGGCGGCCGCGCCGACGCCATCAACGAGTCCTGGCTCCTGTTCGGCGCCCCCGATCGCGTCAACACGCACCTCGCCGAGGTGCTGGCCGTCACCGCCGACGACGTCCGCGCGGCCGCCGCGCGATGGCTCGCGCCGGACTCCGCCCACCAGCTCCACTACCTCGCCGAGGACGCCCGATGACCCGCCCCACCGTGACCGCCGCCTCCCCCTGGGCCTTCCCCGTGCCGGAGATCCGCGCGCTGGCCAACGGCGCCACCGCGTGGCTGTTCCGGCTACCGGGACAGCACATCGCGACCTTCGAGGTGCTGCTCCCCACCCCCCTCGCGGCCGAGCCGAAGGCGCTGGAGGGGGTCGCCACCGTCGCGCTGCACGCCGTCGACGAGGGCACGCACACCCACCCCGACGGGGCCATCGGCGAGCTGCTCGAGGCGCAGGGCGCCACGCTGCACGGCTCCGCTCGCTTCCCCTACACCACCTTCGGCGGACAGGCGCCCGTCGGCCGGCTCCGCCGGGCACTCCCCCTGTTCATCGAGGCGCTCAGCGAGCCCGCCTATGCCGAGCGCGACGTCGCGCACCATGTCGAGGCGCAGCTCGCCGGGCACGCGTCCCGGCTGGCCTCCCCCGGCGCCGCGAACAAGCTCGCGTTCCGCCAGGCGCTCTACGGCGCGGCGCACCGCGAGGGCCGCGCCGGCGCGGGCACCCCCGGCACCCTGAACGCGATCTCCCCCGACGACGTCCGGGCCTGGCACGCCTCCACCTGGCGGCCCGGCGGCGCGACGCTCGTCCTCGCCGGGGACCTACCCGCGGACCTCGACCTCGACCCGCTTCTCGCCTGGGCCGGAGGGCCGCGCGACGCTGCCTCGATCGAGCTTCCCACCACCCAGCGGCCGCGCGTCGTCGTGGTCGACCACCCGGCCGCCGTGCAGGCGACCGTCACGCTCGGGACGCGCACGCCCGGGCGCCGCGACCCCGACTGGCCCGCGCTCCGCGTGGCCGGCCACGCCGTCGCCGGGGCCTTCGCCAGCAGGCTGAACCTGGAACTGCGCGAGCGCCTCGGCTACACCTACGGCATCGGCGGCGGGTTCGCGCCCGGCGTCGAGGAGGGGCTGTTCAGCGTCAGCGGCAGCGTCCGCACGGAGGTCGCCGGCGACGCCGTCGCCCGCCTGCTCGACGGGCTCTCCCTCCCCGCGGCGTTCACCGAGGAGGAGGCCGACGACGCGCGGCGGTACCTGGTCTCGGTGGCCCCGCTCGCGAACGAGACCTCGGCCGACATCGTCGGCCAGGCGACCGCGCTCGCCGCGTCCGGGCTCGACTCCTCGTACCTCGCGCGCCACTTCGCGCAGTTCGCCGAGATCGCCCCCAAGGACGCGACCGGTGCGTTCCGCCGACACGTCTCGCCGGACTCCTTGACGATCGCGGTCACCGGACGCGCCGACGACCTCCTCCCGGCGCTGACCGGGATCGGGCTCAGCCCCGAGGTCGTCGACCCTGGGGAGTGACCCTCACTCCCCGTCGAGGACCTTCGCGGCCTCGGCGATCTTCGCCTCCGCCGCCTTCATCTTCGTCTGGTAGGCGCCGAGGTCGCCGGCCTTCAGCGCCTCGTCGGCGCCGGTGAAGAGGCCCTCGGCCTCGTCGAGCAGGTCGCGCACCTTCTCCTTCGCGTCGACCGGCGTCTCCGGCTCGCCGGGATCGACCGGGCTGGGCTCGACGCCCTCCGGGATCGTCCCCTCGCCGGTGTCGGCGCCCGCGTCGCCCTCGAAGACCTTGTCCAGCGCCTCCTGCAGCGTCTCCCCGATGCCGAGGTGCTCGCCGAACCGCACCACCACGAACCGCAGCGCCGGGTACGAGCCCGTGGTCGCCGTCGTCTGCGTGTAGATCGGCTGCACGTACATCAGGCCGCCGCCGAGCGGCAGCGTCAGCAGGTTGCCGTAGATCGCCGACGCGCTCGCGCCCTGCCGGTTGAACGGCAACAGCTTCTCCGCGACGACGGGGTTGGTCGAGATGAAGTTGAAGGTCTGACCGGGGCCGTCGATCTGCTCGCTGTCGGACAGCTTCAGCACCCGCATCCGCCCGTAGTCGTCCCCGGTCGCGTCGGCGTTCACCGCCATGTAGACGCTGAGGTTCTCGCGCGCCTTCGGCACAAACACCGTCGTGTTGGCGAAATGCGGCGAGGCGTCCCCCGGCCAGCGGATGGTCAGGAAGTACGGCGGTTCCTTGCGCTTCTCCTGGCCCTCGGTGCGGATGACCGGGTCGTTGGGCACCTCCCAGATGTCGGTCTGCGAGTACCAGGTGCGCGCGCTCTCGGTGTGGTAGCGGCCGAGCACCTCGCGCTGCGCCTTGAACAGGTCCTGCGGGTAGCGCAGGTGCTCGAGCAGCGCCATGGGGATCTGCGACTTGGGCGTGATCACCCCCGGGTAGGTCTTCTCCCAGGTCTTCAGGATCGGGTCGGTCTCGTCCCACTCGTACAGCTCGACGCTGCCGTCGTAGGCGTCGACAACGGCCTTGACGGAGTTGCGCACATAGTTGACGCGCTGACCGGCAAGCAACTGGTCCGCGGAGGTGCGGGAGTCGGAGATGGCCTGGGTCCAGTCGAGCCGGGTGGAGTTCGGGTAGTCCGCGCTGGTGGTGTAGGCGTCGAGCGTCCAGACGATCCGGCCGTCGACGACGCTCGGGTAGGGATCGGAGTCGATCGTCAGCCACGGAGCGGCCTGGCGCACGCGCTCCGCCGGCTCCCGGTCGTGCAGCAGCCTCGAGCTCTCGTTCACCCGGTCCGACAGCATCAGGTTGATGTCGCCGAAGCGGATGGCGAACGCGGCCCTCGTCAGCAGGTTCCCGATGGGCACGCCACCCTTGCCCTCGTAGGTGTAGAGCGACTCGGTGCGGCCCTCCCCGCCCGACGGCGTGTCCAGCTCGACCGGCGCGTTGCCCTCCGGAGCCCCCACGACGACGTAGTAGTCGGTGCGCTCGCCGAAGTAGATCCGCGGCTGATGCTCGGGCAGCTTCCCGACGGTGGGGATGCCTCCGGAGAAGAACACGGGTTCGCCGTTGGCCTGGCGCTGGTTGCCGAACGCGGCGACCATGCCGTAGCCGTGCGTGTAGACCGTGCGGCGGTTGTTCCAGGTGTCGCCGGACTCGACCGAGTTGAGGTCGAGCTCGCGGACCGCGACGACCGAGTCGGTGGGGCGGCCGTCGATGACGTAGCGGTCGACGTCGAGGGTCTTGGGGAAGGTGTAGTAGCCGCGCACCTGCTGGAGCTGCTCGAAGGTCCGCGGCACGATCGCGGGATCGATCAGGCGGATGGCGGGCAGGGCCTCCGCGTCGGCGCGCAGCTGGCCGGCGCTGGCCGTCGTCGTCACCTCGTAGTCCTTGATCTCGACGCGGTCGATGCCGAAGGCGTGCCTCGTCGCGGCGATGTTGTTCTCGATGAACGGGTTCTCCTTGTCGAACTCGTTCGGTTCGACGATGAGGTTCTGGATCGCCCACGGGTAGACCATGGTGAGCAGCAGGCCGGATACGACGACGAGCGCGATCGAGGCGCCGGGAACGCTCCACCGGAGCCTCCACGCGTTGGCGAACGAGGCGATCGCGGCGATCACGCAGATGGATGCCATGATCAGGGCCACCGGCATGCGCGACTCGAAGTCGGTGGCGCCGATGCCCGTGAAGAGCTTGTTGTCGGTGACCGCGAGCGCGAAGCGGTTCAGGATCGCGTTGGCCGCGAACAGCAGCATGACGATGCCGAGCATGATCGAGAGGTGTCGCTGCGCCCCGACCCCCGCGGGCGTGTTGCCCGCGCCGCGCAGCGCCGCGGCGTTGAGCGCCCCGGTCATGAAGTGCACGGCGAGCGCCGCGACCGTGGCCGCGATGACGGCGAACATCACGAACCCGAGCACGAACTGCGCCCACGGCAGCGTGAACACGTAGAAGCTGGCGTCGAGGCCGAAGTACGGGTCCGTCTTCCCGAACGGCGTCCGGTGCCACCACGCGAGGAAGGTGTCCGCCATGGCGAGGGCGGAGAGGCCCCCCAGCACGCCGAGCAGTCCGGCGGGCAGGGCCATCAGCATCCGGGAGCGGTCGTCTAGGACGTCGCGCAGTTGGACGAGGAACTCGGAGTCGAGGTTCGCGCGGCGCACCGGCGGGCGGAGCCGGTAGGCCAGCGCCATGGTGAAGAAGGTGACCACGAACATGAAGGCGCCGAAGACCAGCAGCAAGCCGATCTGCGCGGCGAGCCGCGTGGTGAAGACGGTCTGGAAGTCGATGCTGCGGAACCACAGGTAGTCGGTGGCGACGCGGGAGGCGACAACCGCGGCCAGCGCCAACCCTCCCAGGATCAGAACGGTCCACAGCAGCGCCCCGCGCCGGGGCTCCACCTCTTGCTGACTCATGAGTCCTCCTCGCGGAACGTGGCAAGCAGCGCCTCGGCGAGCCCGGGGACGAGGTCCTCGGAGCCGAGCAGGTCGTCGGGGGCGGTCACGACGCGGGCGAGACCGTGGCGGGCGCCGTCGCGCAGCACGCCGACGACGACCCTGAGGTCGCTGCGCTCGGGGTGCTTCGCGACGAACTCGGCCGCGGCGTCGGCGTCGGTGGGCAGGTCGGCCTCGTAGGCCGGCGGGAGGAAGGCGCGTTCCAGCGCGATCGCGCAGCCGTCGACCGTCTCGGGCCAGAAGATTCCGCCCAACCGCTCGAACAGGTCGCCCGTGGCGTGGAACTCGTCCTGCTCGATGGCGGTCAGGGCATCGGCCGCCGTCTCGGGGACGCGTCCGCGCAACTGGGGCTCGACCTCCAGGAGGGTTCCGGTCGTGACCAGGGCGAACAGCCGGGCGGGCTGGTCCCAGCCGGCCGACGAGACGTGCCGCTCGATGTCCATCAGGCAGGCGATCAGGGGGGTCGAGTCAGCCACAGGTGGGCACCTCCGCGGTGTTTCCTTCGTCGATGAGTTGGAGCGCCGAGATGGCGTCCTTGAGGGTGGCGACCTTCACGAGCTGGAGGTCGGTGTCGAGCTCGCCGATGTCGGCGCAGTTGTCCTCCGGCACGAGGAAGACCTCGGCGCCGTCCCGCTCGGCGCCGCGGATCTTCTCCCGGACGGCGCCGATCCTTCCCACCTTGCCGGAGGCGTCGATCGTCCCGGTGCCCGCAACCGTGCGGTCGTCGATCAGCGGCCCCTCGGTGATCCGGTCGTACACACCGAGCGCGAACACGAGCCCGGCGCTCGGGCCGGTCACGCCGGCGTCGATGTTGAAGGCGACGATGGGGTCGAAGCGGAATCCGACGTCGACGTTGATGCCGACGACGGGTTGGCTCGAGTCGGTGTTGCTTGCGCCGGTGATGACGCTGACGGCGAGCTCCTTGCCGTCGCGCAGGACGCTGAAGACGACGGGGTCGCCGACGTTGTGGGTGAGGATCTGGGCGATGACCTCGTTGCGATTGGTCACGGGCTCGCCGTCGACGGCGGTGATCAGGTCGCCGGGCTGCAGCTTCTCGGCGCTGGGGCCCGACAGCACGACCGACTGCACGCGCGGCAGCTCCGTCACCTTCACGCCGCCGGCGCGCAGGGCCGCCACCGTCGCGTTGCCGCGGGAGGAGTCCATCATCGCGACGGCCTCGCTCTCGACCTGGTCCGACGACTTGCCCGGCGGGTAGATCACCTCGCGGGGCATGGCGTCCGAGGTGGGGTCGAGGTAGACGAAGATGGCCTCGGGCAGGCTCAGCGTCGCGTCGACGCTCGTGGTCGACACGGTCGTCATGAGCAGGCGCCCGGTGGTCTCGTACGTGGGCAGTCCGGAGACGTCGATCACGGGGCCCTTGTCGGTGGTGCCCAGCACGTCGATGGTCTGGCCGGGCCGCCACGCCACGTAGGGAACGGGAAGGAGGACCAACAGCGCGGCCAGCGCCGCGAAGAGCAGCGACGACACGACGGCCAACGCGTTGCGTGACACTACCCCTCCCTTCCTCCGGATGTGAAAGAACCCTAGCAAGCGCGCAAAGGGTGGCGTTCACCGATGCCTTGCGCGGTAGGCAAGAATGGGCACCGAAGGAGGGACCGATGTCCAGCAACAACCCCTTCGGGGGCTTCGACTTCGAGCAGCTGCGCAAGATGCTCGAGCAGCTCGGTTTCGGCGATGCCGAGAACCTGAACCTCGAGGACCTCGTGGCGCAGGTCAGCAAGATGCAGGGCGGCGCGATGTTCGGCATGACCAACGCCGACCGCGACCCCGACGCCGCCTGGCGCACCACGCTGACGGCCGCCAAGCAGCTGGCCGCGGAGTCCGGCGCCGACCCGGCACTCACCCCCGAGGAGCGCACGATGGTCGTCGACGCGGAGCGGCTGGCCCAGTCCTGGCTGAGCGCCGCGACCGGCCTCCCCGAGACCGGCCGCCCCGCGCGCGCCGTCACGCGCTCAGGATGGCTAGACGAGACGGGCGAGGGCTGGCGCCGCACCATCGAGCCCATCATCGACGGCCTGGCCGACGCCCTCGAGCGCGGCACGACGCCGGAGCAGGGCGACCTGCCCGAGCTGCAGGGCATGGCACAGATGTTCGCGCCGATGCTGCGGCAGTCGGCGTCGATGATCTACCGCGATCGGCTGAAGCGCGAGCTCGCCCAGGTCGCGGGCGACATCCTCACCGGCACCGAGTTGGGCATCAACCTGCTCGGCTCCCCCGACGTCCTGCTCCTGCCCGCGAACGTGGCGCAGTTCACGCGCGACCTCGACACTCCCGACTCCGACGTCGTCCTCTTCCTCCTGCTGCGGGAGGCGGCGCGGCAGCGGCTGTTCCACTCGGTGGGGTGGCTGTCGCCCCAGCTGGGCGCGATGCTGGGCCATTTCTCCCGCGAGATCACGATCGACTTCGACGCCATCGCCGAGCAGTTCAGCCCGGAGTCGCTGAGCGGCCTGTCGATCGAGGACGTGGTGGCCGTCGGCGAGTCGGTGCGCGGCTCGTTCTTCCGCCCGACGCGGACGCCCACGCAGGTCGAGATCCTGGAGCGCCTCCAGGTGCTGCTCGCGCTCGTCGAGGGCTGGGTGGATCACGTCGTCGCCCAGGCGACGGCGCAGTGGATGCCGAACGCGCCGCAGCTCGAAGAGATCGTGCACCGTCGGCGCGCCTCCGGCACCGCCGTCACCAGCGTGTTCACCGAGCTCCTCGGGTTGGACCTGCACCCGCGGCTGGTCCGGGACGCGAAGAACCTGTGGGCGGCGCTGCTGCACCACCGCGGCGCCGAGGGCCGCGACGCGGTCTGGGGTCACCCGGACATGCTGCCGACATCCGTCCAACTGGCGGACCCGCTGCCCTTCGCGGCGGGCCAACCCGGCGACGCGGACGCCCCCGAGGACGACCTCGACGCCGAGCTGCGCAAACTCCTGGGCGGCTAGAAGCGGCCGATTGCGCCGCCGTGTCTCCTTGACGCATCCGCGGCGGGCGGCCAGACTGTGTGCCGAGAGTCCCGGTTCGGATCGGTTCGCAGGGGAAGGTGGACCGATCCACCGGGACTCCGCCGTGTAAAGAGCGGTGTGTCGGCGTGCCTCAACGTCGGCCGCCACTAAAGTGGACTGGTCGCCCGACCTACGGGCGGCCCAATCAAGGAGGAAACTATGGCTTCTGAGACCTGGGAAGGCTCGTTCTACTGCGTCAAGTGCAAGGACAAGCGCGACGCCAAGGGCGACGTGGTCGTCAACGCCAAGGGCACCAAGATGGCCAAGGGCAAGTGCCCCGTGTGCGGCACCAACCTCAACCGGATCCTCGGCAAGGCCTGATCCATCGAGATCCTGAAATGGGGCGGCGAGTCACTGACTCGCCGCCCCATTCGCGTCCCCACGCTCCTTGAGCCGCGCCCTCGCCTTCACAGGGTGTTGTCCGAACCGCCTGAGGTGTTGTCCGACGGTGGGTAGTACCTGGTCGTCGCCGGTAAGCGCGGCGAGGCTGCCGACATGGTCCCCATCGTCATCCTTGGTCCAGAGCGCCGCGCCGGACTCGTTGAGGCCGCGCTCCGTCGCGCGAGCCACGGCGCCCGCTGCCTCTCCCCAGAGGTCGCACGCCGCTCGCCCGGGCACACGACCGACTCGCTGGCCGTGATGCTCTGGCCGCCCGGCCTCCACCCCGCCATCGAGGCCGAGCATTTCACCGACGGCGCCGGCGCGCTACACGCGTGGTGGGACGGCTCGTTCGCAGAAGTCGGGCCGTTCGTGGCCCCGGGCATCGGTCCGTGCCCTCCCTGCCTCGGCACGCGAGGTCCACTCCCTCAACCCGGCCACGATCCTGCCCTCGCCGCGTGGGTGGCGACGACGGCGGCCCTCTCCCTCCGAGGCGTGCTTGCTACAGGCAGTACGACACTCGCCGGAACGAGCCTCACCTGGGACGCGACGCGGCCGGGCGTCGGGAGCCACACGTGGCTGCGCCGCGACGACTGCGCGGTGCCCGGCTGCCGGTGATCCGCTAAGAGTCGGATGTTGGTTCAGATCTGAACCAACATCCGACTCTTAAGCTGGGAGGTCGGCGACGACGGCGAGGACGGAGGGCCCGTACTTGGAGACCTTCGCCTGACCGATCCCGGGCAGCCGCAGCAGCGCCGCCTCGTCGCGCGGGACGGCCTCGGCGATGGCCTGCAGCGTCGCGTCGGTGAAGACGACGAAGGCGGGCACCTTCGCGTCGTCGGCCGTCGCCTTCCGCCAGGCGCGCAGCCGCTCGAACAGCGCCTCGTCGTAGTCGACCTCGCAGCTGAGGTGGCGGCTCAGCTTCCGCTCGGCGGCAGACTCCAGCCGGTTCCCGCACACCCGGCAGACGCGGGATCGCGAGGAGGTGCGCGGCGCGGGCGGCTTGCCGACGGTGGCCGGGCCGGTGACCTGGTCGGCGATGAAGCGCGAGCGCGTCGCCGATCCCCGCGAGGCCGACCAGCTGACGCGCAGCGCACGCTTGGCGCGCGTGAAGCCGACGTAGAGCAGGCGCCGCTCCTCGGACAGCGCCGGCTCCTCCTGGCTCAGCACGAAGGGGATCATCCCCTCTCGGACGCCGACGATCGCGACGCCGTCCCACTCGAGGCCCTTCGCCGCGTGCAGCGTGGCGAGCGTGACGGCCGAGGCAACCGGGCTGGCCTGCCAGGACGCGCGCTCCTGGAGCCATGCGGAGGCCTCCGACGCCGACCACTCGTCGCGGCCCTCGCCCTCGTCCAGGGCCATGGTGCGCAGCGCGGTCAGGGACTCCCAGCGCTCGCGCTGCCGGCCCTGCCCGGAGGGGGCCTCCGGCTTCCAGCCGAGGCCGCTCAGCACACCGTCGATGGCCTCGTCGGCGAGCGCCTCCGGAGCGCTCGGCCAACCGACCCAGCTCGACGATGGCCTGGCGCACCTCCGCCCGGTCGTAGAACCGCTCGGTGCCGCGCACGACGTAGGGCACCCCGGCCTCGGTCAGCGCCGCCTCCAGGGCAGGCGACTGGGCGTTGATCCGGTACA
>Ga0116181_1001408_pt1 | contig 20757 bp, 18 predicted proteins | sample AD_UKC075_MetaG_FD_89752 | JGI IMG/M metagenome (GOLD analysis project Ga0116181, IMG submission 89752) | Active sludge microbial communities of municipal wastewater-treating anaerobic digesters from USA - AD_UKC075_MetaG | ecosystem: Engineered > Bioreactor > Anaerobic > Digestate | place: USA...
CTCTGTAGGGGATAGGCCACGCTCGAGGCAGTCAGGGCATATGCCGAAGATCTCGATACTCTGGGGGATGATGGCAAATCCCATCTCTTCAGCCCATCTCTCCACCACTTCCCCCTTTTTAGCTTCATCTTTAAGGTGCACCATCTTGCCGCAGCTGCGGCAGACGATGTGGAAATGGATCTCCTCGCGAGGGACCTCAAATCGACTGAATCCCTCATCCAAATTCACCTCGTGGAGGAGCCCCATCTCCACCAAAAGCTCTACTGTCCGATAGATTGTGGCAAGGCCTATGGATGAATCTTTTTTCTGGATGAGGTCCAAGAGCTCCCGAATATTTGGATGTTTGTCCCAATTTTGGAGTATGGTTTCCACTATGAGCCGCCTTTGGCTGGTTATGCGAAAACCCCTTTCCTGCAGGGAGCGCAGGTACTCCTCCACGCTTTCTTTGAATCTTTCTTCGTCCACTAAATCACCCCTAAAATAAATCACAAAATCTTCCCATAAATACAAAAACTATGCGAGGAGCGCCGATGCTACAGCGGCAAAGACGCGGGCGGATGTCGTCATCTTGGAGATCTCCACGTATTCGTCGGGCTGGTGCGCTAACCTCGGATCGCCGGGGCCGAATATGATAGTGGGCACGCCCATGGATGGGACGAAGACAGCTGCCTCCGTGGCAAATGGCGCCTTTCCGACCTTCACGCCAGGGGCTACGCTTTGAGCGACCTCCAAGAAGCGCTTTACCACTGGTTCGTCTGGAGACGTGTCGGCTGGCGGCAGGTCGTTGGTGATCCTTATAGAGGCCTTGAAGTTGTGAATTTTTGCCTCCAACCTCTTGACGATCCCGTCAAGTTGAGAGAGGAGCGCCTCGTGGTCTTGCCCCGGGACGGTGCGCATGTCGACTGTGGCCACGCATTTGTCGGGGACTACGTTAGTCTTCACGCCTCCGTTTATAGTGTTTATGCTCATGGAGAATCGCCCTGCCACGGGGTGCGGCTCGTATGGAATTTCGGTTTTCTCAAGCTCAAGCAGGAGGGCCATCATGTCTTTGATGGCATTATGTCCGAGCTCAGGCGTAGAGCCGTGGGCGGTTTTCCCGTAAGTAGTAAATTCTGGCCAGAAGACCCCTCGCTCAGTCAGCACCACTTCGTTATCTGTGGGTTCGGCTATGATTATGGCCTGGGCCTTAGCCAGATCTTTCCTGCTTGTCAGGCTCTTTGCCCCCATCATGTCCAGCTCTTCCCCAGACGTGGCCAAAAAGATGAGGTCTCCTTTTAGGGATAAACCTGATGTGGCAACGGCCTTGGCCGCGACCAACATAGCAGCGATGCCACCCTTCATGTCGGAGCTCCCTCTCCCCCAGACTTTCCCCTCGGATATTTCGCCGCCGAAAGGGGGATGTTTCCACTCTTGAGCCCCCGCGGGGACTACGTCCAGATGGCCGTTGAAAGCAAGCGGAGGAACCTCACCGCTTCCCTTAAGGTGCGCCACGAGCGTAGTCCTGCTTTCGCCGTGCGGCACGAACTCCGCTTCGAAGCCCAAATCCTCGAGATAACGAGCCGCCCATTCGGCAGCGGCGCGCTCGTTTCCGGGCGGGTTTGTCGTATCGAAGCGGACCAACTCCGCACACAGCTTCGCCAGCTCATCCTCTGAAACTTTGGAAAACAACCTTTCGTACTCCATATAGAAATCCCTCCTCGACTACAGGGCTTAAAATTAGGGCGAGCGGCAAGAGCCACTCGCTCCAAGAAAGCAAAACTACGCCTCGATCTTGAGAAAGCGGAGCATGGCCCAACCTACAACCATCGTCCCCAAAACGCATATGACCAAAGCCCATGCGGAGTGCACTTTGTAGAGTATGGGCACCAAGGCCAAAACGAAGGCGAAGGGAGCGTATTTCCAGCCGCGCAGTATGAACTGTCCCCATACAGAACCGAATACGGCGGGCAATAAGAAGCGGTTGAAAGCGTCCAGGAGCCAGGCTGGGAAGAACTGCTGGATCTGGTTTATGAAGAGCGCTCCGAAGAAGATGGCCGGTACGCTGACGAAGACGGAGACCGTCACGCCGACAGCTGCAACGAGTTCTCCCTCCATGGTTCCTTCCTTGACGCCTGCCACCTCCTGCGCAACTGCGGCGCAGGGGACGCGCAGGTTTGAGCCATTTCCTATGGTGCCGCACAGATACCAGCCGGCGTTGCCGACGATGGGGTAGTACGCTATCGGCTCGCTGATATAGAAGGGAATGGCGTAGGTCATAGCTAAGCCGAAGCCGGTCAATATCGTCTGCCAATCGGGGAAGACGCCCGTGATGAAGTAGAGCCAGATGCTGGGCAAGAAGAGCGCCAAGAAGATGAGGGTAGACGTAATTGTGCCAACTCTGTGAATCGGCTTGAGATAATCTCTTTCAAACGCTACTGGGTCGACGTGCCACTCTCTGACGGTTGCCATGGTCATCTCCTCCTAACCGGCGTAAAGCTTGCCCGCGATCATGCCCACGAACATGGCTATTCCCAAAGCCCACTCCTTGAAGTGCGGCCGCTTCATCCAATCGGCGAGCTTAAAGAGGAACATGGACGAAAGCAACGATACGACTACCGCCACGAGGAAGCCGTTTCCCTTAATGGCGTTGCTTACCGAATAATAGCTGAAGACGGCCACCATGCTGCAGGCTGCGATGACCGCCAATAGCTTCGGGTCGCCGCCGGTGAGCTTTTCCCTGGCCTTGCCGAGGTAGCGCGTAAAAATCGCCTCTACGGCCCACCCCCAACCGGCTATGTTCATTATAAATACGGCTGCGGCGAAACCCTTCATGGTAAAACTGGGATCGCCGAACTTCTCTCCCGCAGCGATGGCTGCGTTTGAAACCTGCACCAATTCCGTGAAGACCGAACCCACGCCGACGCCCTCGCGCTGAAATGCTAACCCCGGGCTTATCGCCACCGCCAGGGCTATCATGATAAAGATATTGGACAGCACCGGCCCTATAGCGGTTATTACTGCACCGCGCACCATGGAACGCGTCTCTTCTTTGGGGACCCCGCTATTGTGCATGAACGAGACGGCTCTTTTATAGAAGTAATATGCCATATATAAACCGAGCCCCGAAGTGATGCCCCCGCATATCCATATCCATAAGCCGTTTGCCACTTCTTTCCAATCCACGGTTTCCACCTCCTGCTCACTTCTCCCTTTCGATCAAGCTGCCCCCTTGGACTGTTTATTAAAACACCTCATCGCATCCCCCCCTTAGGTTGCCCTATGACCAAAGATGTGTCTATATTTGCGCGTAATTGTGTTTATTTTACACCGAGGCGATCTATATGAAAACTATACAAATACGCCTTTTTGATCGGAGCCCGCCGGTGATGTTAAAGCGCAAACCATTGAGAGCGTTTCAATCCTATGTATTTCTCAGAGAGGATGTTTAGGGGCTTGGCCAGAAGCTGGAAGTTGTCGGCCACTCTTTCTAAGAATCCTTCCTCGTCGAAGCGCTTGGATGCCGGATGTTGGGCTGCTTTTTTGTAGTAGTGTATGCCCAGCCTTGTATATTCCTCCAAACCCAGGCCTTCCTTGGCTTGCCGCCCAGTTTTTTCTTTCCTCACGTGATCGGGCAGAATGCCGACCGTGAAGAGGCAGAGATCGCCTATGCGATGGTAAAGGGGATAGCATTCTCCTTTGGGCAAAAGCTCGGCGATGAAAAGCAGGCTCTCCAAGTCGAGCGCGTTGAAGGGGATGGCCTTTATCTTGCCCCCCATCCGGAAGACCAGGAATCCCCTTTCGACCCTTGTAAAGGATGCGAGCAGTTCGGCGAGATAGTTTATGATATTCGAGTCGTCCAGCAGATCGTTCAGGCGGCTCACATCGAAAACGGCCACCCGTTCTCTTCCTACGAGCTCGAGCGTGTGAGTGCGCCCTTTCAGCTCGCGCCTCACATGCCGTAAGAGTACGCTGAACAAAAGATACGGCGAGATGAGGAGAATCTCATCCTGTTGTTCTTCTAACTTAGACAGAAGCTTGTGATCGTCCAGCATGAGTTCGATGAGGTCCTCTTTGTCGCAAATAATCTTCTTAACTTCCTCGTGATCGTTTCTTTTGTCCGCCACGGCCTTTACCAAGAAATCCAAATCGCGCTCCAAGAGATGATGGGCGACTTCGCCACCAAATGCCATTTGCCTCACCCCCTATGCATTTTTCTCTCGGCAAGGGCAGAATCCACCGTATGCCTTAACGATCTCGCCGCGGCTTCGATATCCTCTTGCGAAACTACAGCTGAAATTACGGATATGCCACAAGCCCCTTCGGCGATGACCTCATGCGCGTTTTTGGCGTCTATGCCGCCTATGGCGACGACGGGGAGCCTCGTCGATTTTGCGACTCGCCTGAACCCTTCGATGCCTATCGTGTGGGCATCCCCCTTGCTCCCCGTGGGGTAAACCGCGCCCGCGCCGAGGTAATCGGCCCCGTCCCTTTCGGCCTTGAGCGCCTCTTCTGGCGTGTGTGCCGAAGCGCCTATGATGAAGCCCGAGGGGACGATCCGTCTGGCTGCCGATATCGGCAGGTCCTCCTGGCCCAAATGAACGCCGTCGCAATCGGCGGCCAGCGCCACGTCCAACCTGTCGTTGACGATGAAGAGCGCGCCATATTCGCTGCACAGGACCTTCATCTTGACGGCGAGTTCGTAGAGATCTCTTCCGGGTAGCTCCTTATCGCGGAGCTGTATCGCCGTTGCGCCGCCGGCGAGCGCGAGATGCGCCTGCGTCAATAGGTCGCGCCCTCTTCCCATCTTTCTGTCAGGGATAACGTATAAGGCCAGCGAACGTCTCAGCTCCATAGCTTCGCCTCCCATTTTTAAGCGTTTTAACGGGTGTTAAAATATGCACAAATACCGTATATATTATAATAATAGCGTGGTAAGATTAAACATACAAATATTTTATAGGGGGTGAACAATTATGAGGAGAGCTTTTGCGGCATCGCTATGCGCCCTGCTGATAGTCTTGGGCGCCTCTTATGCGGAAGGAGCTGCGTGGTACTCCAGAGGCGATCAATACAACAGCGGCAACTTCAACGTCAAGTTGCTTCCTCGCGGAACGCTGGCATGGAAGCTCGAGACGGGAAGCAAGATCGTGGGTGCGCCGCTTGTGGTGGGCAGTACGGCGTATGTTGGGAATATGGATGGTCGTATCTTTGCCGTAGACATCAATTCGGGAGATGCGCGCTGGACGTACCAGGCAGACGGTTCAATTATGGCCGCTCCATCAGCGCTGGACAACATAATCCTCTTCGGCACCTTTGAAGGCACGCTATATGCCTTAGACAGGAAGAATGGCACGCCTCTTTGGACATTTAAGACGGACGGTCCAATTCTTGCCTCACCTCTCGCTTTTGGGGAAAGGGTTTACGTGGGGGCCTACGACGGCAGCATCTATGCCTTGAACGTACGCAGCGGCGCCCTGTTATGGAACGTTCAAAGCCTGAGGGGTTTCGACTGCGCTCCGGCTATGGCCGAAGGAGTGCTCCTGGTGGGCGGTGTAGATGGCCGATTTCACGCTTTAGATCCTAAGAGCGGGGTGGAACTCTGGGGAGGCAACGCAGAGGGTTCCATCAGAGGTGCACCTGCCTACGGCGACGGGCGGGTTCATTACGCCACTGACAACGGATACGCCCATGCGATCCGCCTGAAGGGCGTCGTGCCGTTATGGCATACGAGGATAAATGCGCCTATAGGTTCTTCCCCGGCTTACGCGCATGGGGAGATGTATCTCGGAGGGTTGGACGGTAAGTTGTATGCTTTGAACGCCGCCACTGGTCAAATATTGTGGGCTTTCCCCACGGGAGGGCCTGTTTCGTCGTCGCCGGCACATGCCAATGGAGTAGTGTTCTTCGGCAGCTCCGATCATCGCTTTTATGCCGTGGATGTGAAGTCGAAAGCGGCGCTGTGGAGCTTCGAAGCCGACGATGAAATCGTCTCGGACCCAGCCATTGCGGAGGGGCGCGTACTCTTCGGCACGCTGAGGGGCACACTCTACGCATTGCGTTAAGACCGTAACCTGAAGCTTGGGTGGCCTATTGCAATAGGCCACCCAAGCGTGGTAAGCTTTGATCTTTTGTTACAACTTCGTAACATAATTGTCGTTTTTCTGTTACGGATTATGTTTAGTATATAATGCAAATGTCGCTCGGTGTCGCGCACGCCATAAGGGGGTTACTGCATGAGGTCTTTCTTCCGTTCCATCTTCATCTCGGATGCTCATTTGGGGAGTAGGTGGTGTCGCGCGCAGAATTTGGCCTCATTTTTGGCCTACACCGAGTGTAAATATCTGTATTTAGTTGGTGATATTCTCGAAGGTGCTAAGGTCACGCGGACATCTTCCTGGCCTCGCGCGCAGATAGAGGTATTCAATCAGATACGCTTAAAATCCGCTGAGGGACAGGTCGTTTATCTTCCCGGGAATCATGACCACTGCATGAAAGACTTTCTTGGGCGGCAGTTCGGCAATATGGAGGTGGCGCCTTACGCCATCCATGAGACTGCCGACGGTGTGCGCATGCTCGTTTTGCACGGCGACCAGTTCGACAAAGTGGTGAAGTTAAGCCCCTGGGTTACCGTCTTGGGGGACTTGGCCTACGACGGAGCGCTGTGGCTGAACTTGTGGCTGAACGGGCTTCGTTCCTGGCTGGGCATGGGCTATTGGCCGCTTTCGCAGTTTTTGAAACATAAGGTCAAGGATTTTATACAGATACTTTCGGCATTTGAGAGCGTCCTTCAGCATGAGGCTTGGAAGCGCCATTGCGATGGCGTTATATGCGGTCACATCCACAAGCCGGCCATTCAAAAGATAGGGGAAATCCTTTACGTAAATTGCGGCGACTGGGTTGAGAGCTGCTCGGCCGTGGTCGAGCACGAAGACGGCAGGTTGGAGGTTGTGTACTGGCATGACATGGAAAAGCCCTCGCTTTACATACCTTACGCTCGCTACAAGGTGACCTATCCCCCTTTTTCCGAGCCCATACCGGCGGGCCTCGTAGCGATGCTCTCCCAGCAGGATACCGCATAAAAGCGCGCTACCGCATCGTTGCTTTACCTCGAGTCTTACATCACAGCAAATATTACGGACAAGCCTTTCCGCTTTAGACTGACTCTCCGTCGCGCCGTTGACAATCTCTGTTTGAAATGTCTATTATATTACTTAGGTATGATCGGCCCTGAGGGAGGTGGAGGGCGTGAGAGTGGAGTTTTTCCATGGTTCATCGGAAGGATGGATGATTCCAGCGCGGAAGGTTACCTCCTTCGCGCCACAGGACGCGGAGCCTTCTGTGACCTTCGAGCGCGACCCGCGAGGCGAGAAAGTTTCGGCAAGTCCGAGGGAAGAAAAGAACGAGGCCGGATCCCTCCCGGAAAGGGTCAAAAAACGGCTCGGATTGGAGCCGTGTAAGACCTGTCAAAGCCGCCGTTATCAGGATGCCTCAAACGACCCGGGCGTGTCGTTTAAAAGTCCCACCGTCGTTTCTCCACAGGAGGCTCCGGTTTTGGTGCGCGCCCATGAGGGCGAGCATGTGCGCCGCGAGCAAGCGCGTGCCGAGGGAGAAGATCGCCGCGTTGTATACCAATACGTGCAGCTTCAAACGAGCATATGTCCGGAGTGCGGCAGGGTGTATGTCTCCGGCGGCAAGACCGTTACGGCCACAGCCCCTCGAGCCGAAGTATCTTACGGCACTGCGCGGCAGGATGCCTCGATAGAGTTTTTGGCTTAAGCGCCTTTATCCCTTCCCTGACACAATCCGAATTCCATAGAAATTGAACTGCCGATTCCGGCCTTTGCTAAAAGCAAGCAAAACGCAAGCCGTGGGCGGAATCGCCGTGTTATAATTAGCAAAAATGGCATAGCATGAGGAGGGGTTGACCGTGAGGCGTATTTTTAAGGCGATGTCGCTGGTCGTGGCGTTGGCCTTTGTGGCGCTCGTCGCTTCAGCTGTCGTAGCGCAGGGGGAACAGGTTGACACGCGCATATCCATAGCGCCGCTTTTCGTAGACGGTAAGATTGTAGAAGATAATGTGGTTTATGTAAATACTATTTACATCGAAGGAGCAGTGACGTCGCAAACTGGCATTGCTTCACTTCGATGGATGAATGACCGCGGTGGGAACGGAGACGCTCGTCTCTATGTGGGCAAGCTCGGCGAAGCCAATTTAAACGGCAAGTGGTATGTGCCGCGCGTGCCCTTGGCTTTGGGCGTAAATACGATCACCATCGAAGCGGTGAACCTGAACGGCGAAATCTTCTCAGAGCAGGTGGTAATAGATCGGCGGTAGAACCTCAAACCTATCGTTGCAAGAGTGAAGTAAGCTTACTTTCGCGCGACAGGAAAGGGCAGCCCCTGTTCCTGTAAGGTATTGCTTTTTGCTATGGTTTCGAGCGTTTGGATTCTTCGTAAATAATAGAAAGTCAGTGTTATCAATTTATTTAGGGGTAAAATGGTGAAGGAGTTTTTAGACTGGAAAGAGTGCGCAAAAGAGATGACGAAGGCTCAAATCGCGTCGAGGGGCATAAGGGATAAGGCCCTATTGGAGGCGATGACGAAAGTGCCTCGTCATCTTTTTGTGCCCGAGGAATTGCGGCATCAGGCCTACGACGATATGCCGCTGCCGATAGGAGCGGGCCAGACGATATCTCAGCCTTATATGGTGGCCAAGATGACGCTCCTTTTGGCTCCGAAGGCGGGAGACAAGATATTGGAGATTGGTACCGGTTCGGGTTACCAGGCGGCGGTGTTGGCGGAGTTGGGCGCGCGCGTCTGGAGCGTCGAGAGAATTCCGGCCCTGGCGGAACGCGCCAGAGAGGTTTTGTGCGATCTCGGATACGGCGATCGCGTGACGGTCATCTGCGGCGACGGAAGGTCCGGGTATCCCGAAGCTGCGCCTTACGATGGCGTTATCGTCACTGCGGCGGCTTCTGTGGTGGAGCCGGCCTGGAAGGAGCAGTTGGCAGAGGGTGGTAGGCTGGTTGTTCCCTTAGCCCAGGGAATTTGGGGAGAACGGCTTCTGCTCTGCGTGAAAAAGGCTCACGGCTTCGAGGAGTCCCATCACGACTATTGTCGTTTCGTGCCATTGTTGCCCGGCGTCGCTGACAAGAAGAACGGTTGAAGCCATGTTGTATAATGGCATACATAAGCCTTTGGGCTTTGCATGTGGCAATCCGTTTTAGCTGCGATCGAGGAGGATGCATTATGTCAAATGATTATAAAGATACCTTGAACCTGCCCAAGAGCACATTCCCGATGCGGGCAGCCTTGGCAAAGAAAGAACCCGAGCTGTTGAAGTTTTGGAGCGATGTCGACCTTTATCAGAAGCTCATGGATAGAGCGAAAGACTCCACGCCCTTTATCCTCCACGACGGGCCGCCCTACGCCAACGGCAACATACACATCGGGACCGCTTTCAACAAGATACTCAAGGACTTCATCCCCAAATACAAGTGGATGCGCGGTTATCGGGCGCATTACGTCCCGGGGTGGGATACTCATGGGTTGCCGATCGAACTCAGAGTCTTGAAAGATGCCAACTTGACGAAGGACTCGATCGAACCGGTCGAGCTGAGAAGGCGTTGCAAAACCTATGCCCTGCACTATATCGACGTCCAGAGGGAGGAATTCAAGAGGCTGGGCGTCTTGGGCGATTGGGAGCACCCTTATATAACGCTCTTGCCGAAGTATGAGGCGGCAGAGCTGAACGTGTTAGCCGACATGATAGAGAAGGGATTGGTATACAGGGGCTTGAAATCCGTTTTCTGGTGCACCGATTGCCAGACCGCCCTGGCCGCTGCCGAGATCGAGTATGAAGACATCGCATCTCCGTCCATATACGTAGCCTATCCGCTCCTCGCGGAGCTTCCGCTTCCCCAGGGCGTGAAGCCCTTTGTGATAATTTGGACCACGACGCCATGGACGCTTCCAGCGAGTCTTGCCGTCGCCATACATCCTTCATACGATTATGCCTTCTACAGAGTCGGCGACAGGGCGTATCTTGTGGCCAAAGAATTGGCCCCACTGGTGGAGAAAGAGACGGGGTTGCACTTTGAAGAGGTGCTGCTCGAGCGCAAAGGCAAAGAGCTTGAAGGTTTAACGGCGGGGCATCCCTTTTACGAAGATCGAATTGTGCCGCTGGTCTTGGCGGATTACGTGTTGCTCGATCAGGGGACGGGATGCGTCCACACAGCTCCGGGCCACGGCGTCGAGGACTTCGAGACCGGCGTGCGGTATAACCTTCCCATATTGAACCCCGTCGACGAGAAGGGGTTTTTCCTGCCCGACACACCGTTGGTGGGTGGGCTTTCTCTGGAAGAGGCGGAGGAGAAGATCCTTCGAGCGTTGAGGGAGAGAGGAAGGCTTTTGGGGAGCTCCAAGATCGTCCATTCTTACCCCCATTGTTGGCGGTGCAAGAGGCCCGTAATATATAGGGCTACCGAGCAATACTTCGTGGCAGTCTCGGCCTTTAGGGATCAAGCGCTGAAATCCATCGACGAGGTCAAATGGATCCCCGAATGGGGTCGAGAGAGGATTTGGAACATGGTTAAAGAGCGATCAGACTGGTGCATAAGCAGACAGCGCATTTGGGGTGTTCCGATCCCCGCCTTTCACTGCGAAGATTGCGGCGAGTCGATCCTATCGGCTCCATATGTCCGCAAGGTGAGTGAGAAAGTGGCGCTTCGCGGGACAGACGTGTGGTGGGAGGAATCGCCCGAGGAATTGTTGGGAAGTTTGTGCAAGTGTCCAAAATGCGGCAGCGGTCGCTTGAGGAAGGAAACGGATATCTTGGATGTCTGGTTCGACTCCGGCTCGAGCCATGCGGCTGTGCTTGAAGCGAGGCCCGACTTGCGTTGGCCAGCCGATATGTACCTCGAGGGCAGCGATCAGCACAGAGGATATTTCCAGACATCCCTTCTCACGTCTGTGGCTACGAAGGGGCGCGCTCCCTACGACTCGGTCCTCACTCACGGTTTCATAGTCGATGGAGAAGGGCGGAAGATGTCCAAGTCGTTAGGCAACGTGGTCAACCCGCAGGACATCATCGGTCAGCACGGCGCCGATGTCCTGCGGCTGTGGGTTGCATCTACCGATTATCGCAATGATGTAAGGATCTCCGATACCATACTGAACAACTTGATCGAATCGTATAGGCGCGTCCGCAACACGATCCGCTTTATGTTGGGCAACCTCTTCGATTTCGATCCCAAGGAAGACAGCGTTTCTGTCTGCGATATGGAGGAGATCGACAGGTGGATCCTCTGCCGCCTGCAGCGGGTGATCGATCGGGTCACGAGGGGTTTTGAGGATTACGAGTTTCACGTGCCGACCTTCACGATACACCAGTTCTGCGTCAACGACCTTTCGGCCTTCTATTTGGACGTGAGCAAGGATCGCCTCTACGTGAACGCGCCTTGCGACCGCTCCAGGAGGAGTTGCCAAACCGCCCTCTGGGTTATTCTCCGTTCCCTGCTGGAGATGCTTGCGCCGATCTTAAGCTTCACGGCAGAGGAAGCGTGGCAATGCCTCCGCGGCATCGATGGTTCGCTTCCCGAGAGCGTCTTTTTGAGTTTGTGGCCCGAAATTGACCGCGAACTCGAAGATCCGTTGCTTGAGGAAAAGTGGCAGTGCATTCTGACCGTGCGAGGAACCGTCAGCAAGGCCCTCGAGGAGGCGCGCTCGAAGGAGCTCATAGGTCAATCCTTAGAGGCATCGGTGAGCGTAGAAAGAACCGAAAAATTCGAAGATATGGCCAGCTTGGACGGCGCCCTGTGGGAGATGGTCTGCATCGTATCGCGCTTCGAATGGGTAGAGGGCACTGCCGCGGGAGATGTGATCAGTAGAGATGAGGACACCGGCTTGGTGATCGGCGTGAGCAGGGCGCCTGGCGACAAGTGCCCTCGTTGTTGGAAATATTCCACTCGCCCGTCTCCTGAGGGGCTTTGTCCTCGATGTGAGGCGGTGCTCGAGTCGCTTTCAAGTTCGAGGGCATAAGACAGCGAGGAAGCCGCGATGGAGGAGTTTGTGCTAAATCTCAAAACTAAACTTGAGCGGGAGGCCAACGACGTAGCTTCGCTTCTGGACTCTATGTCCGAAGAGGGCGGTGCGAGTTCGGCGATTGAGATGGCTCGTGCTACTCATAACCACCCGGCTGACTCCGCTCTGGGTCTCATGGAGAAGGAACTCGCCGTCGGGAATGTGGTCCTCTTGAAGGAGTTGCTCAAAGACATCCGCCATGCCCTGCGCAAGCTGGATACCTGTCCAGAAAAGTTCGGCATGTGTGAACGCTGCGGCAAGCCCATCGATAGAGAAAGGCTGGAGGCCAGGCCGTGGGCGAGGTATTGCATCTCTTGCAAGCAGAAGATAGAGGCGAAGACGAAGGGCAAGTGACCTCTGCATTTCAGGAGCCTTTTTCGGGAGACCAGAACGAAGATTTCGACGAGGATGAATTCAAGGGGACGAGCGTCTCTCTTGAAGCCGCAGAAGACAGCCCGAGGCTCGATCTCTTCCTCGCAAGGGAATTGGGGATATCTCGCTCTTACGCCAAGAGCCTCGTCATTGAGGGCAGGGTCCGCACCCAAAAAGAAGAGGCCCGCCTGAAGCCGTCGAGCAAGGTGCGGGCGGGTGCGAGTTTTGCGATATCCCTCCCGCCGCCTCGCGAGCTCGAACTGGAGCCGGAACCCGTGGCGTTCGGCGTGATATACGAAGACGATGACATCGCCGTGGTTGACAAGCCGGCCGGGCTGGTGGTCGCACCCGCTCCGGGCCATTGGAGGGGGACACTGCTCCATGGCCTCTTGTATCGTTTTCCGTCTATGAGAGTTATAAACGGCACCGAGAGGCCGGGCATAGTCCATCGCCTCGACGCCGGCACATCAGGTCTGATGGTAGTGGCCAAAAACCTTCATGCCCAAAGCTTCCTTATGGAGTCGTTTCGTCAGAGGAAGGTCAAAAAGGAATATATCGCCTTGGTCAAGGGATCTCTTCCTCGCAAAGAGGGCTCAGTAGATGCGCCGATAGGAAGGGACCCAAGGAACAGGTTGCGCATGGCGGTTGTCCCTCGTGGCAAGCCCGCCATCACGCATTACGAAGTATTATGGCTTCGTCAGGGATGCTCGCTCACGATTTGCCGTCCGGTCACCGGAAGGACGCACCAGATCCGCGTCCACATGTCGTATTTGGGCTGTCCTATCGTAGGGGATGTCCTCTATTCGCCTAAAAGCGGCGAGCACCTCGGCCGCCCTTTCCTTCATGCGTGGCGGCTCGCCTTCCCCCACCCGACGAGGGGTGAAGTCATGAGCTTTCGTTCCTTCCTGCCTCTCGATCTGCGCCAATTTCTTCGAGGGAGGTTTTCCACGCCGTAGGCGATACGACGAGGCTCTTGGCGTCCGTGTAGGTGACGTGGGCCACGCTGCCCGGGATGGCTCTCACATGTTTTTTGAGCGTGTAATCCACGGTGACCTTCTCCGCGAGCCTGGCCTTGCTGTAGTAAGCGGCCAACGATGCTGCAAACAGAAGGGCTTTTTCGCTCGCTCCCTCGCCTGTGATAACGACGTGGGATCCCGGGACATCTTTGGCGTGCAGCCATATGTCGTTCGGGCGAGCGGCCTTGAGCGTGACGAACCTGTTGCCTTTGGCGTTTAGGCCTACCAAGATGCGCCCCCTCTCAGGGAGCTTGAACGTCAGGTGCGGCGGGGCGCTCTCGACCCTCCGCCTGCGTCCTTTTTCGGCGGCGATTTCGTCCAGGAGCGGCTTGACTTCGTCGGTAGATTCGAGGACCTCTAACATCTCGATCTCTTCTTCAACTTCGGCGACCTCTTTTACGAGCTTGTCTCGTTTTGCTTCGAGCGGCTTTATATCCCTTTTACATTTCTTAAAAAGGGCAAAGTAGCGCTTCGCATTCTCTATGGCTGATTTGTCGGGGTCGAGCGGAATTTCTACAGGTTCTTCCTCCTTCCAACCCTGGAGGGTCACCCTCTCCGCGCCGGGCGATACGCTGTCGGCATAAGCCAAAAGGATCTCTCCCCAGTAAGACCATCGCGAGGCCATGTGTGCGCTTCGGATGACCCTTTCTACTCCCTGCAATTTATTGCGCAGCAGCTTGACCTTTGAAAGCATGGCCTTGCGGATGCGCAGTTTCGCCTCTTCTACGTAGCTTGCGAGCATCGGCAAAAAAGCGGCCTCGCGGCACGCCGACAGGGGGGATCCCGCAATCGCCCTCGCTTCGGGCAGGAGTTTCGGAAAGACCGCAAGGTAGTTGTTTATCTTCTGCACGACGAAGGAGGGGTTCCATCCTTCATCTAACAAGGAAGATATGAGGGCGCGCCACTCCTCGGGCGAGTAAAGCTCCCAGTGCGTCTCTATGTGCCGCAAGAGGCCGGGGCCGAACCCTTTAAGCCTGCTCAAGTTTTCTCGCGTTAAGGCGACTTCCTCGAGCGTCACGCCGTCGAAGGGAGGCGGAGTTTGATACGGAAGCCCCGGAAGGAGAGACCTGTAGCGGTTTTCATCTCTGTGGACGTGCCGCGCGCACTCTATTATGCGGTCAGATTCGTCTAAGATGAACAAGTTCGAAAACTTCCCCGTGGCCTCTAACACCAAGGCCCTCGTCGAGACAGCACCGGCTCCTACGCTCCTGCGAAAGGAGAGCTTCAAAACGCGGTCGTTGCCGATCTGCTTTATTCCTTCCAGCGCGTATCCCGCTATGTGACACTTTAGCGCTTCTTTGATGGGCGGGACCTTTTTCGCCCACCCCTTTATTTCCTTCAGGTCGGAGGGAGAAATGCGGGAGAGCCCGTAGAATCTGGCATCCCAGGAGAAAAGGAGCCACTCCCTTCCGAAGCATAGCGCGGCCCACTGATCTCCTGCCTCTGTGGATGTCGCCCTGCTTCCTTTGTACGACGCAGAAAGCTCCCTCTCCCAGGCTTTTGCCATTTCTGGCCCTATCGTCGCTCCGACAATTACCGCCATCACATCTTTCCTCCATTTGTGGTGTGTGTCGCGGTAAACGATTATAGCGCTCTTTAACCCTTTAATGATCCGGCAAGGATGCCGCGAACGAAGGCCCTTTGAAATGCCAAAAAGCAAGCCAGCGGGAGAGACATGGAGATAAAAGCTGCCGCCGTGAGAAGGTGCCACTCCTGGCCTCTCGAACCCACCAAGTTGGCCACCTGGAGCGTTATCGGTGCGACATTCCTGAAGCCCCCTGCGTATATGAGGGCCACCAAAAGGTCGTTCCACACCCATAGGAATTGAAATATACATAGTGATGCGAGCGCGGGCAGAGAAAGGGGGATTACCATCTTAAGCATTATCGTCGAGTGCGAGGCTCCATCGATGGATGCCGATTCTATGAGGTCTTTGGGTATAGAGGCGAAGAAATTGTGGAGGAGGTAAATGGCGAAAGGGAGCCCATATCCCGTGTGGGCGAGCCACAACGCCGGAAATGTGCCCGAAAGGCCGAGGGCGTTGAAGAGCTTAAGCACGGGTATGAACGTCATCTGTAGCGGGACAATAATTAGTCCGACTACGAGGCAATACATAAATTTTCGTCCAGGGAGATCGGTCCAGGCCAAGGCGTAGGCCGCCGGCGCTGCCACAGCGAGAACGAGGATGACCGAAGGTATGGCGATGATGAGACTGTTGACGAAGGCTCGTACCATACTTCCTTGCTCGAGGACCTCCCGGTAGTTTTTGAGGGTGAACTGGGATAGTTCAAAAGGGTGCTCAAAAGCCGTCCACCAGCCGGAGACGGACGTTAAATAGGCAGGCCTGAAAGAGGTAATCAAAAGACCTGCAGTCGGCAAGAACCAGAAGAGCGCCACCAAAAGGATGATCCCGTGGAGGATGGCTCTCGAAACGAAAGCTCGCTTCATCGTCACCGCTCCTCCCTTAAAAAGCGCAGCATGCTGATGGTTAGAAATGGAATGACAAGCAAGAGCAAGAGCGTCGCAATGGCCGCGGCGCTGCCGTAATTCCAATAACCGAACATCTCTTTTATCATCCTGCTGGCCAGCACTTCCGTATCGAAGGCGCCGTTGGTCATCACATATACGATGTCGAAGATCTTCAGTACATAAATGACCATCGTCGTGAACGTTATGGCGATCGTGCCGCGCATATGGGGGAGGATGACATGCCAAAAGATCTGAAACTCGCTCGCTCCGTCGATTCGAGCTGCCTCAACGAGTTCCCTGGGCACCCCTTTGTAGGCCGCCGAGAGGATGACGACGCAAAAGCCTGTCCAGACCCATATGCCGACCGTTATCAGCGCCAGGTTGTTAACCCATGGGCGGACCGCCAACCAGCCTATCGGTTCGAAGCCTAAACGCGCGAGGATGGCGTTCAAGAGCCCGATCTGGGGGCGGGACGCTGGGCGATAGGCGTAGACGAATTTCCAGATTACCGAGGCCCCTACGAAGGAGATGGACATGGGAAGGAAGACGATGGCCTTGACTATGGCTTCATAGCGAACCCTGTCGAGTATCGCCGCGAGGACCAATCCGAGGGCGACCGTAGCCGTGGGCATGATCGCAAGCCAAAGGAGGTTGTTGCGAAGGGCGCTCAAGACGGCGCTGGAAGTGAGAACGCTTCGGTAGTTGGCCAAGCCCACGAACTCGACGGATCTCGGGCCGAAAAAGCTCAAAGCTATGGTGCTGAATGTGGGATAAATCAGGAATACGCCCAGAAAAAGGGCAGCTGGAACCATATAGAGCCATGCCAGTTTGTTATTCATCGGAGAACCTGCCCTCCTTTATAGGCCCGCTGGGCGGCATTTTCTATGCGGGCCAAGACATCGTCGAGCTTCATGCCGCTCGCGTAGTCTAAAATCCCCGTCCAAAAGGCCCCGGAACCCACAACGGCCGGCATCATGTCAGAAGCGTCGAACTTGACGACCTCTGCGGTGGTTAGTAGCTCAGCCGCCTTGGCCGAAATCGGATCGGAATAGGCCGAGATCGGCACGTCTACGTGTAATGCGAGTTTTCCTGCCGCCTTTGCCCACATGCTTTGCGCCTCCGGTGAGGCCAAGTAAGAGAGGAGGTCGCGCACTTCCCGCGTATCTCTGAATGCGCTGATGAGGTCTCCCGAGGCCACCAGCGGCGCGGGGCCGCCTCCCTTTATGGAAGGCAGGGGAAAGACATTGTAATCCCTTCCCGGGGCAAGGAGAGGATAGTTTCCTCGGATGAAGCTTTGCATGAAAGTGCCTTGGCGATGCATCAGGCACCCAGGAGGTTCTGTAAACAGTTCCAACGCCGCGTCAGCGAAATTGATGGAGAGGCATCCCATGATACCGCCAAAGACATAATCCTCATTAAACAAGATCTGTCCGAAGGTTTCCCACGCTTCCTTCACGAGGGGGTTTTGCCAGCTTATCTCGTGTTCTACCCAGCGATCGTATGCATCGGGCCCGTGGAGGCGCAGGAATATGTCCTCTATCCAATCCGTGCCGGGCCAACCCGAGGCGGCTCCGCTTTCGAGCCCTATAGACCAAGGCGTTTTTCCTTCGGTTGCCATGCGCTTGGAGAGGGCCACCATGTCCGACCAGGAGCGAGGGATTTCATAGCCCCCTTCTTTAAAGAGGCGAGGTCGATACCATACGAGGCTCTTCGCGTCGGCGGATAAGAAGAGGCCGTATTGCCTTCCGCAAAACTGTGCCGACTCTATGAAGGCTTTCGGGTAACCGCGAGGCTCCAGGAAGTCCAGAGGAATCAGATGACCCCTTCTGGCGAGCTCTCTCATCTGACCTGGGTTGGGGATCACCGCTAAGTCTGGCGGGTTACCAGCCTCGAGGCGAGCCATCAAGAGGATAGAGAGATCTCGTCCGGCGCTCTCTACCCTCACAGCTACCTCGGTGCGTTTTTCAAAAGCGTCGAGAATGCCTTCAAAAGCTTCCAGCTCTTTTCCGCCCCAAAGCGTCATTACGGTTACACTATCTCTAGGAGTTGCTTGTGCGCCACTGACTAAAGACACCCACGCCAAAAGGGCGTATACTAACTTGAGGAGTATTTTGTCTTTCGTCATATACACCCCCGTGCTCGCTGGGAAATTGCCTTGAAAGGTCTTCGTAGGAGACTCGGCATTTAGTTTAATTGTAAGCTAAATTGGCCTACGTCGCAAACGCCGTGAACGTTAGCCCGCAACCGCGCTGCTTCAGCATTCGTTTCAACTTGACCCGTTTTCTATATGGCCTTAGAATCAAAAATAAACTGGGGCGTCTTAAAAATTTAGAGGGCTTCGTTAGGAGGGTTAAACGATGACGCAAGTCAGGTGGGGAATAAAACCGGAGGATGTGTTTCCGATACTTGAAAAGTGGATCCTCCGGGATGGCTTCGACATAGTAGTCGACATGGAGCGTTCCAAGGGCAGTCGCATCGTAGATGCCGTCACTGGTGAGGAGTGGCTCGATTTTTATACGTTCTTCGCCTCGGCTCCCTTCGGCATGAACCATCCGAAGTTGGCCAACGACGAATTCAAGGAGAAGATCTTCCGCGCTGCCATAAACAAGGTGGCCAACTCCGATATATATACAGTTGAGATGGCAGAATTCGTGAAGACCTTTGCCGAAGTGGCCCTTCCGCCCGGCTTTACGCATCTCTTTTTCATCGACTACGGCACGCTGGCAGTCGAAAACGCCTTCAAGGTGGCCATGGACTGGAAAGTGCGCAAGCTCCTTTCGCGCGGCAAAATTTCTAAAGGCGACGCCGTATCCGGCAAAAAAGGCACGAAGGTCATTCACTTCAGGGAGGCCTTTCACGGCAGGAGCGGCTATACACTCTCCGTGACGAACACGGCAGATCCGAGAAAGCACTTCTACTTCGCCAAGTACGACTGGCCCAGGGTTATAAATCCCAAGATCACATGGCCGTTAGAGGAGCACCTTTCCGTCGTGGAGTGGCTTGAGTCCGTAGCTGTGAGCCAGATCGAGCAGGCCTTCTGGGACAATCCGGATGACATATGCGCCATCGTCATCGAGACCATCCAGGGCGAGGGTGGAGATAACCACTTCAGGGCGGAATTCTTTAAGAAGTTGCGCAATCTGGCGGATGAGAATGAAGCCATGTTGATATTTGATGAGGTCCAGTGCGGCATGGGGATAACGGGGAAAATGTGGGCCTTCGAGCACCACGGTGTGGCGCCCGATATATTTGCCTTCGGCAAGAAATCGCAGGTCTGCGGCATCGCCGTGAGCCCGCGCGTTGACGAAGTGGACGAGAATTGCTTCCATGTGTCGAGCCGCATAAACTCGACCTGGGGAGGCAATATATGCGACATGGTCCGCGCCACGAGATATCTTGAGATATACAGGGACGACCATGTGCTTGATTACGTCTCTTCGCAGGCTGGGCCGCGACTGATGCAGGGATTGGAGGAATTACAAAAAGCCTTTCCCGCCCTTGTCTCCAACGTCAGGGGCAAGGGGTTGATGTGTGCCTTCGACCTTCCGTCGCCTCAGATTCGTGACGCGTTTTTGCAGTGCGCTCGCGAAAATAAGGTTCTCATTTTGCCCTGTGGCAGCCGCTCGATCCGTTTTAGGCCTGCTCTTAACATCTCTTTTGAGGATATAAACAGCGGCCTTGAGGCGATTCGTCGTTGCCTCGCAAAGCTCTCCGGTTGAACCAGATGCGTTCGTTAAAGGGCTGGTTGTAGCTTTGGCTTTGCGATTCACTACTTAGTTCATAAAAACAGGAGGGTGGCGGTGTGGCGCATTTTTGGTCTGAGATAAATTGGCAGCTGATCCTCTCGCTGGTCGTGATAGGAGGCTTGGTAGCCTACCTCGGCGACATAGTCGGGACGCGCATAGGGAAGCGCAGGATCTCCCTCTTCGGCTTGAGGCCTCGCCACACCTCCTCGGTTATAACCGTCATCACTGGCATTTTGATAGTAGCCGGGACGTTTGTCGTGTTGGCCGCAACTTCCGAGACGGTTCATACCGCCCTCTTTAGCATGAAATTCATACAACGCCAAATTTCAAGCCTCACAGAGCAACTTCAGGAGAGCCGTCAGGAGCTTGAGGAGTTGGAAGCGGAACGGGACAACTTGCGATCTCAAGTGGACGATCTCACCGTGAGACGGCTCAACCTCGAAGAAGAGGTGGCCAATCTGAAGAAAGAGGCAGATGAACTGCGCCGCGGTTTAGAGCAGATGCGCGAAGAACGCATTTTGGCCTTCGCCGGCGAGCTTTTGGGACAGATATCGGTTGGGCCGAATGCGAGCGCAGAAGAGGTCCAGGAGGCTTTGAATACGCTGGTGAGGCAGGTGGCCGTCATGGCTTCGTTGCGCGTAGGCACAAGGCCCGAAGACATCACCGTGACGATCCCGGAAGATCAATGGAAAAAAACGACCGAGCAGCTCGTGGGGGCTCCCAAGAAGTATGTCATTCGCATGATCGCCGAGTCGAACCTCGTGCGAGGTGACCCCGTCCACGGCATTTTGGAGTTGCACGAGAGCCACCTTGTATACCGAAGAGGGCAGGAACTTATAAGCCACACCTTCACCGAGCCGCTGTCGAGGGAAAGGGCAGAGGGAGAGCTCCTGTCGTTGTTGCAAGAGGTCAACAATCGCTCTGTGGCCGACGGCATTTTGCGCGATCCCTTGCGCGGCACCGTAGGTAACATATCGGCGAGCGACTTCTTCGACGCCGTCGACGAGTTGGTCGATAAAGACCCCCCCTTCTTGGTGACGATAGAGGCAAGCGATGACATCTATACAGAGGGGCCTGTGAGGGTTAAAATAAAA
>Ga0116181_1001409_pt1 | contig 20728 bp, 18 predicted proteins | sample AD_UKC075_MetaG_FD_89752 | JGI IMG/M metagenome (GOLD analysis project Ga0116181, IMG submission 89752) | Active sludge microbial communities of municipal wastewater-treating anaerobic digesters from USA - AD_UKC075_MetaG | ecosystem: Engineered > Bioreactor > Anaerobic > Digestate | place: USA...
ATGATTGCCAATTTCCATGCCCCATTCCGCCAGTTGCTCCAGTTTCCATTGGCGGTGCTCCGCTGTGTACCAGGAATCAGACTGGGAAAAAGGGTGGGGAAGCTGCACAAAAAAAGTAGCGGCAGTGCCCATGTCGGGATGTTTTTTGGCAAAGTCCAGAATAATGCCGACAGCGCAGTCGGGGTCGACGATGATTTCATCATCGACTTTCAGCAAATTAAAGTTGTTGGCGCTGCCGTCGTCAAAAGTAAGAACAAGGGGGCTTGTCCCCGCCGGAATGTCAATATTATTAGTAATGACATCAGTAAGAGAAACCAGGCGATACCCCAAGTCATAGAAGCGCTGCAGGTCAGCGCGGAAATTGTCAGGAGTGCGCACCCAAACAGATTCCGGTTCCCGGATATAATGGTACATCCAGATGGGAATTTCCCCGAGTTCATTAGGCTTATACAGGGCAAAGTCAAACTCCGGGTCTGGTTCCGGCTCGGGCTCTGGTTCTGGATTTGGTTCTTCAATGCCGGGATCTTTTCCCGGGTCGGGATCAGGAGGAGATGGAGTCCCGGGAACACAGGCAGCAAAGAGTAGAACGGTGATTATAAAAATTAAGCTGATTTTTTTCTTCATTAGATGTCCTCCTTCGCCTGTATTATACTGCATGAAAGCCCCGGAAACAATTGAACCGCCCCATCCACTTGCTGGAAGCACGGGGACGCTGGAAGCACGGGGACGGTTCTTCTGCTTCCTTTCTCTCTGGGCAATTGTTGAATTCAGGTAAAAGCCCCTCTTCATATACTGAACTAGCATAAAGAAGGGCGGTTATTCTATGAGTGTACAAATTCCTCCTCCCCCCGCAACCTGTTCGGGCTTTATTTACACCGTGGTTCCCGGAGACACACTATTTTTCATTGCCCAGAGGTTTGGCGTAAGTCTCAACGCCATTATTGCCGCTAATCCTCAGATTCCCAACCCCAACCTGATCTTTCCGGGACAGCAGATCTGTGTGCCCACTGGCGTCCCAGTGCCGATTATAGAGTGCAGCATGTTGCTGTTCCGCACAGCCAATGTGCCGATTCTGCCGGAAGCAGAGGCAGGAGGCGTGGCCCGGGTGGTTCAGAATTCCCAGGGAGGCAATGTCCTGGTTGCCACCATTGGCCTGCCCCCGCCATCCACGCTTGGCGGCAATACCTATGTAGCCTGGATTCGCAGGCCAGGTTTTTCGCCTATTCCCTTCCAGTTGTTGCAGACGGGACCTGTTGTAATTGAGCTAGGTGTTTGGGTGGGAGACATTCTCTTTGGCCCTGGAGAACAGTTTGCACCCTTCCAGGACATCGTGGTGACAGCAGAAATCTCGCCACCATTTATTACACCTAATCTCAATCGCATCGCTTTAATCGGCCAATTTGCCCAATGCCAGCCAAGGTAGGTTGGGACTAAAACTGCAGATTACAGACAATAGGGTGGGTGAGCCCACCCTATTGTCTAGCTAAGAAGCACGGGGACGGTTCTGCTGCTTCCTTTCCTTGCCGTTGTTCAGCGGGACATTTAACGCGTGGGGAAGAAAGGGGCTGCTCAAGCAGGGGGAGGCAGTTTAGCCGCAGCTTATAGAATCTTTCTATAGAAATGTGGTATAGTAATGACTATAAGTTGTCCAATTTCCTAATCGGTCAGGAGGATGATTATGGATCCGCGATTGATCAAGTATGGAATTATGGCTGTCGCAGCTGGTATAAGTGGCTTTTTCCTCATTGGCTTTATAATCTTTACCATTTCTGTGCTCTTATCTAAGAAGAAGGATAAGACAAGGCTGTGGGGAGCTCTGGTGGGTGTAGGCGTCAACCTCTTGATTTTTTTGCTGACTTTCCCGACAGTCCTGCCCATTATTCTCGATGCAGTTCATAAAGTCCTGTTCAAGTTTCGATAAAAAAAGGCCTGAGGGCCTTTTTTATATTGGCTGGATAAAAATACTCATCCTGCCTCCGCAGATCATGCCCTCCCGGGCAGCAATGGTGTTGTCCAGGTTGTATTCCAGCAGCCGGGGGGATTTGGTCCTCAATGCCTCCCGGGCCTCATCCAGGGCCACCTTTTCCACCAATCCGCCTCCGATAGTGCCGACAGTCTGGCCATCGGCCTGCAGTACCATTCTCGCACCCGCCCCCTGGGGGGTGGACCCTTGAGCGAAGACAACTGTAATCAGGCAGCTTTCATTTTCCGCCTTGTTCCCCAAAGTCGCAGCTATCTCTTCAATGTTGGCAGGGGCAGGGCGGCTGCTTTTTTCCCGGATTATTTCTGCCATGATGCTGACGGCGATTTCTTCCGGTGTCCTGGCATTGATGTCCAGGCCGATGGGGGAAAAGACCCTCTGCACCTGGCTTTGGGGATAGCCCTGCTCCAGCAGCCAGGCAGTGGTTTCCCGGGCCTTCTTGGGGCTGCCGATGACCCCGATATATGCCGCGTCGGTGTCCAGGGCCCTGACCAGGCAGGTCCGATCATGGTAGTGCCCCCTGGTGACAATTACAACATAGTGGCGGGAGTTGAGGGCTAATGTATCAAAGGCCTGATCATAAGGCATGGCCAGCACTTTAGCCTGGGGAAAGCGCTGGCTGTTGGCAAATTCCTGACGGTCGTCGCAGACAGTAACCTCAAAACCCAGCATCGCCCCGATTTTTGCCACCGGCACAGCCACATGGCCGCCGCCGAAGATAACCAGTCCCGGCCGGGGCCACAGCCATTGCTGAAAAAGGACAGTGTCGCCAACAGAAATGAGTCCCTCTTTTTCAGGCTGTCCGATGCCTTTCCCGGCCAGCAAGGCACCTTCTTTGCTATAAAGACCAGTGCTCCCGGGAAATTGGCCTTTTACCTCTGTTGCCAACATAACGGGCTGGCCGCTGTTCAGGGAATTAAGCACTGCTGACCAAAGCTGCTTCACGGCTCATCCTCCTCAACTAGTCTGCTTACAGTATAAGCTAATTATCGCCGGCTGCAAAGGAAGAAGGGCGGGAAAAAATAATTACTTTTTAGGCAGGAGAAAATAACGATTACAGAGAAATAATTAAGCAACATAAAAATAACCGCTGAAAATTAAAAAGCTATTAAATTAAAGGAGGCTGTATTTTGATTAATTTAGACATCAACGAAATGCAGCTGGCGAGGACTATTGACCGGGCCAGGGAGAAGAATATCATCATCCCGCCCATGGCCTGGCAAAAGAATCCCCAGCTCATCCCTGAAAAAATCAAGGAGAAATTGCGCAATGTGGAGCTGTGGGCAGTTGATTCTTTAAACCTCTTCCGCATTACCTGGAAGAATGAGCCCACGAAATTTGGCGGCGGTTTTGGACCAGTTAATGCCATCGAAATTCCTCCTGAGCTTACAGGGATCGATGCACGGATTATTGCCCTGGTGGGCAAGTGGTTTCCCACCGGTGCACATAAAGTGGGGGCGGCTTACGGCTGCCTGATTCCCAGGCTGGTAACCGGCCAGTTTGACCCCACAACCCAGAAGGCAGTATGGCCTTCCACCGGCAACTATTGTCGGGGGGGAGCGTATGAGTCTGCCCTGTTGGCCTGCGAATCCATCGCCATTTTGCCCGAGGGCATGAGTAAGGAGCGCTTCGACTGGCTGGCGCAAATTGCCGGCGAAATCATCCCCACCCCCGGCACCGAGAGCAATGTCAAGGAAATCTTCGACAAGTGCTGGGAGCTGAGGGCGACCAGGGATAATATCGTCATCTTTAACCAGTTTGAGGAACTGGGCAACTACCTGTGGCATTACGAGGTAACTGGCAGTGCCATGCTTGAAGTGCTGGCCGAGGCCATGGAAAGCAAGGACCGCTTTGCAGGCTTAGTGGTAACCACCGGCTCCGGCGGCACTATTGCCAGCGGCGATCGCCTCAAGCAGGCTTATCCCTACAGCAAGATTGCTGCCGGGGAAGCCTTGCAATGCCCCACCCTCCTGAACAACGGCTTTGGCGCACACCGCCTGGAGGGCATCGGCGACAAGCATGTGCCCTGGATCCACAATGTTCGCAACACCGACATGGTCATCGCCATTGATGACAACGACACCATGGCTGTAATGCGGCTGTTTAACGAACCCGAGGGCAAGAAGTACCTGCAGAGCCTTGGCGTCAATGAGGAGTTTATCGAGAAGCTGCCGCTCCTCGGCATTTCCAGCATTGCCAACCTCTTGGCCTCCATTAAGTTCGCCCGCTATTATGAGCTTACCGACAAAGACGTTGTGATGACAGTCTTTACCGACTCTATGGAGATGTATGGCTCCCGCCTGGAAGAACTGGCTGCCGAGGCCCCTTACAGTTCAGTGCAAGCGGCGGTGGATTACCACCACAGCTTAGTGGGGCAGCGCACTGACAACCTGCTGGAGCTGTCCTATGTAGAACGCCAGCGCATTCACAACCTCAAGTACTATACCTGGATTGAGCAGCAGCAGCGAGAACTGGATGAACTAAATGCCCAGTGGTACGACGATTCCTACTGGGTAAGCATCCAAAAAAAAGCCTCCGAAATTGACCGCTTAGTGAATGATTTCAACAAGCGCACCGGATTGTTGGCTGAGTTGTAAATTTCCTGAAAGGATGAGCGCCCATGCGCTATGTTAAAGACTTGTACTGTAACAGTTGCGGCGAGAAGTATTCCCCTGATCCCGACCGCTACCTTTGCTCCTGCGGAAGCCTTCTGGAGGTCCGCTATGATTACCAGCTTTTGCGGCAGGAATGGGACAGGGACTCCCTGGCTGATAACAGCGACTACAGCATGTGGAGGTATTTGCCCTTGTTGCCGGTAGGGCCCTTCAGCAGGCGTTCTCCCCTGCGCACCGGCTGGACTCCCTTGTATAAGAGCGGGGCTCTGGCCCGGGCAATGGGTTTGCAACAGCCGGTCTGGGTGAAGGACGACGGCGTTAACCCCACCGGTTCTCTTAAGGACCGGGCCTCTGCAGTGGCAGTAGTCAAGGCGGCTGAGGCCGGCGCCAGGGTTGTGGCTTGTTCCTCCACCGGCAATGCAGCCTCCTCCTTGGCAGGCAATGTCGCTTCCCTGGGCGGCACCATGCAGGCGGTAATATTTGTACCGGCCAGGGCGCCCCAGGGCAAGGTGGCTCAGCTGTTGATCTATGGAGCCAAGGTCATTTCTGTCCAGGGAAATTACCGGGATGCCTTTGAGCTTTCTGCCGCCGCCATCGAGCGCTGGGGCTGGTATAACCGCAATGCCGCCATCAATCCCTACCTGGTTGAGGGCAAAAAGACTGTGGTTCTTGAACTGGCGGAACAGTTGGCCTGGCAAATGCCTGACTGGCTGGTCCTGTCAGTAGGGGACGGCTGCACCATTGCCGGTGCCGGCAAAGGCCTTCAGGATCTTAAGGAATTGGGATTCATAGACAAGGTCCCCCGTCTGCTGGGGGTACAGGCCTCTGGCTGCGCGCCTATTTACCACGCTTTTTGCAGCGGCAGTGAGCTCATTCCCGCCGAAGAAAATACTCTGGCGGACAGCATTGCCGTCGGAGTGCCCCGCAACCCTCATAAGGCCATGTGCCAAGTGCGCAATTCTTTGGGCAATATGGTGACGGTGAGCGATGATGAGATCCTTGCAGCCATGAGGCTGTTAGGCCGCACCTGTGGCGTCTTTGCCGAGCCGGCGGCGTCTGCTGCTGTAGCCGGGTTGGCCCGGGCTGTAAACCAAGGCCTGGTGGAAAAGGACAGCCAGGTGGCTGTAATTTCCACCGGCAATGGCTTAAAGGATATTGCCAATGCTCTCAAGGCCGCCGGGGAACCCGTGCGGGTGGCCCCGGATATTGACCAGTTAGCAGGGATTATTGAGGAGGGGTGAGTATGGACGGGGGAAAAATGGGGCAAAGGATTAGAGAGAAGCGGAAGGAACGGGGATTAAGCCTCAAGAGCCTCGCCAAAGCAATAGGTAAGACCCCTTCTTTTCTCAGCCAGGTAGAAAGGGACTTGGCTGAGCCTTCAATTACTTCCCTGCGGGATATTGCCCGGGCCCTGGAAGTGCCAATTTTCTACTTTATGCTGGACTCCCAGGACCATAACCCCGTGGTGCGGAAAGACCAGCGCAAGCGCATTTCCTTTCCCGGCTACCAGCTGACTTTCGAGCTGCTATGCCCCAGTCTCAGCCGGGAGATGGAAATCATCCAAGGGCGCCTTGAGCCCGGGGGAATGACTTGCGAGGAACCCCAGTCCCATTCCGGCGAAGAGGCAACCCTTGTGCTGGCCGGCCAGATGGAAATTCAGGTTGGCTCCGAGGTATATGTTTTAAATGAAGGGGATTGCATATACTACTACGCTTCCTTTCCACATAAGATTTCCAATACCGGCGATAAAGAGCTGATTTTTGTCTCTGCCATTTCCCCGCCAAGTTTTTAAGATTAAGACGGACCACTTGTTGCTGTGGGATTAACCTATCGCGGCCGTCATCTTTGCCGGGCCGCAGGCCCGGCATTTTGAATACAAAAGGGGGGATTGACCCATGGATACAGTTAATAAACCCGCCCGGCGGGTGGATGCCCTGGGCAAGGTGCTAGGCGAAAGCAAGTACGGAGCTGATTTGCAGTTTGAAGGAATGCTCTATGGCAAAGTGCTTCGTACTCCCTACCCTCATGCCCGCATCCTCAGCATTGACACCGACGAGGCCGCCACACTTCCGGGGGTGGAAGCAGTCTTGACTGCTGCCGACGTTCCCGGCTTGCATACCTTTGGCACCGTCGTCCCTAATCAGCAGGTTTTGGCCAAAGAAGTGGTGCGCTACCTGGGTGATGCCGTCGCCATTGTAGCGGCCGTTTCACCGGCTGTGGCCGAGAAGGCCCTCGACCTGATTAAAGTGGAGTACGAAGAGCTGGAAGCCGTCTTTGATCCCGAAGAAGCTATGGCTGAAGGCGCGCCAGTGCTCCATGAAGACGCACCCGGCAACATTGCTGCCCACCATGTCCTGGAGAAAGGCGAGGTGGAGGAGGGATTTGCTGCCTCCGACATCATCCTGGAACGGGAGTATGAGACCCAGTTGGTGGAGCATGCTTACATTGAGCCGGAAGCAGCTGTAGCTGTGCCCGAACCGGGGCGCAGAGGAATAACAGTCTACGGCTCCATTCAAAATCCCTTTTCCTGCCGCAAGGCCCTGTCACGAATGCTGGGATTTAAGCTCAACGAAATCAGGGTAATCCAGGCATTTATGGGCGGGTCCTTTGGCGGCAAGGATGAAGTCATGTCTGCTATGTGCGCCCGGGCGTCGATGCTGGCCCTGAAGACAGGAAGGCCAGTGAAGATGGTAAATACCCGGGAGGAATCTCTCCTGGAAGGGTATAAACGCCACCCCTACAAACTTAAATATAAAGTGGGTGCAACAAAAGAAGGCAAGCTCACCGCCATGAAAATCTACATCCTTGCCGACGCCGGAGCATACACAGCCCAAACTCCCTTTGTCACCTGGCGCTCTGTTGTCCAGGCCACCGGCCCCTATGAGGTCCCCCATGTGCGCACTGATGTCTATGGTGTGCATACCAACAACTGCTATACCAGTGCCTTTCGCGGCTTTGGCTCTCCCCAGATAATCTTTGCCCAGGAGTCCCTGATGGATGAGCTGGCGGAGGAACTGGGGATGGAGCCCCTGGAGCTGCGCCGGCTTAACGGCTACCGCCAGGGTTCGGTGACAGCCACCGGCCAGAAGCTGGATGAACACAAAGTCAGCCTCATGGAGGTGCTGGACAAGGCAGTGGAAAAATCCGATTATCTCCGCAAGCGCAAGGAGTATGCCAACCAGCAAGGCCGCTTCCGCAAGGGCATTGGCCTGGCATGCAGCTTCCGCGGCTGCAGCCTGGGGGCAGAGGGGGTTGACGCCACCGGTGCCATGGTTTCAGTGCAGTATGACGGCAGCGTCTACGTCTTTTCCGGCCTGGCAGAAAACGGCCAGGGCTTGCAGACCATCTTCTCGCAAATTGCCGCCGAAGAGCTGGGCATCAGCGTCGAGAGGGTGCGGTTCATGCCAACGGATACCGCTGCCATTCCTGATGGAGGCCCCACTGTTGCTTCCCGCAGCACCCTGATGGGGGGCAATGCCGTGCGCATAGCTGCCGCAAAAGTGCGGGAAACCTTATTAGGAGCAGTGCTGGGAAGGCTTAAAGCCAGTGCCCAGGAGCTGGACTGGGGCAATGACCGGATCTGGGTAAAAGATGACCCCAGCCGCTGCGTAAGTTTCGAGGAAGCCATTAATGAAGCTTGCGCTCAAGGGGAGCTCCTGGCGGCCCTGGGCTGGTACAAGGCCCCGAAGGTAACCTGGGATGACCGTCACGGACAGGGGAATGCTTACTTTACCTATGTCTATGGCTGCCAGGTAGCAGAAGTGGAAGTGGATACCGAGACGGGCTATACCCGGGTGCTGAAGGTCACTGCTGCTCACGACGTTGGCAGGGCCATCAACCCCGAAACTGTGCGCGGCCAGATTTACGGCGGCGTCGCCCAGGGGATCGGCTATGCCTTGTTGGAAGAAGTGCAGCAGCATGAGGGTGAGATTAAGTCCCTCAACTTTGATGAGTACCTCATTCCCGGCATCATGGATATGCCGGAAATCGAGGCGATTATTGTAGAGAACCCTGACTCCTTTGGCCCTTATGGGGCAAAGACCATTGGCGAGCCCACCCTGGAGATGACGGCCCCGGCAATTGCCAGCGCCGTGGCCCAGGCCACCGGCCGCCGGGTGCGGCAACTGCCCCTGGATCTGGAACGGGTGCTGTTGGGCCGTTCCCTGCAACAAGACCGTTATAAGAGGAGGGAAGGCGGATGTTAGAGTTTGACCTGTTCCGGCCCCAAAATTTGCAGGAAGCCCTGGACCTGTTGGCGGAATACAAGGGCTCTGCCCGGGTCATGGCAGGGGGCACTGATCTCATGATCGCCCTGCGGGCCAAAAAGGGCATGGAAAATGTGAAGTACATCATCGATATATCCCGTCTTCAGGAACTGGCCTATATCCGGGAGGGAGAGGGCCTGGAAATTGGCCCTCTGGCAACAATGACTCAGGTAGCCGAATCCCCCGTTGTCCGCCAGTGTGCTGGTGTCCTGGCTGCTGCCGCCTCGACGGTGGGGTCCCCCCAGATACGCAACCGGGGAACCATTGGCGGCAATGTGGTCAACGCCGCTGTATGCGCCGATACCGTCGCACCCCTGGTGGCTTTGGAGGCAAAGATCAAGCTGGAGCGCAAGGGGGGAAGTCGCTGGCTGCCCCTGGACCAGTTCATTACCGGTCCTAACCGCACCCAGTTGGCGGCAGATGAATTAATGACCGGGATTGTCTTTGCAAAACTGCCTGCTAATGCCGGTTGGGGCTTTATGCGCTTGGCCCGGCGGGAGGCTCTCGCCATCGCCCGGATGAATGTGGCTGTCGTAATTAAACGCGACAGCCAGGGAAAGGTTGAAGATGCCAGCATTGTCCCGGGAGCAGTGCTCCCGCGCCCCGGCCGGGTGACGGAGGCGGAGAAGCTCTTAATTGGCACAATCCCCGATGGGGCTTTGGCCCGCCGGGCAGGGGAAGCGGTGGCTGAAGCAATGATTTCTGCCGCTGGCAGGCGCTGGTCCACCCCATACAAGGAACCGGCCATTATCGCCTTGACGGAGCGGGCCATTAAACAGGCTTTGGAGGTGGAGTGGAGATGAAAAAGCTGCCAGTTGTACTGACAGTCAATGGTAAAGAATACAGCCTGACAGTAGAGAGCAATGAGCGGCTGCTGGACACACTGCGCCAGAGATTGGGACTGACCGGCACCAAGGAAGGCTGTGGCGTTGGTGAATGCGGTGCCTGTTCAGTTATCCTCGACGGAAACCTGGTTAACTCCTGTATGGTTCTCACGGCCCAGTGCGACGGCTCCCGGGTGGAGACCGTTGAAGGGCTCGGCACTGCTGAAAAACTCCATCCCTTACAGCAGGCTTTCATCGATTATAATGCCGTGCAGTGCGGGTTTTGCACTCCTGGCATGTTAATGGCCGCCAAAGCCCTGCTGGACAAAAATCCTCACCCAACGGAAGCAGAAATTCGCCAGGGCCTTTCCGGCGTCCTGTGCCGCTGCACAGGCTACAAGCAAATCGTCGACGCTGTCAAAGCTGCCGCCGGGGAGGAAGGATAATGGCTCTCCTTATTAAAAATGCCGCCTTCATTGCCACTATGGATGATGACCGCCGTGAGCTGCGGCATCAGGACATACTCATTGAGGGGCCGGCAATTGCAGCCATTGGTCCAAACCTGGACCCCGGAATAGCGGAAGTGGTGGATGCCTCCAGGTGCTGGGTATTTCCCGGCCTCGTCAACACCCACCACCATCTCTACCAGGTCCTCACCCGCTGTGTCGCAGATATTCAAGAGGCAGAGCTCTTTCCCTGGTTAAAATACCTCTACCCAATTTGGGCAGGGCTCACCGCCGACGCCGTCTACGCCGCTGCCTTGGTGGGGATAGGCGAGTTGTTGAAATCCGGTTGCACCACCGCCGTCGATCACCACTATGTCTTCCCCCAGGGGGAGACCCGGCTCATCGACGCCGAGATTGCCGCCGCCAAAAAACTGGGCATTCGCTTTCACCCCTGCAGGGGCAGCATGTCCCTGGGAGAGGATGACGGCGGCCTGCCCCCCAATACTGTTATTCAAAGAGAAGAGGAAATCCTTGAAGACTGCCAGCGTTTAATTGACACTTATCATGATGCTGAAGATTACTCCATGTGCCGCATTGCCCTGGCCCCCTGTTCCCCCTTTTCTGTCACCCGCTCTCTGTTGGAGCGGTCGGTGGAGCTGGCCCGGAGGCACGGCGTCCTCTGCCACACTCATCTGGCGGAAACCAGGGATGAAACGGAGTTTTGCCAGCAGCAAGTGGGAATGCGCCCCCTGGAGTACATGAAAGACGTGGGTTGGCTTGGGAAGGACATTTGGTTTGCCCACGGCATCCACTTTAATGACGAGGAGCTGGATGAACTGGCGGCCACAGGCACCGGCGTTGCCCACTGCCCCGTATCCAACCAAAAGCTCTCTTCCGGCACGGCCAGGGTACCTGCCATGTTGCAGCGGGGAATCCCCGTGGGGCTGGCGGTGGACGGCAGCGCCAGCAACGACGGCTCCAACATGCTGGCGGAGCTGAAAGCCGCCTTGCTGATAGCCAAGCTGACCTGGGGCATAGATTCCCTCTCTGCCCGGGACGTATTGGCCATTGCCACCCGGGGAGGGGCTTCGCTGCTGGGGCGGCAGGACATTGGCTCCCTGGCGCCGGGGAAGGCAGCAGATATGTTCTTAGTGCGGGCAGACAGCATTGATTATGCCGGTTGCAATGACCCCATTACTGCCCTGGTAACCTGCGGCAGCAGTGAGACAGTGGATACCACCATTGTCAATGGCCGCGTGGTGGTCCGGGACGGCAATTTGCTGTCCATAGAGGAAGGAGAGATTGCCCGCATGGGCAATGCCGCAGCGCAAGAACTTATTGCAAAGGCAGGGATAGCATGAAAATACTGTATAACGGCACTGTAATCACCCTCGACCCCGCCAATCCCGTCATCCACAGGGGGGCGGTAGCAGTGAAGGGGGATAGGATTGCCGAGCTGGGCACTGAGGAGTTGCTGGACAAATATCCCCAAGCCCGGCGCATAGATGCCCAGGGAGGGCTGATTATGCCGGGATTGCTCAACACCCATATGCATGCATACAGCGCCTTTGCCCGGGGCATGGCCATCCCCGATTACAACCCCCGCGTTTTTACCGATATTCTCAAGGGACTGTGGTGGCGGCTGGACAAGCTCCTCACCCCCCGGGACAATTACTACAGCGCTTTGGTCAGCGGCATTGAGGCCATAAAGAACGGCACCACTACCCTGATTGATCACCATGCCAGTCCCTACTCTGCCGCCGGCTCCTTGGATGAGCTGGCCCGGGCCTTCAGCCAGCTGGGGTTAAGGGCAAGCCTCAGCTACGAAGTATCAGATCGGGACGGGCCGGAAATTGCCCGGGCAGGCATCGAGGAAAACCGCCGCTTTGCCCGTTGGTGCCAACAGGAAAGGCCGCCGCGCCTGGCAGCATCTTTTGGCCTCCATGCCAGCTTTACCCTCTCTGACGATACCCTGAAAGCCTGCGCAGAAGCAGCGGGAGACATCGGATTCCACGTGCATACAGCCGAGGGAATAGAGGACCGGGAGTATAATTTGCAGCATTACGGCCTGCCGGTGGTCAAGCGCCTCGACAAGTATGGCATCTGGAACCCCCGCAGCCTGGCCATTCACTGTGTCCACATTGATGACGAAGAAATGGAACTGCTGGGGCAGCGGGATGTATCGGTAATTCACAATCCCGAGTCCAACATGGGCAATGCCGTAGGCCGGGCAGATATTGCCGCCATGTGGAATCATGGCCTGCGGGTGGGGCTGGGCAGCGACGGCTACACCACCGATATGTTTGAAGGGATGAAGGTTGCAAATTTAATTCACAAGCATGGCGAAGGAGATCCCCGGGCCGGGTCCCAGGTGCCTGCAATGGCCTTTGACAATAACATTGACATTGTCTGCCGTCATTTCGGCGTCCAGACCGGACGCCTGCTGCCGGATTGGCAAGCCGATGTCATCATCGTCCAGTATAAACCCTATACACCCTTGACAGCAGATAACTGGTGGTCTCACCTGCTGATGGGGGTGTCGGGAGGAATGGTTCGCACTGTCCTCGTTGACGGCAATATTCTCATGGAGGATAGGCAGTTGCTTACCGTCGATGAGGAAGAAGTATACGCTCACGCCCGCAAACAGGCAGAGTCTGTCTGGAAGCGGCTATAAATAAACGGAGGTGACGGGATGACTACTTACTTTGCGCCGTCCACCCTAGAAGAAGCAGTAGCGTACTTGCAAGCAAACCAGACAATAAAGATTATCGCCGGGGGGACGGATTTACTGGTAGCTCACTACCAGGAGCTGGACACGCTGCCAGGACTGATGGACATCGGCAATATCGCTGAACTGAAGACCATTGCCACAGGGGAAGAAGTAGAAATTGGCGCTTTAGTAACTCATGAGGATATTGCCCGCCATCCCTGGCTGCAGCAGCATGTTCCCTTTTTAAGCCAGGGGGCGGCCCAGGTGGGAGGGCCTCAGATCCGCAACCGGGGCACTATAGGAGGTAACTTAGTCCATGCCTCCCCGGCTGCTGATGGGGCACCGCCCCTGATTGTGCTGGGGGCAGTGGTGGAACTCACCGGCTCCGCACCGGTCCAGGTTCCCCTGGAGGAATTCTTCATTGGCCCCGGCAAGACAGTGTTAGCGCCCGACCAAATTCTCACCAAAGTCAAGTTTTCCAAACCCGCAGCGAATCAAGGGGGAGCGTTCCTAAAGCTGGGCAAGCGCAAGGCCATGGCAATTGCCACTGCCAGTGTCGCCGTCCTAGTAACTGTAGATAATAATTGTTTAACCGACCTTCGCATTTGCCTTGGCTCGGTAGGGCCGGTTCCCCTGCGGGCCCGCAAGACCGAGGATGTCCTGCGGGGACAGAAAGTTGACCTCCTTGACCTGGCTGCCGCTGAAAAGAAGCTGCAGGAAGAAATTTCTCCTATTGATGACATCCGGGGCAGTGCCGAATACCGGCGGCAGGCAGCGGGAGCACTGCTCAGACGGGCGCTGCAGCAGGCGATAAATAATGTGGGGGTGACACAGAATGACTAAGTATCCCCTGGAATTAACGGTCAACGGCAAGAAGTACAGTTTCGAAGTCGAGGCAGATTTGCGCCTGGTGGACTTGTTGCGGGAGAAAATGCACCTGCTGGGCACAAAGGAAAGCTGCGGTAAGGGAGAATGTGGCGCCTGTACAGTGCTTATGAACGGCAAAGCAGTGGCTTCATGCTTAGTCCTTGCCCTCCAGGCCAACGGGGCAGAGATTGTTACCGTCGAGGGTTTAGGCGGCGAGGAAGCCCTGCATCCTTTGCAGAAGGCATTTATTGAGTATGGCGCTGTGCAGTGTGGTTTTTGCACTCCCGGCATGCTCATGAGCGCAAAGTATCTCCTGGACAATAATCCCCGGCCCACCAGAGAGGAAATCCGGGCAGGCTTAGCCGGCAACCTGTGCCGGTGCACCGGCTATGTTAAGATTATCGATGCCATTGAGGCAGTTGCAGAAGGGAGGTTGGAGCAGTGAAAGGCTATGTCGGCAAGAGGATTAACAGAGTGGATGCTCTGGACAAAGTCCTGGGGAAACCGTTGTATGCCACCGACCTGCACATGGAGGGGATGCTGTATCTGAAAGTGCTGCACGCCCCCCATCCCCACGCCCTCATAAAAAAGATCGATGTCAGCAAGGCCAGAGAACTGCCTGGGGTTGTCAAGGTAATTACGGCCGCAGATGTGCCTTGGCTCAAGACCTATGGCCTGATCTTCAAGGATCAGGAAGTGCTGGTGAAAGAAAAGACCCGCTACCTGGGCGACAGGCTGGCAGTAGTGGCAGCTGAGGATGAGAAAAGCGCCCGCCAGGCTCTGAGACTTATTGAAGTAGAATACGAACCTCTGGAGGTAATAAGCGATCCCCTGAGAGCCATGGAACCTGATGCCCCCAAGATTCACGAATCGGGTCAGGTTCAGTTCGAACACCCGTATAACAAGGGCAATGTCCTCGCCATTGATCACCTGGTAAAGGGAGATGTGGAGGCAGGCTTTGCCGAAGCCGACTACATCTTCGAAAATGAATTCCGCACCCAGCATGTCGATCACGTGGCCATGGAACTGGAAGCCGGTATGGCAGTCTACGACCCTGACACTGATTGTTATACTCTGTGGGCACCCTGTCAGTGGCTCCACGACATACAGACTGATGTGGCCAGGACGCTGGGAATCCGGATGGAGCAGCTGAAGATTATCCAGCCCAGCGCCATTGGCGGTGCCTTTGGCCGTCGGGAAGATATTTCCGTCCACATCATCCTGCCCTTGATGGCCAAACTCACTGGCCGCCCGGTGAAATGGGCGATGACCAGGGAAGAATCCATGATTATCATGACCAAGCGCACTCCCTTTATCTTCAGACTAAAGACAGGGGTGAAAAAGGACGGCACCATTACCGCCTGGCAGTCAGAAGTAATCGGGGATTCAGGGGCCTATGCCTCCACCGCCGGTTCCATTGTCCATCAGGCCATGTATGTCAGCACAGGACCCTACGATGTTCCCAATGTCAAGGGAATAAGCTATACGGTATATACCAACAACACCTATACCGGGGCCATGCGGGGCTTTGGCGCCACTGAGGCCGCCTTTGCCTATGAACGCCAGATGGATTGCATCGCCCGGGATATGGGCTGGGACCCGGCAGAATTCCGCCTCAAAAACGCTTTCCGCATTGGTTCCTGCACCGCCAACGGCCAGATTCTCACCACCAGTGTCGGTACAGTAGATACCATCCTCACCGCAAGGGAGCACTTTGGCAGCAAGGGAGTTGCCAGCGCTCCCCATAAGAAGCGGGGAATGGGGATGGCGACAATTATGTTCGGTTGCGGATATGGAGAGGGCTTCCCTGACCACTCCATTGCCGGGGCCAAGGTCACCGACGAGGGGAGGATTCTCATTACATCGGCAGCTGCAGATGTGGGCCAGGGGGTCAAGACCATCATGGTTCAGATTGCCGCCAATGTCCTCAACATTCCTCCTGAGTGTATCGACCTGGCACAGAGCGATACCGCCACCACCAAGAATGCCGGTTCGACCTCAGCAACCCGTCAGACCATCTTTTCCGGCAACGCAGTAAAAATTGCCGCAGAAAACCTCCTCGGCAAGATCTTCCACAGGGCGAATGTGGAATTGGGGAGGGCGTATCCGGAACTCTCCGTCGTCGATGGCGATATTATTCTCCACGGCACCACCCGCCAGATGTCCCTGGGTGAACTGGCAAAAATAGCCCGGGAAAAGGGCGAGCCCCTTGAAGCTGAAGGCTGTTACTTCCCCCGCACCGACATTGATTACAGCACCGGCCAGGGGGATGTGGTTTATGTCACCTACACCTTTAACACCCAGTTTATCGAGGTGGAAGTGGACACCGAAACCGGCGAAGTTGATGTGCTGAGGATTGTAGCCGCCCCTGACGTGGGGCTGGCCATTAACCCTGCCAGCGTAGAGGGGCAAAGCGAAGGGGGCGCGGCAATGGGATTGGGAATGGCTCTCATGGAAGAGCAGGTATTTAAAGAGGGAGTCACAGTCAACCCCGACCTGGCAACCTATTTGATTCCTACCTCCCTGGATGTTCCTGATGTAAAGACGATTATCGTCGAAAGCGGCGATGCCTGTGGCCCCTTTGGCGCTAAAGGCATCGGGGAACCTGCCATGATTCCCACTGCCCCGGCCATCCTTAACGCCATTGAAGATGCAGTTGGCATCAGGCTCTACGATATGCCTGCCACCCCGGAAAAGGTGCTGGCAGCGATAAAAGCGAAAGACAGGGAGGTTAAGCATGAATAGGCTGGAAGTAGAGTTTGCAGGGCTTAAGTTAAAGAACCCGGTAATGCCCGCTGCCGGGCCGCCAATTAAGGACGGCCCGGCGGCGGTGGCCGCCGCCAAGGGAGGAGCGGGGGCAATTGTTACAAAGACCATCTCCACTGAAGCAGCTAAAGTCCCCCGCCAGAATATGGCTGAAATCAGGGGCGGCTTTCTCAACACCGAATTGTGGGCAGAACAGTCTCCGGAACATTGGCTGGAACATGAATACCCTGTCGTCAAGGGGACGGGGCTGCCTATTATTGTAGGTCTGGGGTACACCGCCGACCAGATTGAGTCTTTGGCACGGAAGGTGGCGCCTTTTGCCGATGCCCTGGAACTGTCCACCCACTACCTGGGGGACGATCCCTCGCCGGTGGTGGCAGCTGTCAAAGCCGCCAAGAAGGCTGTGGACTTGCCTGTTTTTGTAAAGCTCAGTCCTCAAATCGACATCAAGCTCTTTGCCACCGCTGCTCAGGATGCAGGCGCCGATGGCCTGGTGCTCATTAACTCTTTAGGCCCCTGCCTGGACATTGATATTGAAACCGGGAAGTCCCTCATGGGCAGCACCACGGGTTACGGCTGGATGTCGGGACCCGCAATTCTGCCGGTGGCCTTAAGGGCGGTGTACGAGGCATACAAGCATGTGGATATTCCCATACTTGGTGTCGGCGGAATCAGCTCCGGCCGGGATGCAGTGAAGATGATTATGGCTGGGGCTTCAGCTGTCCAGGTCTGCACTGCCGCCATTCTGGAAGGACCGGAGATTTACGGCAAGATTGCCCGGCAAATAGAGAAGTTCATGGAAGAGCGGGGAATTGAATCCCTGGAGGAAATCCGGGGCTTGGCCCATAAACACCAGCGCCAGGAAGACCTGCAGCGCTGGCAGCCCGAAATCGATGCGGATCTTTGCACTGCATGCGGCCGCTGCGCCCAGTCCTGTGTCTACCATGCCATTGAAATTGATGAATATGCCAAAGTAGACTACGATCTTTGCGCAGGTTGCGGCTTGTGCATCACCCGGTGCAAATTTGGGGCCATTGCGCCCAAGTACGATGATTGACAAGGACAACAGCCTGCTGGGCATGGCCCGGGGTGACATCCCGGCAGATCTGGTATTCAAAAACGGCAGGGTGGCAGATGTTTTTTCCGGCACCCTGGTGGAGGCCGATGTCGCCGTAGGCCAGGGGGTTATCCTGGGCATGGGCAATTACCAGGGCCGTGAGGAAATCGACCTGGCCGGTGCCATCCTCTCCCCGGGTTTTATTGACGGGCATTGCCATGTGGAAAGCAGTATGCTGGCAGTGGGAGAGTTTGCCCGCTGTCTGACTGCCCTGGGCACCACCACCGTCTTTGCCGACCCCCATGAGATTGCCAATGTGGCAGGCCTCGATGGTATTCGCTACCTCCTGGCTGAAGGCAGAAGGTATCCATGGAATTTTTACCTGATGCTTCCCTCCTGCGTGCCTGCTTCCCCCTGGGAAACTGCCGGTGCAGTCCTGGAGGCCAGGGATCTGGAAAAGCTCATGGATGAACCCGGGGTTTTCGGACTGGGAGAGGTCATGAACAGCCCCGGCGTCATCCAGGGGGACGCCAACCTTTGGCAAAAGCTGAGGCTCTTTTCTGACCGCTTTATTGACGGACACGCACCTGGCGTATCTGGTAAAGAACTCAACACCTACTTGCATGGGGGCATCCGGGCTGACCACGAAGTAACCGCCCCCCAGGAGGCCCTGGAAAAGGTTCGCGCCGGCATGTATGTCATGATCCGCGAGGGCTCAGCTGCCAGGAACCTCTCGGCATTGTTGCCGGCTGTGAATGGGAAGAACTTTAATCGTTTCTTTTTCGCCACTGATGACCGCCATCCCGGGGATCTCATTGCCCGCGGCCATATTAACTGGATGCTCGGCGAGGCTGTAAGACTGGGGATGGACCCCATCGATGCAATTCGCCTGGCCACCATCAATACGGCCGACGCCATGGGCGTGCGCAATATTGGCGCCATTGCCCCGGGGCGCAGGGCGGATTTGCTGGTGCTGGAGGATCTTGTCCAATTTAAACCAGCAAGGGTATATAAAGACGGCATACTGGTAGCCAAGGACGGACAAGCCTTATTTGATCTGCAAGAGGAAAGGGCATTGCCAAAGAGGATTGCTCACTCGGTACGCATCAAGGGCCTCAGCGGGGATAAATTCGTCCTCCCCCCGGCCAATGCTTACCGGGTCATTGAGCTTATTCCCGGTCAGATCATTACTGCAGAGGGCAGGGCTACCGCCCGGCAGGTGGCGGACTTAGCCGCCAATGACCTGGCTTTGCTGGCAGTTATTGAACGGCACCACGGCAGTGGCCGGATTGGCCTGGGCCTGATTAAAGGATTGGGGTTAAGACAAGGGGCAATCGCAGCCTCTGTTTCCCACGACTCTCACCATGTAATTGTCGCCGGGCTCAAGGCCGAGGACATGGTTGCGGCAGTGGAGGCAATTATCGAGATGCAGGGCGGCCTCGTTGTCGTCGCCCAGGAAAAGGCCATTGCCAGCCTGCCTTTGCCCATTGCCGGGCTGATGTCCCCTGAGCCCTTGGAGGCAGTGAGCTCCAGTCTGGAAGCTCTGGAAACTGCTGCCCGGGAGCTGGGAGTCACCGGGGACAGTTCCTTCATGACGCTGAGCTTTATGGCACTGCCAGTCATTCCCGCCCTGAAGCTGACAGACCGGGGGCTTGTCGACGTGGTCAAATTCCGGCCAGTGTCTTTGGAGCTGGAATGAACACTATAGAAAAAATAACACCCTTAGGGGTGTTATTTTACTGCAATTGATTTGTATTCTCTCCCCTGGACCTCGACTATTTGCTCCCATTCCAACCCGCATTCCGCCAGAAGCTGGAGGGGATCCTTGTCAAGGGGCAGCTCTGTGGCCAGGCATAAGCCGCAGCTGGAACTCAGGACTCTGGGAATGGGCCTCAGCTTTCCTGGGAAGCCCGTTCGGGGCCAGTACTTTTCCGCCCTTAGAGCATCGTGAGTGGACGGAAAGAGAATTAAGATCTTCCTCAAGCTTTGGTCAGCTCGAGAATATATACTCCCTCTTCAGCGCAGGGCTTTTGGCAGACATTTAAGCCGCAGCTTTTTGCCATGCGGGTAACATTTTCCAGAGGAGCGCCAACGCTGACAGATACCTTCAGGGGCAGGTGTCCAGCATCGATTTCTTTTTTTACCTGAATACAGGGGTGAGGGCAACCGAGACCAGTGACATCGATTTCAAACATTCTATCCCTCCTGTTTATTAAGCCTTTGCTTTATTGCACAGGCGATGGCCAAAGCCCATGATCCCGAGAATCATCAGGGCGGCGATTACTGCCACCCGGCCATTGGTGCCAAGCCCTGCCGTAGAGGCAGCTAGGCCGAAGTTGTGGGCAAAAGCAGCGCCAAGGACCATGCCGAATACGGTAAGGACTGCGTCGGTGTCGCCTTCGCCCGCGAGAATCAACTGCCGCAGGGGGCAGCCTCCAGCCAGGACGGCAGCCAGGCCTACGACAGACATGCCGAGAAAGTTCCAAAGATGCTGAGTATGAGCAATGGGTTGCTCAGCAAAGCCGAGATTGAATTTGCCCAGTATTAAGTTGCCTGCCAGAGCGGCGACAAAGATTCCCACAAATCCCCAGAGTAAATGAAGATCCTTGATGAGGAAGGTGTCGCGAAGACCGCCTGCCATGCACAGGCGAGAGCGCTGGGCCAGGGCTCCCACAACTAAGCCGACAGCCAGGGAGATTAATACCGGCGCAGCCATGGAGCCAGGGCCGGATTCGCTAAAGCGGATAAAATCTGGTTTCAGCAGTAAAGCGGCCAACAGACCGAAGAGAATAACGGGGTAGACAAAACCATTGATTTTTGGCTGCGCTGTGGCGCGGCCGGGGTTGAAGCCGGATTTCAAGGCGGCAATTCCCACCAGGATGCCGGCAATAAAACCAAAGAGGCCAATAAGTGCATTGAGGTCTCCTGCTGCCAGGCGCAATACCATGCGCAGCGGGCAACCCAGGAAGGCAAGGGCGCCAATCATCATCAAAAAGCCCAGGACAAAGCGGCGGAGAGGGTTGGCTCCTCCGCGGACCTTGAACTCCCGCCGGGCCAAGGCAATGATCATTGCCCCCAGGCCTAAGCCAATGATTTCCGGGCGCAAGTACTGAACGACTCCAGCCTGGTGCAAGCCAAGACCGCCGGCAATGTCCCGTAAGAAACAGGCAATGCAGAAGCCCATGTTGGCGGGATTG
>Ga0116181_1001416_pt1 | contig 20674 bp, 17 predicted proteins | sample AD_UKC075_MetaG_FD_89752 | JGI IMG/M metagenome (GOLD analysis project Ga0116181, IMG submission 89752) | Active sludge microbial communities of municipal wastewater-treating anaerobic digesters from USA - AD_UKC075_MetaG | ecosystem: Engineered > Bioreactor > Anaerobic > Digestate | place: USA...
CGATCGAAACCAGCATGCCATCCGGCTTCAACACCGACCAGGAACGGTCCTGGGTGTCGTCGCCGATGGTGTCGAATACCACATCCACCTGGCTGACGACGTCTTCGAAACGGGCTTTGGTATAATCGATTAGTTGGTCGGCTCCCAATTCCGTCAATAGGCCGAGATTGACCGCCGAAGCCGTGGCGATGACGCGCGCGCCGCGCGCCTTGGCCAGCTGCACCGCCATGCTGCCGACCCCACCGGCCGCCGCGTGGATCAGCACGGTCTGACCCGCCTGCAACTGCGCCGCATCCACCAGCGCCTGCCAGGCGGTCAGGGTGGCCAGGGGCACGGCGGCGGCATGGATCGGGTCAAGCGAAGCCGGTTTGAGCGCCGCGTCGCTGGCTTTGACGGCGATGTATTCGGCGTAGCTGCCGTCGCGTTCGATATTGGGTCGGGCGTAAACTTCGTCGCCGCTCTTGAACGCAGTGACTTGATTACCGCATTCGACGACCTCCCCGGCAACGTCCCAGCCTAGAATCAGGGGGAGTTGGTGATGCAGGAAGCCTTGCAGATAACCTTCGCGGATTTTCCAGTCCACCGGGTTGACTGCGGCCGCCCGCACCCGGATCAGGATATCGTCGGGATTGAGGTGTGGGAGCGGGGCCTCCTCTTCGTGCAGGAGTTCGGGGCCGCCGTAGGCGTGAATGCGGACAGCTTTCATGGTCGTCATCGGAATCTCCCAGGACAGCGGTTGGACAGCGGATACCGAGCGCCCGGTATCCGGATGCCCGGCGTTAGAGTCTCCGGGCGCAGCGCAGTTCGAATTCGACTCTGTTTCGCGATAATGGTCCCATCCATCGAAGGAGTGAAATCGCCATGCCGATCCCGTCCATCACCCGAATCGCCTTGCCATCGCCAGCTCCGGGCACCGAACGGGCGTTGCGCGTCCATCGCTACGGTCATTCCGGCGCCCGGCCCAAGGCTTATATCCAGGCGGCGATTCACGCCGACGAGATTCCGGGACTGCTGGTGGCGCAGCACCTGTTGCGGCGACTGGAGACGCTACAGGCGGAGGGGCGGGTACTGGGCGAAGTGGTGGTGGTCCCGGTCGCCAATCCGATCGGCTTGAACCAGCAGTTGAACGGACGCTTGCTGGGCCGGTTCGATTTCGAGGGGGCTGGCAATTTCAACCGGAGTTTTCCCGACCTGAGCGGGCCGGCGCTGGAACGGCTGCGGGGTCGTCTGAGTCCCGATCCGGCGGTGAACGTGGAGCGGGTGCGGGCGGTGTTGCAGGCGGTGCTGGCCGAGCAGGATGTGGTCCGGGAGACGGCGGCTCTCAAGCGGTTGCTGCTCGAACTGGCGATCGATGCCGACATCGTTTTGGATCTGCACTGTGACAGCGAGGCGCTGCTGCATCTGTACGCGTCCTGCTGGCAGCGGGACGAAGTGGTCGAGCTGGGCGCGGAGCTGGGCGCGCCGGTCATTCTGTTGGAGGAGGATCCGGGCGGCCAACCCTTCGATGGGGCCTGCGCCAGTCCCTGGTGGCAATTGCGCGCGGCCCTGGCGGACGAGGGGCCGATTCCATTGGCCTGTTTCGCGACCACGGTGGAGCTGCGCGGTCAGGCCGATGTCCGTGACGACTATGCGGCAGAGGACGCCGCCGCCCTGCTGCGGTTTCTGCAACGACGCGGCGTCATCGCTGGAGCGCCGGAGCCGTTGCCGGTTCCGGCGTGCGAGCCGAGTCCGTTGAACGGGGTCGACGTGATGACTGCGCCGGCGGCTGGCGTACTGGTTTACCAGAAACAATTGGGTGAGGTGGTGGCCGTCGGCGAGGTGGTGGCGGAACTGGTCGATCCGTTCGGCGAGCCGCCTGGCACGGCCCGGACCCCGATCCGGAGCATGGCCAGCGGGCTGTTGTTTGCCCGCAGCACCGAACGCCTGGTGCGGCCGGGCCAGAAATTCTGCAAGGTGGCCGGCCACACGCCGCTGAGTTATCGGCGGGTCGGCCAATTGCTGGAGGATTGAACCGCCACCGGGATTTCCGCGCTCGGCTGGTATTCGCTATGATCCAACCCTATCCGCAACCAACCCATCGAGGTGGCCCCATGGATCTGATCGGATTTCTGCTCATTGGCTTGATCGCCGGCTGGATTGCCACCAACTTCATGCGCGGTAGCGGCATGGGGTTGGGAGGCAATCTGGTGATCGGCGTGATCGGCGCTTTCGTCGGCGGTTTCCTGTTTCGTCTGATCGGCTTTGCAGCGGTGGGCCTGATCGGCCATCTCGTCACGGCTGTCGTCGGCGCAGTGGTATTGCTGTATGTCGTGCAGATCCTGAAGAGAGCATAGCGCGATTACTCGCCCGGCGGGCGTTTCGTCCAACGACGGCGGAACGCCTGCCGAACAGCCTGTTCGGGCGATCCGGACGCTTTTGGTAAGTTTGATCCGCTCAGTTCCCTGCGGGGTCCTGAATCAGGATCGCCTCTCGATTTGGGATTCCCCATGGATGCACTCTGGCTCGCCCTGGCGTTCCTGCTGGGTCTGTTGTTCCGCTATCTCGGTCTGCCGGCGTTGGTCGGTTATCTGGCAGCTGGTTTTATCCTGAATGCGCTCGGGCAGCAGGGCAATGCACTGCTCGATCAGGCGGCCCATGCCGGCATCTTGCTGCTGCTGTTCAGCGTCGGATTGAAATTGCGGCTCCGAAGCCTGGCACGACCCGACGTCTGGGGTAGTAGTCTGCTGCACCTGGCGCTCAGCGGCGTCGTGCTGAGCGTGGTACTGCTGGGCATGGCGACCCTGCCGGTTGGGCAGACCCTGATCCTGGCGCTGACCCTGGGGTTTTCCAGCACGGTGCTGGCGGCCAAGGCGCTGGAGGAAAAGGCCGAACTGCGGGCTTTTCACGGTCGGCTGGTGATCGGCATCCTGATCGTGCAGGATCTGGCGGCGTTGGCGCTGATGAGCGTGGCCGGAGCCGCTGCGCCGTCGCCGTGGGCGCTGGCGGTGCTGGGCTTGCCGTTGCTACGGCCGCTGGTCGAAAAAGTGCTGGACTGGAGCGGTCATGACGAGCTGCTGGTGCTGTACGGACTGGCGCTGGCGCTAGTGGTCGGCGGATTGGGCTTCGAGCATCTCGGCCTTGGCGCGGAATTGGGCGCACTGCTGCTGGGGGCGTTGCTGGCCAACCATCCCAAGGCGACGGAGCTGTCGCATGCGGTCTGGGCGCTGAAGGAAGTGCTGCTGGTCGGCTTTTTCCTGCAGATCGGCCTGATGGGGTTGCCAGGCTGGTCGGCGTTGGCGGGCGCGCTGCTGCTGGCCTTGCTGTTGCCACTGAAGGCGGCGCTGTTCTTCGCCATTTTGCTGGCATTCCGCCTGCGAGCCCGGACTGCGTTCCTCGCCGCCCTGGCGCTGACCAGCTACAGCGAATTTACCTTGATCGTGGTGCAATTCATGGTCGACAACGGCCAGCTCGACCATGACTGGCTGGTGGTGCTGGCCGTCGCGGTGGCGCTGTCGTTTCTGGTCGCGGCTCCGCTCAATCGTTTTGCCCATACCCTGTACGAGCGCTTCGAGCCGCGGCTGCTGCGTTTCGAATTGCCAAACCGGCACCCCGACGAACAACCGGTGTCGCTGGGCAGCACCCAGATTCTGATCATCGGCATGGGCCACGCCGGAACCGCCGCTTACGACTTTCTGAAAAAGCGGCAAAGCATTCTCCAATCCCCGCAGTCCCCGTTTCCCCAGAAGGTCCTAATGGTGTCGGGGATCGACTCCGATCTGGTCAAGGTCGAGCAACATCTCCGCCAAGGTCGACGGGTGGTGTACGCCGACGCCGAAGATCCTGGTTTCTGGCATCGCCTGCACTTGGATGGCATCAAGGCGGTGGTATTGGCCATGGCCGAGCCGGAAGCGAAGCGCATCGCTACCGTGCAACTGCGGCGACACCATTTCCAGGGCTTGATCGGTGCGGTCAGTAGCTATCCCGAAGAGGAGCAGTCCTTGAAAGCGGCTGGCGCCGACATGACCTTCCTGGCGTTCAACGAAGTCGGGGTCGGCTTGGCCGAGCATGTCTGGGAGGCGTTGGGGCACCGGTCGGAGTGGCCGCGTAGCGAACGGGTCGAGCCGTGACACCAAGCAGCGGCGGCGTGGTCTATACGGTATCTCGAACGGGTGAGGAGAGGCCATGAGCCACAAGATCGACAAGACCGACGCCGAATGGCGCGCCCAACTGACGCCGGAGCAATACGCCATTTGCCGCCAGAAGGGGACCGAGCGGGCGTTCACCGGTCAATATTACGACTGCCACGAACCGGGCGTGTACCACTGCGCCTGCTGCGGCAATCCGCTGTTCGACGCCGATACCAAGTACGATTCCGGCAGCGGCTGGCCGAGTTTCTGGGAGCCGGTCAAGAACGACACGGTCGCGACGACGGACGACCGCAGTCTGTGGATGCAGCGCACCGAGGTGTTGTGCGCCGATTGTGGCGCTCATCTGGGCCATGTCTTCGACGATGGTCCCCAGCCGACCGGACTACGCTACTGCATCAACTCGGCGGCGCTGAAGCTGGACAAGAAAGCGGAGGAATGAGCCGACCTCAGCCCGACGATCCGCGCGGCTGCGTCATGAAGCGTCGGGCTTGCCCTGGGCGGGATGATCCAGCCGGTCCAGCAATTGCTGGCGATAGCGATCTTCCAGCAGCAGGTTGATCGGTTGGCGGCGGTTGGCGGCCAACCGCATCTGCAGCAGCTCCAGCCGGGCGCGGGCGTGGCTGCGCTCGCTCTCCGGCAGCTGTTGCAGCAGCTGTTCGGCTTCGCGCACCTCCTTGCGCAGTTGCAGCTCGGGCGGCAGGAAACCGGCGTTCTTCAGGAGCCGGTACGCCGCGCGCAATTCTTCGGGAATGGCCGAATCGTCGTCGAGTTGCAGCGGCCGACCTTCGCCGGGCAGGCCACGCAATTCCCCCCGGTCGATGGCTTCCTGGATGCGGGCTTCGGCGAGCTGATCGATGGGATTCATGCCCGTCACCTCCATTCACGCTCATTCACGCTAGGCGTCACGGCCCCGCCGACGCAGCGGTCGGGCTGTTTCAGATGCCGTCGCCGTCGCCGTTCCAGTGGACTGGCGGCGTCCGTTTCGGGTCATCGTTGAGAAAGACACGCAGGTAACGCGGTTTGACGAACACCTGATCGCCGGCTTGCAGCGGGTCGGCGGCATAGCGCTCGCGGGTCATTTCCACTTCGGTGCTTTCGCCGTCCGAATCCTGCAGCAATTCCAGCCGCACCAGCGAACCCAGGCTGGAAACCCGCACCACCGTGGCCGAAATGGTGGTGTCGCTGTCCTCCGGTTCGCGCAGCAGATCGATATCGTGCGGGCGGACGTAGGCGATGGCGGGCATGGATTCGGTATTCTGATACTCCGGCGCCTGGATGCGCAGCCCGCCCAGCCGGACCCAGCCGGAATGGGCCCGGCCATGGAACAGATTGATATGGCCGAGGAACTGATAGACGAAAGGGGTGGCCGGCGCGTCGTAGACTTGCTGGGGCGAACCGATCTGTTCGACGCGGCCATGGTTCATTACCACGATCCGGTCGGCGACTTCCAGCGCTTCCTCCTGATCGTGGGTAACGAACACGCTGGTGATGTGCAATTCGTCGTGCAGCCGGCGCAGCCAGCGTCGCAGCTCCTTGCGGACCTTGGTGTCCAGCGCGCCGAACGGTTCGTCCAGCAGCAGGACCTGCGGTTCCACCGCTAGGGCGCGGGCTAGCGCGATCCGCTGGCGTTGTCCGCCGGATAATTGCGAAGGGTAGCGACCGGCCAGCCATTCCAGTTGCACCAGACTCAGCAATTCCTGCACCTTGGCGCGAATCTGCTCCTCGCTCGGTCGTCGCGCGCGCGGCCGCACCCGCAAACCGAAGGCGATGTTCTCGAACACCGACATGTGCTGAAACAGGGCGTAATGCTGAAACACGAATCCGACGTTGCGATCGCGCACATGGCGGGCGCTGGTATCCTCGCCATCGAACAGGATATTGCCCTCGTCGGCGCTTTCCAGACCGGCGATGATGCGCAGCAGGGTGGTCTTGCCGCAGCCCGACGGCCCCAGCAAGGCGACCAGTTCGCCTTTGGGGATTTCCAGTTCGACGCGGTCGAGCGCCGTGAAACTGCCGAAGCGTTTGCTGAGCGAGTGGATCGTGATGCTCATTCGGGTTCTCCTCGGATGGCCAGCGCCGCCAGGCGCGCTTTGCGGGTCTGCCATTCGATGACGCTCTTGATGGCCAGCATAACGACCGCCAACAGCGTCAGCAGGGAAGCCACGGCGAACGCGGCTGCGAAGTTGTATTCGTTGTAAAGAATTTCGACCTGTAACGGCAAGGTGTTGGTCAGGCCGCGAATATGGCCGGAGACCACCGACACCGCGCCGAATTCGCCCATGGCCCGGGCGGTGCAGAGCACTACGCCGTACAACAGACCCCATTTGATGTTGGGCAGGGTGATGCGCCAGAAGGTTTGCCAACCGCTGGCGCCCATGACCAGAGCCGCTTCCTCTTCCTCGACCCCCTGTTCCTGCATCAGCGGAATCAGTTCGCGGGCGATGAAGGGAAAGGTCACGAAGACGGTCGCCAACACGATGCCGGGCATCGCAAAGATGATCTTGATGTCGTGTGCCACCAGCCACGGTCCCAGCCAGCCCTGTGCGCCGAACATCAGCACGTAGATCAATCCGGCGATGACCGGCGAGACGGCGAAGGGCAGATCGATCAGGGTGATCAGCACGCTTTTGCCGACGAATTCGAACTTGGCGATGGCCCAGGCCGCCGCCACCCCGAATACCATGTTCAACGGTACCGCGATGGCGGCGCAGAGCAGAGTGAGCCGAATCGCTGCCAGGGCATCGGGATCGACGATGGCGGCGAAGTAGACCCCCAGTCCCTTGCGCAGTGCCTCGTAGAATACGGCAGCCAGCGGGAAAAACAGGAACAGGGTGAGAAAGAGTAGGGCCATGCCGATGAACAAACGACGGATGGCTGGCGATTCGGTGGTGGTCCGCCGGATTGGAGCGGTCTGGGACGCGGTGAGAAAGCGGGTGAAGGCCATGGCGGGCTCCGAATCAGGTGGTGTAACGCTGGTGGCTCCACCGTTGGAGCAGATTGATCAACAGCAACAGCAGGAAGGAGATCACCAGCATGACCACGGCGATGGCGGTCGCGCCGCGATAGTCGTACTGTTCCAGCTTGGTCACGATCAGGAGCGGAGTGATTTCCGATACCATCGGCAGGTTGCCGGCAATGAAGATCACCGAACCGTATTCGCCGATGGAGCGAGCGAAGGCCAGGGTGAAGCCGGTCAGCAGGGCAGGGCGAATCGCGGGCAGGATGATCCGCCGGAAGGTTTGCCAGCGGGTCGCACCCAGACAGGCGGCGGCTTCCTCGACCTCCGGCTCCAGATCTTCCAGCACCGGCTGCACGGTGCGGATCACGAACGGCATGCTGATGAAGATCAGAGCTACGACGATGCCGAGCGGGGTGAAGGCCACCTTGATCCCGAGCAGCGCCAGGTAGCTGCCGATCCAGCCGTTGCCGGCGTACAGGGCAGTCAGCGCGATGCCAGCGACCGCAGTCGGCAAGGCGAACGGCAGATCGACCAGGGCGTCGATCAAGCGTTTTCCAGGAAAGGAATAGCGCACCAGCACCCAGGCGATGAACAAACCGGCGCTGGTGTTGATCAGCGCGGCGATCAGGGAAGCGCCAAAGGTCAGGCGGTAGGAAGCCAACACCCGCGGAGCGGTCACGATGCTCCAGAAGTCCGCCCAGCTCAGGCCAGCGGTCTTGATGAAGGCCGCCGAAAGGGGAATCAGGACGATCAGGCACATGTACAACAGGGTGTAGCCCATGGCGAGGTTGAACCCCGGCAATACATTGCGCTGTTTGAGGCGGAATGGCATCGGTGGGCAGCCCTTGGGTGGTAAAGAATGGAAGGATGCGAAATGCGAAACCCCCCATGCCCGATTTTCACCGGGCGAAATGGGCGGCAAACTTTAGCAGGGTTTGTTATTAAAACTAATATTAATAAATTTTATTGATATAACCAGGTGTTTGCTGCGCGTCGGTGGTAGGGGATGGCCGCTGACTCGACGGGCAGGTTCAGGGCGTTTCCTGGTTCAAGGCAAAGATGACGACCGAGCGGGGTTCGACGGTGAAATCGCCATTGGCCGGCAGGATCACCGCGCCAGCGGTCTGCTGGGGATTGACGGTGTCGAGCAGGCAGCGCCAGCCGGTAGCGTTCTTGACCGTGGGCATGCGAAAGGGAATCTGATCGGTTCCGGCATTGAAGATGACGAGCAGGGTATCGTCGTTTTCCGGATAACCGTCCGACGTAAAGTATTCGCCAGCGTCGCCGGCCAGCAGCATGCCCAGGCAACGGGCCTTGGGCTCCTGCCAATGGTAGTCGTTCATGCCGCCGCCACCGGGGCTGATCCACTCGATGTCGCGCAGACCGGTGGATTTGGAGATATGGGTGCCATGCAGGAAGCGGGGGCGGCGCAAAACCGGGTGTTCGTGGCGCAGGTTGATCAGTCGGCGGGTGAAGTCCAGGAATTCCTGTTCCTCGTTGGGAATATGGTCCCAGTTCATCCAGTTGATTTCGTTATCCTGGCAATAAGCGTTGTTGTTGCCGTTCTGGCTGCGGCCGATTTCGTCGCCGGCCAACAGCATCGGGGTGCCTTGCGCCAGCAGTGCGGTGGCCAGCAGGTTGCGGCGTTGGCGCAGGCGGATCTGGCGAATATGCGGATCGGGAGTGGGGCCTTCCGCCCCATAATTGGCGCTGAAGTTGGAAGGGTGACCGTCCCGGTTGTTTTCGCCGTTGGCCTCGTTGTGGCGGTCGTTATAGCTCGCCAAATCGGCCAAGGTGAAGCCGTCATGGCTGGCGACGTAGTTGACCGTGGCCCAGGGCCGCCGGCAGTCGTGCTCGAATAGATCGCTGGAGGCCAACAGGTTGGGCGCCAGTCTGGACAGCATGCCATCGTCGCCGCGCCAGAAGCCGCGCACAGCGTCGCGAAAGCGGTCGTTCCATTCTGCAGTGCCGGCCGGGAAACCGCCGAGCTGGTAGCCACCGGGGCCGATATCCCAGGGTTCGGCGATCACCTTAACCCGCGACAGGGCCGGGTCCTGGCGAATGGCGTCGAAGAAGCCGCCACGGCGATCGTAGCCATGGTCTTCCCGGCCCAGCGTGACCGCCAGATCGAAGCGGAAGCCATCCACGTGAACCTCGTTGACCCAATAACGCAAGCTGTCCATGACCATCTGCAGGACGCGGGGGTGGGTCAGATTCAAGGTGTTGCCGCAGCCGGTGTCGTTGATGTAATAGCGACGATTGTCCGGCAGACGATAGTAGGAGGCGTTGTCGATACCGCGGAAGCACAGAGTCGGCCCCATCTGGTCGCCTTCGGCGGTGTGGTTGTAGACCACATCCAGTAGCACCTCGATGCCAGCATCGTGCAACCGCTTGACCATGGTCTTGAATTCGGCCACATCGCCGCCGCTCAGATAGCGGGGTTCCGGCGCGAAGAAGCAGAGAGTGCTGTAGCCCCAGTAATTGCGCAGGCCACGATCCACCAGGAAGCGGTCGTCCACGAAAGCGTGGATCGGCATCAACTCCACGGCGGTGACGCCCAGTGACTGCAGGTGTTTGATGATTTCGGGATGGGCGATGCCGGCGCAGGTGCCGCGCAGATGGTGGGGGATGCCCTCGTGCCGGATCGTGAAGCCGCGCACGTGGGTTTCGTAGATCAGGGTGCGCGACCATGGCATCTCGGGTGCCCGGTCGCCGGACCAGTTGAAACTGGTGTCCACCACCACGCACTTGAGCATGTCGCGGGCGTTGTCCCGGGTGTCGAAGGACAGGTCGGCGTTGTGGTGGCCGACTTGATAGCCGCAGTGCTCGTCGCGCAGATGGAGCGAACCGTAGAATTGCTTGGCGTAGGGGTCGAGCAACAGCTTATGGTGGTTGAAGCGGTGGCCTATGTGCGGCTCGTACGGTCCGGATACCCGATAACCGTACAGGGTGCCCGGCCACAAACCCGGTATGTAGCCATGCCAGATCTGATCGGTGTTCTCGGGTAACGCCAAGCGCTCGATCTCGCGCTGGCCGGAGGAGTCGAACAGGCACAGTTCGACCTTTTCGGCATGAGCGGAGAACAAGGCGAAATTGACGCCCTTACCATCCCAGGTCGCGCCGAGCGGATAAGGTTTACCTGGCCATACACGGGCACGCGACGACATAGGGGCAAGCTCTCCCGATGTGTAGATATAAGGGCATAATTCTGACCGGTGTCGGCGATTAGTTTAGAACATTTCATGAAAGATAGCTGATAGGGCTAGGTCTCGATCGTTTTTATATCATCATCTAGATCCAAAAATCTCAACGATAAGCCAATCGATAACGATGAACCCGCACCGATGGCAAAAAAGGCTCGTCCTCGATCCGCACATCGGCCCGACGCAACCGCGGATTGAGCGGCGGTTCCGGCTTGACTGGTACGAAATCGGGCAAGGATTCACCCTGACGCAGCGGCACCAGAATCGGCAGGGGAGTCTGCATCAAGCGCCGCCGCACACCACCATCCGCTGCCGCAAAGACGATATTGGCCCGCAAATGCGGACAAACGCTACGGACGCGCGCCAAGGTCTCATCCCCCGGCATCTCGGCCAAACGTTGCAACTCCAACCGGATCTGCGGCGTCTCGACTCGCTGCTCCAGTAAGCGCCGCGCCGCAGCCACACTGGTCCGCTGGATCACCCGCCCTTGCCTCGACCAAGTGAAGCCAATCTTCAATGGCCGCTGTTCGAGCAACGGAACATGCCGATAAGCCTGTTTGAGATTCAAGCGGGCAGCGCCCATCCGCCGCATGGCGGTCGCCACCGACTCCTGACGGCGATGCAGATCGGCCATCATCGCTTCGGCCTCGACCCGGTCCACCATCTTCAACGCCAACACCGCCGCCTTGAAGTCATCCTTAGCCGCATTGCAAGCGCAGGCCGCCGCCAAGGTATCCTGACCGATTCCCACGATGCCGGGACAGGTCAAGGTCTCTCGACCATCCTGATCGTCCTCATACCACAAGGCGCGATAGATCCGAACGGCTTTCGCCCGCATGTCCAGCGAGCCACTCGGCTCCGATTCGGCACTCGACACCCAGACTGGCAAATTCACATCCTGGCGGATCATTGCGCAAAGCTCGTCCAACCGAACGAGCAACCGTTCGAAGCTATCCAACAAGGTCACTCGCAGGGCAACCAGCGCAGGAGCCTGCATCGCCTCCTCCTTACTTCACTCGGCTAAAAGACCGGCAGATTCACTCCATCGAACAAGGCCGCCACCTCCTCGGGCGATTGCGCCTTTTCCACCAACCGGACCCGATCGCAGGTCAAATGCGGCGCAAACGCCTCGATGAAATCGTACATATAGCACCGCAGGAAAGTACCACGCCTGAAGCCGATCTTAGTGGTATTGGCATTGAACAAATGCCTGGCATCCAATCGAACCAGATCCTGATCGTACTGGGGGTCATACGCCATGCGGGCTACGATGCCCACCCCCATCCCCAACCGCACATAGGTCTTGATCACATCCGCATCGGTCGCGGTAAAAGCCACAGTCGGTTTCAACTGCACGCTGCGAAAGGCATCGTCCAACTGCGAATTGCCGGTAAAACCGAAGACGTATGTAACCAGAGGATAGTTGGCCACATCGTGCAAACCCAGATGCTCCAACTCCGTCAGCGGATGACCCTGCGGCACCAGGATACAGTGACACCACACATAGCAGGGCATCATGACCAGATCCTCAAACAGCTCCATGGCCTCTGTCGCAATCGCGAAATCGACCTCGCCGGATTGCACCAACTCGGCGATTTGCGCCGGCGATCCCTGATGGACCTGCAAGGTCACGGCGGGATAGCGTTCCCGGAATGCCTTGATCACCGGCGGCAGGGCATAGCGCGCCTGGGTATGCGTAGTCGCAATGGATAGACTGCCACGGCGGTCGTCGCGATACTCCTCGGCCAAGATCTGAATATTATTCACTTCCCGCAGGATATTCTCGGCCTTGGCAATGATCTGCCGGCCGATGGGCGTGACCTCGCTCAAATGTTTACCATTGCGGCTGAACAGCTCGACTCCCAGCTCTTCCTCCAGCAAACGCAACTGCTTGCTGATGCCTGGCTGGGAAGTGTAGAGGCTCTCCGCCGCAGCGGAGATGTTCAGATTATTACGAATGATCGCTGTCAAATAGCGCAGTTGCTGCAACTTCACATTGAACTCCATCCAGGCTGCAGAGTGCGATAAAGCTCAAGATAGCGAGCAGCGCTGGCAGCCCAGCTGAAATCGCGCCGCATGCCGTGCAACTGCGCCTGACGCCACGTCGCCTGGTCACGATAAAGCAGCAACGCCCGTAACAGACACGCCCGCAGCTCCTCCCGATTGGCGTTTTCAAATACGAAGCCAGTAGCCGCACCGTCCAACAGGCTACGCGGAGTAATATCTACGACTGAATCGGCAAGGCCACCAGTCCGACGCACCACCGGCAAGACGCCATAGCGCATACTGTACATTTGGTTGAGCCCACACGGTTCGAATCGCGACGGCATCAGAAACAGATCAGCGCCGGCTTCGACCAGATGAGCCAATTCCTCGTGATAACCGATCGACACGCCAACCCGGCCCGGATATATCTCCGCCAGGGCGCGCCACTGGGCCTCGTAGGCTTTGTCACCACTGCCGAGCACGGCCCATTGCAATGGTTGTTCGAGCAACTCGTCCACCAGGCCCAGAACCAGATCCACACCCTTCTGATAAGTCAGGCGGGTGACCAAAGCCAGTATCGGTAATTCCGGATCCGGCTCCAGCGCCAAGCGAGCTTGCAACAGACGCTTATTGTCCAACTTGCCGCTCAGGTCTTCCGAACTGTAGGGTGCAGCCAGATAAGGGTCAGTAGCGGGATTCCAGCGCAAGGCATCGATACCATTCATGATCCCCGTAAGACGATCATTCGCTTCCACCAACAGCCCCTGCATCCCGAAGCCGAACTCCGGCGTCTGAATCTCGCGGGCGTAGCTGCGACTGACCGTCGAGATATGATCGGCGTAATGAAGTCCCGCCTTGAGATAGGAAATCTGGCCGTAGAACTCCACACCACGCGGATGAAAACAGGACCAGGGCAGGCCCAGTGCTGGCATGAGATCAGGGGAGAAATTACCCTGAAACGCTAAATTGTGGATGCTGAGCACCGAGCGGGCGCGTACGCTATCGGCCAGGGCCAGATAAGCGGGAGTCAGTCCGGATTGCCAATCGTTGCAATGCACGATATGGGGCCACCAGTCATCCGGGCCAGCGCCACAGCCCATCAGTGCTGCGACCTTGGACAGCACCGCGAACCGTATGGCGTTATCCGGCCAGTCATGGCCACTGTCATCGGCATAGGGCCCCCCCGAACGCGCGTAAAGCGTCGGGCTGGCAATCGCATAGACTGGCGTCAGCGCGCCGGGCACGGCGTCCGGCAAGATTCCCTGGAACAGTTGCACCGGCTCCAGGCCAGGCAGCGTTGGAACAGGCGCGCCGACCGGTCGCGCATCCAGCCGGGCAATGACGTCCGGATAGGCCGGCATCAGGATACGGGCATCCACGCCCAGCTGCCGGAGCGTCGAAGGCAATACGCTGCTGACATCACCCAGGCCGCCGGTCTTGGCCAGGGGGAACACCTCGGACGTCACATAGAGAACACGCAGTGCTTCAGCCATGTCGCCGGTCTTCCAAATCGGCAGGCTGATACACCAGCACCATGCCCGATAGAGGCGGCAGATTCAAAACCAGGGAATTGGGTTGCCCCATGTGAAAGATAGGCGCCGCTTCGATATCGGCATTGGTTATACCATCACCACCGTAACAACGCGCACTGGAATTTAACACCTCCCGATAGCTGCCCGAAAAAGGCACGCCAACCCGATACCCGAACCGGGCCACCGCCGCGAAATTCAGTACGACAATCATCGGCGGCGCATCGCTGCCACGGCGCAGGTATACCACCACCGACTGCGTGGGATCGTGGCAGTCCAGCCACTCGAAGCCATCCTGGGTAAATTCATGCTCATGCAAGCTCGGCATGGATCGATACAGGCTATTGAGATCGCGAATCAACAGTTGGATACCTCGATGCTCCGACTCGTTCAATAGCTCCCAATCCAGAGTACCGGCATGATCCCATTCCCGCTCCTGACCAAATTCGTCGCCCATAAACAGGAATTTCTTGCCGGGGTAGGTCCACATATAGATGTGCAGCAGGCGTAGATTGGCAAAACGCTGCCGCCGGTCCCCCGGCATCCGCGCCAGCAACGAACCCTTGCCATGTACCACCTCGTCATGCGAGAGGGGCAACATGAAATTTTCGGTAAAGGCGTACAACAAGCCAAAGGTCAGCAGTTCATGATGGTAACGGCGCAAGGCCGGATCAAGCATGAAATACTCCAAGGTATCGTGCATCCACCCCATGTTCCATTTCATGCCAAAGCCCAAGCCACCCATCCAGGAGGGGCGCGTCACCAGCGGCCACGCCGTCGATTCCTCCGCAATCATCAATACACCCGGATAGCGCCGGTGGATGATCTCATTCAATTCGCGCAAGAACGCAATAGCTTCCAGATTCTCGTTGCCGCCAAAAGGATTCGGCGCCCATTCACCCGAATCACGGGCATAGTCCAGATAGAGCATGGAGGCGACCGCATCCACCCGCAAGCCATCCAGATGGCACTCTTCCAACCAGAAGCAGGCGCTGGCCAACAGGAAATTCTTCACCTGGGTACGGCCATAGTTGAACACCAAGGTTCCCCAACCCCGGTGTTCGCGGCGCACGGGGTCCTCGTGCTCGTAGAGATAGGTACCATCGAAGCGGGCCAGACCATGGTCATCCTTGGGAAAATGACCGGGGACCCAGTCGAGAATCACCCCGATGCCTGCCTGGTGGCAATAATCGACGAACCAGCGAAATTCGTTTACGTCGCCATGGCGGCTGGTGGGGGCGAAATAACCGGTTGGCTGGTAGCCCCAGGACGCATCCAAAGGATGTTCGGTAATCGGCATCAACTCGATGTGGGTAAATCCCAGGAAGCTGACATAGGCGACCAACCGCCTGGCCAGTTCCTGATAGCTCAGATAACCACCCTGTTCATCCCGTTGCCAGGAACCGAGGTGAACCTCATAGATCGCCAGCGGCGACCGCGTCCAGTTTTGCCGCCGCCGTCGCGCCATCCATATTTCGTCACGCCAAGCATAGGCGCTCTGGTCGAAGACGATCGTGGCGAAAGCCGGTCGTCGTTCGAAGCACCGGCCATAGGGATCGATCTTGCGCAGCAGTTCTCCGGCCGTCTGGGTGCGAATCTCGAACAGATAGCGGACGCCAGCGCCGACGGCAGGAACGAACAATTCCCAGACGCCGCCGCGCCGTCGCAGCGGATGGCGGCGACCATCCCAGTCGTTGAAATCGCCCACCACGCTGACCCATACCGCATTCGGTGCCCATAGCGCGAACAATGTCCCGGCGATGCCGTCCACCACACGAGGATGCCCCCCCATGACCCGGTACGCATGCAGGTGACGACCTTCGTTGAACAAATGGAGATCGTACAGGCTCAGCTGGGAAGAAAAGCTGTAGGGATCATGCGCGACATGCTCGCGGCCATCGGCAGCGATCCACGCCAATCGATAACGCGGCGGCAGCAACGCCGCCGCACCCTGCCATTCAAACAAATCGCTATCTGCCAGTCGCTGCAGTGGTGCGCCAAGCTCGACCAGGTCGACCCGGCGAGCGCCGGGCAGGAATGCGCGGACCGTCGCCAGCTCGCCACGAGTGTGACGACCCAGCACCGCGCACGGGTCCGGGTGGCGTCCCTCCTCCAGAAGGGTGGCATCGTCCATCAGTCGAGCATCCGCTGCGGGTTGGTTAGAATTCTGGATATTGTCGTTATAATCAGGGCAAGTCATCTTAGGAAAACCGGTCGTCCTGGTCGTCAGGCCACTCGCCGGCCAGTAGAAAAACAATATGAAATTTACTGTATTAGGACCTACTATATAAAAAACTCCAGCATCTGTCGCATCCTGTGACCGGATGTGAACACCCTCGCCAGGAGGCGACTTTCCGCCGCGCCATTGGTGCCTTCATACGGACCCGAACCGAAAAAGCATAGCAAAGAGGGACATCAAAAGCATGAGCGCCGCTATTGCCTCACGTTTCGTCAGTCGCCTAACCAGAGAAACACTTGCTCTCATTCTAGCAGGGGGTAGAGGGAGCCGGCTCAAGCAGCTCACCCTGTGGCGGGCCAAACCCGCGACGCCCTTCGGCGGCAAGTATCGGATCATCGATTTTCCGCTGTCCAACTGCATCAACTCGGGTATCCGGCGCGTTTGCGTACTGACCCAGTATAAAGCGCATTCCCTCATTCAACACATCCAGCGTGGTTGGGGGTTCCTGCGCGGCGAATTCGGCGAGTTCGTGGAGCTGTTGCCAGCCCAGCAGCGGCTGGACGACGCCTCGTGGTACAAGGGCACCGCCGACGCGGTCTACCAGAACCTGGATATCATCCGCAACCATGCGCCCGAGTTCGTGCTCATTCTGGCTGGCGATCACATCTACAAGATGGATTACGGCCCGATGTTGGCGCATCACGTGGAAAACAAGGCCGATATCACCATCGGCAGCGTCGAGGTGCCCCGCGACCGCGCGCGCGAGTTCGGCGTGCTGACGGTCAACGAGCGCAACGAAGTAGTGCGCTTCGTGGAAAAACCTCAAGAGCCGGAGACTCTACCGGGCCAAGATCAGGTTGCGCTGGCCTCGATGGGCATCTACGTGTTCAACACCAAGTTCCTGTACGAATGCCTGATGGAGGATGCCTGCTGCCAGAAGTCCAACCATGACTTCGGCCGGGATCTGATTCCACGGCTGATCGGGCAGAGCAAGGTCATCGCCTATCCCTTCCGCGATGTCCAGACCAAGACCCAGAGCTATTGGCGCGACGTCGGCACCGTCGATGCGTTCTGGGAAGCCAACATGGAATTGGTTGGCATCGATCCGGAATTGAATCTGTACGATGAATTCTGGCCGATCTGGACCTACCAGGATCAAGCACCGCCTGCCAAATTCGTGTTCGACGACGACGGTCGGCGCGGCATGGCGGTGGATTCGATGATCGCAGACGGTTGCATCATTTCCGGTGGTTACGTGAATCACTCGCTGCTATTCTCTCATGTTCAAGTCCATTCCTTCGTGCAACTGCGGGATGCCGTCGTGCTGCCCGGCGTCGATATCGGCCGCTACTGCCGATTGCGCAAGGTCATCATCGATCGAGCCTGTGTCATTCCACCAGGCACGGTCATCGGCGAAGATCCCGAGGAAGACGCCCGGCGCTTCTATCGAACCGAGCAAGGGGTGGTGCTGGTCATCCGGGAAATGCTGGGCCAGGAATTTCGCCCTGTCCGCTGAGCGGCAACGCCAGCGGCGCGGCCTCATACGACGAAAACCTTTAGGAGTGACCCTTTCATGAGCCAGGGTTCGCCATTCGAGCGGCGGCGTGCGGGATTGTTGCTACATCCGACCTCCTTACCCGGAGACTATGACAACGGCGACTTGGGGCCGCATGCCTACCGGTTCGTGGACTTCATGGCCGCCTGCGGATTTTCAGTCTGGCAGACGCTGCCGCTGGGACCACCGCACGCCGATCTGTCGCCCTATTCAGCGCAATCTGTGCATGCAGGCAACCCGCGCCTGATCGCCCTGGAGCCGTTGATCGAAGCCGGCTGGCTCCAGCCGGATGGCGGACCACGGGCCGGTGAAGATGGCTGGGCCTACCGCCAACGGCGCTTGATCGAAGCCCGGCGCGGTTTCCAGGCGCGCGGTGGCGCTCAGGGTGGCGCCTACGACGATTTTCAGCGTCAGTTTGGTTATTGGCTGGACAGCTATGCCCTCTATCAGGCCATCCGCGCCGCGCACCAGGGACAAGCCTGGTTCGACTGGCCCCGTGAACTACGCGACCGCCAACCGATCGCACTGGCCGCCGCCAAGCGCAACCTAGCTGAAACCATCGCCCAGCACCGATTCGAGCAGTTCCTGTTCCACCAGCAATGGGCGGCGCTCAAGCGCTACGCCAACGAACGCGGGATCCTGCTGTTTGGCGATATTCCGCTGTTCGTCGGCTACGACAGCGCCGACGTCTGGGCGCAGCGCGACGCCTTCCTGCTGGATCGCGAGGGGCGGCGCGAGGTGGTGGCAGGGGTGCCGCCGGACTATTTCTCCGCCACCGGTCAGCTGTGGGGCAATCCACATTACGCTTGGGAGCGGATGCGCGCCAATGGCTTTCAGTGGTGGAAGGAGCGTGTCCACACCCAGCTGACCCAGTTCGACTTGCTGCGCATCGATCATTTTCGGGGACTGGAAGCGTACTGGGAAATACCCGCCTCAGCCGAAACCGCGGTTTCGGGCCACTGGCAGCAAGCGCCAGGCGACGAACTGTTCCAGGCGCTGCAAGCGCAATTCGGCGGACTGCCGCTGGTGGCCGAGGATCTCGGTATCATCACCCCCGAGGTGGAGCAACTGCGCGACAAGCACGGCTTTCCCGGCATGAAGGTGCTGCACTTCGCGTTCGGTGGCGGCGCGGACAACCCCTACCTGCCACATAACCACATCCCCAATGCAGTGGTCTATACCGGCACCCACGACAATAACACCACAGTCGGGTGGTTCGCCGAATTGGATCAGCAAAGCCAGTCCCATCTGTTCGACTATCTCGGTGGCGGACCAGCGCAGATGCCGGATCTATTGATCCGGGCGGCCTTCGCCTCAGTGGCGCGATTGGCCGTGATTCCGATGCAGGATGTTCTGTGCCTGGGCGGCGATGATCGCATGAACCGGCCCGGCGTCGCTGACGGCAACTGGCGCTGGCGGTTTCGCTGGGACCAAGTCGGCGCGCGGGTCGCCGATCATTACCGGCATCTACTGGACCTGTACGGGCGGGTGTGAACATGACGACCGCTGCGACAATCTGGACCTTATGGATTGCCGTCCGCGCCAAGCAGCCCCTGGTGCATAACATCACCAACTTCGTCGTGATGAACAATAGCGCCAATGCGCTGCTAGCCCTTGGTGCCTCACCCGCCATGATCCACGCCTGCGATGAGGTGGAGGATTTCGTCGCCATCAGCCAAGCGCTGGTCGTCAACATCGGCACTTTGTATTCGGAGCAGATCGCCGCCTGCAAATTGGCGGCGGCCCGCGCCAAGGCAACCGGGGTGCCGTGGATTCTCGACCCGGTGGGTGCGGGGGCAACGCCCTACCGGCGGGCGGCTGCCGGCGCGCTCGCGCAACTGCGACCCAATGCGATTCGCGGCAATGGTTCGGAAATCCTGACCCTGGCGCAGCAAACGCAGTCAGGGCAGGGCAGGGGCGTCGATAGCCTGGACGCATCGGAAACCGCGCTGGAGGCCGCGCGGCAACTGGCTACGGCGACCGGTGCAGCGGTCGCGATCACCGGTGCGGTGGATTATGTGACGGACGGTCAACGGGTAGTGGCGATCGCCAATGGCCATCCACTGATGACACGGGTTACAGGATTGGGGTGCTCCGCCACGGCCGTCATCGGCGCATTCCTGGCGGTGGAGGCGGAAGCTTTCCTGGCCACCGTGGCGGGATTGGCCGTGTTCGCCGTAGCGGGTGAGATAGCCGCTGAGCAGGCGCGGGGACCGGGCAGCCTACAGGTTGCCCTGCTAGATGCCCTTTACACCATGACCCAAGACGATCTGGCGCGGAGGCTGCGACTGGACTGATTGATGATCGCGGGCGCCTGCACGGCGCTCCAACAAAAGACACCGAGACCGGATCGCTAAGCCGGATCGCCAGATCGCTACAAGCTCGGGATTCCAAGAGAACGGCAGCTCATGAGTACCCGGCATTCGCTTACCGCCCGCACCCTACGCCTCGCCGCTATCCGTATTGGCATCGTCTCGATCTGTGCCGGTCTCGTCTCCTATTTCGTCAATCAGTCGACTCTCGAGGAAGCGGTTCGCGCCCAACTGTTGCTCTCGACCGAACAAACCATCCAACGGGAAGCATTGCCCTTTCGCGAGATCCGCGAGCTCGAGCAAAACTTTCTTTCCGATTTCAAGTCGATCGACAACGATCCTGCGCACCGGGCAACCCTTGTGCGCGATTTCGACCAATTCTTTATCCGCCACGCCGACGGTTCCTACACCCAACGCCCCGGCCTGTTCGAAGGCCAAGCCCTAGCCGATGGCCGGCGCTTTCCCAATATGTCGGCCACCTATGCGCCGGATATCATACCCACGGACGACACCAAGGCTCGCTTCGCGTTGTCATTCCTCCTGTCGTACAAATATGGCTCGGCGACCAAGGGGCGATGGTTCAATTTTTACGGTCCCATTCCAGAGAAAGGTTTTCCCATATTCCAGGCAGCCGACATCTCCAAGGTATTCACCTACAGCGGCCCGGATATGCTCAAGCTGGAAACTTACGAATTCTTTGCTAAGGATCTTAGCAAAAATAACTTGAACACTTAGGAAGTGAAGCCTAATCTTGAAGCATGGAGACTATAGAAGCGATTAAAGCAAAGTATGAGGTTTTGTCTGGTCGCCTGAACGAAGCGACG
>Ga0116181_1001419_pt1 | contig 20631 bp, 18 predicted proteins | sample AD_UKC075_MetaG_FD_89752 | JGI IMG/M metagenome (GOLD analysis project Ga0116181, IMG submission 89752) | Active sludge microbial communities of municipal wastewater-treating anaerobic digesters from USA - AD_UKC075_MetaG | ecosystem: Engineered > Bioreactor > Anaerobic > Digestate | place: USA...
GAGCCACTGGTCGGCTTCTTCTTCGGTTTCGGCGTACTGCCCCTTGAAGACCGAGGGGATGTAGTCGAACATGAAGCGCTTGCCCTCGGAGTTCTTCAGCACGCCGCCGTCGCCCCGGACGCCCTCGGTGACCAGGATGCCCTTCACCGACAGCGGCCAGACCATCCCGGTCGGGTGGAACTGGATGAACTCCATGTTGATCAGGCCCGCACCGGCGCGCATCGCCAGGGCGTGGCCGTCACCGGTGTACTCCCACGAGTTGGAGGACACCTTGAACGACTTGCCGATACCGCCGGTGGCCAGCACCACGGCCGGCGCCTCGAACAGGATGAACTTGCCGGTCTCGCGCCAGTAACCGAAGGCACCCGCGATCCGGTCACCATCCTTGATGAGCTCGGTGATCGCGCACTCGTGGAAGATCTTGATCCGGGCCTCGTAGTCGCCCAGTTCGGCCTTGTCCTCCTGCTGCAGGGAGACGATCTTCTGCTGCAGGGTGCGGATGATCTCCAGGCCGGTGCGGTCACCGACGTGCGCCAGGCGCGGGTAGGTGTGGCCACCGAAGTTGCGCTGACTGATCCGGCCGTCCTTGGTCCGGTCGAACAGCGCGCCGTAGGTCTCCAACTCCCACACCCGGTCGGGAGCCTCCTGCGCGTGCAGTTCGGCCATCCGCCAGTTGTTCAGGAACTTCCCGCCGCGCATGGTGTCGGCGAAGTGCACCTTCCAGTTGTCCTTGGGGTTCGCGTTGCCCATCGCCGCCGCGCAGCCGCCCTCGGCCATCACGGTGTGCGCCTTGCCGAACAGCGACTTGCACACCACCGCGACCTTCAGCCCGCGCTGGCGGGCCTCGATGACCGCACGCAGACCCGAGCCGCCGGCACCGATCACGACGACGTCGTAGGAATGCCGCTCTACTTCAACCATGTTTCCTCTTCAAATTTCGGCGAAACGGCTGGTCAGCCGATAAATCTCAGGTCGGAGATGGCGCCACTGGCCACCAGCATGATGTAGAAGTCGGTGAGCATCAGCGAGCCCAGGGTGATCCAGGCGAACTTCTTGTGGTGGACGTTGAGCTTGCTGATCTCCGTCCAGAGGCGATAGCGCACCGGGTGCTTGGAGAAGTGCTTGAGACGGCCGCCCATCACGTGCCGGCAGGAGTGGCAGGAGACCGTGTAGAGCCACAGCAGGACGACGTTGGTCCACAGGATGACGTTGCCCAGACCGAATCCGAAACCGGAGGGGGAGTGCATGGCCTTGACGGCGTCGATGGTGTTGATCACCGAGATGATGGCGGCGATGTAGAAGAAGTACCGGTGCAGGTTCTGCAGGATCAGCGGGAAGCGGGTCTCGCCGGTGTAGGTCGCGTGCGGTTCGGCCACCGCGCAGGCGGTCGGGGACTGCCACACCGAGCGGTAGTAGGCGCCGCGGTAGTAGTAGCAGGTCAGCCGGAAGAGCAGCAGGAACGGCAGCGACAGCAGCGCGTACGGGAGGTAGGACAGCAGCCCGGAACTGGGCAGGATCTGCGGCCAGAAATCGCTGGCCTCCCCGCAGGACTTGCTCAGGCAGGGAGAGTAGAACGGGGTCAGGTAGTGGTACTTCTCCACGAAGAAGTGGTCCCGCTGGAACGCCCGCACGGTCGCATAGATGATGAACGCCGCGAACCCGAGGTCGGTGAGGATCGGCGACTTGAGCCAGTTGTCGGTCCGCAGGGTCTTCTGCGAAATCTTGGCTCGTCCGGGCGAGAAAACGCCGGTGGACCGCCTATCGGCTGTGGGTGCGCTCATCTGCAGTGATCCCCTTCGATTCAACTGCCTCGCAGATTACTCAGATCAGCGCCCCAATCTGAAAACGGGTCAGTCTCGCCCGCGACCGCCCACACCCTCGTCGTCGACGTCGCGCCAGAACTCGCGGTCGTAGGGGGTGTCCGGCACCTGGATCTTCTCCGCGGGGGCCGGGGCCTGGTGGGAGATCTGCTCCAGTTCGGCGGCGTCGGCATCGAGAAGTTCCAGGTCGCCGAGGATTCGCTCGGTATCCAGCAGCACCCGGCGCATGGCGGGCGCATCGCCGTAACGGTGCTGCAGGGACGTCACGCACCGGCGCAGGCTGCCCGCGAGATGGTGCAGTTCGGCGAGTTCGGCGGCTCTGGACATCGGACCTCCTGGGAGTCGGCGTGTGGAAGATCACACACCCGTCGCCCCCGATGGTAGGCCAGAGCGCGGCGGCGGCGCGACGGTCTCGCGCCGCGGCGCGGCGACGGCCGGGAAGATCCGTCCCCGGCCGGTGACGGTGATCGTCACGGTCCGGCCGGGTGCCGGCGGTTCGGCGCCGCCCGCCACTCGGGCGGCGACCCGGCTGCCGTCGGGCAGTTCCACCCGCACGAGCGAGTCGTGGCCGTGGTACGCGACCTCGCGGACCACCCCGGTTCCCGGGCCGGCCCCGATGCGCGATTCCAGCGCCGGCTGCTCAGGTCCCAGCACCAGCTGCTCAGGCCTCAGCACCAGCACCGCGGGTGTCTCGGGTCCGAGGTCGTGCCCCGGATGCACCGGCACCTCCCCGAGCGCACAGCGCGCGGCTCCCCGCCCGGGAACGGCGGGGAGTTCCACCGCCTCGCCGACGAACCGCGCGACCTCCAGGTCGGCGGGCGACTCGTACACCTCGATCGGGGTGCCGGCCTGCACGATGCGTCCGGACCGCATCACGGCCAGGAGGTCGGCCGTCGACAGCGCCTCGTCCTGATCGTGGGTGACGAGGATGGCGGTCGCGCCCACCGTTTTCACCAGGTCGCGGACCTCCGCGCGCAGCCGGCCGCGCAGTGCGGCGTCGAGTGAGCTGAACGGCTCGTCGAGGAGGACCACGTCGGGGGCGGGTGCGAGCGCCCGGGCCAGGGCCACCCGCTGCTGCTGGCCGCCGGAGAGAGCCTGCGGCCGGGCCCGGCCGAAGTCGCGCAGGCCGACCAGGTCGAGCATCTCCTCGATCCGGGCGCCCGACCCGCGGGGAAGGCCGAAACCGACGTTGGCCCGCACGTCCAGGTGCGGAAACAGCGCACCCTCCTGTGGCACGATCCCGACCCGCCGCCGCTCCGGCGGCACGAAGACCGGCGGCCGGCCGGGGCCGGCCGACGCGACGACCCGGTCGCCGAAGCGCACCGACCCGGCGGCCGGGGTGAGGAAACCGGCGAGTACCCGAAGCAGGGTCGTCTTGCCCGAGCCGCTGGAGCCCAGGACCGCGGCGATGGCCCCGGAGGGAACGTCGAGGTCGAGGTGATCGAGCACCGCCGTCGCGCCATAGCCGACAGTCACCCCGCGCGCGGTCACCGCTGTCATGGCGACGTACCCGGGTCGGGCCCGATCGTCACCGACCGGCTGAGCAACCACGCGGGTACGGCAGCGAGCGCCATCAGCGCCATCGCATACGGGGCCGCGGAACCGTAGGCCGCCACCTCGGTTCGGCTCCACAGTTCGGTGGCCAGCGTGTCCAGTCCGGTCGGCCGCAGCATGAGGGTGGCGGGCAGCTCCTTCATGGCGGTCAGCAGGACGATCAGTCCGCCCGCGGCGATCCCGGGCAGGGTGAGCGGCAGGGTGGTCTGGGCCCAGGCGCGCAGCGGTCCGCGGCCCAGCGTCCGGGCCGTCTGCTCAAGCACCGGCGGGACGGCGGCGGTGGCGCTACGGATGGCGCCGATGGCCTTGGGCCCGAAGAGCACCGCGTAGGCGAAGGCCAGCACCGCGATGGTCTGGTACGCCGCCGGCAGCACGGCCAGGGTGAGGAACACCAGGGAAAGCCCCACCACGACGCCGGGCAGTGCGTGCCCGGTGAACGCCAGCGTCTCCACCGTGCGCACCGCCGGGCCGCGGTAGCGGCCGGCGAGGATCCCGACCGGCAGGGCCAGCAGCACGGCCAGGGCGGCGCCGGCCGCGGCGACACCGAGCGAGGTCAGTGCGGCCGACGCCAGTTCCGTGATGTCCAGCGGGGTGCGGGTGCCCTCAGCCATCCGCAGGGTCAGCGATACCAGCGGCACCCCCACCGCGGTCGCGATCAGGACACCCAGCCAGCCCACCGCCAGGGTCCGGGCGGCGCCGCCGATCGGCACCGCGACATTCGCCCGGGGACTTCCGGACCCGGCCCGCCAGCGCCGGGCCTGGCCTCGCACCCGGTGCTCGGCGGCCAGCAGCGCAACGGCGAGCGCGACCAGCACCAGGGCCAGGACGGTGGCCCCGACCCGGTCGAAACTGGCCCGGTAGGACGCATAGATGACGCGGGTGAAGGCGTCGACCCGCATCAGCGCGACGGCGCCGAAATCCGACAGCACATACAGCGCCACCAGCAGGGCACCGCCGGCCGCGGCGGGCCAGATCTGGGGGAGAGTGGCGGTGGTGAAGGCGCGCACCGGCCCCCGGCCGAGTGCTCGGGCAACCTCCTCGTAGGCCGGGTCGGCGGCCCGCAGCGCCGCGGCCACCGGCAGCGCGACATAGGGAAACGACACCAGGGTGAGCAGCATGGCCGCCGCCCAGAACCCGCTCATCGCGGGGAACTGCGCGATCCACGTGTAGGCGGCGACGTAGGAGGGCACCGCCAGAGGCAGGGCCAACAGCGCCAGCCAGGCCGACCGGCCGGGCAGGTCGGTCCGGGTGACGAGCCACGCGGTGGGGACCCCGATCAGCAGGCAGGCCGTCGCCACCACCGCCACCAGCGCGACCGATGTGCCGACGGTCTCCAGGGTGCGTGGCCGCAGCAGCATGTCCGCCGCTCGCCGCCAGCCGGCGTCACCGGCCCGGACCACCAGGTACAGCAGCGGGACGAGCGCCGCCGCGGCGCTGACCGCGGCAGCGGCGAACAACGCCCGGGGTGGTCCGCCGGCGGCGCGTCGGCCGGACGCGGGTGCGATCAGCGTCCTCACAGCAGGCCGACGTCCTCCAGCATCGCCAGGGTCGCCGGCAGGCTGTCCAGATCGGCCAGTGCGACGTCCGGGCCGCGCAGCGAGTTCAGGGGTGGCAGGCCGTCGGCGACGGGGACATTCGGAACCAGCGGGTACTCGTAGGTGTTGGTGACGAACCAGCGCTGGGTCTCCGGGGACAGCAGCCACTCGACGAAGGTCGCGGACTCCGCGCTCTCGCCGGCGGACTTGAGGACACCGACACCGGCGACGTTGACCAGGCTGCCCGGGTCGCCCGGTGCGGTGAAGGCGATCTTGGCGCGCATCCCCGCGGCGCCGACCTCGGCGGCCTTCTCGTACCAGTAGTAGTGGTTGATCAGGCCGAGCTTCACCTGGCCGGTATCGACCGCGTCGAGGATCAGGCCGTTCTTCTCGAACCGCTGGGCCTCATTGCGCACCATCCCCTCGAGCCACCGGCGGGTCACCTCGTCGCCGTCGGCGACCCGCATGGCGGTGACGAAGGCCTGGAAGGATGCGTTCGTCGGGGCGATCGCCACCTGTCCGCGCCACGTCGGGTCGGTCAGATCGGCGACGGACTTCGGCACCTCGGCAGCCGGGACCTGCTGGGGGTCGTAGGCGATCACCCGGGCGCGGCCCGTGACCCCGGTCCAGGTGCCGTCCGGAGCCCGGTAGTCGGCGGGCACCGCGGCGGCCGCCCCCTCGGGAAGCGTCGCGAACAGTCCGGCCGCCTCGACCGCGCCGAGGGCGCCGGCGTCCTGGGCGAAGAACACCTGGGCGGGGCTGCCGGCCCCCTCCTCGAGGATCTGAGCGGCCAACTCGGCGCTGTCCCCGTAACGGGCCTCGACCTTGATGCCGGTCTGCTCGGTGAACTGCCGGAACAGTGGGCCCACCAGTTCCTCGGACCGCCCGGAGTAGATCGTCAGAGCCCGTTCGGATTCCTCGCCCCGATTGCAGGCGGCGATCAGGGGAAGGGCGAGCAGAACGGCGAGGATGGCCGCGGTCGAGGCGCGAAATCGGGTTGATGCGGGCCGACGCGACCGCATGGCAGCTCCTTAGGTAGTCCTAACTGAGGTTAGGCTGACCGTTCCAGAACGGCGGGGAGGGTGTCAAGTCGGCCGGTCCACCCCGTGCGTGGGGATTACCAGACGTCGCCGTCGCGCCAGTCGCAGGCGAGATCGGCCCCGGGGTCGAGTTCGAGTGCGACCGGCAGCACGAAGACCGTCCCGTCGTCGCCGGGGGTGCGCACCGGACCGGTCGGCGACAGCACCGAGGTCGGACCGCGCCAGTGCAGCCAACCCCGCGGGCGGTACAACTTCTCACCGGCTCCGTCGGTGCCACCAACCGGGCCCGAGGCGCTCAGGGCGCCGATCTGATAGGCGCCGCGGATTACCTGTTCCAAGGCGTCCATCACCGCATGTCCCAGCCCCTGGCCGCGCCAATCCTCATGCACCGCAACACCTTCGATGTACCCACAGCGCAGCGCCGCACCGCCGTAGAGCAGCCGGCGCTGCACCACGGCGCCGTGGGCGATCAGTGTCCCGCGGTGCATGATCAGGGCGTGCATCCCGCCCAGGGTGTGGTCCCAGTCGGCATCGGTGAAGCCGGATTCGGCGTCCGGAAGTTCGTTCTCGCTGAACGCCCGGGTCAGCAGCTGACGGGCGCTGTGCACCGATTCGGCGTCCAGGTCGCTGGTGTGGATCAGCCGGGCGGTGTGCACGTGGGTGTTCACTCCCTCAGACCTACCAGGCCGCCCGCTCCGGCGCGGCGATACCCGAACCGGCCCAGCTCAGCAGTACCGGCTGCCCCGGACGGATTTGGGCCAGTGCGTCGGTATCGGCGTCTACGACCACCCCGATCACCGGGTAGCCACCGGTGACGGGATGGTCCGGGCCGAGAATCACCGGCAGCCCCGACGGCGGAACCTGGATGGCCCCGCGCACGGTGCCCTCGCTGGGCAGTTGCCGTTCCGGCCGGCGCGGGGTCAGCGGTTCACCGATCAGGCGCACCCCCACCCGGTCACTGCGGTCGGAGGCCACCCACTCGGTGCGGACCAGGGCGTCGGGGTCGGCGAACCAGTCCTCGCGGGGTCCGGGAACGACGCGAAGCCGCACCGGTCCGTCCCGCACGGGGGCCACGGGCGCGACGTCGACGTGCGGAACCGTGGCGGGCGGCCGGCCCACCGGAATCAGGTCGCCGGCTGCCAGCGGAGCCGGGCCCAACCGGGCGAGGGTGTCGTAGCTGCGCGAACCGAGCACGGTCGGCACGATGACCCCGCCGCGGACCGCCAGGTAGCTGCGCAGTCCGGTGTGCGGGGTGTGCAGCGTGAGCACCTGGCCGTCGCGCACCCGTGCGACGCCGTTGTGGCCCAGGGCGATCCCGTCCGCGGTGGGTGTGGCGGGCGCCCCGGTGACCGCGATGACGATGTCACCGCCGCGAACCCGCGCGGTGAAACCGCCCAGGGTCACCTCGATCGTGGCCGCCGCGTCGGGGTTGGCGACGAGCCGGTTGGCCAAGCGGTGTGATCGCCGGTCGGCGGCCCCGGACTCGGTGACGCCGAGGTGGGCCAGACCGGGCCGACCCAGGTCCTGGAGGGTGGCCAGCGGACCGGGGGAGAGCACCTCCAGGGCGGTCATGATCGGCCGGCGGACCGGAAACGCACCGTCATGCCCGGACGCAGCAGGGCCGGGACGTCCCTGCCGATGTCCCACAGCACCGTGTCGGTCCGGCCGATCAACTGCCAGCCGCCGGGCGATTCCCGCGGGTACACGCCGCTGAACTCGCCGGCCAGGGCGACCGAACCGGGCGGCACCCGGGTCCGTGGGGTCTCCCGGCGGGGCACCCGCAATCGTGGGTCGCCGTCGACGAGGTAGGCGAAACCCGGTGCGAAGCCGACGAATCCGGCACGCCAGGGCGTCCCGGTGTGGGCCTCGACGACCTCATCGGGGGTCATGCCGATCATCGCCGCGACCTCGTCGAGATCGGCGCCGTCGTAGATGACGTCGATCACCACCTCGAGGCCGGTATCGCCGGGCACCGTCCATCCCGCGGACGGGCCCATTCCCGCCAGTCGGTTCCGCACCGGCGTCTGCAGACCGGTGGAAAGCAGTCGGACCAGGACGGTGCGTGCTCCGGGAACGATGTCGGACACCTCCGGCAGATCCGCCTCCCGCAGGGCTTGATCGACGGCGACCACCTCCGCGGCATCGGCGCACTCGATGAGCAACGCCCGGTCACCGTACTCGCGGACAGCCGCGCCACCGGCGGGACCGGGCATCATGCCAGGGCGGTGTAGCTGGGCTCGCGGCGTTTGACGAAACCGATCACCCGATAGGTCACCGGCAGCATGACGACCTCGACGGCGGTCTTGTAGATCCAGCCCAGCGCGGTGTAGACGACGAAGTCCCGCGCACTGCTGATCCCGATGGCCGGGGCGGCGATGGCACAGAACACCAGGGTGTCGCCCAACTGGCCGGCGAAGGTGGAACCGACCAGGCGGGCCCACAGATGCCGCTCCCGGGTGCGGGCCTTGATCTTCACCACCGCCCAGGCGTTGATGGTCTGGCCGACGATGAAGCCGGCCATCCCGGCGACGATGAGTTGGGTGTAGGCACCCACCACATTGGCCAGGTGCTCCTGGTTCGGATAGAAATCCGCTGCCGGGAGGTACACCGTCGCCCACAGGGCAAGTGCGGCAACACCGTTCATCACGAAGCCGGTCAGGATCGCGCGCCGGGCCGCCCGGAACCCGTACACCTCGGCCAGGACGTCGCCGATGACGTAGGTGAGTGGGAAGACGATGAACCCGCCGTCGGTGATGATCGGCCCGAACGCCACCCCCTTGGTGGCGGCGATATTGGAGATGATCACCAGAGAGGTGAACACGGCGACCAGGACCGGGTAATAGGCGCTCCCGACCCGGGCGAAACCGGGGGTGGGCGCGTCCTGTGCTGCGATCGCGGTCGTCACGTGTGCAATCCAAGCACGTCGGTCCGCCCACGCAACCTCCCCGCCGACCCGGATCATCCCCGAGGTCGGTGTCCGCGTGGCATGGTGGGCGCGTGACAGATCTCGCGCCTCCCGCACCGCACCCGACCCATCCCACCCGGTTCGGACATCCGATCGGTCTGGTGAACCTCTTCGGAGTCGAACTGTGGGAGCGGTTCTCTTTCTACGGGATGCTCACCATCCTCGGGTACTACCTCTACTACTCGCTGGAGGACGGCGGTCTGGGCCTGCCCAAGGCGACGGCGACCGGCATCGTCGGCGCCTACGGCGGGCTGGTCTACCTGTCGACCGTGCTCGGCGGCTGGATGGCCGACCGGGTGCTCGGTATGGAGCGCACCGTCTTCTATGGCGGCGTGGTGGTGATGTGCGGTCACATCGCGCTGGCCATCCTGCCCGGCCTGACCGGGGTCGCGATCGGCCTGGTGCTGATCGCCCTCGGCGCCGGCGCGCTGAAGGCCAACGCCTCATCGCTGCTGGGAACGCTCTACGAGCAGGGCGACCCGCGCCGGGACGGCGGATTCACCCTGTTCTACCTCGGTATCAACCTGGGTGCCTTCGCCGGCCCGCTGATCACCGGTCTGCTCCAGACCAACCTCGGCTTCCACTACGGCTTCGGCGCTGCCGCGATCGGCATGGCGCTCGGGCTGACCCAGTACGTGGTGTTCCGCCGCAACCTCGGCGAGCACGGCCGCGTCGTCCCGCACCCGCTGTCGGGCAACGCGCTGTGGCGCTCCGCCGCCGTGGCGGCCGCCGTGGTCGTCGTCATCGCCGTCGGCTTCGCCACCGGGCTGGTCACGCTGGCCAACCTCTCCCAGGTGACCACCGGCATCATCGTGCTCGCCTCGGTCGGCTACTTCGCCGTGATGCTCAGCAGCCCCCGGGTCGCGAAGGTCGAACGCACCCGGGTGCGGGCGTTCATCCCGCTGTTCATCGCCAATGCCGTGTTCTGGTCGCTGTTCCAGCAGATCTTCACCGTGCTCGCGGTGTACTCCGATGAGCGGATCAACTGGACGGTGTTCGGCTGGACCGCGCCGTCGAGTTGGATCGGGTCGATGGAGCCGGTGTGGATCATCCTGCTCTCCCCGGTGTTCGCTGTGCTGTGGACCAAGCTGGGCCGCCGCGCGCCCACCACGCCGCGCAAGTTCGCCTACGGGGTGATCGGCATGGGGTTGGCCTTCCTGCTGTTCCTGCCGCTGGCCGGCGGTGAGGGTCGGACGGTTCCGGTGCTGGCCGTGGCGGCGATCCTGGCGGCCTTCGCGGTGTCGGAGCTGTTGCTGTCACCGATCGGCCTGTCGGTGACAACGCAGTTGGCGCCCAACGACTTCCGTGCCCAGATGATGGCGCTCTACTTCTTCTCGGTGGGCCTGGGCACAGCTCTGTCGGGTGTGCTGGCGGGCTACTACTCCGCCGAGAACGAGGTTGCGTACTTCGGCATCATCGGCGTCGCCGCGGTGGCGGTCGGCGTGGTGGTGTGGCTGATCGCGCCGCGGATCACCACCCTGATGGACGGCGTGCACTAACCGCCGGTGTTGTTAGTCACCGTTCGACCGGCGCGCGACATAGGGCCACGGCTCGTTGCGCTCCGGGATCGAGGCGGCGCGAATCTCCTTGAGCCGCATGCGCAGGTGTGCGCGCAGGTCGTGAAGGTCCGGATCTCGCCACCGATTCCGGGACTCGGCCGGATCGGTGCTCAGGTCGTACAGCTCCCACTGGTCGTCCAGCGGGCTGCTCCGGAACACCTCCCCGCCCGGACCGTTCGCCGCCAGGTGCCGGACGCCCGGTTCGGTCCAGGTCGAGGGGTCGTCGAAGCTGCGCACCAGTTTCCACAGGTGCCCCGCACCGCCGCGTGCCTCGGTGTCGGCGACCCGCAGCACCATGCCCTCGAAGTTGGCGGCGGTGTGCGCGGGAAGGCGGATGCGCAGACCGGCCGGGGGATTCTCGGTCCGCTTCAGCATCCGGCCGAGCCCGGAGACGCCCGCGTCGCCTTCGAGCACGTTGTCGCGGGTCATCAGGTAGACGACCCGGCCGTCGTCGGCGGACGCGCCGTCGACGACCGGCATCAGGTCGCGGCCCGGCAGCGGATGCACCTCGGAGAACGTCTCGCGCAGTGTGGCCGCGACCGCGTCGACGTCGACCCCGGCCGCGCTGAGCAGTGTCGGCACCAGGTCGACGTGCGAGGTGGGCGCGTCAACGGTGCGTGGCTCGGTTGCCGCGGCACCGATGCGGGCGATGACGAACGGCACCCGGGTGGCCTCGTCGTAGAGGTTGAACCACTTCTGGTGCAGGCCGCCGTGCGCACCCAGCAGGTCGCCGTGGTCGGCGGTGCGGACCAGTACGGCGTTGTAGGGACCTGTCCCGCCTGAGCCGCCCCCGGTGACGGCGCGGCGCACCCGGTCCAGCGGGCCGTCGACCTCGGCGTGCAACCGGTAGTACAGGTCGCGGTAGCGCTGGCTGTTGCGCCGGTAGACCTGTTCGATCGCCGCCCCCGGGCCGTAGCCGGAGTAGTAGGTCTCCCGGAAGGCGATCTGTGCGGCGGGCTTGTCGCGCAGATCCTCCTCGGCGGTCGGCGCGGGCGGAACATGCGGGGGGTCCAGCGGTGACGGCTTGAGGGGGCTGCGCATCGCCCAGGCCGGGAACAGCACGATGTCGTGCGGGTTGACGAAGCTGGCGACCAGCAGGAAGGGCCGCTGGGCTGCGGGGTCGCCGGCCCGCCGGCGGGCGTAGCGGTCGTCCAGCCAGGCCACCACCCGGTCGGCGATGAGCGGGTCGCGCCGCAGCCCGCAGTTCGCCAGCCCGGCGCCGTGGGGTTCGGGACCGACCCACCCGGAGAAGCCGTACGGCGCCAGTGGATCGGCGTCGAGGTAGCGCCGCGCCGCGGCGGGGTCGACGACACCGTCGTCGTCATTGGTGGCCAGGATCTCGCCGGTGTCGGGATTCTCGAGGTCGGCGTGGGAGATGTGCCACTTGCCGTCGTAGTGGGTGTCGTAGCCGGCGGCCCGGAACCAGTTGCCCAGGGTGGGCACCTCGCCGGGCCGTAGCCAGCGCATCCGGGAGTCGTTGTAGGACTTGCCGATTCCGTCGGTCTGGGTGACCCCGTGCAGGTCGGGGAACTGGCCGGTGAAGATGGTCGGCCGGCTGGGAACGCAGGCCAGCGAACCGGTGTAGTGCCGGGTGAAGTTCACGCCGTGCTCGTCGAACCAGCGGCGACCGGCCAGCGTGCGGTGCCGCCAGGCCAGCACCGCGTCGTCCTCGTACGGAGGGATCGCGCGTTCCTCGTCGGTCATGATGAGGATGACGTCCGGGCGGTCAGTCATGTGCGGTCCCCATTCGTTGGGCCAGGCCGTCGAGCATGGCGTCGGAGTGTTTGGCCATCGCCCGGCACACCGCGCGCTCGGCCGCCCAGGCGACCGGGTTGTCGGCGATCCGCACCGTGCTGGTGAGCGTCACCAGGGTCGCCTGGCCGACGGCGGCGACCACCCACCGGTTGGACACCCGGCCCAGCCGGCGGGGCAGGCCCTCGATGTCGTAGCTCAGGACGTTGGGCGGCGAACTCTCGGTGATCCGCTCGACCAGGGTGTTGCGGCGGACCTGAACCCGCCGGGTGGTTCCGACCGCGGTCACGTCGTCGGTGTGCTCGAGCAGGCAGGAGTGGTCGACGTTGGGGGCCCAGGAACTGATGGCACCGAAGTCGCCGAGCACCTCCCACACCGCTGTGGCCGGGGCCGGGAGAGTTCTGGTCCGGGTGATCGAGGCCACCGTCCCAGGATAGGGTCCGCCATCGCCGTGGCGGCGCGAATGGCGGCTTAGCGCATCGGTTGCTGGTATGACCGCGGCGGTCAGACACGTCACATAGGGTTGAGGGATGCCTAATCTCTCGGATCTACGTGCGCAGGCGCTGGCAGTCGTCTCCCAGATCGCCGAGCGCGGTTCGGCCGAACTGCACTACCTGCAGAAGATGATCTCCTCCGGCGCGTTCGGTATCGAGCCGCCGCAGAATTACGCCGCACTGCTCTCCGACATCCGCCGTTGGGGCGAGGTCGGGATGATCCCCGCGCTCAACGCCCGGCGGACCCCGCATCGCACCGCGCTGATCGACGATGAGGGCTCCATGACGTTCCGCGAGCTGGATCAGGCCAGTCACGCGGTCGCCAACGGGTTGCTCGGGATGGGCGTCAAGGGTGGCGACGGGGTGGCGATCCTGGCCCGCAACCACCGCTGGTTCCTCATCGCCAACTACGCCGCCGCCCGGGTGGGCGCCCGCACGATCCTGCTCAACACGGAGTTCTCCGGGCCGCAGATCCGTGACGTCGCCGCGCGCGAGGGCGCCAAGGTCATCATCTACGACGACGAGTACACCGAGGCGGTCAAGCTCGCCGAGGCCCCGCTGGGCAAGCTGCGCGCGCTGGGCAACAACCCCGACGCTGCCGATTCCTCGGCCTCCGCCTCGGGCGAGGAGCCCTCGGGCAGCAGCGACGAAACCCTGGCCGAGCTGATCGCCCGCAGCAGCAAGGCCCCGGCGCCCAAAGCCACCAAGCGCTCGTCGATCATCATCCTGACCAGCGGAACCACCGGAACGCCCAAGGGTGCCAACCGGCACGCCCCGCCCACCCTCGCCCCGATCGGCGGGGTGCTCTCCCATGTCCCGTTCAAGGCCGGCGAGGTGACCTCGTTGCCGTCGCCGATGTTCCACGCGCTCGGCTATCTGCACGCCACCATCGCGATGACACTGGGTTCGACGCTGGTACTGCACCGCCGTTTCCGGCCGCAGACCGTGCTGGAGGACGTTCCGAAGCACAAGGTGACTGCCATCGTCGTCGTGCCGGTGATGCTGTCCCGGATGCTCGACGCGCTCGAGAAGATGGACAAGCGCCCGGACCTGTCCTCGCTGCGGATCATCTTCGTCTCCGGGTCGCAGTTGGGGGCCGAACTGGCCACCCGCGCGATGAAGGACATCGGGCCGGTGATCTACAACCTCTACGGATCCACCGAGATCGCGTTCGTCTCCATCGCCCGGCCCCAGGACCTGAAGAAGAACCCGGCCACCGTCGGGCCGATCATCAAGGGTGTCAAGGTCAAGATCCTCGACGACCACGGCAAGGAAGTTCCCCAGGGTCAGGTCGGCCGGATCTTCGTCGGCAACTTCTTCCCGTTCGAGGGCTACACCGGCGGCGGTGGCAAGGAGGTCATCGACGGCCTGATGTCCTCCGGTGACGTGGGCTACTTCGACGCCGACGGACTGCTCTACGTCAGCGGCCGCGATGACGAGATGATCGTCTCCGGTGGGGAGAACGTGTTCCCCGCCGAGGTGGAGGACCTCATCAGCGGGCACCCCCACGTCGTCGAGGCCACCGCGGTCGGGGTCGAGGACAAGGATTTCGGTGCCCGACTCCGGGCGTTCGTGGTGCCCAAGGAGGGTGCGGAGCTCACCGAGGAGGCCATCAAGGAGTACGTCCGCGATCACCTGGCTCGGTACAAGGTCCCGCGCGAGGTGATCTTCCTGACCGAACTGCCGCGCAACCCCACCGGCAAGATCCTCAAGCGGGAACTGCGCCAGATCGAAGTGAAGTAGCGGTGGTTACGGGTCGCGGGGCAGGCCCAGCAGCCGCTCGGCGATGATGTTCAGCTGCACCTCGGAGGTACCGCCGTAGATGGTCGTCGCACGGCTGGCCAGCAGATAGTCCGCCCACGTGCCCTGCACGGTGTCGCCGTCACCGATCGCGCCGTCGACCCCGAACGAGGAGACCACGAACTCGGCGTAGCCCTGTCCGGTGCGCATCGAGAGCAGCTTGGAGATCGCCGCCGAGGGCATGGCATCCCCGCCGGCGAGGGTCAGCAGTGTCGAACGCAGGTTCATCAGCTTGGCCGCGTGGCCCTCGGCGATGAGTTCGCCGGCCCGCAGGTTGCCGGCCTGGTCGAAGCCGCCGCCGCCGACGAACTCCACGAAGCGGCCGAGGTTGGGCAGGAAGCCCGGTTCGTCGCTGCCGATCGAGACCCGCTCGGCGGTGAGGGTGTTTCGGCTGACCTCCCAGCCCCGGTTCACCTCACCGAGGACCAACTCGTCGGGAACGAACACGTTGTCGATGAACACCGTGTTGAACAGCGCGTTGCCGGTGAGCTCGCGCAGCGGCTTGACCTCCACGCCTTCGCTCTGCATGTCGAGCAGGAAGTAGGTGATGCCGTTGTGCTTGGGCGCGCTCGGGTCGGTCCGCGCCAGCAGGGCTCCCCAGCGGGAGAACTGGGCCGCGGTGGTCCAGATCTTCTGTCCGGTGATCCGCCAGCCGCCGTCGACCTTGGTGGCCTTGGTGGTCAGGCTGGCCAGGTCCGAGCCCGCGCCGGGCTCGGAGAACAGCTGGCACCAGATCAATTCGCCGCGGAAGGTCGGCGGCAGGAAGCGCTGCTTCTGCTCGTCGGTGCCGTAGGCGACGATGGACGGGATCAGCCAGGCGGCGATGCCCATGTTCGGCCGCTTCACCCGCCCGGCGGTGAACTCCTGGCTGATGATGATCTGCTCGACGGGGCTCGCGTCGCGTCCCCAGGGCGCGGGCAGGTGCGGCTGCACCCAGCCGCCCTCGGCGATGGCGGCCGCCCGTTCGGGGCGTGGGATCGCCTTCAGCGCCGCGACTTCCGCGCGGATCTCAGCCCGAAGCTTCTCGGTGTCGGGGTCGAGGTCGATATCGAGGGCACGCATTCCGGTGCTGGTGGCGGTGTCGAGCACTTGCTGCGGGAATTCGGAGCGGCGGCCGAACGCGGCGACCAGGCCCAGGGTGCGCCGGTAGTAGACGTTGGTGTCGTGCTCCCAGGTGAAGCCGATGCCGCCGTGCACCTGGATGCAGTCCTGCACGCAGCGCTGGGCGGCGGTCGGGGCCAGGGTGGCGGCCACCGCGGCGGCGAACTCGTAGTGGGAATGCACGGTGTCGGATGCTGCGGTGTCGGACGCTTCGGCGGCTTCGAGGTGCGTTGCATCCCAGCCGTTTTCGGCGGCCTCGGTCAGAGCCCGTGCGGCATCCCACACCGCGGCGGTGGCGCGTTCGGTGGTGGCGATCATCTCCGCGCACTTGTGCTTGATGGCCTGGAACTGGCCGATCGGCCGGCCGAACTGCTCGCGGATCTTCGCGTACTCCGAGGCGGTGTCGGTGGCCCACCGGGCGATGCCGACGGCCTCGGCGGACAGCAGGGTGGTGATGATGGCGCGACCGGCGGTCTGCGAGACGGTGGTCAGCAACCGGTCGGCGGGCACCTCGACGCCGTTGGCCCGGACGTGCGCCACCGGCCGGGACTGGTCCACCGACTTCAGCGGTTCGATCTCCACCTGGGCGGCGTCGAGAACCACCCACTCCACTCCGCTTTCGATGGCGACGGGCAGAACCAGGACCGAAGCGGCCGCGGCAGCGGGTACCGACCGTGCCTCCCCGCGGATCACCATGGTGTCGCCGTGGCGGGTTGCGGTCAGGTCGGACTCGCCGGCGAAGGCGGCGATGGCATCACCGGAGGCCAGCAGGGCCAGCACTGTGGCGTCCGGGTCGTGGGCGGCGATCAGCGCGGAGGCGATCACCGACGGGACGTACGGTCCGGGCACCGCCCCGTAGCCGAACTCCGCGATCGAGACGGCCAGTTCGAGCAGACCGAAGCCCTGCCCACCCACCGATTCGGCCAGGTGCAGTCCGTGCAGACCCTGCTCCGCGGCCGCCCGCCAGAACGGTGGCGGGTTGTCGACCGGGGTCTCCAGGGCGGCGTGCAGGACTTCGGCCGGAGCGACGCGCTTGACCAGCGCGCGCACCGAATCGGCGAGGTCCTGGTGCTCGGGATTGATCGCGATGGGCATGGATCGGGTGCCTTTCTCGTCGCGGCAACTAGCAACTAAAAACGTTGCAACTAACCGGTGGGTTGGGACCGAGGGTACTCCCCGGACTCGGCCCGCAGATCGGGACTCGGGGCGGCGCGCAGGGCCACCACCAGCACCGCGCAGGCAGTCATCACCACGCCGATGACCCACATCCCGGACCGGTTGCTGCCGGTGAGATCCGCCAGCGCACCGGTGGTGTAGGGCGCGGCGAAACCGCCCAGGTTGCCCAGCGAGTTGATCAGGCCGATACCGCCCGCGGCGGCCGCTCCGGTGAGGAACTTCGAGGGCAGCGCCCAGAACACCGGGAGCGCGCTGTAGATGCCGATCGCGGCGAACGTCACCGGCACCATCACGGCGACCGGGTGGCGCAGATAGAGGGCCACCGGGATGGTGAGGCCGCCGAGGATCAGGGGCAGCGCCACGTGCCAGACATACTCCCGGGACCGGTCGGCGTGCCGGGACCAGAAGAACATCGCCGCCGCGGCGAAAAGGTAAGGCACGGCGGTGATCAGCCCGACCTGGATCAGCGAAAGCCGAACCCCGAAGGTCTGGTTGACCCCCGCGATGATCGAGGGCAGGAAGAAGGCCAACGCATAGAGGCCGTAGACGATCCCGAAGTACACCAGGGCCAGCGCCCAGACCCGCGGACTGGTGAGGGTGCGACGCAGTGGGTAGTGGTGCCGGGCAGCGGTCGCGCGGTGTTCCTCGGCGAGGGTGTCCACCAGCCACCGGCGCTGCGCCGCGGTCAGCCAATGCGCGTCCTGGGGGCGGTCGGTGAGGTAGAACCAGCAGATCACTCCGAGGATCACCGCGGGAAGCCCGACGCAGATCATCATGAACCGCCATCCGGCCAAACCGAACGCCACGCCGTGGCCGGCCTGGATCAGCCAGGCCGCCAACGGAGTTCCGAGCGCTGATGCGATCGGGATGGCCAGCATGAACACGCCCACCATCCGGGCTCGATGAGCGGCGGGGAACCACTGGCTCAGGTAGAAGACCACGCCGGGAAACAGCCCGGCTTCGGCCACCCCGAGGAGGAACCGCAGCACCAGCAGGGTCGTCGCGTTGGGTGCGAAGCCGAGGGCGACGGCGACGATGCCCCAGGAGACGGCGATACGTGCCAGCCACCGTCGTGCGCCGAAGCGGGCCAGGGCGAGATTCGACGGCACCTCCACCAGCACATAGCCGATGAAGAAGATGCCCGAGGCCAGGCCGAACATGGTCGCCGACAGTTGCAGGTCCGCGCTGACCTCGGCTTTGGCGATGCCGAGGTTGGTGCGGTCCAGGTAGTTGACGAAATACAGCGCCATCAACAGAGGCACCAGTCGGACCGTCACCCGGCGTACGGTTCGCGTCTCCAGATCCATCACGCGCTCACTCGCCGGGATTGACATGCCGCCCCCGAGTGGTCGGGCTGACGAGGTCGGCTCGGTTGACGATGTTGAGTGGGTCCTGGCCGTCACGCAGCCGGCGACAGGTGTCGATCGCCTCGACCAGATAGCGGGACATGGTGTCCCGGGTCAACCAGACCACGTGCGGTGTCACGACGACGTTGTCCATCCGCAGCAGCGGGTTGTCGGGATCGACCGGCTCGGCGTCGAAGACATCCAGACCGGCGGCGGACAGGTGACCGGTGCGCAGGGCGTCGATCAACGCGGACTCCTCGACGACCCCGCCACGGGACGTGTTGACCAGCAGCGCCCCGGGCTTCATCAGTGCCAGGGCATCGCGGTCGATCAGATGCCGGGTATGCGGGGTCAACGGGAGATGCAGGCTCACGATGTCGGATTCACCCAGCAACCGCGCCAGAGACCGCCAGTGCGGCGAGCCGTCGTCAGCCGTGCTGGTGTGCAGGACCGTCGCCCCCATGGCGGTGACCATCGCCTCCACCCGTCGGGCGATGTTTCCGTAGCCGACCAGGCCGACGGTGCAGGAACCGATGTCGCGGACCGCTTCACCGAGGGACGGGTCGGTGGGCCAGCCGCGCCCGGCGCGGGTGGCGCGGTCGATGGGGATCAGGCGCCGCATCGCCGCCAGCATCAGCAACACCGTGCCCTCCGCGGTCGACGGGGCGTTGGCCCCCGGCATATTGGCCACCGCGATCCCCAGTTCGGCGGCGGCCGGCACGTCGATGGTGTTCACTCCGGCCCCGAGTTTGTGCACCAGTCTCAGCCGGGTTCCGCGCCGCAGGTCATCGGCGGTCAGCGGGCGGAGGTTATGCCACAGCACGTCGGCCCATGGCAGCTCGCGGTAGAAGGTCACGTCGTCGTCCTCGCGGCACCACCGGACCTCGAGCCAATCCGATTCGCGGCCAACGGCATCGAGCACTGACTCCCCGGGCAGGAAGTGCGCCAGAACCTGCAGCGCCGTCGATGGCATGGCGATGACGATATTTGCGACATAGCGTTGCGGGGTGGGCGTTCTGGGGCGTGTCGCGGCATTCGTGGTGATGGCGGCGATCGCGGGTTGCGCGGCGCCACCCGCGTCGGCAGATTCCGATCCCGACGTGCTGTGGCGGGTCGTGAGCGAGCAGTGTGTTCCCGGTCAGCGGCAGAGCCTCGACCCGGCGCCGTGCGCGGCCGTCGATCTCGCTCAGGGTGAGGACCGCGGCTACGTCGTGTACAAGGACTACCGCGGCGCCACGCAGTACCTGCTGATCCCGACCGCCCGGGTGACCGGTGTCGAGGACCCGGCGTTGCTGAGACCCGGCGCGCCGAACTATTTCGCGGAGGCGTGGCGGGCGCGGTTCTTCACCGAGGCCGCCGCCGGCGGCACCCTGCCCGCCGACTGGGTCAGTCTGGCAGTCAACCCCGCCGTCGCCCGGTCGCAGAATCAACTCCACATTCATATCGACTGCCTGCGAGCCGACGTACACGGGGCCATCGCGCAGTTCGGCGACGGCATCGGCACGACATGGGCGCCCTTCCCGGTACCGCTGGCCGGGTATCGCTACGACGCGGTCGCGGTCGACGACCTCGATGCGGTGAACCCGTTCGTCGCGGCGCTCGCCGATGGAGGTGATCCGGGCCTGTCCACACTTGCCGTGGTGGGCGCCGGCACCGGGCAGAGCCCGGGTTTCGTCATCCTGCGGAGCCGGGCCGACCCGGCCGCCGGTGTGCTGCCCGCCGCCGAGCAGTTGCAGGACCACACCGGCTGTCCGGCACCCCTTCCGCCGGGCCCGTTCACGGGGAAGTAGTGCGGCCCCGGCCACAGATCAGCGGTGCCGTCAGTCGTAGAGGCGCGGCTTGGCCACCCCGTCGATCATGGCGGTGAGCTGGTCGACGAGTTCGTCGGCGTCCAGGCGGACGTCCCCGGCCAGCCAGGCGCTGATCGTCTGGGCCACGCCGCCGACGACGAACTGTGCCCCGGCCTTGATCCGCTCGTTCGCGCGGCGCTGCAGCACGGTCTCCGCGTGCTGGCCGGACAGCATCGCGAACAGCGCGCTGGACTCCACCCGCTTGCGCATGACGGTGGCGTTGGACAGCCGGGAGTTGAACATCAGCCGGCCGATCCTCGGATCGGCGTCGATGATCTGCACGATGGTGGCCATTCCCGCGCGGGTCTGTTCGGCGGCCGGGGCCGCGCTGACGGCGGCCTGGGTGCCGCCGGCCAGCGTGCCGACCACCCAGTCGAACACCGCGGCGATGAACTCGTCCTTGTCGGCGAAGCTCTCGTAGAAGTAGCGGGTGGCCAGGCCCGCCTCGGTGCAGATCCCCCGCACCGTCAGTTCGGGCGGGTCGACGGTGCCCCCGAGCAGTTGTAACCCGGCCCGGAGCAGCCGGTCGCGGCGGGTGGCGAGCCGATCGGAGGCTTCCACGCCGGCGTACGGACGCGCCTGGGTCACCGGGTCATCTTGACACCGTGGCGGCGCCGGTCACAATATCGGGAAACAATC
>Ga0116181_1001428_pt1 | contig 20587 bp, 15 predicted proteins | sample AD_UKC075_MetaG_FD_89752 | JGI IMG/M metagenome (GOLD analysis project Ga0116181, IMG submission 89752) | Active sludge microbial communities of municipal wastewater-treating anaerobic digesters from USA - AD_UKC075_MetaG | ecosystem: Engineered > Bioreactor > Anaerobic > Digestate | place: USA...
ATCCGGCTCTCGTCCTGGCCTTCCTCGTATGCCGCGAGGAAGCCGCGGAAGGTGATGACGGTGCCGCTGGCGGAGAGTTCGACCTCGCGAGCGCCAGCGACCTCGGGAGTCAAGCCGCCCGGCATACCGAAGCTCGTCCCGAGCTTGACCGTGGCCGTGGAGCCGCGGGCATCGGCCATCTGGGACGCGACGGTGCGCTTCCAGATCAGCTCGTAGAGGGCGAACTCGTCGCCGCGCAACTGACCGGCCACCTGTGCCGGCGTGCGGAAGGTGTCACCCGCTGGGCGGATCGCCTCGTGGGCCTCCTGGGCGTTCTTGACCTTGGAGGCGTAGACCCGCGGCGCCGAGGGCACGTAGTCGGCGCCGTAGAGGTCGCGCGCCTGGGCGCGAGCCGCGGAGATCGCCGACTGCGACAGCGTCACCGAGTCGGTGCGCATATAGGTGATGTAGCCGTTTTCGTAGAGCCGCTGGGCCACGCGCATGGCGTTCTTGGATGACAGCCGCAGCTTGCGGGACGCCTCCTGCTGCAAGGTCGAAGTGGTGAACGGCGGCGCGGGACGCCTTGTGTAGGGCTTGTCCTGGACACTGAGGACGCGAACATCGGCTGATAGCAAGGCGTTTGCGATCTTTGTCGCGCGATCCTCTTGCAGCGCAAGAGCTTTGCTGGTCAGCCGGCCGTCATCCGCGAAGTCACGACCGGACGCCACACGCTGCCCGTCGACGCTCGTGAGCCGGGCCTCGAACGGCTCATTGGATGCCGTGGGCGTGACGCGAGCCGTGACATCCCAATAGCCCGCCGCGACGAAGGCCATCCGCTCCCGCTCGCGCTCGACGACCATCCGGGTGACGACCGACTGCACGCGCCCGGCCGACAGGCCCTGGCGTACCTTGCGCCACAGCACCGGCGAGACCTCGTAGCCATAGAGCCGGTCGAGGATGCGGCGGGTCTCCTGGGCGTCGACCAGGCGGGTGTCGAGCTCGCGGGTGTTGACGACGGCGCGCTGGATCGCCTCGCGGGTGATCTCGTTGAAGACCATCCGCTTGACCGGGATCCGCGGCTTGAGGGTGTCGAGCAGGTGCCAGGCAATGGCCTCGCCCTCGCGGTCCTCGTCGGTGGCGAGGTAGAGCTCGGAGGCGTCCTTGAGCATCCGCTTGAGCTCGGCGACCTTCTTCTTCTTGTCGGCGTCGACGACGTAATAGGGCTCGAAGCCGTTGTCGATGTCGACGGCGAACTTGCCGAAGGGTCCCTTCTTCATGTCCGCAGGCAGCTCACGCGGGTTGGGCAGATCGCGGATATGGCCGACCGATGCCTCGACGTCGAACTCCGGCCCCAGGTAACTCGCAATATTGCGGACCTTGTTGGGCGACTCGACGATGACGAGCTTGCGGCCCTTTCCTGCTGCCACGGCATACCCCTTGTTCTTTCCGGCACCGCGTGCAGCGGATTCGTCGCTACGTGGACGTGGTGCGTGAGGCACGGTAGCGGACGCTCCGGGTCGGCGCGCGATCGGGGCGGTGACCGGACGGCATACTGGTCGCTTGTGACGACCGATTCCACGTGTGAGGTCCGAGCGGCGTTGCTGGCCAAGGGGGTGGCGATGCCCGACCCTGCGTCGGTGTATGTCGCTGGTGACGTCGACCCGGATCGGGTCAGTGGCGACGGTGTGACGATCCACTCCGGGTGCCGCATTTCGGGGTCCGAGACGGTCATCTCAGCCGGTGTTTCTCTCGGGGCAGAGGGGCCGGTCACCATCACCAACGTGCGCCTCGGCGTCGGGGCGTCCATCGCAGCCGGGTATGCCGTGAAGTCCGTTCTCCTGGAAGGGGCCTCGCTCGGGCTGGGGGCGCACGTGCGGGATGCGTGCCTGCTGGAGGAGCAGTCCGGCGGCGCTCACACGGTGGGTTTGAAACAGACCATCCTGCTGCCCTTCGTCACCCTCGGCAGCCTGATCAACTTCTGCGACTGCCTGATGTCCGGCGGCACCTCGCGCTCGGACCACAGCGAGGTCGGGTCGAGCTATATCCACTTCAACTTCACCCCGGATGGCGACAAGGCCACCCCGTCGCTCTTTGGTGACGTGTGTCACGGGGTGCTGCTGGACCAACCGCCGGTCTTCCTCGGCGGCCAGGGCGGCACGGTCGGGCCAGTGACCGTGGGTTTCGGCTCGGTGATCGCGGCCGGGTCGGTGCTGCGGTCCGACGTCGCGGCGGGCAAGCTCGTGGTCGTCGGCCCGCCGCCAGCGATGATCACCGACCGCACGCCCGGCGAATACCGGGCGCTGGCTCGTTCGGTCGCCAAGAACCTGCGCTTCCTCGGTGAACTGTCGGCTCTGGAAGCGTGGCACCGCCATGCTCGCGCACCCTTCTTTGCCGCGGTCGAGTTGGGCGATGCGGTCGGTGCCGGCGCGTTGGAGATGCTGCGCCTGGCTCGGGTCGAGCGTGAGAAGCGCCTGGCGGCGATGGTAGGCAAGGCCCCCGCGGGCCATGCGACGGCACCGGCCATTGCTGCAGTGCTCGAAGAGGTATGCCGGGTGGTCGCCACCGCGATCGAAGCGCCCCCGGCCGGCGTCTTGGATCCGCTGGTGTCCCAGGCCGGACGGGTGGGCTATCTCGATGCCGTGCGCGGACTGGACGAGCCGTCTCGATCAGCGATCAGGCGTTGGCTGACCGGGTCGCTGGACGCGACCTGGGAGCGCATCGCCGAGCTGGCCCCGGCTGTCGCGCGCATCCCTCGCACTCCCTTCGTCTAGCCGAGCAGCGGGCGTCGACTCGCCGCGCTGGGGCGCCCGCTAGACCGAACGGATCTCGACAAGACCTTGCAGGCCCGAGAAGTCGTCGGGGTTGCGGGTGAGCACGGGCAGCCCCTCAGCAAGGGCCACCGACGCGATGAGCAGGTCAGCCAGCCGTCGGCGCGGAGCTCGACCGTGGGCTTTGACAGCCGCAAACACGCGACTATAGGCCCGAGCCGCCTCGACACCGGACGGAATGGGGTCAAACACGGCCTCCGTGCGTTGCAGCCGATCTTGCCGAATCGCCCGCTCATCGGGATTCGAGGTCGCCATCGAGCCGGCCGAGAGTTCGGCCAACGTGATCGCGCAGACGGCGAGCTGGGACGGGAGATGAGCAGGGTCGATCCGCTCCAGGTCGATGACACAGGACGTGTCGAGTAGCCCGGCTTCACGCAGTTCAGCCATCGAGGTCGACCCCCTGGTCGACGACGGAGTCGAGATCTCGTCGCAAGGCTGCTCCATCCAGGGGAGGCGCCGAGGCGAACGTCGCGAGCGCCACGCGGACGTCGACAAACCGGTGCCGTCGGAGCGGCCGCAACTCACCGACCGGTTCGGAGCGGCGGGTGACAACGAAGGTCTGTCCGTCGTAAAGGGCGCGCATGATGCGACCGCTGTCATTGCGCAGTTCTCGTTGAGTGATGTACTCAGCCACCATTCAAATGTAGCACCACGTGCTACACGCAGCCCGAGGGAACAAACGGCACCAACCCGGCGGTTGCACGGCATATTGATTGAAGTCTCAACCAGTGAGAGGTCACCATGTCCGTGCCCGCGATGCCCGCCCTGTTCCTCAGCCACGGCGCGCCGCCGCTCGCCGACGACGCTCGGTGGACCCGCGAACTCGCGCAGTGGTCGGCCGAGCTCCCGCGCCCGAAGAGCATCCTCATGGTCTCCGCGCACTGGGAAGCCGCCCCGATCGCGCTCTCGTCGACGACCGGCGCGCCGCTGCTCTACGACTTCTGGGGCTTCCCGCAGCGCTACTACGAGGTCATGTATGCCGCCCCGCCGGCTCCCGAGCTCGCCTCCCGCACAGCGGGATTGCTCGCGCAGGCCGGCCTGGCCGTGGCCCGCGACGAGAACCGCGGGCTCGACCACGGCGCCTACGTGCCGCTCAAGGAGATGTATCCAGACGCCGACGTGCCGGTCGTGCAGTTGTCGCTGCCGACCCTCGACCCGGCCACACTTTTCGCCGTGGGCCAGCGACTGGCGCCGCTGCGCGACGAGGGCACGCTCATCGTCGGCTCGGGTTTCACCACGCACAACCTGCGGTGGTTCAACCCGAGCGCCGGCCCGGACGGGACGGTTCCGACGCCGTCGGCCGAGTTCGACCACTGGGCCGCCGAAGCCATGGCAGCGCAGGACGTCGATGCACTCATCGATTTTCAGCACCGCGCGCCGGCCGCTCGCGAGGCCCACCCGCGGATCGAGCACTGGTCGCCGCTCTACGTCGCCCTCGGCGCAGCCCTGGGAGCGGACGACGCTGGCAGCGCCGGCACCCTGGCCAACCAGTCGGTCATCGACGGGTTCTGGTTCGGCCTGTCGAAGCGCTCCTGGCAAATCGGCTAAGTGCGCCTCGACCTGTCGTGAGCTCCTGTCCCCGCTATTGACCCTGCCCCCCTGCTCCCACAGACGCGCCATCCCGGGCGCTGGCCCGCAGCTTGGCGATGACGTGGTCGGGAACACCGCGCTCTTTCATGACGGCGATCCGGCGCCGGGTCTCGGCATCGAGCCCGTCGTCCTCGCCCTCCACCCCGTCGTCGATCTCCGCCTCGCCGAGGTCCACCGCAGCGGCACTGAACTGCGCGGCATACAAGCGGGCGTAGGCGCCATGACGCGCGAGCAGCTCGTCGTGCGTGCCCTGCTCGACGATGCGTCCCGCCTCCATGACGAGGATGACATCGGCGTCGCGGATCGTCGAGAGCCGGTGCGCGATGACGAACGACGTGCGGTCGGCCCGCAGCGCCCCCATGGCCTGCTGCACGAGCAACTCGGTGCGGGTGTCGACCGACGACGTGGCCTCGTCGAGGATGAGCAACGCGGGGTCGGAGAGGAAAGCGCGCGCAATGGTGACCAGCTGCTTCTCACCGGCCGAGAGGTTGCTGGCTTCCGCGTCGAGCATGGTGTCGTAACCATCGGGCAGCGAGTGCACGAAGCGGTCGACATAGGTCGCCCGCGCCGCCGCGAGCACGTCCTCCTCGGACGCATCCGGCCGGCCGTAGGCGATGTTGTCGCGGATCGTCCCGGCAAACAGCCAGGTGTCCTGCAGCACCATCCCGACGCGACCGCGCAGGTCGTCACGGGTGAGGTCGCGAATATCCACGCCGTCCAACGTGATTCGCCCGCCGTCGAGCTCGTAGAAACGCATCACGAGGTTGACCAGCGTGGTCTTGCCAGCGCCGGTGGGACCCACGATCGCGACGGTGTGACCTGGCTCGACGACGAGGTCGAGGTGCTCGATGAGCGGATTATCCGGCGAGTAGGAGAAGGACACGTCCTCGAAACGCACCTCTCCATGCGGGTCGGCAATCGTCGTCGGGTATGCCGTGTCGGCCTCCTGCTCTGGTGCGTCGAGGACCTCGAAGACCCGCTCGGCCGACGCGACACCAGACTGCAGGAGGTTGGCCATCGAGGCGACCTGGGTCAGCGGCTGGGTGAACTGGCGGGAGTACTGGATGAATGCCTGCACGTCACCGAGCGAGATCTGCCCAGAGGCCACCCGCAGGCCACCCACGACGGCGATGGCGACATAGGTGAGATTCCCGACGAACATCATCACCGGCATGATGATCCCGCTGATGAACTGAGCGCCGAAGGCCGCCCCGAAGAGCTCGTCGTTCTTGTCTTTGAAGGTCGACTCGACCTCGGCCTGACGACCAAAGACCTTGACGAGCTGGTGACCGGTGAAGGTCTCCTCGATGATGCCGTTGAGCTCGCCAGTGGCCTCCCACTGCTTGGTGAACAGCTTTTGGCTGCGCTTGCCGATGGCGGCGGCCAGCGCGATCGAGACCGGCACCGTGATGAGCGCGATGAGCGCGAGCAGCCAGGAGATCCAGAACATCATCCCGAGCACGGCGATGACGGTGAGCAGCGAGGACAGCAACTGAGAAAGGGTCTGCTGCAACGACATGGCGACGTTGTCGATGTCATTGGTCACCCGGCTGAGCAGTTCGCCGCGCGGCTGGCCGTCGAAGTAGGACAGCGGCAGCCGGCCGAGCTTGGCCTCGACGTCCTCGCGCAGGCGATACATGGTGCGCTGCACGACGCCGGTCAGCAAGTAGCTGGAAGCCCACATGAGGACCGACGAGACGACGTAGATCGCGAGGACCAGCAGCAGCACCCGGCCCACGGCGTCGAAGTCGATGCCCTGACCCGGGATGAGGTCCACCCCGGAGAGCAGGTCAGCCATCTGGTTCTGCCCGCCGGCGCGCAGCCCGGCGATGACCTGCTCCTTGGTCGCTCCAGCCGGCAATTTGGCGCCGAAGAAGCCCGCGAAGATGAGGTCGGTCGCCTTGCCGAGGATCTTCGGCCCGACCGCACCGGCCACGACTGAGGCGACCATGAAGGCAAGGATCGCCATCAACTGGGCCCGGTGCGGACCCAACAACCCGAACAGTCGCTTCGCGGAGGGGACGAACGAGATCGACTTCTCACCCGGCATACCCATCGCCATGTGCGGCGGGCCGCCCATCCTGCGGTGCCCCGGACCACGCCTCGCCTCGGCCGCCTTCTCTTCTGCGGTCTTCACGCCCTCGCTCATCGGGTCACCTCCAGCTGGTCCTCGGCCGCGCGCTGGGACACGACGATCTCCTGATAGGTCGGACACCTAAGCAACAACTCGGTATGCCGTCCGCGCCCGACGATGCGCCCGTCGTCCAGGACGATGATCTGGTCGGCGTCGATGATCGTCGACACGCGCTGGGCGACGACGATGACCGTGGCCTGCCGGGTGACCGGCGCGAGCGCGGCCCGAAGGCGGGCATCCGTGGCCACGTCGAGAGCCGAGAAGGCGTCATCGAAGAGGTAGATGTCGGGTTGGCGGACGATGGCCCGGGCGATGGCCAGCCGCTGGCGCTGACCACCGGAGACGTTGGTGCCGCCCTGGGAGATGCTCGCCTCCAGGCCGCCGTCCATCTCGCGGACAAAGTCTTCGGCCTGGGCAATGTGCAGCGCCCGCCACAATTCATCGTCAGAGGCATCGGGCTTGCCATAGCGCAGGTTGGAAGCGACCGTGCCGGAGAAGAGATATGGCCGCTGCGGGATGAGCCCGAGCCGTCCCCACAGCACGTCGGGCTCGGCCTCGCGCACGTCGACGCCGCCGACCCGCACGGTGCCCCCGGTCGCGTCGAAGAGCCGCGGCACGAGGTTGATGAGCGTGGTCTTGCCGGCGCCGGTGGAGCCGATGATCGCGGTCGTCTGCCCGGGCAATGCCTCGAAGGAGATGCCCTGCAGCACCGCAGCCTCAGCCTTCGGGTAATGGAAATCGACCTGGTCGAAGACGACGGAGGCGGGGGTTGCGAGGTCGCGGCGGCCGCCGCCCCGAGCGATGACGACCGAGGTCTCGGTGTCGAGGACGGCGCCGATGCGCTCCGCGGAGACCGAGGCCCGCGGGATCATCATCGACATCATCGTCGCCATCATCACCGAGATGAGGATCTGCATGAGATAGGAGAGGAACGCGGTCAGCGCGCCCACCTGCATCTCACCCGACTCGACCCGGTGCGACCCGAACCACAGCACCGCGATGGTCGACAGGTTGAGCACGAGCATGACGACCGGGAAGACGATCGCCATGAGCCGCCCGACGCCCAGCGAAGCGCCGGTCAGCGAGGCGTTGGCCTCGGCAAATCGGCTCTGCTCGAAGCGTTCTCGCACGAACGCCCGCACCACTCGGATGCCAGTGATCTGCTCGCGCAGGATGCGGTTGACCGAGTCGATGGAGTCCTGCATGACCCGGAAGCGCGGCAGCATCTGGCGCAGCAGCAACCCGACGGTGATCGCGAGGACCGGGATCGCGACCGCGACTAGCCAGGACAGGCCGACGTCAGTGCGCAGCGCCATGATGACGCCGCCGACCATCATGATCGGCGCCCCGACCATCATCGCCAGCGTCATGAAGACGACCATCTGCACCTGTTGCACGTCGTTGGTCGAGCGGCTGATAAGGGTCGGCGCCCCGAACTGGGCCACCTCCCGCGCCGAGAACTCGCCCACCCGACTGAAGACCCGCGCCCGCAGGTCGCGGCCGAAGGACATCGCCGTGCGGGCGGCGAGGTAGACGGCATACACGCTCGCGAGGATCTGCAGGAACGAGATGGCGAGCATCACCGCGCCGGTGCGCCCGATGTAGCCCGTGTCGCCCTTCGCGACACCCTCGTCGATGATCGCGGCGTTGAGGTTGGGCAGGTAGAGCGAGGCGATGGTGCTGACGAGTTGCAGCACGACGAGCAGCGACAAGGCGCCGCGGTGCGGGGCCAGGCCGTCTCGGACGATCCGCCAAAGCATGGGGGTCCTTTGCGATGGGTATGCCGGGTGGTGGAGAACCGATCACTGCGATCGGGTATGCCGTGTGGTCGGCGTGGTCGGGGTGGTTCGGCTTCGGTCGAGCGTGGAGTCTGCGGGCTGACGTCGGGTGAGGGTCAACCCGATTTCGGGTGGGGTGGGCCGGTGCCGACGTCCATGCCCGTATCCACGCTGTTGCGCTGAGCCTCCAACACGCCGTGCAGCAAGATGTCGACGATCTGCCGAGGCTGAAGCGGCGCACCCATTCCGACGGGATGGACGCCCGCCATGGTGAGACTGCGCAGGATCCGGACGACCTCGGCGACCGGGAGCCGGAAACGATCAGCGTCGGACTCCAGGACGGCGGCCATGAGCGCCTCGCTGCGCGCGAAGACCTCGGGGTCGACCAGCGTGCGGGGGTTGCCGAGCTTGTCCTTCTCCGACTCGAAGGTGACCAACACCCGGTGGATGCGCGCCATGACGTCCTGAAGGATCTCGACGACGGCCACCAGGCGTTGCTCCAGGGGGAGGGCCAGGTCGACGGCGGCCAGCCGGTCGAGGTGGTCACGGCGAGCGAAGACGCTGCGTCCGGCCGCAAGGACGAGGTCGTCCTTGCTCTCGAAGACCCGGAAGAGGGTGCCCTCGGCGACGCCGGCCGCGCTGGCAAGCTCCCGAGTTGTGACCGCGAGGCCCTTGTCGAGGACCACCGGCACGACCGCCTCCAGAATCGCGGCACGGCGCTCCTGCGGAGGCAGGGCACGGGCACGAGGAGGCATACCGAGAACTGTAAGTGAGTGAGTGCTCACTCACCAACTAAGTTTCCGGCCGACGCTGACCATCTAGAAAGGCCAACTGACTAGACAGACTGACTAGATAGACCTACTATCTAGTCATGGCGACCTCCTCGACCCCCTGGCCTGGCGACTGGCTACGCGGCGTCCTCGAAATCGCCGTGCTGCGGTGCCTGGCCGACGGTGGCCCGTCGTATGGCTACGCCATCGCCCTCGCTCTTGAGGAGGCCGGCCTCGGCCAGGTCAAGGGCGGCACGCTCTATCCCCTGCTCGGCCGCCTCGAAGAGGCCGGCCATGTCGCCATCGAGTGGCGCCCCGGCGAGGGTGGGCCGGGGCGGAAGTACTACGAGATCACCGCGAGCGGCACGGCATACCTGGGCGATTCTGTCGCGCAGTGGCGGGCCTTCGCTCGCACCATGAGCGCCCTGCTTGAGCAATCTCCCTCTCCCACAGCCTGATCCATGAAAGGCACGGCCATGTTCGATCCTGCCAAGACCTCCCTGCCGCAGAGTTGGAGCATCCCCTTCGCGATGACCTTGCGGTCGCTGGGGCTCAGCGGGGCCGCGATCGGCGCAGCGGTGCGCGAGGTCGAATCGCACTGCGCCGAGAGCGGCCAATCGCCCTTGGATGCCTTCGGAGACCCGGTGGAGTATGCCGGTTCGCTGCGCCCCGCAGGCCCCGGCGGCGCACGGCGAGAAGCTGGTCAGCGCGCTTGCCCCGACCGCGCTCGGGCTGGCCGGGCTCATGCTGACCACCCCCGCCGTGGAGGCGTGGCGTCGAGGCGGCGCGGTCGTGGTGTCGGCGGGGCTGTGCCTGAGTTTCGTCGCGACGCTGTTGGTCGTCATCGCTCTGGTCAACCCGCAACTGCATCGTCGTCGGGTCGGACTGAGCGTCCTGGCGACCCTCGGCACTCTCGTCGTCATCGGCGCACCGCTCGTGTGGCCCACGCAGGCCCTTACTGCTCCGGTGCCGCTCTGCCTCGGGATAGCGGCGCTCGCCGTGTTCGGCTCGACCGCCTGGCACCGCGGGTCCGTCGACCCTGACGCCATCACCGATCCCCTGGCCCGAGTCGACCAGCCTGGGGCCGCACGCGGTGGGTTCGAACGGGTCTTCCCCATCGTCACGGCGTGGCTGTTCCCGATCCTTGCGGTGCTCCTGGGCCTGTTGGCCTGGTTCGTGCCCGGTCGCGTCAGCTAGCGAGCGTCCTGCGGCGCTTCCGGGATCGTCGACGCGTCCTGCGGCGTTCCGGGAGCTGTCGGGGAGTCCTGCGGCGTTCCGGGAGCTGTCGGGGAGTCCTGCGGCGATCCCGCTGTGGCAGCGATGTCCTGGGGGCCAACCCGCAGTCGCTCCTGCTCGGCCGCGATGATTCGGGCGGCGAGGTTGCGCTCGGAGATGTCGACGGCCTCGGGTGCGCTGTCGCCCATGGCGCTCTCGCGCACGTAGGTGTCGAAGACCGCGGTCTTGCCCGCGAGGATCTCCAGCAACCGCTCATCGACCGAGTCGTCGCCGAGCAACCGATGCACCTGCACCGATCGCACCTGGCCCATTCGATGCACCCGGGCGATGGCCTGAGTCTCGGCCGATGGTTTGACCTGCGGTTCGCACAGCACGACGACCGACGCGGCCTGGATGTTGGTACCGACCCCGCCGGCCTCGATCTGGCTCACCAGCACCCCGGCCCGCTCGTGCGAGGTGAAGTCGTCGATGAGGAGTTGGCGAGCCTCGCTCGGCAGTGATCCGGTGACCGGCCCGAAGACCGGTGCCCCTCCAAGACTCGATCGCAGCGCGCCCGTGACGAGGTCCAGCACGTCGCGGAAGAACGAAAAGACCACCACCCTCCGACCGTTGTCGACGGCTTCTTGGACCAGGTCGAGTAGCCGGTCCAGCTTGGCGCACTCTTGCGGATTCGCTTCGGAGAGAGCGGCTTTACGCATGGCCATGAAGTTGCCGGCGGCGACGGCCACGGCATACCTGCTCCGGTCCGACGAGGTGAGCTCGACCCACTCCTCGCTCTCGACGAGCTCGGGAAGCTCGGTGAGCACGTCTTCCTGATTGCGCCGCAGATAGACCGGCGCGACCGCCTGCCGGAAGGCGCTGGCCTTGACCACGGCCGCTGCCGGGTCGAGCGCAGCGAGCACCTGCGGTTGCAGATAGCCGACCAGCGTGGCGAACTCCTCCAAGCGGTTCTCCAGCGGCGTGCCGCTGAGCAGCATGGCTCGGGTCGAGCGCGGCAGCAGGGCCTGCACCGCACGCGAGCGCTGGGACTGCGGGTTCTTCAGATAGTGCGCCTCGTCAGCGACGAGCATGCCGAGGGCGAGGTCCTCCGGCAGTTCCAGAGTGTCGAGCTGCCCGAAGGTCGTGACCCCCACGCCGCCGCGCGCACGCCAGTCCGCGAGCGCGGCATACCGGTCCTCGCCGTGCAGTCGGTATGCCGTGAGCCGACTGTGCCGCGCGATCTCGCGCAGCCAGTTGACCAGCACCGCAGCCGGGCACACGACGAGGAAGTGCCGCTCCCCCGTGGCCGTGAGGTGGGCCATCGCCGCGATGGCCTGCACGGTCTTGCCCAGCCCCATCTCGTCGCCGAGCAGAGTATGCCGTTGCACGAGAGCGAATTTCGCCCCGAACTCCTGGTAGCCACGCACCGATGCGGTGACCAGGGACAGGTCCAGCCGGAAGTCGCGGATGGCCGCGACGATCTCCTCGGGCAGGTCGCCCCGCTCGGCGTCCGGCTTGACGCCGAACCCGGTGACCTCCGCAAGCCAGGCGTAGTAGTCGGAGGGGCGGGCCAGGAAGTCCGACCAGGCCCGCTCACCGTCCTGCTCAGGCGAGGGCGGCGGCGTGGGTTGCGCGCGATTGGCCCGCTCGATCTCCTCCTGGGCTCGCACGACCTCGGTATGCCGGGCCCGCCACCACTGCGCCCATCCGTCGATGCGCTGACCGACTCCAGCCGGGGCAGCGTCGGCTGCGCGGACGGGGATCAGCAGGCCGGACTCGGGCAGCGGCTGGTCGGCGAGCTCGCCGAGTTCCTGCCCGGCTCGCTCCAGATCGCCGCGCAACCAACGCAGCGGCCCCCCGACCCGTGACCAGTCCCGCAAGGCCCGCACCAGCTCGGTCGTCGCCCCGTCGCGAGTGTCCGGGTCGAGCCGCGGGTTGACGTCGGCGGCGGCCACGTCGGCGACCTGACGCGCGGCGGCATACACCTGGTCTGCCGTCACCCGACCGACTCCCGGAATGAGGTCGAGGACCTCAGGTCCGGCGCGCAGCACGTCCGCGACGGTGCGGTAGCCAGCCCCTTCGATCGCGGTGAGCCGCAGACCCGCGACACTCGACGCATCGCGGAGCCGGTCGAGCGGCACCTCGCTCAGGGACCGCTCGACGGCCCCTTCCCGGATGGCATCGAAGCTGCGCTGCACCTGGCGACGACCAGCCCGTTCCTGGCCGACGAGGCCCTGGGCCAGGGCGCCCACTTCGGCGAGTTGGCGCACCACCGCGGCGTCGAGCAGCGGGCGATCGGCATCGTCGGCCACCAGACCGGTGATCTCCCGCAACCACCCGACGTGGGCACCAGTCGGCTGGGTGGCCTCCGTCGAGAGGCGGGCGTCTGCGGCCACGCGGGCGCGGGCGGCGGCTGCGGCGGCAAAGCGTCGCGGCACGTCGGCGGCCTGCGCCCCGTGCCGCAGCCGCCAGCCTCCGATCAGAGCGGCGTCGATGGAAGCCCTCACCTGCGCACCGCGCAACATGAGGGTCCACCCGATGCCCGCCTTGCCGATCGGGTCGAGATAGCTCGGCACCCAGCCCGCGATCGACCGAGCCCAGCCGACGAGCTCCGGATCGCTCCCGGTCAGGCGGGCTCGCCGGTCGATGTCGTCCAGCACGGTGACGCCCGCACCGGTCAGCGTCATCAACCGCGCCGACCCGCTCGGCCCGTCGAGCGACGGCGCAGCGGCGACGGCCGCCTTGATGCGAGTGTCGAGAGCGTCGACATCGGCCAGCAGCGCCCGGGCGTCACGCAACAGCGCGGCGAGGTCGGCCTTCAGCTCGCGGGCTGGGGCACCGACGAGAGCCTTCGCGTCAGGCCCGGGGTCAGGCTCGGAGTCAGGCTCGGGGTCGCCCTCGACGCGGTCCTGAATCTCCTGATCTGACACGTAAATTCGCCGTGACTCGGTCGTTGCAGGGACTCGTCAGGCGTGCAGGAAGCCGTCTGCGACCAGGGCTCGGAGCGTCGGCAGGGCGGCGGCTATCGTGTCGGCCGCACTCTCACCGAGCAACTCGGCGATGACGCCGAGAGCGACGCGTGCCGTCAGCGAACCGTCGCAGACGCCGAGCAGCCCTGCCGTCGCGGCGTCGAGGGTCGCTACCCGCAGCATCCCCGATCCCTGCCGGGCCAGCAGCGCGGCCGGCTCATCCGGGTGCTCGGACGAGGGCACGGTATGCCGTTCGACGGTGACATCCGGGGCGACCCGCCAGGCGGTGTCGAGCAGCCAGGCCTCCCCGCGCTCGGCCAGGGCTGTGCGGGCGGCCAGTCCGGCGTCGACAGCGTGCCCGACCCCGCTAGCGACCGGGCCGTTCACCACCGACAGGTCGATCCATGGCTCGCGGTCGGTGGCTGGTCGCTGCAAGGTGACCACGCCGAAGCCGATCGCCTCGACGTCGCGATCGGCAAAGTCGGCCAGCCACGCGGCATACATCTGCTCGTAGATCGCCGCGCCCTGGCGCTGGCCGGCGTCGCGAGCCCACAACTCGGCATACTCGGCCGGGTCTTGCACGTCGCGCTGGATGACCCAGGCGTCCAGGCCGGTGTCGGCGAGCCAGTCGCGCCACCGGTCGCGCCAGTCTGCGCCGCGGCGGATCTCCCAGTTGCCGAGGAACTGGGCCACGCCGCCGGGCGCGAGGTGCTCGCCGACCGAGCGCACCAGCGCCTCCACGACGCCATCGCCGACAAACCCGGCGTCGCGGTATTCGTAATGCGGCACGCCCGCGGTGCGTGGCGTGATGACGAAGGGCGGGTTGCTCACGACGAGGTCGAACCACTCACCCGCGACTGGAGCGAGCAGGCTGCCATGGCGCAGTTCGACGTGCGCGTCGTTGAGGGCCGCGGTGAAGGCGGCAAAGTGCAGCGCCCGAGCGGACAGGTCGGTGCCCGTCACATGGTCGGCGTGGGTGGCCAGGTGCAGGGCTTGCACGCCCGAGCCGACGCCGAGGTCGAGGGCCGTCGAGACCTTGCGACGAATCGTCCACTCTGCCAACGTCGTTGAGGCGTTGCCGACACCGAGGACGTGCGATTCGGCCAGCGGCCGGCCGGTCGCGATCTCGGACAAATCGGAGGCGACCCACCACCCGTGGTCTTCGTCGCCGTAGGGGCGCAGGTCGCAGGTCGCGCGCAGGTCCGCCCCCTCGGCGCGGGCGATACCGAGTTGCACGGCGCCGTCGGCCCGCAGCGTCGGCAGGGCCTTGTCGGCGTCGTCCCACGCGACGGGGAAGCCCAGCGCGAACAACCGGATGAGCACGCGGACCGGCTCGGGGTTGTCGCGGGTGGCCAGGTCGGCGGGCAGCCGCTGCTCCCGGTGCAGGGCGCCTGCTGCGAGCGGGCCGAGGGCGGCTTCGACGCCGTCCACCGTGTAACCCGCGGCGGCCAGGTCGGCCCGCAGGCGAGGCAGCAGCGTCGGGTTGATCTCGGGCGTCGGGCTCACGGGAGACAGGGTATGCCGTGCGGACTCACCTCACCCGGCCTGTCCGCCTGCTCACTGATCGCGATCGGTGGACGTGGGTGCCGACATAGCGCGCACCATGTCCCGCCTCCCAGTTTTGGTGTGGTGATTACGTCGCTATAGCGCCGAATCCACCACACCAAAACTGGCAGGACTGGGTCTTGTCACGCCGGGGGTGCGTTGGCTGCGGAGCGCCGAGGAGGTGGGTCCGGCGATGAGGCGATGCAGAGCGGGCCAGGCTGCTGCGCCGAGGGCACGGTCGGCTTCCGGGGTGCCGCCGCGGGCCATCCGCATCCCGGCGCTTACCTCGGGCTCGCCGGGCAGGACCGTGCGATGCCCGGCCTCGGCGAGCACGACGACCTCGGTATGCCGTCCGGCCGCCTGCCGCCGCGACACGATCGCTTCCGCCGCGTCGACCGACGGCCACACCAGGTCGTCTCCCCCAGCCACGAGCAAGACCTCGGGGATCCGCTCCACCGCAATACTGGCCGCGGTGATCCGCTCCGATGACGCCTGCTCCAAGCTCCGCCGGTAGCAACCGATGAAGGCAGGCGGATCGGTGTCGGGCTCCCAATCCTCGGCAAGCGACACGAACGGCAGCGGCATGCCGTTCAGCGTCCAGTGCGAGGTCTGGGTGCCGTCCGGGCGAACGCCCGCCCAGATGACGCGCGACGGGGCGAAGGCCGCCACGCCCGCCACACGCGGGGTCACGGAAGCGACCACGAGCGACGCCTCGGCTCCGAAGGACGTCCCGACGAGGACCACTCGATCGGCCTCCCTCGCCAAGGCCTCGATCCGCTCTTGGAAGAGTTCGACCGGCACCTCGAAGGGCCCAGGCTGCAGCCCTAGCCCGCCGAACCACTGGATCGACTCGGTCACGGCGCCGGTCGAGGCCAGCACTCGAGCGCGATCAGCGTCCACCCGGCCGCTCGACCCGGCCAGCACCAACACGCCGACACCGTTGGGGTGCAACGGCATACAGCGCAGGCCCGGAGGCGCAGGGCCACCGGCTGCCATCGGGAGCGGGAGTTCGCGAAACGGCATACCTGGTGCAGCTGGGAGCGGGACCTCGCGGAACGGCATACCCACCACCCTCATCGCCCCCGATCCAACTCGTCGAAGACGAGGTACGTGCGGGTTCCGGTGACGCCGGGAATGGCCTGGATGCCTTCCAGGATGATCTCGCGCAGGTGGTCGTTGTCGCGGGCCCGCACCAGCAGCACGGCGTCGAACTCTCCGCCGACAAGCGCGACGTAGACGACCTCGGGGATGGATTCAAGGGCCTGCTGCAAGCCCCGCCACTGCTGCTGCTCCATCTGCAAGGTGACGACAGCGGAGGTCGCCAGGCCCTTGGCGCGAGGGTCGACGCGCGCCCCGAAACCAGTGATGACCCCATCTCGTTGCAGCCGCTCCAATCGAGCATAGGCATTGGCGCGGGAGACGTGGGCCTGCTCGGCCAACTGGCGCACCGACACTCGGCCGTCGCGCTCCAGGATGCCGATCATCGTCAGGTCGACGGCGTCGAGAGAGGAGGGCCGCTGGGTGCGTCCGGTGACGAAGGGACCGTTGGCCTCCGATGAACCGACCGATCGTTCAGCCATGTGTCTCCCGTCAGTGACTGGCACTCTGGCCACAGTGGACGAATAGTCCGATCAACTCGGCCTGTGGGGCCGATTGTCTCAGAACTCCCGGACTAGGCAAACAGAGTGCCCACGTGCGAGAGGATTTCATGAATTGCCGTCAGACGGACCCCAACCCGAAGGGACCCTCGTGACCCCACGCCAGCCCCGCAAGGCGCCCACCCGCGCAGCCGAGCGACCGGCATACGATCTCGCCGACGCGCACCTGCTGCCGACCCCCGAACCGATCCAGCTCGTGACCCCCGAGGGCACCCCGGTCGTGGACCCGCGGCTGCCGATGCCCGACACCGAGACCCTCGTGCGCGCGCACGACCTCATGGTGCAGGGGCGGCGGTTCAACGACCAGGCGCATGCGCTGGTGCGCCAGGGGCGTCTGGCGGTCTATCCGTCCTCGCACGGCCAGGAGGCCTGCCAGGTGGCGGCCGCCATGGTGCTGGATGACCAGGACTGGCTCTTCCCGACCTACCGCGACACGGTGGCCGCGATGGTCAAGGGCGTCGACCCCGTGCAGATCCTCCTGCTGCTGGCCGGTGACTGGCATGCCGGCTACGACCCCTACGAGCACCACTGCGCCCCCACCGCAACGCCCCTTGCGACCCAGCTCGTGCACGCCGCAGGCGTCGGGTATGCCGCGCGGGTCAAGGGCGAGCGCACGGTCGTGGTCGCCATGTGCGGCGACGGCGCGACGAGTGAGGGCGACTTCCACGAGGCGTTGAACTTCGCGGCGGTCTTCAAGGCCCCCGTCGTCTTCCTCATCCAGAACAACGAGTTCGCCATCTCGGTGCCGCTGGCGCGCCAGACCGCAGCTCCCAGCCTGGCGGCCAAGGCCATCGGTTATGGCATGCCGGGCAAGCGGGTCGACGGCAACGATGTCGCGGCCTTGTTGGCCGTGCTCGGCGAGGCCGTCGAGCGGGCCCGCGCGGGTGAGGGCCCGACCTTGGTCGAGGCGCACACCTACCGAATGCAGGCGCACACCAACGCCGACGATGCGACTCGCTACCGCACGTCGGACGCCGTCAAGGAGTGGGAGCCGCGCGACCCGATCCTGCGCTCGTCGGCTCACCTGCGCAGCCTCGGCGCGCTCGATGACGACCACACGACGGCGCTCACCCAGCGGGTCGAGGAGATGGCCGCCGAGATGCGTCTGGGCATGAGCGCCGAGCGTGAACTCGACCCGGCGATGCTGTTCGATCACGTCTACGCCACTCCCACACCGCAATTGCGCGAACAACGCGCCCAGTTGCTCGACGAGCTCGCCCGAGAGGAGGCGGCGAAGTGACCCCCATGCCGTCGGCCGACAGCCCGGTCCCCCACGTCGAGAAGCTCACCGTCATGCAGGCCCTCAACCGGGCCATGCGCGACGCCATGCGCCAGGACGAGACGGTCCACGTGCTCGGCGAAGACGTCGGCACGCTGGGTGGCGTCTTCCGGGTCACCGACGGGCTGACCAAGGAGTTCGGCGAACGCTGTTTCGACACTCCGTTGGCCGAGTCCGGGATCATGGGCTTCGCCATCGGGATGGCGATGGGCGGGTTGCGGCCGATCGTCGAGATGCAGTTCGACGCCTTCGCCTACCCAGCCTTCGAGCAGGTCGCCTCGCACGTGGCCAAGATCCGCAACCGCACCAAGGGCCAGGTCCACCTGCCCATGGTCATCCGGATCCCCTATGGCGGTGGCATCGGCGGGGTCGAGCACCACTGCGACTCCTCGGAGAGCTACTACACGCACACCCCCGGGCTCACGGTGATCGCCCCGTCGAACCCGGCCGACGCCTACCACCTACTGCGGGCGGCGATCGCCTCGCCGGACCCGGTCATCGTCATGGAGCCCAAGCGGCTCTACTGGTCCAAGGCCGAGGTCGACCTCGGGCGCCAGCGGCCGGGCATCGGCAAGGCCGCCATCGTCCGCGAGGGCACGGACGCGACGATCGTCACCTACGGCCAGTCCGTGCCGGTCGCGCTGGAAGCGGCCGAGGTCGCCAAACGTGAAGGCCGCGATCTGCAGGTCGTCGACCTGCGTTCGCTGGTGCCCTTCGACGACGCCACCGTCATGGCCGCGGTCGCCTCGACCGGGCGCGCGGTGGTCGTCGCGGAGGCCCAAGGCTTCTCGTCGTTCTCCTCCGAGGTCGCCGCGCGCATCGCCGAGCGGTGCTTCCACTCCCTCGCCGCGCCCGTGCGTCGGGTCACTGGCTTCGACATCCCCTACCCGCCGCCGAAGCTCGAAAAGCACTACCTCGTGAGCGTCGACCGCATCCTCGACGCCGTTGACAGCCTGCAGTGGGAGGACCAGTGAGCCACGGTTACACCGGCCCGGCCTTCGTGCCCCCGCCGGGACATCACACGTTCGTTTTGCCCGACCTCGGTGAAGGCCTGACCGAAGCCGAGATCGTCACCTGGCTGGTCGCCGACGGCGACCCGGTGGCGATCGACCAGGTCGTCGTCGAGGTCGAGACCGCCAAGGCCAAGGTCGAGGTTCCCTCGCCCTATGGCGGGGTCGTCGCGATCCGGCACGCTGCCGAAGGCCAGACCCTGCAGGTCGGCGCGCCGCTGCTCACCGTGGCCGAGTCCGCCGAGGCCCTCGCCGCTGGATCGGGCGCAGGTGACGACACAGCCGCCGGTATGCCGTCCGCTCCCCACCCCGCGTCGGATGCCGCGTCTGAGAACCCGGGTATGCCGTCCGGCTCCCCCGCTGCTGACGTCTCCGCCACTGCCGACCCGGACGCTACGACGCTGGAAGCCGCCGTCGCCGCCGACCCCGCCGTCGCCGCCGAAAGCGCGACGGTCGCCGGCGAACCCGTCGACACCGGCGAGACCGGTGGCGGGTCAGGCAATGTCCTCATCGGCTACGGCACCACCGATACCTCTTCGACACGGCGTCGCCGGGTTGGAGCCGACCCCACCAGGGCCACCCACGTCGAGACCATCGTGCCCCCGCCCGTTGCGGTGCCGGCTCCCCCGTCGACGGGTCGCCACGAGGCTGCCGCTGCCCAGCCGCGAGGTCGGGCCTTGCGGGTGTCCTCACCGGTCGTGCGTCGACTGGCCCGGGACGCCGGCCTTGACCTCGCGACTGTGGCCGGCACCGGTCCTGATGGGCTGGTCACCCGCGCCGACGTGCTCAAGGCGATTGCCCACGCCGATTACTCCGGCACCGCGCCGCGGGCCAGCGCGTCACCGAGTCGACCGGCTCCCTCTGGCACTGCTCGGGCTGGCGCTGCTCCCGCGGCTGCGGCTGGCGCTTCGGCGACAGCCCCGGCTGCGGTGGCGCCGGCAACCGCTCGCCCGGCCGCGGCGACCACGGCGCCTGCCGCGGCGGCTCGCCCCGCTGCGTCGGCCGGCGTCATGGCGGGCGACCGGCATACCGGGCTGGAGGTCTTGGAGCGCCGCCCGATGTCGGCGTTCCGGCGCTCGGTGGCCGCGTCCCTGTCGCGCAGCCGCGCCGAGATCCCCGAGGCGACGGTGTGGGTCGATGTCGACTTCACCCAGCTCGTCGCGTTGCGCGCGTCGCTGGCCGGTCAGCCCGACTCGCCGGGTCTGCTGGCCTACCTCGCGAGGTTCGCGGTCGCGGGGCTGCGGTCGCACCCGGAGCTAAACTCGACCTACGACGCCGAGCGCGAAGAACTCGTGATGTGGGACGGGGTCAACCTCGGGGTGGCCGTGCAGTCACCGCGTGGCCTGGTCGCGCCGGCGATCCTCGGTGCCCACACGATGACCACGCGGCAACTCGGGGCGGCGCTCAAGACGCTCGCCGCCGATGCTCGGGAAGGCCGCTCGACCCCGGCCGAGCTGCTGTCCGGCACGTTCACGCTCAACAACTACGGGATGTACAACGTCGACGGCTCAGCCGCGATCATCAACCACCCGCAGTCGGCGATCCTCGGCTTTGGCCGGGTCATCGACCGCCCGTGGGTCATCGACGGGCAGATCGTCGTGCGCAAGATCGGGCAGATGTCGTTCGTCTTCGACCACCGGGTCTGTGACGGCGGGCTGGCCTCGTCGTTCATCCGGTTCGTCGCCGACGCCATCGAAAACCCCGGGTCGGTGCTCGCCGACCTCTAACCTCCGTCTTTCATGAGTCAGCGAGGTCGCTGCCCTGAGGCGGTTGGGTGAGGGCGGGGACGGCGAACCGGGGTGTGGGCAGGACCGGGTGCCGCGTGGCGCTGC
>Ga0116181_1001430_pt1 | contig 20562 bp, 36 predicted proteins | sample AD_UKC075_MetaG_FD_89752 | JGI IMG/M metagenome (GOLD analysis project Ga0116181, IMG submission 89752) | Active sludge microbial communities of municipal wastewater-treating anaerobic digesters from USA - AD_UKC075_MetaG | ecosystem: Engineered > Bioreactor > Anaerobic > Digestate | place: USA...
CTTCGAGCGCACCCGCGCTGGCGATCAGCTTCGCCGCCAGATCGCGCGCATCTCTCACGCTCATGTGGATCGTGAGTACGCGGCACGTCCTGTCGCTGTCTGCCGTGACGATTACCGTGTCGCCATTGTAGGTAGAGACGCGAAAAGACAGGTTGTCGCAACTGGTTGATACCCAGGCGCTCATACCGCACCTCCGTCGTGGTTGTGCCCGGTGGCCGGGCGAAGTTGGCGCAACGCCAGGGACAGCGCGGTCGCGGCACTCCTGCCTCGCTGCATCTCGCGATACAGGACCGAAGTGGCGCGGGTCCGCTGGCCCGGCGTTGCGCCGGTCACCTCTGCCCGGCAGACCACCGCAGCGCGCGCGGCCTGCATCCGGGCGAAATCAGATACGTGAATGATGGTGCTCATGCCGACGCCTCCTGCGGCTCGGCCAACGCGGCCAGCCGGATGGACAGCTGGCCGCGCTCGCGCTCGTCCTGGATGTCGCGCTGGCTCGGGTAGCAGCCGTGGCGGTTGGCCTTCTTGATGACCTGGGCACGGCGGTCGTGGAAAGCCAGGACGGCTCCGGCCGCAATGCGGGTGGCGGTCTCGCCGGTCACGCCGGCAGCGATCAGTGCGGTCAGCGCAATGTGCGCGGACTCGATCAGCCCGTGGTGATCTCCGCAGGCTTCGCGGATCGGCATGATCTCAGGGTAGTCTGGAACCAGCTTGCTCATCACAGCCACCCCGCTGCGTGGGCGGCGATGCCTGCCCACATCAGGCCGATGGCGGGCCAGCTTTCGATCCATGCGCAGCTGGCGATGGTGGCGAGGCGGCGGGTCATGCCATCACCTGCGCAAAGATGGAATCCAGGTTGCGCCAAACCGCTGGCCCGGCGACGGACCGAGACTTCACGATGGCCGCCGCTTCGGCGTAGGTCGCCCCTTCCGCCATGTGCGATCGGATGTTGCGCTCCATGCGGTCTTGCATCTTCTGGATCAGTTGCTGCATGTGTCCCATGTCGATCTCCTTGCCCCAACCGGCGGGATGCCGGGGTTCGTGGGGCGATGGTGTAATGCTAAAACGGTTTATGCCGCGCGTCAACACCTTTAGCGCGCTGATGCGCAAAATTGTTCCTATCGGAACGCGAAGTTCGATAGGAAAAATCTATCGAATTACATGCTAAACGTGCTTGCAACTGTGGTTAACCGATGTTAGCCTGTCGCCATGAACAGACAAGAAGCCATTGCACTTTTCGGTAGCGCTGTCAGCCTTGCTGAGGCGCTTGGGTACACCAGCCGGCACGCCGTCTACATGTGGAAAAAGGACAAGCCGATCCCCGAGCGGGCATACCTGAAGATCAGGTATGAACTTCGGCCCGAGTGCTTCGGCCCGGATGGCGAGCTACTGCCTGAGCACGCAGTGCCGAGATCAAAGGAGAGAGCTGCATGAATCATGCACTATATGCCGCTGCTCTCGTCAGCGACCCCGTAACGTCCCACCTTGCCGCTGCCGAGCACACAGCAAGCGGAAAGCGTGGGAAACACATCGGCATCGTGATTGATGCGGTGCGCCGGCACCCTGGCAAGACCAGCGCCGAGTTTGCTCCGTTGTGCGGTCTGGAACGGCATGAGGTGGCGCGCCGGACGGCGGATGCCGAACACGCTGGCGCGATCCACAAGGGTGCGATTCGCCGCTGCGACACCAGCGGGCGCAGCGCAGTGACATGGTGGCCGGCGTGAGCGGCGGCGGGAGCAAAAAGGGCCGGAAGTTGAAGCCCTATCGCTACTCCAACTTCTGGCCGCACCCGCCGGGCGAGATCGCTTTACACAACGCGCTTCTTGCGCTGCCGGTGTGCCGCTGGCGACTGTCGCTGATCCGGTTCCGTGGACTGGATACGAACGTGAGGGCCTCGCTATGAGCCTGATCCAGCGAATTGCCCTACTGCTGGCAGACTGGCGCATCATGCGCTACGAGCGCCGCCTTGATCGGCTCGGGGCGGAACTGGAACACATGCGCCAACTGCGCGACTTCGCCGCTCGTGAGGCCGGGAGGTTGCAGCGGGAATTGATCGAGACGTGGCGCGAAGCCGAGGAGGTGTGCCGTGATTAACCGCCGTGAACGCCTGCGCCGCCTGGCCGTCACGCGCTGCCGTGAGTGCCTGGCGCTGCTGGATCGGCCTGTGACGGATGAGCAGCGGCGCGCTGCTGCCGAACACCTGGGCCGCACTGACCTGCTGCCTGAGCCGCAAATTGAAATTGACTTGCGGAATGATGTCGTGTAAATCTGCATGAACGCACCGCCTAACTTCAGGGTCGCTCCCAGAAGGACAGGCCGAGACTCCCGGCTTGGCGGATCGCGTTTTGGAGGACAGGAGGGACAAGTCATGAACTACTACGAACATCATATCGGTGACTATGCAGCCGCAACGGCGCATCTATCACTGATTGAAGATGCCATCTACTCACGCCTGCTGCGCAGGTACTACCTGGACGAAGCGCCGCTGCCAGCGGATGCTGCGGTTTGTGTGCGGCTGGCGGGCGCTCGCACGGCGGAAGAGCGTGAGGCTGCGGAGGCAGTCATCAATGAGTTCTTCCCGGTTTCCGATGTTGATGGGCTCCGCCACAACAAGCGCGCAGATGCGGAGATCAGCGCGTATCGCGCCAAGATCGCAGCAGCTATCGCGAATGGCAAGCGCGGAGGGCGTCCGAGAAGCAAACCGTCCGGTTCTGAAAACGAAACCGGAACTAAAGCTCTCCAGACTCCAGACTCCATACAAGAGCAAGAGCAAAAACCCTCCGGCGATTGCTCGCCGGACGTTCCTACTTCCCCCGTTCCTGCAAAAGCCTGCGAACCACCCGCTGACCCGCCTGAGCCAACCTCGATCCGCAGGCAGCAGGGATGCACGTTCACCACGTTCGTTGCCGAATGCCAGGCCAAGGGCGAGAAGCCGATCCCCGAAGATCACCCGGTGTTCCGATTTGCCGACGATGCGCGAATCCCAGTCGAGTTCGTCCGGCTGGCCTGGCTGGAGTTCCGGCGCGACTTCGGCGAGGGCGGCAAGAGTGCGAAGAAACGGCAGGCGGGGATGCGTGGATGGCGGCAGCACTTCGACAACGCGGTGCGCAAGGGCTGGTATCGGCTGTGGGCATTCGATCGGCAGGGCGAGTGCTACCTGACACCTGCCGGGGTCGCGTTGCAGCGTGAAGCGGATGCGATGGACGCAGCATGAACGCGATCAGCGAACAATTCGATCCGCATGAACTGCGCCAGCCGCCGTCCTCCATCGAGGCCGAGCAGTACGTCATCGGCGCAGTGCTGATCGATGGCAAGGCGTTGGCGAACGTGGCTGACTGGCTGGCTGAATCTGATTTTTACCTTGCCAAGCATCGATCCATCTGGCAGGCGGTGAACGAGATTGCAGCCGCCGGGAAGCCGGTGGATGCGGTGACGGTGGCCGAGCATCTGGACGGCAGTGCAGACGGCTTGACGTTCGCTGACGTGATCGACGTGGCGAACACTACGGCCAGCGCGGCGAACGTGGTTGCCTACGCGGAAATCGTGCTGGAGAAGTCGCGGCTCCGGCAGGTGATGGACCTTGGAACGCGCCTGGCCGGTTCGGCAATGCGACCTGGCGTTGGAAGTGCTGATCTTGTGGTACAGGCCACGCACGCGCTGGCGGCGTTGCAGTCTGAGAATCGCGGCGGTCTGCGCCCGATCAAGCCGGCGTTGAAGGCGTGGTTCGAGGACCTGGCCGAACGGTACGAGTCGGGTCGACGCATGAACGGGCGGGCCACGCCGTGGCTGGGGATGAACGAGCTGACGCACGGCCTGCGCGGCGGGGAATTGATCGTGATTGCCGCCCGCCCTGGGATGGGCAAGAGCGTTATGGGGTTCGGACTGGCGACCTTCGACTCGTTGCGCGACGGTGGCCGTGTGGCGTTGTTTTCGTTGGAAATGACGATTCCAGAGTACGGGCAGCGATCAGTTGCTGCGCTGGGCGGGGCATCGCACGAGTGGCTGCGCGCGCCGGACAAGGGGCCAGGCAGTGATGAGCAATGGACCCGCGTCACGAACGGCATGACGAAGCTGCTTGAAGCAAACATCGTGGTGGACGACACGCCGGGGCTTACGGTGGCTCAGATTGCCGCGCGGGCGCGCAGGGCGCACATGCAATCGCCGCTCTCGATGGTGGTCGTGGATCACATGCACATCGTGCGAATCAAGGGCGACAACCCAGTGCGCGAACTGGGTGACGTGAGCCGTGCGCTCAAGGCGCTGGCGAAGGAACTCAATGTCCCGGTGGTGGCGCTGGCGCAGTTGAATCGCAGCAACACGCAGCGCGCCGACAAGCGCCCGACGATGGCCGACCTACGCGGCTCCGGCGAAATCGAGCAGGACGCCGATTACATCTTCCTGCTGCACCGTCAGGACTACTACGACGACAGCGACGAAACCGGCGCGGTGGAAATCATCGTGGGCAAAAGCCGCAATGCGGCGGCAAACACCATCGTCCTGAAAAACCGCCTTGACGTGATGCGGTTCGACGATTGGGAAGGCCCGCTGCCGGGCCGTGATGAACCTAAAAAGCATTGGATGGCCGGACGTGGATTTGACGCATGACACCACACGACGAACACAAGCTGTATCTTCGGGACAGGCGGGCATGGGCGCAGTACGTTGCGCCAAAGTGGGCGCGGACGCTGGCGCAGGCCGACGATGCGGAAAAGCGCATGCTGTGGCGGATCGCCGGGCCGGAGCTGAAGGACGCGCTGAGGGCGCTGAAGGCGCAGTCCAGCGAGTGATGGACATCTTGCGGCAGCCAATTCCACGCGGTGGCGCAAGGACTGCGCCTCAGGCTCCGGGGCATGTCTGGAAAGTGACCCAACTCAAACATGAGACGCCCATTTGGGCACCGCCGTACCGCACCAGGCTGATCCCCAGATGAGTACCTTCATCCTGCGCGAATCCAATGCCCGCGACCGCATGAAGGCGGCGTGGGACTTCGCCTGCCAGATTTTGCAGCATCCGGGGAAGGCGGCGCGGGTGCGGGTCGAAGAATGCCAGCCGACGCGGACTTTGGATCAGAACGCGAAGTTACAAGTCCTGTGCGGGGAGGTTGCTTCACAAGTCGAGTGGCATGGGCGTTGGCTATCAAAGGATGACTGGCGTCATATGTTCGTGGCTGCATACCGGAAGGAACAGCGAATTGTTCCTGGAGTCAACGGAGGTTTCGTCGTTCTCGGGGACAGCAGTCGGCGGCTGAGCATCGGAGAATGCTCTGACGTAATCGAACTCATACACGCTTTTGGCGCTGAACATGGAGTTCAGTTCAAGGAGTCTGTCCATGACTAGGTGGGCAAGAATCCTTGGACATCAGAACTACGAAGTTTCTGACACCGGACAGGTGCGCAGTGTTGACCGCATCGTGCGGTGCAAGAACGGAACTGCCAAGAAAAGAGGGGTTTCGCTACGGGCCTGGGAGTGCAAAGGAACGGGCTATTCGCAAGTGATGCTGGGAGACAGGAAGAAGCATAGCGTCCATCGGCTGGTGGCTGAGGCATTTCTCGTTCGACCTTGCGGAAAGGACTGGATCAACCACAAGAACGGTATCCGAAATGACAACCGCGTAGAGAACCTTGAATGGTGCACACCATCCGAGAACGCAAAGCACTGTTTCAACGTCCTTCATCCGGATGCAAGGACGTATCTCGGGAAGTTTTCATCCGAGCACCCGACAAGCAAGGCGGTTATATCTACAAACATGGCGACAGGCAAAGAAACTCGCTATGAATGTGCGCTGGATGCAGTCAGGCTCGGGGTTGGATTTGATTCGGCCAGCATCAGTCGGTGTTGCAATGGAATTAACGCTTACCACAATGGTCACTACTGGCGTTTCGCCTACGATGTGGCGCTGAACGATCAAGAGCGGGAGGCAGCGTGATGCGCGTTCTGATCGGGTGCGAGTATTCCGGCGTAGTTCGTGATGCTTTTTTGAGGCTCGGGCACGATGCAATGTCGTGCGATCTATTGCCCACTGAGTCTCCTGGGCCTCATTATCAGGGGGACATCAGGGATGTAATTGATTACCCATGGGACATGGCGATTTTCCACCCCCCCTGCACGCACCTTAGCGTGAGCGGTGCGCGGCACTTTGCCGAGAAGCGCATGGACGGCAGGCAGCAGAGCGCGGTCAGCTTTTTCATGGCGCTGGCACGCGCGCCGATCCCCATGATCGCCATCGAGAACCCGGTTTGCATCATGTCCAGCATGTGGCGCAAGCCGGATCAAGTGATCCAGCCGTGGCAGTTTGGGCACGGCGAAACCAAGGCGACGTGCCTATGGCTGAAAGGGCTCCCGCCGCTGCGCCCGACCGATGTTGTCGAAGGCCGGGAGAATAGGATTCACAGAATGCCGCCCAGCGCGGATCGATGGAAAGAGCGGAGCCGGACATTCAGCGGAATAGCTGAAGCGATGGCGATGCAGTGGAGCGCGCATATCGCATCGGTGTCGAACACGGAGCCTCCGCAGGGCTCGGACTTTTCCTGTTCGACACCTATCCAGAAGGGGTTGCATTTAGAAATGTGGGGATGCGTGGCATGAACGCAAGAGACGCCTATAGCCGCCTGCGCTACGAGCTTGCACCGGTAGGTGTGACAACGATGGGGCCATGCGCCAATGGCTGCGGCGAGTACGCGCGCGGTAGCGGGGTGTGCCGGAATTGCCTCGTCGCCGAGTTGCAGGTAGCCGTGCCGACGGTTGACTGGCCTGCGTTCGTGGTGACGATGGAAGTTTCCAAGAACGCGATCATTGCCGCTGAAACGGCCATCGAAAAGGTAGGGCGTGGTGAGTAATGCGAATCTGCTTCTGGCCGATGGATGGGAGCCGTCCGTTATCCCGGCATGCCACAACCGCGCACCGCGTGCGGATGGCGCGTGGTTCCGCCGTGGAAACTGCCCACGCACGGGGAAGCCGCGCTGGCGCTGGTTCCGGCGCTGGTTCGTGGATCGGTGCGTTGTGCATACGGAAGCGGTGAGCGAGCGCGGGACGTATCCGCAGCATCACGGGTGGGATTGTTCTAGCTGTCGATGGTATGCGGCTTGCGGGAACGAGGTGTCGCCATGAGGTGGTTATTCCCCTGGTTCCGGCGGCGCATGGATTTTTTGGCCTATCGACTTGCGTTCAGTGCGGCCACACGGATGTGGGAGAACGGCGACAGCGGTTTCGTCTACCTGCTGGAACTGCACCTGCGCGCGATGCGCGAACGTGACGGTATGCCGGAGATGCTGGCGTCGGCGACGGAGTGTTTTCACGCCGAATTGCAGAAACATGCGGAGGGCGCGCGCTGATGTGGAGTCCGAACAAAAAGTCGATGACGAAGGCCGAGCGCGCGCACGTCGAGCGAGTGAAGGAATCCGGCTGCGCGGTGTGTGAAGTTGTCGGCGTAGTCCATGCGCACGAAATAAAGCAAGGGCGCTGGTTTACCAGCATCGGCCTGTGCGCAGACTGCCACATAGGCCAGCATGGAATACACGGTGACAAGACGATGTTCCGGATCATGAAGATGGATGAGATCGACGCGCTGAATGAGACGCTACGGAGGTGCTACGGATGAGCGGGTATCTGATCGGAGTTGACCCAGGATGCAGCGGCGCAGTTGTCGTATTACAGTCAGCGCGGTGCCCGGAGCCTATTGAGTGGGTGCGGATGCCGACGCTGAAGGACGGCAAGGCATCGCGTGTCGATTGCGCTGAACTTGTCAGGTTCCTTGAAGACTTCGACAATGGCCATGCGTTCGTCGAGGCCGTCCACGCAATGCCGGGGCAGGGTGTCAGCAGCATGTTTTCATTCGGCCACGCCGCCGGGTCGGTGATTGGGGTTCTGGCCGCGATGCGGATACCGGTTACGCCGGTGACGCCGCAGCGCTGGAAAAAAGCAGCCGGGCTGATCGGTAAAGACAAGGACGCTGCGCGAAGCCGGGCGATCCAGTTGTGGCCACGCTGGGCGGCGCTGGGGAAGAAGGGAGAGGGCCAGGCTTTGGCAGATGCGGCGCTTTTGGCAAGATTCGGAGGTTGGCATGGCTGAGTCTTTCACATCGCTGGAAGTCGAGATTGAGCGCGCATGGTTTGCGCTCGGTGTCATACCGGACAGGCTGTATCTGACGCCAGAAAATCGCATCGTCGCACGAAAAGGGATCGTCAACTCAGGTGAAACGTGGGCATGCATCGGGACATATACGAAAGCTGTTCCGCTGAACGACCTGCGCGCAGACGTTTTCTGGACTCTTGAGAGAAGGTGCGAACGTGGGAATAGCCTCTGATATCTACAGCCACGACAGGGCGACGTTCCACGAGCGCATCGCTCGGCTGGCGGGCGGGACGACGTATCGTGAGCCGATGGAGGGCCACAGCACTGACCCCCACCGGCTAACCGATCTGGACGTGGCTGCTGCGCTGGCGTTCGCCCGGAAAGGATCGTCGGACATTGGCCCAGACGTTGCCTACTGCATGATCTGCCAGAGCGATGCGTACCGGCCTCGGATCGTTCGAGAGCTTGCACTGGCGCTATCTGAGAGCGGTGGGTACTACCTGCGCAATGCCCGACCGTATCTGATTCACATCGCTGACCAGGCTTTCGCGGCGGTGGTCTGGCAGGCGCGGGTTGCGAAGCCCGAAGGATGCAGCGAGCGGGCGTATTCGGCGCTGCTTTTGGCCGGCGTGGCGACGCTGCACAGCGCGGCTGATGAGGCTATTAGGCGCGCAGAGATGGCTTTCTATGCCACGTAATACGCACCACGGAGACGCCATGCGGATTGAAACGATAGGAAACGCGACGCGCATTTACGCGCTGTGCGAATACCCGAGCATGGTTCCCCGGTACGTCGGAAAGACGGTTCAGTACCTTCACGAACGGCACAAAGCCCACATCCGAGCCGCCAAGGCTGGGAAGCGGCTTCCGGTTCACTACTGGCTCCGCAAGCAAATTGCGAATGGGCAAAGGCTCGCAATCTCCCTGATCGAGTACGCAGGCGACGACTGGCCTGATCGTGAACGCTACTGGATTGACGAGTACCGCCGACAGGGCCATTCGCTGCTGAACCTGACTCGCGGCGGTGAAGGGTTGGCTGGCTACGTCATGCCGAAGCAGCACCGGGAAAAGATCGCAGCGGCGCTGGACACGAGGACGTTGCACAACTGCCTTCTCTGCGGCAACGAGTTCAAGCGCAAAGCAAACGAGGTTCGCAAGGGTCACGCGAAGTTTTGCAGCCGCCAGTGCGCCAACACCCACAACAAAGGGGGCCATCGTGGCGCATAAGGTTGTTATTGGAAACGCGGAGCTTTGGCTCGGCGACTGCCGGGACATTCTGCCGACTTTGCCGAAGGTGGATGCTGTGATTACTGATCCGCCGTATGGGATTGAAACCGGAAAGAAGAGCATGGGGCCTAGCGGTTCGCTGGAATGGGGCGAACAGGAGTGGGACAAGACGATTGACCAGCAGGGGATCAACCTTGCGATTCAACGCGGGAAGGTTTGCATCGTGTGGGGCGGCAACTACTACCGCCTACCGCCGTCGCGGTGTTGGCTTTCGTGGGACAAGTGTCAGCCGGAGGAGTGGTACTCGACGGCTCACTTCGAGCTGGCATGGACCAACATGGACCGTAACGCCCGCGCCTTCCGCATGTCGCAAGTGCAAGCGTATTCCACGATGGGCAAGGAGCACCCGAGCCAGAAGCCGCTCGCACTGATGCTCTGGTGCATCAAGCACGCAGGCGAACCCAAGACGATTCTTGATCCATACATGGGCAGCGGAACGACCGGTGTTGCTGCGATGAACCTCCAGCGAGAGTTCATCGGAATCGAAAGGGAACCAAAATACTTTGACATAGCCTGCCGCCGCATCGAGGACGCGCAGCGCCAGGGGCGGCTGATTGCATGAGGCATAACACCGGCAGAAGGCCGCGTCGAGCGATAGCACTTGACAAGCGCAACGAAAAGCCTATTATGGGCTCAATCATAAATCCCACTCGCGCCCGGCCATCGTGCCGGGCGTTCTCGTTTCGCGGAGTAGCTCAGATACGAGAGAGCGCCGGGTATCCCGGAGGTCGCTGGGGCAGTTCCAGCCTCCGTCATCAGCAAGTCCGGACAAGCCGGGAGTGTCCGAGGGCGTTTTCTTCTTTCCCGCCGAAAACCCCGGCAGTGCGGGCCTGTTGCCAACTGCGATGCAGTCTCACGTGTCGATGCCGGTGAGTGGGTTGATCCGGTGGCGGGCGTGTATGCCGACCCTGTGGGTGACCGCACAACTCGAACAGGCGTAAGGACGTGAGATCAGACAATGCCACCCGAATTGCAGACATCCATGGCCGTCACGGACGTGCTGACGCTCATCGGGCTGGCGCTTGGCGTCATCGGTCAGACGTGGATCGCGTTCCGCTGGATAACCAGGCAGTTCGAGGCCCGCGACGAAAAGCTACGGTCCGCGATCTACGACTGGAACAAGGAAACCAGACGGATGGCTGAGCAGCTCGCTATCGTCCGCGCAGAATCCACCGCCGATGCAGCGCGCATGGATACAGACATTGCGCGAATCGAGGAGCGCATTGAGAACATTCCGACGCTCAAAGAGCTCGGAAGCATGCTCGACAATCGGCTGGCGCCGTTGTTCGAGCTGATCCTAGCCAAACGCGAGGATCGAAAACAATGAGCGCCGAAGGCCAGCCGCTGAGCGTGCGAATCGTCGCGGGCATGGCTGGCGTCATCGTCGCAATCGCCGCTCCCGTGATCGCCTACCACGAGGGCTATGTGCCCAAGACCTACGCGGACCCGATCGGAATCCCGACGGTCTGCTTTGGGCAGACCGGTTCAGCCGCCAAGCCAGGAATTGAATACACGCGCGCCGAATGCGAGGCGATGCTGAACGCCGAAGTCACCGACACACTCACGGCCCTCGACCGATGCCTTGCCGTGCCACTGGAGCCGCATCAATGGGCCGCGCTCACCAGCTTGGCCTACAACACAGGCCCCAGCGCCATTTGCAAAAGCACCATTGCCCGCATGATCCGCGCTGGCCGACCTGCAATCGAATGGTGCGAGCAATTCCCCCGCTGGGTGTACGCCGGCGGCAAGGTGCTACCAGGTCTCGTCAAGCGCCGTGCTGCCGAACGGAAAATGTGCCTTGGAGAAGCCGCATGAAAAGCCGCATCTACTTGTCCGAGAAGGTGCCCAACCGCGACCGGCGCTTCGGCGCGGCGCTGGAGTATTACCCGGTGACCATCGTCACCGGCAAGAGCCGTCAGGTGGCGCTGCTCACTGGCAACCAGATCAGCGAGGGTCTGGCACGCTATCTCGAAAACCGCGAGGACGTGCCTGAGCCGAGCCGCTGGGCGCGCATGTCCGCGAGCTTCCGCCGGTGGTTGTTCGGATGAGCCACGTCCAGACGATGATTGCGTGCGCCCTTGTGGCGCTGATCGTGTGGGCGGTGCAGCAGGTGCGCGTACTGGATGCCCGGATGGAAACGGTGCAGGCGCGCGAGAAGCTGGCCATCGCGCAGACAGCTGCCGTCGCGCAGGCCCGCAAGAAGGAGCGCGAGTGGCAAGCCCAGGCCGACGCGATCGCGGCCAAGTATGTAGAGGATCTAGCTGGTGCCGAAGAAACTCACCGTGCTGTTGTTGCTGATCTTGAGCGCGGCGCTGTCCGGCTGCGTGCGCACTGGCAAGGATGTCAGGCCACCGCCGAGCTGTCCGCAGCCGCCGAATCCGCCGCCCGCGCTGATGAAGCCAGCAGACTACGAGAGCAAGCTGCGGCTCGAATTGTTCGAGTCGGAGCCGAGTGTGACGCCCACGTCCGAGGACTCCAGGGCGTCGTGATGGCTTCGAGGCAGGTGAAGGATGGCAACGAGCAGTAAGCCGGCCAAGAAGGCCAAGGCGAAACAGCCAAAGCGACCGCGCGGAAATCAGCCGATGCCGTACAGCCCGGCGACTGGCGATGCCATCTGCGAAAGGATCGCCGAGGGTGAGTCGCTGAGAGCGATATGCCGTGATGACAGTATGCCGAGTATCGCGACGGTTTTCCGGTGGCTGGCGGGGAATCCCAGTTTCAGCGAGCAATACGCGCATGCGCGTGAAGAGCAAGCGGAGACACTGGCGGATGAGATCGTCTCGATTTCCGACGAAACGGTCGTGGTGTCGAACCAGGGTGGCGATGATGTCTCGCTGGCGCTCGATGCCACCGCCGTGGCGCGCAACCGGCTGCGGGTGGATGCCCGCAAGTGGGTCGCATCAAAGCTCAAGCCGAAAAAGTACGGCGACAAGATGACGCAGGAGCACACGGGCGCGGACGGTGGCGCGATCCAAACCGTCACGACGTTCCGGCTGGCGGACCTGGAATGACCGAGGCTGTAATCCGCATCCCTGCGAAGCTCCATGAGGTTTTTCGCGGGCGAGCAGACGTGCGCGGAGCGTACGGTGGTCGAGGGTCAGGGAAGACCCGCTCGTTCGCGAAGATGGCGGCAGTCCAGGGCATGCGCTACGGCCAGGCTGGCATCAAAGGTCAGCTCTTGTGCGCTCGCCAGTTCATGAACTCGCTGGACGACTCCTCGCTGGAGGAGGTCAAGCGCGCGATCGAGGATGAGCCGATCCTCATGGCGTACTACGAAATCGGCCAGAAATACGTCCGCAGCCGCGACGGAAACGTGTGGTTCTCCTTCGCCGGCCTGGATCGCAGCATCAACTCGATCAAGTCCAAGGGGCGCATTTTGCTGTGCTGGGTTGACGAAGCCGAACCGGTGACGGATGAGGCGTGGTCGATCCTGATTCCTACGCTGCGAGAAGAGGGCGGCGAGTGGAATGCGGAGCTTTGGGTGACGTGGAACCCGAGGCGAAAGAACGCAGCGGTAGAAAAGCGCTTCCGGGCGAGCGATGACCTGCTGGTCAAGATCGTCGAGATGAACTGGCGGGATAACCCGAGGTTCCCTGACAAGCTGGAACGCGATCGGCAGCGCGACCTGGCGGATCGGCCAGACGACTACGAGCACATCTGGGAGGGCGCTTTCGCGACGGTGGTGCAGGGCGCCTATTACGCAGCGCAGCTCGCACAAGCGAAGGCCGAAGGCCGGATTTGCCGACTGATCGCGGACCCGCTGATGACGTATCGAGTCCATGTTGACATTGGCGGAACGGGCAGGACGTCGGATGCTTTCTCAATGTGGGTGTCGCAGTGGATCAACCGCGAGATTCGCATCCTCGACTACTACGAGGCGCAAGGTCAGGACGCGGCAGCGCATGTTGGCTGGCTGCGTGAGCATGGATATACACCAGCGAGCGCCACGATCGTGCTGCCGCACGACGGCGCGGCGCAGGACAAGGTCTACGCGGTGAGCTACCAGGGCGCATTCCAGAGCGCCGGCTACACCGTTGTCGTGATTCCGAACATGGGGCGAGGTGCTGCGAAAGCGCGCATCGAGTCGGCACGGCGCCGGTTTTCGCTCATGTGGTTCGACGCAGAGCGCACAGAGGCCGGGCGAGAAGCCATCGGCTGGTATCACGAGAAGAAGGACGAAAAGCGTGACATCGGACTGGGGCCGAATCACGACTGGTCGAGCCATGCAGCCGACAGCTTCGGGCTGCTGGCGGTCGATTACGAGCTTCACCCGCCTTCGTCGGTGCGCAAGGCGCGCGACATCGAGCCGGATTGGAAACGCAAACTGCTGGCCCGCGCAAGCGGATCACGAAACCCGATGACTGCCTGAGATGACCGACACGACGACGAACCGCGACCGCGCACGGGATGTGTTCTGGCGGTTCCACGAGGTCTATCACCGTGGGCATCAGGACTACATGCTGCACGCCCGTCGCCTGGAGGATTTCTACCTCGGCGGGGGGAGGCAGTGGCGTGCAGCGGATCGAGCGGCAGTTGAGGCGCAGGGCCGGCCGGCTCGCGAGATCAACATGGTGCTGCCGACAGTCAATGCAGCCGTCGGGTATCAGATTGCGAACCGGATGGACGTGGCGTTCCTGCCGAAGGGCGCGCCTGCCAACGAGCACACCGCGAAAGTGCTGGGCAAGGTGCTCAAGCACGCGATGGACAATACGCGATACCAGTGGGGCGAGACGGAGGCATTCCGCGACGGCCTGGTGCAGCAGCGCGGCTATCTTGAGCTGCGCATGGACTACGAGGATTCGATCAACGGCGACCTGAAAATCACGCCGTTGGACCCGATGGATGTGTTGCCCGACCCGGACGGAAAGAGCTACGACCCGGACGGCTGGAGTGACGTTCGGATCACGCGGTGGCTGACGCTGCGCGAGATCGAGGGCATGTACGGCAAGGCGGCGGCGCGCGAGGTGGAGCTGAACGCGCACGTCTACTGCGACGAGAACTTCGGCAACGAGGTTCTGGAGCGCGGCGGATTCGGCTTGCCGACAAGCTACGCCAACGGCTGGGGCTGGTACGAGGACGCAGCGCACATGCGCAGGTATCGCGTCATCGACCAGCAGGAACACGAGTACGCGAACACGCTCGTTGCGATGTTCCCGAACGCCGAGTTCCGTTCGGTGGAGGGGCTGCCGCGCGAGAAGCTGGCTTGGTACATAGACCAAGGAATCCCGCTGGTCAAGCGTCGCATCCGTCGCGTGCGCTGGACCGTTGCAGCGCCAGAGGTCTGCTTCATCGACCAGATCAGCCCCTACGACCACTTCACCGTGGTGCCGTTCTTCCCGTATTTCATGCGGGGGAAGACGCTGGGCATGGTGGACAACATGATCAGTCCGACGGAGATGCTCAACAAGTTCGTGTCGCAGTACGAGCATGTGGTCAACACGTCCGCCAACAGCGGCTGGCAGGGCGAGGAAGAGTCGCTCGCGAACATGACAGACGAGGAGTTCGTGGCTCGCGGCGCGGAAAACGGGCTGGTGCTGCTGCGCAAGGCCAGCAAGCCAGCAATGGAGAAAATCCAGCCGAACCCGATCCCGACTGGCATCGACAACATGATCCAGTACGCCGCCGGGTTCCTGGACACGGTTTCCGGCGTCGACAAAGCGCTGCGTGAGCCGGAGACGAAAGACCTTTCAGGCAAGGCGATCCAGGCGATGCAGTACGCGAGCCAGCAGAAACTGGCGATCGTGCTGGACAACCTGAGCCGCACTCGCCAGATGGTTGCTGACCGGGCGCTGGAGATGATCCAGCGTTTCATGGGTCACGAGAAGATCATCCAGGTCACTGAGACGGACTCGTTCGGGATCGAGCGTCAGGAGCCGCTGGCGGTCAACGTGCGGCAGGACGACGGGTCGATCTTCAACGACCTGACAATCGGTGAGTACGCAGCGGTCGTGTCCGAGCGGCCAGCACAGGTCACGTTCGACAACAGCGAGTTCGAGCAGATCAAGGCCATGCGCGAGATGGGAATCGCCATCCCCGACGCCGTGGCGATTCGCGCATCCACGCTGGCGGACAAGAGCGAGATCGCCGAAGCGATGCAGGAGTCAGCAGGGCAGCAAGACCCAGCGCAAGAAGAGCAACTGGCGATCCTGCGCGCACAGAAGCGCAAGATCGAGAACGAGGCGGTGGCCAAGGCCATCGAGGCGCAGTACAGCGCGCTCCAGACGGCGCAGGCCATCGTCATCACGCCGCAGGCAGCGGCGCTGGCCGATGCGCTGCTGCGGTCTGGCGGTTTTGTGGATCAGGACGCAACGCCCATCGTCCCCGAGTTGCAGGGCGAGGGGTTGCCGCAAGCCGACCCATTCCCGACGAACACCAACCCGCTGACGCCGGCCAACCCGGCCAGCCCGGAGATCGGGTTGCGCCAAGGCATGAGCGACGGCCCGAACAACCCACCACCAGAGGTTCAGTGATGAGCGAGAACGACAAGCACCCGAGCGCGATGACGGACGAGGAGCGCGCGGCGCTGGTCGCGTCCGATCCTGATGCGTTCGACGAAGAGCCGCAGAAGGGCGACGATGCGCCGGAAGGCGATGGCAAGGCAGCGGGCGAAGACACTCAGAATCGCGACGAGGACGATGCGAAGCCGGTGGACCAGCGCGCGTTCAACGGCGTTCTTGCAGAACTGCGCGAGCTGAGGCAGTCCGAGCGCGAGGCCAAGCGCGAATTGCAGGAGCTGCGTGAGAAGTTTGCCGCCCCCGCCGAGCCGGAACGCGACTTCGATGCGGAAAGGGCTGCGCTGAAAGAAAAGCTCGAAAACGGCAATCTTGATGACGATCAGTATCAGGAGGCCAAAGATGCGCTTCTCGTCGAGCAGGCCGAAGCGCGCGCCGCCGCACGTTTCGAGCAACAGCGCCAGGCACAGGTACGCCAGCAGATCGAGCAGCAGGCTCAGCAGCAGGCTCAGTCATGGAACCAGAAGATCGGCGCATGGGTTGAGCAGAATCAGGAGTTCATGGCGAACCCGATCCGCGCCGACGCGATCGCTGGACTGATCCAGAAGCTGGGGGCTGATCCGAACGTCACGGACGACGCCTTGCTCAAGCAAGTCGAGTCTGCCGCATTCGATGCCTTTAATTGGAAGGCCGCAGCCACGCCCGCGCCGAACAAGCACGCCGGCCGCAATGCCGCCGACGCAGCCGCTGCTGCTGCTGCATCCGCTGCGCCTCCGGCAATCACGGGTGGTGTTGGCAACCGTGGCACGGCATCTGGCATCGACCTTGCGTCGTTGAAGCCGGGCACATTCTCAAGCCTCCCGAAGGCAGACCAAGAGCGTCTGCTGGGTGAGGGCGCGCTGGACTGATGCTGTATGGCCGCGCCGCAGGCCATAACTGCGGCTCGCTCACCGAGAACGGTGTCTCGCTGACTGCACACAGCGTTATTGGTGCAGGCATTGGTCCAGCAACGGACTCGTTTCGTCGCAGCGACAACGCGATGGCTCGCGCCGACCGGCGATAAGGTCGATCCGAAAACCTTTTCCGATCAATCCGATTACCGGAGGCGTAGCTATGTCTGCGACAGATTTCTACGGCCAGCAGCCGTACAACAAGGATGCGTGGGGCCATAAGGCCTACGACGAGTTCATTGAGCAGTTTTTCTTCACGCAGTTCCTGGGCAAGGGCGGGATGTCGGTCATCGACCACATCACGGAACTTTCCAAGAACCGCAAGGGCGAGGCGGGTGCCTGGTTGCATACCGTTCTCGATGTTCACGGTGGCGGCATCTTCGGCGACAACACGGCGGAAGGTCGCGAGCGTTCGCTGGAGTCGAGCTGGATTCGTGCCAACTTCGACCAGCTTCGCAATCCGCTGGTGACGAAGGGCCGCCTGAGCGATCAGAAGTCGGTCATTGATGCCCGCAAGCAGTTCCGCAAGAAGACGGCGCGCTGGCTGGCCGAGACGTTGGAGGAACAGGCCATCCTGACAGCCAGCGGCATCGGCTATGGGTTCAACACCGATGGCAGTGTGCGAGTGACGCCCGCGGGGCAAGACCCGTGGACTGATCTTGCATACGCTGCTGACGTGACGGCGCCGACCGCAGGCCGCCACTTGCGCTGGAATGCTTCGACGAACAGCCTGGTCGCTGGTGACACGACGGCCGTTGCGGCAACCGACTTGCCGAAATACGCATTGGTCGCCGAGCTGGAAGCCGTGGGTGCCGAGAGGCGCCTGACGCCGGTTCGCATTGACGGCGAGGACTTCCTGATCTGGATGATCAGCAAGCGCACGATGGCTCAGTTGTGGCGTGATGCTGACTTCCGTCAGGTGGTTGTGAACGGCGAGCAGCGTGGATCGAAGAACCCGATCTTCCGTGGTGCGAAGGTGACGATGAATAACATCATCATCAAGCCGTATCTGCGCACCTACACCACGACTGGCGCGGCATCTGGGTCGAAGTGGGGTTCTGGCGGTACGGTCAACGGCACCCGTTCGCTTCTGATGGGCCAGCAGGCGCTCGGTTTCGTCGATCTCGGTTCGGCGAACTGGGAAGAAGATGACCGCGACTTCAAGAACCAGTGGGCGCTGTGCGTGGACAAGATGTGTGGGTGGCTGAAGCCCGCGCTCAAGAACTCGCACACCGGCACGGTTGAGGACGTGGGCGTCTGCGCTGTGGACCTCGCCATCTGACCATCCGGCCGGCCCTTCGGGGCCGGCCCTGACATGAGGAATCGAACATGAGTACCAATGCGTTTGACCGTCAAAAGGTACTGGCGGTGGTGGCGGAGCTTGGCATCGAGAACATCGGTACAGGCAAGGGTGTCACGGGCAAGTTGCCGCAGGGTGCGGTTATCGTCGGCGTTCTGCCGCTTGTGACCACGGCGTTCAACACCGCCGGCACGACGCCAGCCGCGACCATCACCGTCAGCGATGGCACGACCACGTTCGTCAACGCGCAGAGCGTGCTGGCGATCGGGGCGAAGACTGTGGCTGTCAGTTCCAAGCACTATCCGACAGGTGGCACGGTGACGGTATCGCTGGCTGAGAGTGCCGCATCCGGCCTGGTGCCAGCCACAGCCGGCAAGGTCGTGGTCGCCATCCAGTACGTCCAGCTTGGTGCTGGCGGCGACATCTACGGCTGATGGCGAAGGGGGTGCTGTTTCTGCACCCCCTTCCACAAGGAGAACGAAATGAAGTTTCGAGCACCGACAGAAACCCCGATCCGCGTGGCGCTGCTGTCCGGCCACACCGCCGTCATCACGAACGAATGGCGCGATCTTGATCCAATCTTTCACCGCGATGCGCTGGCGAAAGGCGCGCAGTGCGATGCAGCCGATATTGCCAATCCTGATGTGACCGTACAGTCCAGCGATGAAGGCGCAGCCAAGGTGGTTGACGCCGAGACTGAGATTCGCAAGGTCATCATCCAGATGCTCGGGCGCGAAGAAGATGGCGACTTCGTGGCATCCACGGGCCTTCCGAACCTCAAGACGGTCGAGAAGCTGGTCGGATTCCGCGTGGACAAGGAACAGGTCTATGCCGTGTTCCGTGCCATGAAGGACGAGGCATCCGCCTGACATGGATGCTGCCGGGCTGATCCGCATCTTCCGCCAGCGTGCGGACGATACCGCCGAGCCGTACCTCTGGCAGGACGTTGACCTGTTCGCATGGGCGACGGAAGCCGAGCGCGAGGCGTGTGTCCGCGCTCGGCTGATCTGGGATGAAACCAGCGCGTTCCTGACACTGCCGCTGGTGCCAGGACAGGTTGTCTATGCCATCGACCAGCGTATCGACCACATCGAGCGTGTCGCGGTGACGCTGGATGCCGGCGGGCGGGCATACGACCTGTGCCTGACGGGAATCGACAGCATCCACGAACATTCGGACTGGCATCCGCGAGTGGGTCGACCGGAAGTAGCTGCCCGTGTCGGGAACGCCCTGCACTTGTGGCCGGCTCCTAATCAGACAGGCACATTCTCCATCGCGTGCTATCGCCATCCGCTGGCAGCGATGGAGATGGATTCGGACGAGCCGGAAATCGCCGAAGAACATCATGATAGCCTGGTGGACTGGATGCTCTACCGTGCCTATTCCACCAAGGACAGCGAAACCGAAGATCAGCAGCGGGCAGCACAAGCGCTGGCACGTTTCACCGGCAACTTCGGAGAGCGCAATTCGGCGAACGTGATTCGCAAGCATCGCGAGCGACGCAAGATCACAACAAGGATGGCGTTCTGACATGGCCCGCACCTTCGGCTCATACAGCCCGGCTGTCCCGTTGGGCACAACATGGGAGGAAACCCTCGTGCTCGAAGATGCAGACGGCACGCCGATCAACATCACCGGCTATTCCGTCCGTGCGCAGCTCCACGAGAAGCTGCCCGTCCGGGCGGGAGGCGGGGCACCGAATCCAGAGCCGCTGTTTGAGCTGACGACGCCGGGGTTCTACGGCGCTCCGCCCGCCTGGCCGGTGATCGAGGCGTTCACCGTGCCCCTCGGCACCGACGGAGCGATCAATCTGCGGGTCGATGACACGTGGGTTGCGTCGCCGGCGAATGCGAAGCGCAAGCTGCAATGGGACATCCGGTTGGTCAACAAGGCCACCGGCTACGTCATTCCCGTGGTTTCTGGTGCGGTTTCGTTCCTTCCGGCGAGGACGGTGTGATGACGACCGTTGTTCGGCTGGATGGACAGAACCCGAAGGTCACGGTGTCCGGCGGCGCAGCGCGCCGCGTCACGCTCGATGCTCGCACCGCCGCAGTGGTGGCGGATAAACGGCCTGCAATTATCACCAACCCGCAATCCTCGCCGGTGGATGTGACGCAGCGCCCGACCACGGTTCACACCGGCAACGCGATGGGCGTGCAAGGCCCGCCCGGCGAAACCGAGGGCGCGACCAAGAACCTCGTGGCCGGCGAGACGATCTTCGGACACCGCGTGGTGCGCGTGAACGGCTCCGCGATCTATCACCCGAACATTTCCATCGACACCCATGCCGACCAGGTGGTTGGGATCGCGACGCAGAGCGGCAGCACGGGCAACCTTGTGAGCGTTCGCACCAAAGGGACGCTCACCGAACCGAGCTGGACATGGGCTCCCGGCTTCGTCTGGTGCGGCTCCAGTGGCGCGCTGACGCAAAGCCCAAGCGCCACCGGCTGGCTGATGGTGGTCGGGCGCGTGCTGTCGCCGACCAGCATCGACGTGGACATCGAGC
>Ga0116181_1001433_pt1 | contig 20540 bp, 17 predicted proteins | sample AD_UKC075_MetaG_FD_89752 | JGI IMG/M metagenome (GOLD analysis project Ga0116181, IMG submission 89752) | Active sludge microbial communities of municipal wastewater-treating anaerobic digesters from USA - AD_UKC075_MetaG | ecosystem: Engineered > Bioreactor > Anaerobic > Digestate | place: USA...
TATCCATAGAAAGATGTATCTTCTGTTATTGTATAATTTGATATAGTTACATTACTTGTTGAATTAGTTGAATAATCTATAAATGTAGAACCTTTATATGTACTTGATGTAGAACTACTTGATGGATTAACTGTACAATTAACTGCTCCATTAAATAAGTAACAACTACTTACTTCATTAGTTATTGTATCTCCACTTCCATAGTAGAAAGTACCATTTAATGCTGTTGTCTTTCTTGTAACTGAATAATATGTTATATCTCCTGTTATTGATACACTTGATGATACACCTACTTCTGCTGTTGTACTACCAGAAGTTGTTGAATATCCAAGTATTGTATATCCTTCAGTTGCTGTTATACCAGGTGTAGTTATATTACATGAAGTTTCATTGTTATATAAATAACAACTTACTGTTTTAGAAGATAATGTTCCAGCCGATGAATCTACCATGTTAAATGTTGCTGTTACATTTTTTCTAAATATGGCATACAATGTAGCATTTTTACTAACTGAATAACTATTTAATCCTTCAGTTGCATTTTCATCTGTATTCCAACCGACAAATGAATAACCTTCTTTTGTTACTACTTTTGCAAGACTTGCTAAATCATTATTTTCTAATGTTGATGTTTGAAGCGAGTTACCTCCATTAGTTGTTCCATCGTAAGTAATTGTATAAGCATTAAATGGTGTTGTTGTTATACTCTCTCCCTTTGTAAATGTTCCACCTTGTATCCAATTTTGTTTTAGACTAAAAGTATGTATTTCATCATTCTTAGAATTATTCGCACTTGTATACTTTAATGTAACTGTTACATTTCTTGTTGAACCAGGTGCTAATGTATCTCCTTGAGTAAATGAGTTTCCTGTATCTGTCCAAACAACTGAATAACTTAGATAATCATTATTCCAAACATTTGCATTTTTATTTGTTCCATCTATACCTATTGCATATGTATCCAAGTAGGCACTTATTGTTCCTGCATTTTTTACATCTACATTAAATGTATATTCTTCTTTATAATCCAAGGTAACAGCAAAATTTATATCATGTTTATCATTTGATATAGTTGGTTCAGTGGTTGCTGTTGCTAAAGTATATCCTTGATCTACCGTTCCTGATTTTATATTTTCAAAATGCACATCCCATGAAGATGAAGCTATAGTACTTGTACCAACCAAGTTTAGAGTAACCGAATAAGCAGCATATCCAACTGACATGACTGCAACCATCAAAGATAATATTAATACACTTAGTTTTATTTTTTTATTCATATTACTCATCCTAGTTTAATTATATTATAAATTCATCCATAAAAAAAGATAACAAATGTTATCTTGTATATTTACACTTAGGATAATTAGAGCATCCTACAAAATGTCCATATTTACCTTTTCTTTCAACTAACTTACCACCACATTTAGGGCAAATGTTATTATTTATCTTTTCATCTTTTTCTCGCTTAATCACTTTAACATTTTCAACATGCTTGTTTTTCTCAGCTTTATCTACAATATTTTTGCTTAAGATAATACTTTTTATATCATTTATATCTGTATCTATTTTGATGCTTTTCTTACTTAATATTTCATTATTTAAAAAATCTAAATTGCAAATAATTTCATTATCTTTTTTATCATCAATTTTTACTTTTGTTCTATTTGCAAAACAAACTACATTATAATAAGCAAAATTATCCAATTCTAAAATATCTTGCAAGCATTTAATATGTCCATAGTTTTGATGTATAGGATTATTAATCTTATATTTATTACTGCCTAAATATAATGTTAGTTCATCATAATAAGATTTACCAGCAACTAGTCCTTCATAATTTTTAGTTTCTATTACAAATAATCCATATTGAGATATTACTAAATGATCTATTTGATGAATTAATCCTTCATTATCTTTTAGCAACAAATTATTTAGAATAATGTACTTATCTTTATCTAATTTTTTTAATTCTTGTTTTACCCAAAGTTCTCCCATAAATCCAAGAAACTTTTTGAAAAAAATAAGATATAAAGTTATAAGTATTAAACAGGCCCAAAAAATTTTACTATTTAGAACCATCAACAATGATTGTTCAAATGTTATCATGAAATCACCTTCTATTTATATTATAGCATTTAACAAAAAAAGAATAATCATTCTAGATTATTCTTTTGTTTCTTCACATCTTTTATCTAATGCTTTAAATAAAGCATCTACTTCTTCTTCAGTTTGAATTCTAGCACCAGAGGCAAACTTGTGTCCTCCACCATTGAAGCCTTCAGCAACATCATTAATTACTATTCCGCGACTTCTCATATTAATTCGATAAATGCCAAGTTTTTCATCATATGATGAAAATGCCCAACATCTTAATTCTTTTATAAAGTTTAGATTATTTACCAAATTAGAGGCCGTATTTGAATCCACTTCATACTTCTTATAATCAGCATTTGTTATTTTCATATAACCAAATCCATTTTCAGTTATTTTTATATTATTAATAATATATGCTTCAAACTTTCTTTCATTTATTGGTCTTTCATATAAGTTATTATAAATACTTTCAAGATTTAAGTTACCATCATGTAACAAACGTGATGCCACCAATAAAGTTTTTGGCGATGTTGAATTAAGTAAAAATCTGTCTGAATCAGAAATAATTCCTGTGTATAATACTTCACATACACTTTTAGGTATTACCAAATTATTTGCATAAAATAATTCTGCTAATATTTGACAAGTACTTGAAGCCGATTCATCAACCACTTCTAAATCACATACTTCATTATCACATGGATGATGATCTATTTTAATTGTTGCAGCATATAATTCTTTATTCGCTCCATCAACACGTGGGAATTCAGGAACATCAAGGATGATAAGCAATGGATTTTGTAAATCATCCTCCTTTATTTTATCCAACAATCCCATATATTTAAATTTAGATACGCCATTACCTACAGCATATACTTTTTTGTTTGGATAATAATATTTAATCATGTCTCTTAAAGCTATTTCAGATGCAATAGCATCAGGATCTGGACCTATGTGTCTTGCTATTACTATTTCATCATATTTCTTAATTAACTTTATTATATCTTTATCTATAGAATTAAATATTTTAATCATCCCCTTTTTATATATTTTATTATTTTATTAAATTATAAGTATCTCTAGCAATCATTAATTCTTCGTTTGTTGGTATAACATAACATGGAACTGATGAATCTTCTTTAGTTATTAGTCCTTCTTTTCCAAATCTTATTTCTTCATTAGCTTGTTTATCAATTTTGATTCCTAAGCATGATAATCTATCTAGTACCATACGTCTAACGTGTGGAGCATTTTCTCCAACACCAGCAGTAAAGCAAATAGCATCACATCCGCCTAATTCAACATAGAATCTAGCAACATAATTAACAATTGAATTTACATATAAGTAGTGAGCAAGTATAGCTTGATGATTCTTTTTTGCTATAGCTTCATCAATATCTCTAAAGTCACTTGAAACGCCACTTATTCCTAACATACCACTGGCCTTATTAAGATCTGTATCGATTTCTTCAACGGTCTTACCAGTTTTATTCATTAAATATGGAATTATACTATAATCGATATCTCCTGAACGAGAACCCATAACAATACCAGCATTAGGAGTAAATCCCATAGTGGTATCTACACATCTTCCATCTCTTATAGCACTGATAGAGCCTCCATTACCTAAATGACATACAATAACACTTGTATAGTTCTTATCAAGTAATTCATTTGCTCTTTCAGAAACATATCTATGAGACATACCATGGAAACCATATTTTCTAATTCCATATTTTGTATACCATTCATATGGAACAGCATATAAGTATCTATCTTCTTTCATTGTTTGATGGAATGCTGTATCAAAACAACCTACTTGTTTAGCACTAGGAATTTTTGTTTGAAAAGCTTTAACACCCATTAAGTTAGCTGGATTATGCAATGGAGCTAATGGACTTAACTCTTCAACAGTTTTAACAACTTCATCATCAATAATAACTGATTCAGAATATTTTTCTCCACCATGAACTAGACGATGACCAACACCTTCTATTTCATCTAAAGATTTAATAACTTTATTACTTACTAATTCATCAATTAATACTTTTACAGCATCTTCATGATTTTTTAGTACACATTCTTTTTTAGTTTTTTCGCCATTTAATTTAATGGTATAAAAGCTACCATCAATTCCAATTCTTTCAAATACACCAGAAATTAATACATTTTCTTCTGGCATCTCAAACAATTGAAATTTTAAGGAACTACTTCCTGCATTTACTGATAAAATTTTCATTCTTATTTCCACCTTCTGTTTGTATTATAACATGCAAGCGTTTTAAGAGTAAATTAAAAATAAAAAAAGAAGTATAAACTTCTTATTATTTAATTAAGTTACATGTATAACTACTTAATGATTCAATATATTTAGTATAACTTGGTAATTGTTTAACAACAATTGATAATTTATCTAGGTCATCTTGATAAGTAGCAAGAGATGTTGTATCTAATGATGACATATTAACCATGATCACCAATGAAAAATTATTTATTTCTCCGGATAAAACGACTGTCATGCCTTTAATAGAAGCATTAGATAAATTAACAGCACTTGTATAATCATCTACTGTACCAGATGTAGCTGTATATACTATATTGATACTTTTAATATTATCATCAATAGCTGAAAACTTATATGAAAGAGATCCTCTTTCTATAGTTCCTGTGCAAGTATAGTTTGTAGTATTAGTATTACTCACAGGTACATATGCATTATTAATGCTATAATCTACAAGTAAATCTTGATTTAAATAACCAAATAAACCCAATCCAACAAATATTACAATCACAAAAATCCAAACCACAACCAACTTTTTATTCACATCGTTCACCTACTATTAAAATTATATTATTTTTTTTATAACTTTACAATATACTACTAAATTCTTCTTTTATTTTACTGTCTACTTTTATGACCTTCTCATTTTCAATTGCTTCCTTAATTAAAGGTGCAAAGTCATATAGTTTTTCATATTCTTCACATAGCTTTTTATCAGGATTTATAACTGGATGTTTAGGTACAAATATAGTACAACAATCTTCATATGGTAAAATACTTGTTTCATAAGTACCAATATTTTTTGCTATTTCAATAATATCAAGTTTATCTAAGCAAGCAACAGGTCTAATTACTGGTAAATCAGTAACGGGATTTATTGCCATCATAGAAGTTAATGTTTGAGAAGCAACCTGTCCAACTGATTCCCCATTTACAAGACACTTACAATTATTACGATAAGCTATAACTGTACTTATACGATACATCATTCTTCTCATAATAGTTATTAAATAATCTCTTGGGCAATTACGCAATATTTCTTCTTGAATACGTGTAAAATTTATAACATGTAATCTTACATAGCCTGAGTATGTAGACATTATTCTAGTTAGTTCAATGACTTTATTTTTAGCAGCCTCACTTGTATGAGGAGGTGCTTCAAAATAAATAGCTTCGATTCTAATTCCCCTTTTCATTGCTAGATAAAAAGCAACTGGTGAATCAATACCTCCAGATAACATAAGCATTCCTTTACCAGCAACTCCTACAGGATATCCACCTAGTCCTTTAATTTTATTAAAATAAATATAAGCTGAATTAGGTCTTATTTCTACATTTATAAGAATATCTGGATCATGGACATCAACACTTATGTCAGGAACATTTTGTAAAACTACTCCTCCTAACATACGACTCATATCCATAGATTTAATTGGATAATTCTTATCACTTCTTTTGGTATCAACTTTAAAAGTCTTAAAACTCTTATCTTTAATTAATTCTATTAAACTGCTTTTTATTTCTTCAAAGTCATTACTAGGTAATTCATAACCAACATTTATTTCATGAAAACCAAAGATATGATTTAATTTATCTAAAATTACATCATAATTACTTTCATCAGATTTAATGTACATTCTACCTTTATCATAAGTAATATCAGATTCAATTCCATTTAAAGATGATGCTATATCATTTTTTAACATTTTAATGAAATAATTGATATTAACTCCTTTAGTAGTTAGTTCTCCATATTTAATTATTATTAATTTATTCATATAAACACCTGTTTCACTTTACATATAATAGCAAATAAAAAGAAAAATTACGATATAAATATCGTAATTAATCATTTCTTATAAATTGGACTTTGATTTATTGTTTTACTTACAATAGATCCAGCTGTTTCTTTACTAAATGGTTTTTGTATCATATCCACTATTGGATAACTTGCAATAAGAGATTCAATAGCTGATCCTGAATCTTCTCCAGATATTACAGAAACAGGTACACGCTTAAATAAATTTTGTTCTTTAAAATAATCCAAGACTTCATAGCCATTTTTATTAGGCATTTGAAGATCAAAGAAGCAACCTACTAGTTTTTTATCAATGTTCTTATTTACTAGATCAATAGCTTCATTTCCATCATGAGCTGTGATTATATCAAACTCTGATTCAAATAAACGAGTAAAGAATTTAGTTATTACAGGCGAATCATCTGCTATTAATAAAGTATATTTATCTGCAGATTCACTTTGTTTAATTGTAACATCCATGATGAATACTATTTTGTAGTCTCCATTCGTAGTTGATTCAATTAGTTTACTTTCTCCCTTTTTATTTTTATATATGTTTTTATATGTATCATTACTCTCGATGTTATTAACAATGTTGTCATTATAGTTATTTAAATAATCAGTAAAGTCTACATATTTACCCTTTTTATTTACCTTAACTTTTGTTCCTAAATATTCTATACGATCACATTCATCGTTTTTCTTGTTAACTACATATATATCCTCATAGAATTTAGCAATAGTTGAAGGTAGATTTTCTAATAATTCTACCAACATAAATTACACCTACATTCCTAAATAAGCTTTTACAACAGCTACTATTCTATTAGTCTCATCAATTAATGCATTAATGTTTTCTGAAATAAACTGTACATTGTTAGACTTTGCAGCCATTTCATGATTGTATGACATTTCTGCTAATTTAGTAAATCCTAAATATTTAGAATCACTTTTTTGAGCATGTACTAATATTTCGTAGTTAGTAATGTCACCAGCATTATAAAAATTAATAATGTTTGGTACTCGAGTTGCTGATTCAGTTAAGAAATCTTTCAATGTTTCATTATACATTTCCATATCTCCTAATAATTCTAAACCATGATTAACATCGACTCCATTATTAGTTAAAATACTTGTATCCATAAGAGCCTCCTATTCTTAAATTTATTATATAACAAAAAATGTAAAAGGCATCTCCTTTTACATATATATTACTTTTAGTTTACGATTTGTTGATACACCATGAATAGGTCTTACGTTCTAAAGAAATTATTTCTACATCAGTTGAATAAGGTAATCTATAAGCTTTGACTTTATTGGCATTTGTTTTGTCATTTGATGAACACTCATCATAGTAATATATTACTCCATAATCTTCAAAAGATAATTCATGAGCTTCTAGTGAACTTATTTCATCAGATATATTATTTTCATTTAAGAATATTACATAGTCATATGTAAATGAGCCAACTGTATTTATATTATATAAGGTAATATAATTTTTATACATCCTCATATATAATGTATCTAGGCTTTCACCTAAGCTTTTATTATTAACAATTATTTTATTATTTGATACTACTAATAAATAATAAACTTTATTTGTGTAATTAATAATATAATAATAATCTTTGTTGTATTCTTTAATTTTTAAGACACATCCTGAAGAACAAGTATTTGTAAGATCTGTATTATTTTCACTAAGTGTAATAGCTAAATAACTAAGACTTGATACATCATAATATTCATCCTTAGTTGTAGTGGTTGGTGAGTAGTAAAATTGATCTTTATCTTTATTTAAATTAATGAATATGATACTTTCTAAAGAAATAACAATAACAACGATTATAATTGTTGCAATTATTACCTTCGTTAAATCGATTTTTTTTGAGGTTTTATTTTTATTTATCTTTTTCATATACAATCCCTATTCTTTAGATTAGTATAACATTATTAATAAGCTTTTTAAATAAAAATTAAAACATTAAATTTTCCTTTTATATGATTTATCTGGATAAGTTATACCTAAACGAGAGTTAACACCAACTACTTCTAATTTAGTATTTGGAACTAAGATATGACTTAAATCAATATAATTATTTTTTAAAACGCGTAGTTCTTCTTCAAGTACACCACCAAAAAATCTTCTTTCAAAGTTACGAAAAGCTTTCTTTTCAGCAGGTGTAAGCGTTTTATATGTGGTATTTTCAAATTTTTCTATTTTGTTCATATATTCAAGTACGATATCAGTTCTTTGAATAATCAAAGTAGATGGATTTAAGACATCCTTCAATACCATTAATGTGTCCCCTGGTTCAGCAGCTGTAACATCAGGTAACTTTAAACGCGAATTATTTGTTAAGGTTATATAATCAATATAACTATTTATTCTAGGATCTTCACCAAACATAAAATAACACCCCTTTACAAAGTGTTATATTAACATTATTTGGCTATATTTGCAAATTACTCTTCTACTTTATAGTCTTCTAAAGTGCCATCTTCTTTAAGTATTTTATTTACTGATTCCGTGGCATTGTTTAATTTATCATTACATTGCTTTACTAGTTTCATAGCTTCGCTGTATTTTTGAATACTATCTTCAAGATCAGCATTACCATTTTCTAAATCACGAACAATTACTTCTAGTTCAGACATTAATTCTTCAAACTTCTTTTCTTTCTTTTCCATATTATTTTACTCCTTCTACAATGGTTTTAATATTTCCATCTATAACTTTAATATCTATTACATCTTTTATATGAACATCTTTAATTGATTTTATTGGATGTCCTTCACTTGTAGCTACCGAATAACCTTTAGCTAAAACATTTAAAGGATTAAGTAAATTCAATTTATTTATAACTAACTCCATAGAATTTTTATACTTAGTAAGCAATTCTTCAGGATTAATTAATATATGATTATTCTTTATGGAATCTAATCTATTACTTGATATTTGTAATGTATGATTAATATTTTGGTTTAATCTTTCTACATAACTGTCAAGACGTTGCATTTTAATTTCAAATGGAGCTAATGGATTAGACAATGCATATGATGATTTTAAATGTTCAAGATTCTTCTTTAAATATTCTAATTCATCTAAAATATTATTATTTAAACGGATTTCCATTTGTTTTAAGTAATTACTCAAATCTAATGTATTAGGTACTGCCATTTCTGCGGCACCGGTTGGTGTTGGTGCACGAAGATCCGCAACAAAGTCAGCAATAGTAAAATCTATTTCATGTCCTACAGCTGAGATAATAGGAACATTAGAAGCATAAATAGCACGAGCTACGATTTCTTCATTGAATGCCCAAAGGTCTTCAATAGATCCACCTCCACGTCCCACGATAAGAGTATCTAGATTATACTTAGGGTCATTAGCAAGTTCAATTGCTCTTACAATATCAGGAGCAGCTGAGGCACCTTGAACTAATGCTGGAAACAAAATGGTTTCACATAATGGATAACGTCTTTTAATTGTACTTAAAATATCTTTAATTGCCGCCTTGTTAGGAGCTGTTACAATTCCTATTCGACTTGGATATTTGGGTATTTGTTTCTTGTGTGATTTATCAAATAAACCCTCTTTGGATAATTTAGTTTTTAACTCTTCAAGTTTCTTTAATAAATCTCCGTTGCCATCTAATACCATACGATTAACATATACTTGATAAGTTCCGGTTGCAACATAAACAGAAATTCTACCATCGATTAATACTTCATCGCCATCTTTAGGACTAAATTCCAAATGACCTGCACTAGAAGAAAACATAACGGCATTAATACGTGATTCTTCATCTTTTAAAGTAAAGTAAAGATGTCCTTTTGTTGCTCCTTTAAAGTTTGATATTTCTCCCTTTAAGTGAACATCTTGGCAACCTGGTTGCTCATCTAAAAAACGCTTAATAGATTCATTATATTGACTGACTGAATAATACTTGATATTTGAATCGTTCACCTTAATCACATCCTGTAATAATTATATCATGGATATTGATTCAAAAAGAAAAAAATTGCTAGAAAACTAGCAATTAATATTTATAAAATTAATCTATTTGGAATTCATCTTCTAGAGAGAAGTCAACATTTTCATTGATCCAATCCTTACGTGGTTCAACAGCATCTCCCATTAAAACAGAAACTCTCTTTTCTGCTAATGCAGCATCATTAATATTAACTTTAATTAGGTTTCTTGATTCAGGAGCCATGGTTGTTACACGTAATGGTTCAGGATTCATTTCACCAAGTCCTTTATATCTTTGTACTGTGTAACTAGTCTTTAACGTTGCTGTATATTCTTTATAATCTTCATTAGTATAGAAGTATTTAAAGTCTTTATTTGGTAATGTTACTTTAAATAAAGGAGGCATAGCTATATATAAATGTCCTTCTTCAATTAAAGGTCTCATAAATCTATAGAAGAATGTTAATAATAGACATTGAATATGACATCCATCATCATCGGCATCGGTCATGATTATAACTTTATCATAGTTAATATACTTACAATCAAAATCAGAACCTACTCCTCCACCAATACAATGAATAAGAGTATTTAATTCCTCATTTTTATAGGCATCTGCTAAAGATGCTTTTTCAGTATTTAAAACCTTACCTCTTAAAGGTAAAACTCCTTGATACTTACGATCTCTAGCTTGTTTTGCTGATCCACCGGCAGATGTACCCTCAACTATAAATAATTCATTTATTTTAGAATTTTTTGTTTGTGGTGGTGTTAATTTATCTGATAAACTTGCTTGTTCTTTCTTCTTGTTCTTTCCAAGTCTTGCTTCATCACGAGCCTTACGAGCGGCTTCACGAGCAACTTTAGAACCTGACATCTTATCAAGTATAGCCATTGCATCGGCTTTATGTTCTTGTAAATAGAACTTTAAGTTTTCATAAACAACATTTTCAACAACTGGTCTTGCTTCAGGTGTTCCAAGTTTTCCTTTAGTTTGTCCTTCAAATTGTAAAAGTTCTTCTGGTATTTTCAAATTAATCACGGCTGTTAAACCTTCACGGACATCAGTTCCATCAAAATTGGAATCTTTAGCTTTAAGAATACCATTATCACGAGCATATTCATTAAATATCTTGGTAATTCCTGATTTAAAGCCTACCTCATGTGAACCTCCATCAATAGTTTTTACATTATTAACAAAAGATTCAATAGTTTCATTATAGGAATCAGTATATTGAAGAGCAATATCTACCACAATACCATTTTTTTCTCCATGAATTGGTACAACTTGATGTAGTGAATTTTTATCTTCATTCATATAATTAACGAAGGCAACAAGGGAGTCCTCATAATGATATGTTACTTTGTCATCCTCACCCATTGTTTTATTTTCAAGTTCAATAGTTAATTGAGGTAATAGAAAAGCACTTTCCTGCATTCTTTCACATAATGTTGTAAATGAGAATTGAGAATTCTTAAATATTTTATAATTAGGCATAAAAGTTACAATTGTACCTGTATGCTTAGATGTTCCTATTGTTTTAAGTGGTTGATCGATTTCTCCACCATTTTTAAATTTAATTTCTGATATTTTACCATCTGTATAGATTATGACATCCATCCAATCAGACAAAGCATTAACAACGGAAGCACCAACGCCATGTAATCCACCTGAAACTTTATAGTTTCCTTCTTCAAACTTGCCACCTGCATGTAGTATTGTATAAACTACTTCAGGAGTAGATTTACCAGATGCATGCATACCGATAGGTACACCACGTCCATTATCAGCAACAGTTAAAGAACCATCTTTATTCATGATGACTTTTATTGTATTACCATGGCCATTGATTATTTCATCAACACCATTATCAATAATTTCCCAAGCTAGATGATGTAAACCTTTTTTATCTGTAGATCCAATATACATACCAGGTCTTTTTCTAACTGCTTCCAAACCTTCTAGTATCTTAATAGAACTAGCATCATATTTCTTCTCTGCCATATATCTCACCTTTATCAACCATAGCAAAAAATCACCATTTTATCAAGCGGAAGTGTCATTTAATCGTCAAAAAAACACACCTATTGGTTAGATGTGTTATTTCCATTCATGATTGATGATATTAAGTTATTAGCTTCACTCATCACTTGATTTTTAGTAGCCTCTTCTTGTTTAGATGCTTCTGCATTAAAATCATTAACGTTAAATACTTCAGTTTTTTCAGTAGAATAACTTGGAGTTTGTTGAACAACTGGATTTGTATTTATTGTTGTATTTGCTGAAGGCATACTTCCAAAAGCAACATTAGGTGTTGCAACTGGTGTTGGGGTAACAACATTGTTAAAGTTTAATCCTGAATTTACAACTGGTGTAACAGGAGTTGAAACCGTTTGAACTGGAGTTATAGGTACAACTGGTGTTGGATTTATAACTGGAGTTACAGGTGTACTTATAATTGGTGTTACATTAGCATCAGGATTGGCAGCAGGAGTTCCTACTTCTTGAGGTATAATACCTGTTCCTAAGTCTAAATTAACATGTTCACTTGGAGCAACATTTGTTTCCACTACAGGTGCACTTGGAACACTAACATTGACTACTTCTGTAGGAGCAACATTTGCTTCAACGACTGGAGTTGTTGGTGTTGTAATATTTACTACTTCTGTTGGAATATTAGTTTCAACTACTGCTGCAGGTTCATCTATATTAATTGGAGTATCATCCATCTTATTTATAGGAACGTTTACAAAAGGTAAATCAGCAGGTGTTTCAACTGGTGCTTGTGCAACGGGAACTGCTGGTTCAGCAGCCTTCATTGGTACATCGGGTACACCTGATGCAGCAACATTTGAAGTACTTTCTGAAACATCTTTATTTTTATGTTTAAATTTGTCTTTAAAGATTAAAACAATAAAAACAACAATCAATAATACTAATAATAAAATAACAACTGGATAAAATGCGTCACTTTCAAATATACTTTGAGCTACGTCTAAACTTAACTTATCCATACATACACCTCTTATTCTAATAGAATTGTATCATATATATTTTAGAAATAAAATATATTAAATAAAAAAACTAACAAGTTTTGTTAGCCTTCTTATTTTGTCTTTTTAATAACCGTATTCATCATATACATATATAATAATCTTAGTTGCGTTTTCTCTTCTGAATCTAGTTTCACAAAGTCCAATCTTATTTGATATCCTGAATCAAATGCTAATTGTATAGATCCATCTGAATTACCAAATTCTACTGATCCACTGGAAATGGAATAATAAGGTATAATATGTATCTTTTTAGAATTAAAGACAGGATCAACATCAAATAAAACCATTTTCTTATTTGTGAATATTGCCTTATCTCTTTTTGTTCTATAAGCTTTGTATATTTCTTCCCCATCATCTAAATAATCTAATACATATTTGGGTAATTCTTTCTTATCAATTTCTTCATTGAAATCGAAATACTTTGTAAGTTCTTTGAACTTCATATAAGCCATATAACTCAACTCCATTTATAATTATATTACAAATTTGCTTAAAAATATAGTCCAAATAAAAATGCCATCTTTCCGATAGCATTTTTAATATAATTAATATAATTAATATAATTGATATCTTGTAGGTAATGTATAAGTATATTCTGCTTTATTACCACTTGAATCTTTTGCTGTATATGTTACCGACTTAATATATTTGTGATACTTAAGCGTAAAATGAGAATAATATGGTTCATATTCAACATCATAATCAGAAATATAAGCTGTTAATTTTTCTCCTGAATTATCAGTAACAACTGCTGTTGGCAAATTAAGATATAAATCTTTTTTCACCTTTGTACTTACTAAATTATTAGTATCAAGAGTTATAACTGGTTTAGTTGTATCAACAACCTTTATTTTCTCAGTTACTGTTTTTACATTACCAGCCCAATCAACAGCTGTAAATGTTACTTTATATGTACCTTTTTTAGCAATATTTAAGGCAGTTGTATCAATTGTTATTTTGCTTTGATTAATTTCTGTATAATGCATTATTTTGTCATCAAAATAATCATATGCTCTTGCAGTGAATGTTGGCATAGACGAATTAATTTCTATTTCATCATTCCAAAATCCTATTGAACTACCATTCATGTATTCATCGATTTTAATATTTGGAATTTCATTCAACCATTGATCTACTATTAATCTTCTAGTTACAGTTGATGTGTTTCCATAGATATCTTGGACTGTATAAGTAATTAAATATGTTCCTACATTCTTTGTATCAATACTTGAAACCACTTCACTAGATGTACCATATGGTTCTGTATAATTTATTACAATTACAGTGTCATTACATTCACTTAAATCACTTACACTTATACCATATTCAGTATAACCTTTATTTATTTTAATCTTAATTCGCGCATCTCCGTTTAATTTAATAGTTGGTGCTGTTGTATCTTTTACTTCAACTGTTCTTGTAGAAGTAGAAGTATTATTACTTGAATCTGTTGCTGAATAAACAACCTTATAAGTTCCTACTTTATTTGTATTAACTGTATTTTCTACAACATTAACTTTTACATTTCCATCAACGATATCACTAGCAGTTGCGGAAGCATCATTGTAAGTTGAACCTAATTCAACAATAACTGAAGATTTACCATTTAATGTTATAACTGGAGCAGTTGTATCAATAACATGGATAGTTCTTGTTACACTTGATGTATTATTATGTGAATCTGTTGTTGTATATGTTAATGCGTAAGTTCCAGGTTTTAGTGTATTTACGCTTCCTGTTGTTACGACTTTAGTATTTCCATCAACGATATCTTTTGCTGTTACTCCTGGATCAACAAATTTAGATCCAGCTTCAATAGTCATATCAGCATCACCATTCAAAGTAATACTTGGTGATGTTGTATCTACTACATGAACATAACGATAAAGATAATTATGTGTTGAATTGTTCTTATCTAAGGCTTGATTACCTGATGAATCTTTATGAATATACATTAATTGGTATTCTCCAACCTTTGATGTATCAATTGATTTAACGATTGTTCTATTACCATCTGTTATATCCCAGATTACAATTGGATATTGTTTAGTTACTGTAGCATCATAATTATCAGTTACTGTAGCGCCTAATTCAGTATAAGTTGAACCAGCTTCAACAGTAATATTTTCATCTCCATTTAGAGATATAACTGGAGCAATTGTATCAACAACGTGAATAGTTCTTGTTACACTTGATGTATTATTATGTGAATCAGTTGCTGTATAAGTTAGAGTATAATTACCAAGTTTTGTTGTATCAACAGTTCCTGATACATTTACTGTAACATTGCCATCAACGATATCACTAGCAGTGGCACCTTCATCTTTATATGAACTATTTACTCCAATAGTAATGTCATTTTTTCCATTTAAAGTTATAGTTGGAGCAGTTGTATCAACAACGGTTACATAACGTATAATCTTATATCTCTTTTCATTTTTACTATTAGTTAATTCACATATATTTCCTGATGAATCTTTGCAAGTATATTTTAATGAGTAAACGCCAGGAACTAAAGTGTTAACACTGGTAACAGGTGTTCCGTGAGAACTCATAGATGTACGATAAAGTATTTCAGTAGGCTCCAAATGATTATTAGTTGCATCATAGTTATCAGTCATTGTTGCACCTAATTCTGTATAAGTTGAACCAGCTTCAAGTGTGATATTTCCTCCATTTAAAGAAATAATTGGAGCAGTTGTATCAACAACATTAACATAACGATATACATAGTCATGTGATAAATTGTTTTTATCTAATGTTTGGTTGCCTGATGAATCTTTTGCAAGATACATTAAACGATATTTTCCAAGTTTTGTTGTATCAATTGATTTAACGATTGTTCTCTTACCATCAGTTATATCCCAGATTACAATTGGATATTGTTTAGTTACTGTAGCATCATAATTATCTGTTACAGTAGCACCTAATTCGTTATAAGTTGTATTTACTTCAACATTAATTGTTGAATCTCCATTTAATTCAATAATTGGAGCAGTTGTATCTACTACTTTTACAATTCTTTTTATACTAGATGTATTATTATGTGAATCAGTTGTTGTATATGTTAAGGTATATGTTCCTAATTTTGTTGTATCAACATTTCCAGTTATTACTACTGGTGTTGTTCCATCAACGATATCATTAGTTATAGCACCTAATTCATTATATTCATTCTTAACTTCTAAAGTTACTTCTGCTTCTCCATTTAATTCAATACTTGGAGCAGTTGTATCTACTACTTTAATGGTTCTAATAACTTTATTATTTTTTGTATCTGATGTCTTTGCTTCATTATTAGATGAATCCTTGGCTGTATATTCGACTACATATGTTCCAACTTTTGTTGTATCAATAGTTTTTACAACCATTGTTACAGCATCAGATTCACCTGTATACTTAATAATCGTAGGTTGAACATCTTCGATTTTTTCATCGAAATTATCTGTTACTGTAGCACCTAATTCGCTATACTCAGAACCAGCTTCAATGGTAATTTCATTTTCTCCATTTAAAGTTATTACTGGTGATGTAGTATCTACTACATTGATTGTTCTTGTTACAAAAGTTTTTGTTGAATCATTTACGCTTGGAGCATAGGTATTTTCACCTGTCTTATAGATGTAAGTTAATTCATAACTTCCAAGAACAGTAGTATCAACTTTAGTTACAGGAATAGAAGTTGTACTTCCTTTAGCTGTAAATTTAATGGTACTAGGTTCAATGTTACTTGTAACATCTGCATTGTTTAAGGTTAGCGCAGCATATTCTTCTGTGTAAGTTGAACCAACTTCAAGAGTTGTTACTTCCTTACCATTTAATGCTAAAGCATAAACCTTAGGTTCTTCTACAAGTGGTCTTACAATAGGAGCAACAAATATTCTTGTTCTTCTAGTTGTAGTATTAGTTGTAGTACTTTGAGTATTATCCGTAGTTGTGGTTTCTGTTTTATTTGCAGTTGTTCCAGTTTCACTTGATGAGTTATTATTGTTATCATCTAGTAATGATGTATTATCACTTACTGGATTGGCATATGAGAACATAAATAGACCCATGATTAGAAATAAAGCAATTGCAAATAGTTTCTTTTTATCCATTTTTAACACTTCCTTCTCTTTTTTATCAATGATTATTAGCCAATGGACAAATTGCTAATATCATTAATTGCTTTCGATGAATATGACATTAAAAAAACAAAAAATAAGGGCACAAATAACATACTACTTTTACCTTTATCTTTTGCTTTTTAAATTTACCATATTTACACCCACCCAAATAATTATTTAATTATAGATTCCTATTTTAGAGGAAATATTCTTAGGTTTGCATTACCTACAATTTCATCTCTAGAGATAAGACCTATCATCCTGCTATCTTCACTATTGGAACGATTATCTCCCAATACTAAATAATAGTTATCAGGTATTACATCAGTTCCTAAACTACTTAAAGAAAAATCAGCTGTTATATTGCTAAAAGAATCTTTAGTTTCTATGCCATTAACATAAAGTATTCCATCTTTATATACAATATTTTCTCCAGGTAATCCAATTACTCTTTTAATATAGATTTTTTCATTATGTTTGAACTCAATTATTTCATATCTTTTAGGCTCTCTAAAATGATAAACTAGTTTATTTACGAGCATAATATTTCCATCACTCAAAGTTGGATTCATTGATGGTCCAATTACTTGATGGAAAGCTACTACATATACAATTAATAAAAAGATAATTACAGCTATTATTATATAACCAAATGTATCTTTTAAGAATTCACGTACTTCTCTTAAATCCATATCTATATACCCTTTAACAGCCTATATTATAACATGTAAAATTTATAAATTGTACTATTATTTTATTTTTTATATAATTCTTTAATTTTTGCACTTGTCTCTGTATATTCAATACAATCTTCTTCGATTCTTTCATTCCAATAACTGAAATTGTTTTTCTCATCAATTACCAAATCTTTTATTAAACGATCTGTTTCTAATGAAATATATTGTCTTAAAGGATTGCCTACATTTCCTACAGGATTTCCTTTATATAAAGAATTACCTTTGCATATTGTATCATAGTCAATTCGATTCCTAATTTCTATTAGTGATAAAATTAATTCATGTGATAATTGGCTTAATTCTCTTTCTTCTTCAAAATTTCTAATATCGCTTAAATAGATACTTCCATCAGTTATTTTACCTTCGAAGTTTTTATAAGGAAAAACAATGTCATTCTTCTTGAAATATTTAGCTGTTGCAATATCAGGAGCAAAGTTAAATGAATCGATTATATCATGTGCTTTATTGCGTGAATCATGTTTCTTTATTGATGAATATCTTCTAAGCTTTTTAGCAACAAAATACATTAAATTTAAATATGATGATCGATTATCTTCTTTACGATGCATGATAGCATTGGCACTACCCTCACTTAGATTACAATCAACATTAATAATTGATTTGAAAAATTTAGTATTTACAATCCTACCATTTTCATCTATTTTTATATAAAATGTTAAAGCATTACGATCTTCACCTTGATGAAGTGATATTTTATTACCTATTTTATAATCAAGAATTGGCCTTTTATATTTGGATGTATTAATTGCATCTCCAATTGATCGCATATGTTTATCTAATTCAGAATCTCTTTTAATTAGGGAATCAGCATCAGCTACATGAACATATAAATAATAATATCCATCAGTGCCCGCACTTATGCTAAAAGCATCATCAAATAAATGCTCAATTTTTTCGGGATTTCTTACTTTATCTATTGTAAAGGTCTTCAATCCTCTTAGGTCTAATCTCTTATCAGGATCATGAATAATAATATCTACTGGTGATGGTTCAAGTGAATGATCAATAGCGGTAACGTTAACGTCATCCATCATTGGGCAATGGGTTTCAATTACTTTACCCACAAATTCTAAATCTACCTTGTGCTCAGGTTTTGCACTTCTTAAACGATATTCAACATTTGTCATGATTAGATTTAATTCACTTGGTATAACAATCAATGATTTGTTCTCTAAAATCATCATCATTAATCTTTTATAATAAGTAATATCTTCTTTCTTCATTTTATCAATATTTTTAATATAGTAATCTGTGATTATTTTTAATAAAGAATCCCCATAGATGTTTTTTGTATTAACAAGATTTGGATGACTTTCAAATATACGATACATAGCTGTCGCATTTTTTATTTTATTTACGAGAAAATCGAAGACTACAGCTGATTCATTTTCAAATTTAATATAGTATAAGCAATCTAGATAGTTACAATTGGAATTAATATTAAACTCTAATTTTTTTAATTCATAGTAAACATTATCTAACTCTTTTTCTTTTTTATTATATGGCTTTAATGCATCTTTAGTTACTTTTATAATGTGTTTAAATAACACTTTCAATTGAGTTACTTCATCATTGCTTTTAACTTCATCACTTAAACGATATAAGAAAGTATGTAATAACTCGTTGTAGCCACTTATTTCTTCTATAGTATTATCATTAATTTCTTCCAAAAAAAATGCGCAAAAAGAATTAAAATCTTCCACGCACGCTAAAGCATATAGTTCTGACAGACAAAGATGGCTACCTAAATTTCCCTTTTCTAGTATATCTTTTATTTTGTTGCCCATTCTAGATTCCCCCATCCTCATACACTAACAAATACATTATATAATTTGTCGAAAAGTATTTCAATAATAATAGTAATACTTTTATAATTATGATAAGATTATAGAGAATAGAAGGTGCTAGCAAGTGAATTACAATTATGGTTTTAAATTAAGCAAAGATACTATTGTTATTAATAAAGTTAAAAATGACTTATCAGAAGAAAGTTTAAATAAAACTGATGTTATTGATATTAAGGAATTAAAATTCTCTGTTTCATATATTAAAGATAATCTTGAATTGGTAGCATCATTTCTTAATGTTGTAATAATTAAAGAAAACATTACAACAGTCCAAATTAATCAATTTGATGATGTTTTAACCTTAATGAAGCTTGTCAATTATTGGGAACATATAAATAAAATAGATTTCAAAGAAGATAGTGCTGTTCCTTATAGTTTGTTTGAATCTTTATTAGATAATAAATATATTAAAACTATTCAATGCTATTCAATGCCTAGTTATTTAATTGATCGTTTAGATTTAACTAAGGGAATTGTTGTTAAGACAAGAGAAAAACATGACTATGTTAGTATGTTTATGAAAAACAACTTATTAAATAGTTATTCAGATATCTATTTTAAGAAAAGTATTATTATTTGTAATCCTATAGATAATGTTGAAGAAATAGGATTTGATAATTTCA
>Ga0116181_1001453_pt1 | contig 20383 bp, 17 predicted proteins | sample AD_UKC075_MetaG_FD_89752 | JGI IMG/M metagenome (GOLD analysis project Ga0116181, IMG submission 89752) | Active sludge microbial communities of municipal wastewater-treating anaerobic digesters from USA - AD_UKC075_MetaG | ecosystem: Engineered > Bioreactor > Anaerobic > Digestate | place: USA...
CGGCTTCAAGGACGGCAGCGTGCGTGTGCTCGTCGCGACCGACATCGCTGCGCGCGGCATCGACATCGATCAGCTGCCGCAGGTCGTGAACTACGAGCTGCCCAACGTGCCCGAGGACTACGTGCACCGCATCGGCCGCACCGGGCGCGCTGGCGCCAGTGGGCAAGCGCTGTCGCTGGTCATGCAGGAAGAGCTGCCGCTGCTGAAGGACATCGAGAAGTTCAGCAAGCAGAGCATCCCGCGCGTCAAGATCGACGGCTTCGATCCGTCGGCGCTGCCCGATCCGGTTGCCGCCGTGTCCGATGCCCGCGATGCCGAATGGCAGGCCCGCGGTGGCCGTCCGGCACCGCGTCGCTCCGCGAGCAAACCGCAGGGTGCGCCGCGCGGTAGTCATGGTCGCAGCGGTAGCGGCGGGCAGGGGCGTAGCGGCGGGGGTGCAGGCGCAGGTAACGCCGGCGCGAGCGGACAGCAACGCACCCCCAGCAGCCCACCACGCACGTTTTCGACCACCGCCTCGCCCAGCGCGCGGCCGCGTTCAGGTGGTACTTCGCGGCGGTAACGCCAGCAAGTTAACGGATTCTGCGTGATCAGCTTCCGGCTGAAAGTACAGTTTGATCAGGGCTTGAAGGCCGTTTTGATGGAAGTTGATTTCCCATCATTTCGGCCGTTTAGCCCTTTTGCAATGGGCTTTTCAGCCAAAAGCTGATGGTGAAGCTCAGGCATTGACTATGGTGTCTCTGCCCGTACCTGAAACACATTGCCTTCGGGATCAACACCGTCGCAAATACGCTCTGAACCCAGTTGCCATTCGCGATCTGGTGGGTTCAGCTCGCCGCCCAGCCGCGCTGCAGTCGCTCGCGCGATGGCGATGTCGGCTACCGGAAACACCAGCTTGATGGCGGCTTCCTCGCGGCGTTCGGGCGGAGAGCTGGTCTCGAAGGTGGCGGCGATGTGCGGCGGGATGCCGTGTACCACCAGCTCGAAGGCGCCGGTGCCAAGCCGCGCCCAGGTCGGCCCCGCTTCGGTGACCGACAGACCAGCCACGGCTTCATAGAACGCACGCATGCGGGCCACGTCCTTGACAAACAGGACGGCGCCGAACTTGTTCATGACTTCCTCCCTGTCTCGCGTTGTGGGCTGTGGTGGCGACGCGGTGCGTCACGTCCGATTGCCCTGATCAATCCGGCCTCGGCAACAAGTCCATCACGCGTTGCCGTGTCGACACCGACCCGCACATCTGCGCGACGTACTGCAATGCCATACGATGCTCGGGTTCGCTGTAGTCACCCAGCGCGTCGGCGACCATCGTCATCTGGACGTTGCGCATGTAGCCGTCAATGCAGCTCACCATAACGCCATGATGCGCGAATACACCGCAGACGATGACCTGATCGCGGTTCATCTTGTGCAGCGTCGGTTCCAGTTCAGTGTCAAAGAACGCGCTGTGGCGGGGTTTGTGAATCACATATTCGTCCGCCCGGGGCGCCAGCGCATCAATGATTTCGCAATCACGATCAGTCACATGAGCCGCGTTGAGCCCGTCGCCCCAGACGGTGAGCCCAAGGCCGCGCTCGAAGCGTGACTTCGCACGCTCACCACGGCAGAAAAACACGGGCAGCCGGGCGTTGCGGAACGCGCTCAGCAGGGACGAAACATTCGCCACCAGCGGGGCAGGATCGGTGAACAGATCCACCCAGTAGTTCTGCATGTCGTGTACCAGCAGCACCATGCGGTCGGCGCTCAGTGGCCAGCTGATCTTGTTGTACGCGACGCACTCTTCACCGGGTAGCGGGTAGGGCGCGATCGGGTTGCGAGCCAGCGTGCGCTGGGACTGGATGGTGGCGTTGTGTGTCGTCATGCGGACTCCGGGGCGAACATGCACAATACCCGAATCTTTGTCTGCGGGCCCCCCTCTCATGAACAGCACCAGCGTGTCGTCCCTCTCCGGCCGGGTTGCCCTGATTACCGGCGCCAACACCGGCATTGGTCTGGTGACGGCGCGAGAACTGGCGCGACAAGGGGCACATGTGTTCATTGCATGCCGGTCGCAGGAGAAGGGGCGCGCCGCCGTCGATGACATTCGCGGTGTTGTCGCGGGAGCGCAGGTTGAGTTGTTGCCGGTCGATCTTGGTGATTTTGACTCCGTACGCCGCTGCGCCGCCGCCTTTCTCGCGCGCAACCTGCCGCTGCATCTGCTGATCAACAATGCCGGCCTTGCCGGCGCGCGTGGCCTCACCACGTCGGGCTTCGAGCTCGCGTTCGGCACCAATCACATGGGGCACTTTCTGCTCACCGACCTGCTGCTGGAGCGCATCAGAGCCTCGGCGCCAGCGCGCATCATCACCGTGTCCAGCCGCGCTCACACACGAGTGCCCGGCATCGATTTCAACCTGCTTCGGCAACCGACCGCAACTACCAGCGGCATCCGCGAATACGGCGTGTCGAAGCTCGCCAATCTGCTGTTCAGCGCGGAGCTGGGCCGTCGTCTCGCGGGCAGCGGCGTCACTACCTATGCGCTGCACCCGGGCGTCGTCGCGACTGACGTCTGGCGCGAGTTGCCGTGGCCGCTGCGCTCGCTCATCAAGCTGTGGATGATCGACGCCGAAGCGGGCGCGCAGACGACGCTGCACTGCGCGGCGTCCGCCGGGGCAGCGGGTGAGACTGGGTTGTACTACGACAAGTGTCGCGTCAGGACGCCTAGCAGCGCCGGGCAGGATGTGGCGCTGGCGGCGGAACTTTGGCGGCGCAGCGATGACTGGATTGGTTGAGGCTTGCGCGTCAGCTACTGCGACAGGGCGGGACATCCTTATGGATAAATGCGGCGCTTTGCGATAACCTGACGTGGGCGCCGCGATTGGCCTCGAATCGCCTGATCGCGGTGGCAGCCAAGCCATTCTCAGGGGGACTTTCATGGTTTGCATACCAGCCACAAAACGCGTTCGGAGCGCCATTGCGTTTGCAGCACGCTGCTTTACTGGCGCGATCGCGGTGGCATTCGCCAGCGCAATCGTCAGCGCCCAGACATTCACCATCACCTTCGATGCGGGTGACCCGATCGGCGGCCTGCCCGTGGGTACCGTGCTGAGCAACCAGTACACCGCGGCGACCGGTGCCACCTTTTCTGCCAATGCCTTCAGCGGCGCCGGCGGTCCAGTCGGGAACTGGGCCACCAATACTGACATGACGGTGGTGAGCAGCACCGGTTCCGACGTCGGCGGCCTCGGCATACCGCCGCTGGTCAGCGGCAACCTGCTGCGTTCATTCAACGGCTGGCTGGGCGAGAATGGCGATGCCAGCATTCGCATGACGCTGTCGCCGCCAGCGCAAAGCTGCAGCGTGACCTTTGGCGGGATAGCGACCCCATCGTCCACCCGCCTGCAAGCATTCGACGCCGGCAATACCCTGATTTCTTCAGCCGTCGCGACTGCGGGGAGCGCGGGGCAGCAGACGCTCACTGTCTCGGGTGTTGGCAATGTCATCGCCTCGGTCGCCATCCTGCCGGGCGATTTCAATGACTGGGTCGGCGTCGACAACATCACTTGCACCCGCGTGGTCGTCGGCCCGACCAAGCTGGCCATCACTGCGCAACCCACACCTTCTGTGCAGGCGCTGGCGCCATTCAACGTCAGCGTACAGACGCAGAACGCGGCGAATGCGCCAACCAATGTCACCGCTGCAACCACCGTCAGCCTGGCGATCCAGACGGGTACGGGTGCTCTCACCGGCACGACGTCCTGCAACATTGCCGTGGGCGCCAACAGTTGCACGATCACGGGCATTGCCAGTAACGCGGTACAGACCGGCCTCGTGCTGCGCGCGACTGCAGTACCCGCGTTGACCGCCGCCGATACCGCGCCCTTCGACGTGACGGCCATCCCGCAAACGATCACCGGCTTTGCCCCGGCGTCGCCGGTCGTGTTTGGCGCGGCGCCTGCCACGCTGACGGCAACCGGTGGTGGGTCCGGCAACGCGGTTGTCTTTGCGACTACGAGTGCGCCTTCGATCTGCACGGTCGCGGGCAACCTGGTGACCTTTGTTGGTGTCGGCACCTGCAACCTGACCGCCAATCAGGCAGGGGGCGGCAACTACAGCGCAGCGCCGCAGGTCACGGCGAGCATCGTGATTGGCCTCGCTCCGCAAACAATCACTGGCTTTGCCCCGGCTTCGCCGGTCGTGTTTGGCGCGCCACCCGCAACCTTGACGGCAACGGGTGGCGGCTCTGGCAACCCGGTTGTCTTTGCGACTACGAGTGCACCATCCATCTGCACAGTCGCCGGCAGCGTGGTGACCTTCGTTGGCGTCGGTACCTGCAACCTGACGGCAAATCAGGCCGCCGGGGGCAACTTTGCGGCTGCGCCGCAGGTCACGGCGAGTATCGTCATCAACCCGGCCGCGTCGGTCATCACCGGGTTCAACCCGCCGCCGGTGGTGAACCTCGGGACTGGGCCCATCACACTCACGGCGACTGGTGCGCCGTCAGGCGTGCCGATCGTATTTGCCACGACCAGCGCATCGTCGATCTGCACTGTCAGCGGCAACCAGGTGATTCTGGTCGGCCAGGGCAACTGCATTCTCACCGCCAATCAGGCGGCGGGCGGCGGCTTCGCGGCGGCCCCGCAGGTCACGGCGACGATGTTGATCATCGCGGCTGCGGCCCAGGTGCCGGTGCTCGACCTGGGAGCACTTGCGGCGCTGATGGCCTTGCTGGTGGCTACGGGCGCCTGGCTGCGGCGTAAAGCGTAGCAGGGACAGCGCGGAGCGGCGTGGCGGGTGGGCGCCTAGCCGCTGTGCGCGAGCAGGCGATCGAGCAGCGCGCTGAGCTGCTGCTGCTCGGCGCCACTCAAACAACCGAAGATCTCTGCGTTGCGCTGCGCGATCAGTTGCATCACACGTTGCCAGGCGGCCTTGCCCGGCGCGGTGAGGTTGAGCACCACGCCACGACTATCCGCTTCACTCGTGGTCTTGCTCACCAATCCGGCGTCCACCAGTGCCTGGGCGGCGCGACTGGCCTGGCCTTTGGTCAGGTGGGCGTGGGCGGCGAGATCATTCACTGACAGCGGCGCAAAGCTACCGATGGCAGCGAGGCATCGACCATCGCTGATTGACATGCCGGTGTGCTCGGCGTAGGCACGGTTGCTCTGCAGGTCGGTCAGCTTGTGCAGGCGATGCAGACGCCAGGTGAGTGTTCGATCCAGTGCCGGTTGCGCAGCGGCCGCGCCAGTTGATGTCGTCCGCCGCCGGGTCATGTGTTGCTCAGGCGTTCAGCCTGTGTGATCTGTGCCAGCGCGGACGCCGCGTCGGGCTGCTCGGCCAGCAGTGATAGCGCAAGCGTCGCCAGCAACAGTGGTGAACGTGTTTCGCCGGTGCGGGCGATCGCCTCGGCGAGCGCGGTGTAGGTGGTGTCCAGTTCGGCGTGGGTCATGCGGTTCTCGTAGTCTGCTGCAATGCCTTGTCGATGATGGCGGCGATGTCGATATCGCGACCATTGCGCCAGCGGCCGAGCACGTAGCCATCCGGACGGATCACGTAAAGCGTGCCGGGCGCGGCCGCGAAGCGCTCGCGCATCTGCCCTAGGGTGTCGTGAATGTCGCCGTCGCGAATAGCCACCGTATCGCGAACACTGTAGACGCGGACACCGCCGCTACCTTTGGTGGCGGGTGCGATGTCACCGAAGTAGAGCGCCACGAAATGCTGGCCGAACAGTTCGCTCAGATGCTGCGCGCCGCCGGTGGTCTGAATACTTGCCTCGGGCGCTGGCAACCCGGCATGTGGCCCGCCGTCGAATGCACCGAAGTCTGCGATATTGAGCGGGGAATCGACGTACTCAATCGCGGTTGTCTGCCGTGGGTTGACCAGCGAGCGAACGCTGTCGTTCTCCAGCGCCAGCCGCAGCGCCGCTTCGCGCATCAGCCGAAAACCGTAGTTGGGTGGCGCCATGAATTCTGTGCTCTTGGCACCGTAACGGATGTTCTCGCGAGCGGCATGGACACGTTCGATGGAGTAACTGTCGAGCAGCGAATCGGCTGCCTCGCCACGCAACACCGCCGCCAGTTTCCACGCCAGGTTGCCGGCGTCGTCGAGCCCCGAATTGAGCCCGCGCACACCGAAGATGGGCACCAGATGCGCGGCATCGCCGGCAAACAGCACACGGCCGTGGCGATATTGCGGCAGCGTCAGGCATTTGGCGTTGTAGATCGAGATCCACAGTGGCTTCCAAGGTGCCGTCTCGCCAATCATGTCGAGATGGCTCTGCACGCGCGGTAGCACGTTCTCCGGCTTCACCGCCTCGGCCGGATCTTCATCGTCGCGGATCTGGTAGTCGATGCGCCACACGTTGTCCGGCTGCCGGTGCATCAGGATGGTGGAGCCCGGATTCGACGGCGGATCGAACCACGCCAGCCGCTCCACCGGGCGCGACGTCGCCTGTTCGATATCGACGATCACGTAGCGGCCGTCGTATTGCATCCCGCTTAACTGCAGTCCGAGCAATTCGCGCACGGTGCTGCGGCCACCGTCGCAGGCGATTACCCAGTCGGCCTCGATGCGATGCGTGCTGCCGTTGGCGCTGGTCACCTCGACGGTGTTTCCGTTCCCATGAGGCGTTACGTTGCTGACGCGCGTTGACCAGCGCACATCGACAAGGCCGGTGGCGATTGCCGCGTCATGGGCGAATTCCTCGGCGTAATACTGCTGGATATTGACCATTGGCCCGAAGCGCTGAGTCGGCTCTGCGGGCATCTCGAAATGCAGCACTTCGCGGTCACGGAAGTAGCTGCGCCCACCCACCCACGAGAGCCCCTTGTCCAGCATCGGCTTGTCGGCGCCAATCCAGCCAAGGATCTCCAGCGAGCGGCGCGACATGCAGATGGCCCGGCTGCCGTCGCAAAAGCTGCTGTCGGCCTCGATCACGGTCGAGGCAATTCCCTGCTGCGCCAGCAGCGCGGCGACGGTGAGCCCGACGGGTCCACCGCCGGCGATCAGCACCGGCGTCCGTGCGGGCAGCGGCGATGTCGATGTTGTGGAGGATGACGTCATGGTTCCGCTCCCGGATTCGGTACTGTTTCAAATCGTCAACAGGACGACAAATAGTTGCGTGCGCAATTATTATTGAAAATAGTTGCGTACGCAACTAAACCGTTTGCTAGTCAGCAGGACTTGCGGGCTTTAGAAGCAATGCAGTGAAGCGCAGCGGAACCGAGGCATATCTCAGGCGAGCACAAGTTGCCCTCGATTTCACTGCGTTGCATCGAGGCTACGGCTGACGGGTGGTCCGCTACCGGCAATAGCCGTCGCGATTGCAGGCGTGTCGTGGGACGCTGCAGGCAGGCGCAGCGGCGTGCGCGAAGGAAGGTGGTGGCGCCCCGGAGACGAATCGAACGTCCGACCTTCCCCTTAGGAGGGGGAAGCTCTATCCACTGAGCTACCGGGGCGAAGCAGTAATTGTGGCAAAAATGGCCGTGGGGCACATATCCCGCGTTCGCCGCACTACGGCAAACCACGGTGGCTACACTTCCAGTCATGACTGAGAACGCTGCTGCTGCATCCGTTTCCACGCCGTTGCCGGCGGCCACGCCTGTGGCGGTGCTGGGCGCTGGCTCTTTCGGCACCGCGCTCGCCATCCAGCTTGCGCGGCGAGGGTCGCGCACCCGGCTCTGGGGGCGCGACGTCACGGCCATGCAGGACGCTGAACGTACGCGGCGCAATCCGCGCTATCTGACCGACTGCGAGTTCCCGGCGACGCTGGTCGCCACCGCCGACCTCGATGCTGCGCTGCGCGACGCCCAGGACATCATCATCGCGACACCCAGCCATGCCCTGCGCGGCACACTGGAGACGCTGAAACCGCGTCTCGGTGATGGTGACGGCGCGCGTCAGGGCGTGGTGATTGCCTGCAAGGGCTTTGAGCCGGGCACCGGCAAGCTGTCACACGAGGTGGCGGCCGATGTGCTCGGGCCGATGCATCCCTATGCTGTGCTGTCCGGCCCCACCTTTGCCGCAGAGCTGGGCCACGGCCTGCCGACGGCAGTGATCATCGCGTCAAAGGATGCGGCATTCGCAGAGCGCATTGCGCATCGCCTGAACGGCGGTGGCTTTCGTGCCTACACCGGTAGTGACGTGATCGGCGTCGAACTCGGTGGCGCAGCCAAGAACGTGATCGCCATTGCTGCCGGCACGTCCGACGGTTTGGGCTTTGGCGCTAACGCACGCAGCCTGCTGATCACCCGCGGCCTTGCCGAAATCCGGCGTCTGGGCGACAAGATGGGCGCGCAGGCAGAGACGCTGATGGGTCTCGCCGGTCTGGGCGATCTGGTGCTCACTTGCACCGACAACCAGTCGCGCAACCGGCGTATGGGCTTGCTGCTGGCCAGCGGCAAAAGCGTCGCGGAAGCGACCGCCGAAATCCAGCAGGTGGTGGAAGGCATCAAGGCCGCCCCCGAGGTGCATCGCCTGGCGCAGCGCTACGGCGTCGCGATGCCGATCACCGAGGTCGCCTGTGCCGTGATTGACGGCCGCATGACACCGCGCGAGGCGTTTGCCACGCTGGCATCGCGCTCGGTGCGGGCCGAAGCCAAATGAGCGCCGCAGCGATGCTTGCAGGGCATCTCAATCCAGCCACCTCCAGTGCCTGGCAGGCGCTGCTCCGCCATGCTGACAGGCAGAAGGAGACCGGCTTCCGCGTCGCCGGCGCCTTTGCGCTTGACCCGGAGCGCGCCAGCCGTTTCAGTATTGATGCCGCCGGGCTGACGCTGGATTACTCCAAGCAGCGCATCGACACGCAGACCATGCAACTGCTGCTGGCGCTCGCAGCCGAACGCAACGTGGCGGGCCGCCGCGATGCGATGTTCGCCGGCGAGAAGGTCAACACGACCGAGCACCGCGCCGTGCTGCATGTCGCCCTGCGCGAACCGGCGGTTGGCGCGCGGCAACACATCGTTGATGGCGTTGATGTGGTTCCCGCCGTGCACGCCGAGCTGGCCCGCATGCGCGCGTTCAGCGAGCAGGTACGCGCCGGCGCGTGGCGCGGGCGCACCGGGCAGGCGATCACCGATGTCGTGAACATTGGCATCGGTGGTTCCGATCTTGGCCCGCAGATGGTGTGCGAGGCGCTGCGACGCGACATCCACCCGCGGCTCAGGACACACTTTGTCTCCAACGTCGATGGCGGCGATCTTGATCGCGTGCTGGCGGGGCTCAATGCGGCGACGACCCTGTTCATCGTGTCGTCGAAGACGTTCACCACGCAGGAAACGATCATGAACGCCCGTCGCGCGCGGGAGTGGTTCCTGGCCAGCGGCGCGCAGCAGGCCGATGTTGGCCAGCACTTCGTCGCGGTGACTACCAATCTGCCTGCCGCTGGTGCGTTCGGCATCGCCAGCACCAATTGCTTCCGCTTCTGGGACTGGGTCGGCGGGCGTTATTCACTGTGGTCGGCAGTCGGCCTGAGCGTGATGATCGCCATCGGCGGCGATGCCTTTGCTGAGCTGCTTGCAGGCGCGCACGCGATGGACGAACATTTCGTCACCGCGCCACTTGCCAGCAACATGCCCTGTGTGCTGGCGCTGGTGGGCATCTGGAACGGCAATTTTCTCGGCGCCAGCAGTCTTTGCGTGGCGCCGTATGCGCAGGATTTGCGGCGGTTGCCCGCCTATCTGCAGCAACTTGAAATGGAGAGCAACGGCAAATCCGTCGCCCTCGACGGCACGCCGCTGGCAACGACGAGTGGCAGTGCCATCTGGGGCGAACCGGGCAGCAACGGGCAGCATGCCTACTTCCAGTTGCTGCATCAGGGCACCGGCCTGATGGCGGTGGATTTCATCGCCTCGCTGGCGCTGACCGGGACCTCGCCCGAGCATCATCGTGTGCTGCTGGCCAACTGCTTTGCGCAGTCGGAAGCGCTGATGTGCGGCAAATCCGCAGACACCGTGCGTGCGGAAATGCGCGCCACCGGCATGGCGGAGGCCGAGATTGAAGCGCTGGTGCCGCACCGCACCTTCACCGGCAACCGTCCGAGCAACACCATTTTGCTTCCGGAGCTGTCGCCATGCTCGCTGGGCGCGCTGATCGCTCTCTACGAGCACAAGGTGTTCGTGCAGGGCGTGATCTGGGGCATCAATTCGTTCGACCAGTGGGGCGTGGAGCTTGGCAAGCAACTGGCGAAAACGATTGATACTGAACTTGCTGCAGGCGCCGTTACCGGCGTGCACGATGCGTCAACACAGGCGCTGATGCAGCGGGCGATCGCGGCGATGGCGGATCGCCGCTAACGTTCGCCGATCAGCCGGGTCTAAGCTTCGAACAGCAACAACGCCGCCACCTGCCGCCCTTCGCCGAGCAGCACGTTGTAGGTGCGGCAGGCAGCGCTGGTGTCCATCACTTCGTAGCCGATGCGTGCCTCGATCAGCGGGCGCAGGGCGTCGGGCTTGGGGAAGCGCAACGCGCGGCCAGTGCCGATCAGCACGATTTCGGCGCCCACGTTGGTTGCCTGCGCGATCGCCTCTGAGCTGATCTCGGCAAACGCGGCCACTGGCCACGGCGCGGCAGCTTCGCGGTGCGACAGGCGCACGCTCTGGCGATGCTCGACGCCACCCACCGTCACCGACCCGACGGTGTAGGCGGTGATCGCGTATTCGCTTGCAGCCTCGCGCTGAAATTTCATCGCCATGGGCGCCCGTCTCCTGATGTGTTGCAGTGGTCAGCAGCGAATTATCCGCGAGCATTTGATCGGAGCATCTTGTGGACGAAAAGACCGCTGTATATGGGCTTGAAACGGCAAATGCCAAAAAGTCGACTTTGAGTAAAAAAGTACCCCTGAGCCCAATGAAATAGTCTTTGCAACAAAAAGCTGCTGTCCCAGTGCACGCTGTCCAGCCGCCCAATGCTGCGTTGCGGCAAGTCGCTTTTCCCTGTAACATCAATCGCTTAGGTGCCCCCTTCGTCTGCCAGATTTCTGTTGGATCGAGGAGGGGTAAGTTCAAATCCCCGCACCAGGATTCTGCGATGCAAACCGAGTTCTCGCGCATCAAGCGCCTTCCCCCTTACGTTTTTGCGATCACCACTGATCTGAAGATGGCTGCCCGCCGCAAGGGCGAAGACATCATCGATTTCGGCATGGGCAACCCCGACGGCCCCACGCCCAAGCACATCGTCGACAAGCTGGTTGAAACCGCGCAACGCGGCGACACCCACGGCTACAGCGTTTCAAAAGGCATCCCGCGTCTGCGCAAGGCCATCGCCAACTGGTATGCCCAGCGCTACGGCGCCTGGATTGATCCGGAAACTGAAGCCATCGTCACCATCGGCTCGAAAGAGGGCCTCGCGCACCTGATGCTCGCCACGCTGGATCGTGGTGACACCGCACTGGTGCCGAACCCGAGCTACCCGATCCACATCTACGGCGCGATTATCGCGGGTGCGGACATCCGCAGCGTGCGCATGACCGAAGACGTGGATTTCTTCGAAGAGATCGAGCGCGCCATTCGCGAAAGCTTCCCGAAGCCGAAGATGCTGATCCTCGGGTTTCCGTCGAACCCGACTGCCATGTGCGTCGATCTGCCGTTCTTTGAAAAGATCGTCGCACTGGCCAAAGAGCATGGCATCTGGGTCGTGCATGACCTTGCCTACGCCGACCTCGGCTTCGATGGCTACAAGGCGCCGAGCATCATGCAGGTGAAGGGCGCCAAAGAGGTTGCCGTCGAGTTCTTTACCATGAGCAAAAGCTACAACATGGCCGGCTGGCGCGTGGGCTTCATGGTGGGTAATCCGCATCTGGTCAGCGCGCTCGGCCGCATCAAGGGCTACAACGATTACGGCACTTTCACGCCGATTCAGGTGGCAAGCATCGCCGCGCTTGAAGGCCCGCAGGATTGTGTGGAAGAAATCCGCCAGAAATACGAATCTCGTCGCAACGTAATGGTGAAAGGCCTGCATGAAGCGGGCTGGATGGTCGACAACCCGAAGGCCAGCATGTACATCTGGGCAAAGATTCCCGAGCCGTACATGAAGATGGGCTCGCTGGAGTTCGCCAAAAAACTGCTGGCCGACGCCAAGGTCAGCGTGTCGCCCGGCATTGGCTTCGGGCAATATGGCGACACCCACGTGCGCTTCGCGCTGATCGAAAATGAAGCGCGCTCCCGTCAGGCGGTGCGCGGTATCAAGGAAATGTTCAAGAAGGATGGCTTGCTATAGCGCTGTTGCGCTACAGCAGGACGAGAGGACGACGCTCGCTTCGCTCGCTAGGACGACGGCTTGCTTCGCCGCCTAGGACGCAAGGCTTGCGACCAGGATCGTATTCACACACTATGCGAATCAAGAACGCACTCAACATCTGCTCGCGTCCTAGCGCGAAGCGCGTCGTCCTAGCCCGCGAAGCTGGGCGTCGTCTTAGCGCGTCAGCGCGTCGTCCTCACGGAAATACCTTATGAAACCTCTCAGAATCGGACTCCTCGGCATCGGCACAGTGGGCGGCGGCACGTTTGACGTGCTCACCCGCAACGCCGAAGAAATTTCACGTCGCGCCGGGCGTCCGATCACCATTACCCACGTTGCCGACAAGAACACCGCACTGGCGAATCAGGTGGTGGCGGGTCGTGCAACGGTGACCGATGATGCTTTCGGCGTGGTGCGCAATCCGGACATTGACGTCGTCGTCGAACTGATCGGCGGTTACGGCGTTGCCAAGCAACTGATACTGGAAGCCATCAACAATGGCAAGCACGTGGTCACCGCCAACAAGGCACTGCTCGCATTGCATGGCAATGAGATCTTTGCCGCTGCGCGCGCCAAGGGCGTCATCGTCGCGTTTGAGGCCGCCGTTGCCGGTGGCATTCCGATCATCAAGGCGCTGCGCGAAGGCCTCGTCGCCAACCGCATCGAATGGATCGCCGGCATCATCAACGGCACCACCAACTTCATCCTCTCCGAGATGCGCAGCAAGGGCCTCGCCTTTGCTGACGTGCTGAAGGAAGCGCAGGCCAAGGGCTATGCCGAGGCCGACCCGACGTTTGATATCGAAGGCGTCGATGCAGGTCACAAAATCAGCATCCTTGCGGCGCTGGCGTTTGGCATTCCGCTGTCGTTCGACAAGGCCCACGTTGAAGGCATCACCAAAATTGAAGCCATCGACATCCGCTACGCCGAGGAGATGGGCTACCGCATCAAGCTGCTCGGCATTGCCCGCCGCCGCGGTGATGGCAGTGACGCGGGTTTCGAATTGCGCGTACACCCGACGCTGATCCCGGCCAAGCGACTGATCGCCAATGTCGAAGGCGTGATGAATGCGGTGCTGGTGAAGGGCGACGCCGTCGGTGCCACGCTGTACTACGGCGCCGGGGCCGGGGCGCAACCTACAGCGTCGGCCGTAATTGCAGATCTGGTGGATGTCGCGCGACTGATCGACGCCGACGTCAACCATCGTGTGCCCTACCTCGCGTTCCAGCCGGACCGCATCGGCAGTGAGCCGGTGCTGCCGATTGACGAAGTGGAAACTTCGTACTACCTGCGCCTGCGCGTGGATGACAAGCCGGGTGTGCTGGCCGACATCACGCGCGTGCTCGCGGACAACAACATCTCCATCGATGCGATGCTGCAAAAGGAGCCCGCCGAGGGCGAAGCGCAGACCGACATCATTCTGCTCACGCATGAGACGATCGAGAAGAACGTCAAGCGTGCCATCGCAGCGATTGAGGCGCAGCCGAGTACGCGTGGCAAGATCGTGTTGCTGCGGCTGGAGAATCTGGCGTGATGCAGTACCTCTCCACCCGCGGCCACCCGGCGCGACAATCGTTCAGTCAGGTTCTGCTTTCCGGCCTTGCCGAGGACGGCGGCCTGATGCTGCCCGAGACGCTGCCGAAGATCACCGACGCAGAGCTCACCGCCTGGCGCGCGCTGCCGTATCACGCGCTGGCGCATGCAGTGCTCTCGAAGTTCATCGCGACCGATGACATCGATTCCGCCACGCTGGCCGCGTTGACGAAGGCGACGTACACGAAGGAAGTGTTCGGCACCGACGACATCACGCCGCTGCGCAAGATTGACGGCTACGCGCCAGGCATGCAGATCGAGGCCCTGTCGAACGGGCCGACGCTGGCCTTCAAGGACATGGCGATGCAGCTGCTCGGGCGGTTGTTCGAGTTTGAGCTGGGCCGTCGCAACCAGACGCTGAACATCCTTGGCGCTACGAGCGGCGATACCGGCAGCGCGGCGGAATACGCGATGCGCGGGCGCAAGGGCGTCAACGTTTTCATGCTCTCGCCCGCAGGCCGTATGAGTGCGTTCCAGCGCGCGCAGATGTACTCGCTGCAGGACGCCAACATCCACAACATCGCGGTGGAAGGCGTGTTCGACGATTGCCAGGACATCGTGAAGGCGGTGTCGAACGACCTCGCGTTCAAGCGACAGTACAACATCGGCACCGTGAATTCGATCAACTGGGGCCGCATCTCGGCGCAGGTGGTCTACTACGTCAAGGGCTATCTCGCGGCGACGACGGCGAACGCGCAGAAGGTTTCGTTCGCCGTGCCGTCCGGCAATTTCGGCAACATTCTCGCCGGCCATATCGCCCGCGAGATGGGCCTGCCGATTGACACACTGGTGCTCGCGACCAACGAGAACAACGTGCTCGCCGAGTTCTTCAATACAGGCGTCTATCGGCCGCGCCCGAGCAAGGAAACATTCGAGACATCGAGCCCGTCGATGGACATCTCGAAAGCCTCGAACTTCGAGCGCTTCGTCTACCACCTGTTCAACAACGACGCGGCGCGCGTTGCGGCGCTCTGGCGCGAGGTTGATCAGGGCCGTGCGTTCGACGTGTCGCAGACTGCGGAGTGGAAAGGCCTGCGCGAACGCTTCGGCTTTGTAGCCGGTACCAGTACGCACGCCGATCGCCTCGCTACCATCCGCGAGGTGTATGAGAAGACTGGTAGTCTGATCGACACCCACACCGCCGACGCGGTGAAAGTCGCTCGTCCGCTGGTGAAGCCAGGCGTACCGATGATCGTGCTCGAAACGGCACTGCCGGTAAAGTTTGCCGACACGGTGAAGGACGCCGTGGGCTTTGAGCCGCCGCTCACTGCCGACCAGCAGGCAATGATGAAGTTGCCGCTGCGCGTGGTGCAGATCGCGCCGGATGTCGAGCGCGTGAAGGCGATCATCGCCGGTCGATAAGTTTGCAGGAGCGGCTCCGCCGCGACCCGCGTCGACGCAGGGTAGGGGCGGCGCCGTCTGGGCAGAGCCCCTCCTACAATGCGTGCATGCCCAACTCCCTCGAAGTCAGCCACCTCAGCCACCGTTATCCGCCGCGCGGTCGCGAGCAGGCGCGGGACACGCTGCACGATGTAAGCTTTCGGGTTGAGGCCGGCCGCGTGGGCTGCCTGCTCGGGCCATCCGGTTGCGGCAAGACGACACTGCTACGCTGCGTTGCAGGACTGGAACCCACTGGCAACGGCACCATCCGCATCGGCGAGCGCATCGTGGCGGACGGGCGCACCCACATCGAGCCCGAAGATCGCGGCGTTGGCGTGGTGTTTCAGGACTACGCCTTGTTCCCGCACCTCGACGTTGCCGGCAACGTCGGTTTCGGGCTCAACAAGCTGGCGTCGCGCGAACGCGATGCGCGCGTGCAGGAGGCGCTGGAACTGGTGCGCCTGCGCGACACCGCGCACGCCTATCCGCACGAGCTTTCAGGTGGCCAGCAGCAACGCGTAGCACTGGCCCGCGCGCTGGTGCTTAAGCCCAAACTCGTTCTTTTCGACGAGCCGTTCTCGAATCTCGATATCGAAACGCGGCAGCGCCTCTCCGCAGAGGTGCGTGCCTCGCTGTCCGAGGCCCACGCCACGGCGCTGCTGGTGACGCATGATCAGCATGAGGCCTTCGCGCTGGCCGACGAGATCGGCGTGCTGCGCGATGGTCACCTCGAACAATGGGACACCGCCTACAACCTCTATCACCGGCCGTCGTCCCGCTTCATTGCGGATTTTGTGGGCGAGGGGGTGTTCCTGCCCGCGCGCGTTGTCGATGCCGGCTGCCTCGACAGCGAACTTGGCCCGATGGCACTGAGCGAGCTCACGACGCGCGCGCCGGGCGACGAAATCGAGCTGCTGCTGCGGCCCGACGATGTGATTCACGATGACGCCAGCACCGCGACGGCAAAGGTCGTTGCCCGCGCATTTCGCGGGGCGCAGTTCCTCTACACGCTGGAGCTGCCGAGCGGCCGGCACGTGCTGGCGCTGGTGCCCAGCCACCACAATCACCGCATCGGCGAGGCGATCGGCGTTCGCGTCGAGCTGGACCACGTCGTCGCGTTCTGACGCCAGGTCGGCTCCGACGCCGTGTTTTTGACGGCGGCCCCGCTTTCTGGTTATAATTCAAAGCTCAGCGGCTGTAGCTCAGTTGGATTAGAGTACTTGGCTACGAACCAAGGGGTCGTGGGTTCAATTCCTGCCAGCCGCGCCACATTACGCAAAAAAGCCAGCCTCGCGCTGGCTTTTTTGTGCCCCGAATCGCCATTAGCTTTTTAGTGAAATGCCCATTAGAAAAGGGCTTGAGCCGAGAAAATGCAGAAAGTCGATTTCCATCGCTTTTGATGCTTTAGCCCTTATTGAATGGGCACTTCAGCGAAAAGCCAATAAGCCAGACCACGCATCGCCATCAAACAGATCCAGGTGACAGTTTCTCGAATTATCATTTGTAAATTCGAGGGAGTATCGGGTGGCCAGAAGAAAGCCAAAGACCAACCGGCAGGCCAGAAAAATCAGGCAGGCGGGCGCCTCGCTGCTGGTACTGGGTGTCACTTGTCTGGTGTTGCCAGCCGCCATGCGCGACAGCGCAATTGGTGCCGCCTTTGCAGGTTTGCCGGCGCTTGGCTGGCCCATTGCGGCGGCCGGTGCCCTTGCGCTGGTGGCCGGGCTCGCGCTGGAGCGTCGTGGACACCGCGCGCCGGTTGCCGTACAGCCAGCTCCGCCGACGGTTTATCTGCGAACTCCAACCAGCAGTGATACCCGGTCGCGCGGGGAGCTCACCGGTGGCGGTAAGGCGAATGCGGCGGCCGTCGCGTCACCTGTGGCCGGGGTCAAACCACCCGCGAGACCCGAGCGCTGGAGCGAAACGGTCTTCGACGTGATCGAGTGGCGTCGCTTTGAAGCAGTGGTCGAGCGGATGTTCCAGCAGGCTGGATTTGTCACCCGCTCGCAATCACATGGCGCCGACGGCGGCGTGGACGTGTGGCTGTACACCCATCAGCACCCCCGGACTCCAGTGGGCGCGGTACAGTGCAAGCATTGGCAAGGCAAGCGAATCGGAGTCGACAAGATACGAGAATTGAAGGGGGTGATGGCTGCACGTGGAATCGAACGAGGGCACTTCGCTGCGACGACGACCTTCACCGACGACGCGATTGCGTTTGCACAAAGCGCGCGAGTGAATCTGCTAGACGTGACACGCCTACTCGACGTCATCGCTAAACGCACTGCTCAACAACAGGCGGAACTTCTGGCAGTAGCACTGGAAGGCGACTACTGGTGCCCCACTTGCGTGAATTGCGGCGTGAAAATGATTTACCGCCAACGTCGCAGTGACGGATCGCCGTTTTGGGGTTGTGCAAACTACCGGACCTGCAAAACCCCGAGAATTCCTATGCGTGTGGCCTCGAAATAATTAAACGGGCTTCGGCAGACTCAGTGTGTGGAGCATGCTGCGCAGCTACCAAACCTAGGTCGCTGCCGGCTTCGGCGCAAACCCCAGCATCGCTTTCACTTCCAGGAACTCGGCAAACGCATGGTCGCCCCATTCGCGGCCGTTGCCCGATTGCTTGTAGCCACCGAACGGCGCCATGAAGTCCGGCGCGGCACCGTTGATGTTGACCTGCCCGGCACGCAGGCGGGCGGCGACCTTGCGCGTTGCGTCCACGTCGGTGCCCGAGACGTAGGCCGCCAACCCATACGGTGTGTCGTTGGCGATCTGCACCGCTTCGTCCACCGTGTCGTAACCGATCATCACCAGCACCGGGCCGAAAATTTCCTCGCGGGCGACCGTCTTGTCGTTGCTGACATTGGCCAGCACCGTGGGCTTCACGTAGTAGCCGGTGGCCAGCCCGTCCGGTTTGCCGGGGCCGCCAGCAACGACCGTCGCGCCTTCCTCGATGCCCTTGTTGATCAGCCCCTGTATCTTGTCCCACTGCCGCTTCGAGATGACCGGGCCGATGGTTGCGCCGCTGTCGGGCGCGCCGACGGTGGTGCCTTCAGCGGCAGCCTTGGCCACAGCGATTGCTTCGTCCATCCGCGCGTTGGGCACCAGCATGCGCGTGGGCGCGTTGCAGGACTGGCCGGAGTTGGTCATCACGCCGCGCACGCCATTGGTAACGGCGCGCTTGATGTCGGCATCGGGCAGGATCAGGTTTGGCGATTTACCGCCCAGCTCCTGATGCACGCGCTTCACCGATGGCGCCGCGTTGCGGGCGACTTCGATCCCGGCACCGGTGGAGCCGGTGAACGACACTATGTCCACACCGGGATGGCTGGATATGGCGGCGCCGACGGTCAGCCCGTCGCCGTTGACCAGATTGAACACCCCCGCCGGTACGCCTGCCGCGTGCAGGATTTCGGTCCAGACCTGCGCCGAGAATGGCGCGATCTCGGAGGGCTTGAGCACCATCGTGCAGCCAGTGGCGAGCGCTGGCGCCACCTTACAGGCAATCTGGTTCACTGGCCAGTTCCACGGCGTGATCAGGCCGCAAACGCCAATCGGCTCCTTGCGGATCAGCGTGCTGCCGCGTTGTTCCTCGAAGTGATAGTGCTTCAGCACCGACAGCGCGGTCTGCAGATGCGCCTGGCCCATCGCGGCCTGCGCCTTCTGCGCCAGTGCGACCGGGGCACCCATCTCGTCGGTGATGGCAGCGGCCATGTCGGCGTAGCGCTTCTGGTATTCGGTGATGATGCGCTCAAGCAGCGCCACGCGCTCATCAACGCTGGTTTGCGAATAGGTCTCGAAAGCCCGCCGCGCCGCCTTTACCGCGCGATCCACGTCTGCTGCAGAACCCAGCGAAATGTGTCCGGCGACCGCCTCGGTGGCCGGGTTGATCACATCAAATGTTTTCGGCGTTACCGGATCGACCCAGGCGCCGTCGATGTAGAACTTGAGGTATTCACGCATTAGGTGCTCCTGTTGGCCGCCAGGCGGTATCGGTGGTTTGGCAATGATTCTAGGAGCGGTCGCAGATCCGCTTTAGGTGGTTTGGTCAGAAGTGGCGTCGACAAGCGATCAATTATTTCCAGCGAAGCAAGCCGTCGAACAGCGAGCCTCCACTCAGGACTTCGGCCGTGAGCCGGACATGGATTACGTCGCGAAGACCTTCCAGCCTTCGACGATCGGTTCGAACAGACAGGCGCAATGCCCAATTGCGATAGCCTCGCAGCGACGACTGCGTTTGTCGTCGCCGCATTGAGTGGTAGCCATGTCCGGTCTTTCGAAATATCAATTCGCGCTTGCGTTGCTGTTCATCGCTCCAGCCTTGTGGTCGGTGAACTATCTGGTGGCGCGCACGGCGCCGGGCCAGGTGGAGCCGCATACGCTGGCGCTGATCCGCTGGCTGCTGGCCAGTTTTCTGTTTGGGCTGGGGCACTGGCGGGCAATCCGGGCAGCGCGCGCCGAAATCCTGCGCGACTGGAGGCACTATCTGGTGCTCGGCGCGCTGGGCATGTGAATTTGCGGCGCCTGGGTTTACATCGGCGGGCGCACGACGACGGCGACCAACATCGCGCTGATTTACGGCATGGCGCCGGTGCTGATATTTGTGGCGTCAGCATTGTGGCTGAAGGAGCGCGTGACCTGGCTGCAGGCGGTCGGCGTGCTGCTCGCGTTCGCCGGTGTGTTGCACGTAGTGCTCAAGGGGCAGTGGATGCACCTTGCGGACGTCCAGTTCGTGGTGGGCGACCTCTGGATCGTCGGCGCTTCACTGGCGTGGACAGCCTATTCGTTATTGCTGAAGCGCTGGCAGAGCCCGCTGGCGGTGAGCCCGCGACTCGCGGTGATTGCGCTGGCTGGCTGCGTGGTGCTGCTGCCGTTTGCACTGTTTGAGGCGTTGACCGGCGCGCAGGCGATGCCCACCTTGACCGGCTTTGGGCTGAGCGTCGCGGCGGCGCTATTTCCGGGCTACGGCGCCTACCTGGCCTTTTCGGTCATGCAGCGCGAGCTCGGCGCCGCGAAAGTGAGCGTGGTGCAGTACCTGGGGCCGATTTATGCCGCCGTGATTGCCTGGCTGGTGCTTGGCGAGGCCATTGCAATGCACCATGTCGTGGGGCTTGGTCTCATTCTCCCCGGCATTTATCTGGTCAGTCGGCGTTCGCCAGCAAGCGGTCAGCAGGCTGCTTGAGGCCTGGAACGCAGCGGTTTA
>Ga0116181_1001462_pt1 | contig 20322 bp, 8 predicted proteins | sample AD_UKC075_MetaG_FD_89752 | JGI IMG/M metagenome (GOLD analysis project Ga0116181, IMG submission 89752) | Active sludge microbial communities of municipal wastewater-treating anaerobic digesters from USA - AD_UKC075_MetaG | ecosystem: Engineered > Bioreactor > Anaerobic > Digestate | place: USA...
GTAACAAGCCACTCGATGCAATGCAGGAAGAGGCCGTTGCCGCCATTCTTAAACACGGCGTTGTCGCGGTCATCGGCGCGGCGGGCACGGGAAAGACCAGTGTGCTTTATGCGGCCAATGACCTTCTCTACCGCACCGGCCGACAGGTGCTTCAGGTAGCGCTAAGCGGCAAGGCGTCTCAACGGCTGGTTCAGCAGACCGGGCAGGACGCCTATACGATTGAATCCTTGCTGGCGAAGGTGGCGGCATCGCCTCGGATGCTTAATCTTTACGATCTGCCTGTCCTCTTCATTGACGAGGCATCGATGGTCGATCTGTCTCTGATGTACCGCATCCTCAAGGTCTTTGAGGGTAGCCCCTTGAAAATTGTAGCTATCGGCGATCGAGGCCAACTCCCGCCTATCGGTCCTGGCCTGGTGTTTCACAAAATGATCGAAAGCTCGGCGTTCACCGTCGTTGAGCTCCAGACTAACTACCGTACCCTTTCCGGCTCAACGATTCCCGAGATTGCCGAGATCATCCGTAAGGGCGAGACTTTCCGACCCAGCAAGGATGTCATTCTTGTTGAGCTTGGAAAGGGAAAGGACGTCGCCAAAGAAGCCATTGAGCAATACCTACTGCACAATCAGGGCGGGGGGACGGTGCAGATCATTTCCGCCACGAAGCGTGTCATGGCACAGGCTAACCGCCGATTGCAGGGGAAGCTACTTGGAGAAGCGCCAATCGTCCCCAGAGCACCCGAATTCCGGATTGGCGACAGAGTCATCTATAGGCGCAATGATCGGCTTGTAGGGCTTGTAAACGGCTCCATGGGGATCGTTGTCCCTTCGGACGGTGATCAGGTCGTCGTTGATTTGAAGACCAATGAAATGGCTTCCGCCGACATCGTGATTGAGTTTGAGAACGAAGGACGTACGCCGCTCCTTCTCTCGCAGGTCAGGAGTAGCCGTGAGGGCGAATGGTATCTGCAACACGCCTATGCAATCACTTGCCATCAGGCGCAAGGCAGCGAGTTTGATGTCGTGATCATTGCACTGGAGCAATCGCAAGTCCTCGACCGTAGTTGGCTCTATACGGCGACCACGCGAGCCATGAGGAAGGTCATCTTTGTGGGCGATCCGGCCTTGATCCAGAGAGGCATCAACTCGGGGAACAGCGCAGACCGACGATGGGTAGGCATCCGCTTTGATGGGGACGACAATGCAGCTTGAGTTGGTGTGGCCCGAAGGCCGTGTGGTGCCTGTCCCGCTCAAGGAGGACTATCACCTACATACCCATCTGTTCGGGTTTCTGGTGATGCGTTACTACTATCCGCGCGACATCCGGCCGAACATGACTCCGGTCACAGGTGGGTCGTTGCGGCAGATCGCCTACGACCTTAAGGCGTTCCTTGAAGCGCTGGCACACAACGGGGTCGAATATACGGAAGCGGACTTCTCTGACCATATCGAGAAGATTGTCGAAGCGCAACTCGGGACGGCGAACCCTACGACCTACAACGCCAGGGTTACGCGCATTCGTGATTTCTACGACTACCTTCAGAAGCAAGGCGTTCGAGTGAAGGCCAGATTTCCGGCTCGAACCGTCCAGCGTCGTTCCCGGAACGAGGACGACAACTTTCTAAGTCATACGGTGCACGGTCATAGCACTACCTACGAAAAGGATGACAGCCACAAACGGACGACAGAGAAGGTCGACTACAAAGACCAAGTGATCAGCATCAATCACTACGGCGAGCTGTATCGCGCTCTCAAGAAGATTGATCCCGTGTATGCCGTTATTGCACAGGTGATGATGCAGACCTTTTTGCGTGTGGCCGATGTTTGCGAGATGCCATTGCACAGCAATCGCTACAACCGTTACTTGCCCCTCTGGCCCGAGTTTGAGCGTCAAAGTAGAGATTCACTGCGCTACAAACTCCTGACCAAACGAAGCAAGATGATAGAGATCGACATTTACGGCGAGACGTTGCAGGCTATCTACGAGGATTACATTGAGCCGTATTACCAGGATCGGAGGGAATTATTTAATTCTAGATATATGAAGAGAGCTAACGCAACGATTGAGTTCGGTAACATACGCAACAAGTCGAGGCGAACCTGCCCTGAAGATATCCTTTGGTTGACGCAGACCGGAGCACCCGTTAAGCCTTACATGATTGAGGGAGCATTTAGGGAAAGCGGTTTGAACATTCACCCCCACATGCTGCGTCATTCGGGGGCAACTCATATGCTATGGAACTACTGTCAGATACACAAAATAGAGCCAGATGTCCGGCTCGCAACGATGTTTCAAGAAATTCTTAAAGATCAACTCGGCCATGCGGATCTTGAGACGACCCGTATATATATCCGAACGATCATGAAACTCAAGGGCCGTAAGACGATGCCCTTCATCATTCCCGGCAACAAGAAAGACATTGATGATCGTCTAGCAGAGACAATCAGGACGGACATCAAGGAAAAGATGGCTCGGTTCTTCGAGTACCGTGCTGAGTGTTGACGGCAGCCTAAAACTGAGCCTGCTCAAAATTCAACCGGCGCCGAGAGAGTCAAGCCTCAAACGGGGATGCGGACGAAAACTTGGACTACTTGGAGGTGGTTCATGTATTCGTCCGCATCCCCCCACGGTGGTGGTGGCCGTGCAGCGCGGAACCCAGGTCGAATTTGACCAGGTGCTTCCCCGTGGCACCGCGCTCGCGCTGACCGAAGCGTTGCGGCCGGTGCTGGGCGTCGGCGCGGTGCTCAGCACCGATGGCAACGCGGCCTACTGGACCGTTGCCAAGGAACTGAACGTGGAATCCGGTGCCTTCGTCTCGGCCTACCATGGCAAAGGGGGCAATGGCATCTGGCACGTGCAGAGTGTCAACCGCTACGACGCCAGTCTGAAGACCTGGATGGCACGCTTTCACGGCGTCGCCACCAAGTACCTGCCGAATTATCTGGGCTGGCGCCGTCTGCTTGACCGCTTCAAGGAACACCTCACGCCCCAGCAATTTCTGTTTCATGCGCTGCGGACCGCCTACGTTTGAGGCTGGACACGGTTTAAGCTAATACAGCCCAAAACGCCCGATGCGATTTACTTCGCCGGCCTGCCGAAGATAAAACTCGCGGCATGAACACCGCGTTACCCACCGCGTCGTCAGCCTACGGTCCAGACCGACCTGCGGCCGCCGCCACCGTGGATAACGCTACCCCGCAGGGCTCCACTTATCGCCGTGGAAATTCTGTCCAAACAAACGGGGCCACCTCTCTCGACAATCTGCTCCCCCTGCGTTTCTTATTTGAGGCCGAGAGCTTTATAATGCCCTCATCTACGATATCTGGTAGCGGCGTGCCCAAGTGGGCTTGCATTTCATCACTAACTGCGGCTAGCCGCGCAACATCCAAGCCAAGAAAGGTTTGTTCATGTTTGATGCTGAACTGGAGAAGTTTCGATCTGCCCTGTCAGGCATTTGCGACTTGAAAGAACTTGAGGATATCAAGAGGGCCTACCTTGGCCGCACTGGTATGCTCAACGAGATTCGAAAAAATACGGATATGAGGGGCCTCGATGATGCGGGTCGACGCCAATTCGGAGAGAGCTTTAACTCGTTTAAGAGAGCCGTCGAGTCGGGTATCGAGGCAGCGCGGGTAGAGTTCTCGGTTTCTCTTACTGGTGAAGCTCCGTTGGGGTTTGACCCCACCCTGCCGAGCCGGGAGTTCGGCTTGGGGGCTATCCACCCGATCAGCCTAACGCAACTTGAAGTGGAAGATATTTTTCGCGGCATGGGCTTTCAGGTAGTTACCGGCGACGAGGCCGTAACAGAATACGAGAACTTTGATGCTGTGAATGTGCAGGGGGATCATCCCGCGCGCGATATGCAGGACACCTTCTGGCTTGAGAACGGCATGGTGTTGCGCACCCACACCTCAGCTATGCAGAACCGCGCTATGAAAACCCTTGGAGTGCCACTACGTGCGATCTTTCCAGGACGCTGTTTTCGCAACGAGGCTACCGACCAGACCCACGAAAATACTTTCTATCAGCTAGAGGGCATGATGATTGACGAGAAGATTAACGTGGCTCATCTTATCGGCGTCATGAAGGAACTTCTCGACAAAGTGTTTCAGCGTGACATCAAGGTTCGCCTGCGTCCTGGCTTCTTTCCTTTTGTGGAGCCAGGGTTTGAGTTGGACTTTAAGACGCGTATTGGCAACAGCGAGCGATGGATGGAACTCATGCCCTGTGGGATGATGCATCCAGAGGTGCTTCGCGAGGGAGGGGTGGATCCCCAAAAATACAGCGGCTTTGCTTTTGGTCTTGGCCTGACTCGTTTGGCAATGCTCAAGTATGGCATTCCTGACGTTCGCCTATTCAATAAGTGCGATCTTCGCGTGAACGCTCAGTTCACTGCCTCCGTTTAAGAAACTTTTATGCCCCAGTCGGGTACGCTGAAGCATTATGAAAATTTCCCTAGAATGGTTGTCAGAATTTGTTGATCTCTCTGGGCTAGACCCGGAGTTCGTTGCTGAAAAGATAACGGTCCACACCGCCGAGGTTGAGGAGGTTGAGCTTCGCAATTATTGCACCCAAGGCGTGATGGTCGGCTTAGTGACGGCATGCCGTGCGCTGCACGATGACGAGCGCGTCATGTCATTGGTCACGGTCAATATCGGTGACCGCATGGTTCAGACCGTTTGCGCTGCCCCCAACGTCCGAGAGGGGCTGATAGGCCTATTTGCACTGCCTGGCGCCCTGCTGTCCAACGGAAAGCGTGTTGATGCTTGCGAGTTGCATGGTCACAGCAGCGAGGGCGTGCTGTGCTCTGCCGCGGAGCTTGGGTTAAGCGACAGCCACGATGGCCTCGTCGAGCTTCCGGCCGACCATTGTCCCGGCACTCCGTTGTCGCAGCTCATACCCGAGCGCGATGTCATCATCGAGATTGACAACACAAGCCTGACCCATCGGCCCGACCTATGGGGGCAGTACGGCTTTGCTCGTGAGCTGGCGGCGGTGTTTTCGCGCGAACTGCGGCCGTTGGCTCAGGTGGAGCTGGATGCGTTCGACCATTTACCTTCGGTCGAAGTGGAGGTCGAGGCGCCGGTCGACTGCTCGTACTATGGCGCCATGCTCATCGATGTCGAGGCGGCGCGCCCTTCGCCAATGTGGCTACAGCGCCGCCTGTATGCGGTGGACCTGCGGCCGGCCAACGTTGTGGTCGACAGCACCAACTACGTGCAGTTCGAACTCGGGCAGCCGACTCATGCGTTCGACGCAGACCGCATCGCTAGTGTGCGTGTGGCTGCCGCCCCTGAGCGCCTATCTTTTTCGACGCTGGATGGGATGCAGCGGTTGATCGAGAAAGGTGATCTGCTGATCTACAATGGCCGCCAACCGGTGGCAATCGCTGGCATTATGGGTGGCATTGACAGCGCCATCGGCCTTGATACGACCCGGCTGCTGCTGGAGAGCGCCAATTTTCGTGCTTCCCGTATCAGACAAACCTCCGTGCGGCTGGGGTTGCGCACTGACGCTAGCCTGCGGTACGAGAAGAAGCTGCCCCAGGTTATGGCACGCATTGCGCCCGCACGTATCCTGGAGGTTCTGCGCCGTAGCGGCGTGGCCGCTCGGCCGCGCTCGCGCTTTACCAGCGTCGGCGATGACCAAGACCGCCCGCGCTCGCTCACCCTGACTCCCGGCTACCTATCCGAGCGGGCAGGTGTGGCTATCCCCGACCAAGAGGCCTGCCGCATCCTGCGTAGTCTCGGCTTTGGTGCCGAAGCTGATACCGAAGGGCGCATCAATGTCCAAATACCGTCGTTCCGCGGGGCGTTCGACATAGCTATTCCCGAGGATATCTCGGAGGAGGTGATGCGCGTCTACGGTTATGACCAGATCACACCGCAACTGCCGGCTGCTCCAATCGAGTCGCCGCCCGTGCACGAACGCACGCGTTCCCACCATAGGGCGCGCCGACTTCTGTCGCAGCGCTATGGGTTCGTCGAGTTGCAGAGCTATGGCTGGTATGTCGAGAGTTGGCTGGAGACGCTGGGCTACGTGCCGCAGCTTACGCTTGACCTACGCAACCCCGTGTCAGCTGATCGGCGGCGTATGCGCGATTCGCTGCTGCCGAATTTGCTACAAACGGTTGAGCAGAACCGCAAGCAGTTCGACCGCATCCAGGCCTACGAACTTGGCCGGGTGTTCTGGCTTGATGCAGATGGTGTGAAGCAGGAGCGCGACGCGCTCGCGGGCATACTAGTGTTGCCTGCCGGCGAGAAGAACGCCCCTGCAACGGCTTTCGCTGATTTGCGCGCCGTCGTTGATGGACTGACTGTGGGAAGCGGTATGCTGCCGGTGTCCGCTCGACGCTCCTCCGTCACAATCGCGCCGTGGCAGATGCATGGTTCCCACGTCGAGTTCATTGAGGCGTCACGTGGCTGCGTGGGCGAGATGGGGCTGCTGCCTGAGGCCCTGGCCCGCAAAGTGGCTGATGGTCGCACGGTCGCCTGGTTCTCTCTGGACTGGGAGGCTTGCATTGCGCCCGCGTATCCGACACGCGACTTCGTGTCCCCGCCCACTTTCCCTGGTTCGATGCAAGACTTCACTCTGCTGTGGCCAGTTGCCCGAGGTTACGAGCCTTTGCGCCGTTATCTGGATACGCTGAACCACCCACTGCTTCAGCAGATATCTTTCGTTGGGCTTTATCAGTCGCCCGCCGACCCCCAGGGGCGCTACACCTTTCGTTTTGAGATTCGCGCGAAGGACCGTACCGTTACCGGGGCTGAAATTCAGAGCTTTCGCGAGAGCCTGCTCATGCACTTAGCTGAGCGGGGAATACAACTGCTCACATGATGTGATGGGCGCACCGCAGGTCGTGCAGTCTGTGGCTCGCCACGTTCCGGGCCGCGGCGGGCCAGGTTTTGTCGATCTACAGGTCAATGGTGCCGTCGGCATCGATTTCGCTGCGCCGGGACTGAGTGCGACGGCGGCCCGTACCGCGGCGCATCATGTGCTGGCAAGTGGCACCGCGGCCTTCCTACCGACACTTGTTAGCTGCTCGGATGCGACCTACCGAGAAAACCTGCCAGTTCTAGCCAATTTGGTGAAGGATTCGGCTTGGCAGGGGCGGGTGATAGGGTTACACCTCGAAGGCCCATTCCTCGCCCCGGACCCACGGGTGCTTGGAGCCCATCGCCGGCAGCATCTACGCCTGGCTAGCCCGGCATACCTGGAGTCCTTGCAGCGGCTGGCCGACGGAACGATCCGGCTACTGACACTGTCGGCCGAAATCGACGGTGCTTTCGATCTGATCCGGGCGGCGCGGTCGCTGGGTATTGCTGTGTCGATTGGACATTCTTGGGCCACAGCCGAGCAACTTGCTTCCGCGCGTGATGCAGGTGCCTGTGCCTTGACCCATTTTGGCAATGCGATACCGCAGACACTGCCGCGCCATGACAACCCACTTTGGGCGAGCCTTGCCACCGCTGGGCTTACAGCTCTACTCGTCGTTGATGGATTGCATGTTCCGCGCAGTTTCGTGCAGGCTGTAGTCCGAACGATGGGTCTCGCATCGGTCGCATTGGTGAGCGACAGTGCTCCGCTGACGGGGCTGCCGCCGGGCGACTACCAAGTCTTCGAGCAGTCGGTGCAGCTTCGTGCAGATGGTGCCATCTGGAATTCCGAGGAGCAGCACTTCTGCGGTTCTTCAAGTTCGTTGCTCGAAGTTGTGAACCGTGCTCTCGAATGGGGGATCGTGGATGTTCAAGGTGCTTGGGAACTCGCTTATCATAACCCTTTGGCTTTGATCGGCCTTTCGCATTGTCTGTGGCATAGCGACGAGCGTGTCATTCTGGCGGAAGGCCAGAATAGATTTGATGTTGTCTCAACTAAGTTGACTCGATGAATATGCGTAGAGTTGGCTTGTGCGGTGGCTGGCTGTCCGTGCGCGGCGGCGGTGCGACTTCGTCTGCGTTGCAGCAGGCCGATGTATGGAGATTGCTTGGTTACGAAGTCATCTTGTTCGGCGTGGACGATCATCTCCATGCTGCGCCGCGTCTGCCTACGGGCCAATGCCTTAGCATCGTATTGTGTCCCGGCGTAGGCGGTGACGCTATGTTGCAGTCGAGTGGGTTGCTGCGGCGCTTCCATGAGGTGCTGCCATCACTGGACTTGGTCCACCTAAACGGGCCGTGGCGTGGTCTTAACAGGAAGTTAGCGCAAGCGTGCCGCATGCGGGGTGTTCCTGTGGTGCTTTCGCCCCGCGGTTGTTGCGATCCCAGCGCCCGTGTGTTTTCTGAGGCTGTTTCGGCCAAGCGAGCGAGAGTATGTGACCATGCCTTATTGTCTGACGTCGATATTGTTCATGTCACAAGTCACCGCGAACGAATTCAGTCGATCTGGAGCAAGGAACCGAAGTGTTTCGTCAATATCCCGAATCCGGTGAATCTGAACAGCTTTGCTCCGCCTTCGCCCAGTGAGCGACTGGCTGCACGCTGTTCCCTTGGGTTGGCGCCCGGACAGCGGGTGCTGTTGCACCTAGGGCGGGTGGTTCCTGAGAAGAATCCCGAGTTTCTACTGGATTTAGTGCGCTGCCTCGGCGACCCCGCCACGGTATTGGTGATGGCAGGGTCAGTGACGGCCGCAATGCACTCCACCCTAACCGAGTATGCCGCTGCCGCCGGGGTACTTAGTCAAGTATGCTTGGTCGGACCGGTCCAAGATGACTTACGGCGGGCTTGGGCTGTAGCGGCCGACGTCCACCTGGTGCCCTCGCATGGCGAGAACTTCTGCTTATCGTTGGTGGAGGCGGTGTCGCTTGGCACGCCTGTGGTCTGTAGCCCGAACGTAGGCGCGCTGGAGTTCCTGCGCTCTAGCGCCGTAAACGTGGTGCCGCTGGACATCCCCGCGTGGTGTGACGCGGTGCGTGCGGCTTTGTGCGAGGAACCCTTAAAGGATGCACTCCAGCGTCACATCGAGATTCGGCGCCAGTTCTCACCCCAGCGGATCGCCGCGCTTTGGGAGACCTCCCTGCGCCAACTGGGCATCGTTGATATCGGCCATGTGCGCGACTGAAGCCGATCAGGCTCGGGCATGGGCTGCACGCCACCTGCACGGACTGGTGCCCATCGAGGATGCCAGTCCGCTCGCTGCCGACGCTTCCACACGCAGCTTTTGGCGTGTGCGTGGCGTGGCAGGTCGCAGCGTAGTGGTTGTCTTCGGCACAGGCTGGGAAACCGACTACCTCTCGCAACCTGATAACACTTGGATGGAATTGCCATTCGTGGTCCTCGGCAGGATGCTGCAAAGCATCGGTGTGCCCGTGTCGGCGATCATCTGCCACGATGCGGAGAACGATGTCGTAGCAGTGGAAGATTTAGGCGACACTACCATGGCGGGCGCGTTGGCCGCAGCCGGGGCCGCTCAACGCGAGGTGCTATTTGACAGGGCTCTAGCGATTATCGCCCGCATGCAGGTGATGACGGCAGAAGCTCGCGACTGGGCACCGCCGCTTGCTGGCCGCTGTCTTGACCGCGCCACGCTCGTATGGGAGTTTGACCACTATCTCGAATGGGGTCTATGCGGGGTTCCATGGAGCGATGGGGAACTGGCTACAGTGCACGCCGCGTTTGGCAGCATCTGCGATGAGCTTGCCGCTCTAGACCTCGTACTGACGCACCGGGACTTTCATGTTCACAACCTCATGTGCACGGTTACCGGCGACCTGGCCGTTATCGATTTCCAGGATATGCTGTTGGCCAACCCGCTCTACGATCTCGCCAGCCTACTGTACGATAGCTACGCGGCCGATTGGATCGACGATCACATGCGCCAACGCCTGTTGCGCCGCTGGCAACCCCGGCTGCCGGCAGTGTCGTCGCTGAAGTTTCCAGAATTCGAGCGGCTGGCGATGTTACAGGCCGTCCAGCGTTGCCTGAAGGCGGCAGGGCGCTTCGGCTGGCTGGCTTGCCACCGTGGGCGACCGCTCTTTCTCGAGAGGCAGCGGCCTGCGCTCGAGGTAGCCGTCAAGCTGATGGCGCAACTGCCCGATCTCGCACAACTGGCGCAACACCTAGCGGCTCATGTGCCGGCGTTTAGCGCAGCGCTGATACGTCCATGATGATGCCCATGCCTTGGTCACCAAACCTGCCTTCGGTTGCTGCCGGGCCATTTTCGCGTGGACTGGTCCGCTTTGCCAAGGCATTGCTCTTTCCATTGCCTTTCTGCCGGGGACAGGATGCGCACCGGTAAACTGTCCCGACTGGGCGGGGGCACCGGTTCGCTGCGCGTCGGGCGAGATTCCCTTGGCGTGCCGGTTATTTTGGCCGACAATGCCGAAGATGCTTGGTACGCCTGGGGTTGGGTCCATGCGCGCGACCGCTGGTTCCAAATGGATATCGCCCGCCGTGCCGCTGCAGGGCGACTAGCGGAGTGGTTCGGGGCTACAGCGCTGAGCCACGACCGAATGTTGCGTAGCTTCGACTTGACCGCGACGGCTGCTGCGGTGATTGAGCGCTGCGCCGATGACGAACGTCGTCTGCTGCAAGCATATTCAGATGGCGTTAACGCAGCACGGGTCGGTTTGCGGCGGCGGTCCCTAACCCACCGGCTTACTGGTACCCACCCGGCACCGTGGACGGCTGCGGACTGCGCGCTGGTGCTGCTACAGCTATACATCAGTATGGCTTTCGACCTCGACGGGCGACGCACAGAACTCGTGTTGCACCACTGTCTCGATGCTGAACTGGCTGACTTCCTCATGCCGCAGGTCGATGCCTATCTTTCGCCGCAGGCGCTACCGAAGCTTCCTTCCATAGCGATTGCCCGACAGTTCGCAGCGAATGCCGGCTTGCCGCACGCATCAGCCGTGCTGGCTACCACTGCCGGAATCCCAGGTTCGAACTGCTGGACGATAGCCGGCCAGCAAGTCGCTGGCGGGCGTGCTCTTCTAGCCTGCGATACCCACCTGCCGCCCGTGGTCCCCAACACCTGGCACAGAGTGCAGATGGAGATTGGCCGCCAGCGCATCTGCGGCGCAGCCGCAGCAGGGCTGCCTATCGTCGTGATGGGCAGCAACGGTGTGTTGTCGTGGGGGGTGACTAACCTGCCAGGTGACACGCTGGATCTGATCCCTGCGGAGCGTATTGGCGGAACGCGTACCTGGCGAGACGAGATCATCACTGTGCGCGGTGAGCCCGACCAGCTTTACCGGGTCGAGGTAACGCTGGAGGGCCCTGTGCTGCCGATTAAGGTGTTGCGCGCTAAGGTCGTAGCGCGATGGTCGGGGGCGTGGCCGGCATCGAGTGACTTCGGCTTCGGCCGTATTGCCTTGTGCCATAGCCTCAACGACGCGATCGACGCCGCGCGGCGCGCGGGTGGGCCGCCAATGAACGTCCACCTCGCACATGCCATGGATGGCACCGCCCGAACGTTATCCGGACGCATTCCTCTACGTGTGGACGGTGTGTTAGCCAGGGACCGCTATCGTTGCCCCGCAGATGTGCCGGTGCTGCGCGAGGTGGATGGTCTGCTCGTGACGGCCAACGGTACGTCCCAGCAAGCAGGGGATCCTTCTGCCCTTGGCTGGAACCACCCTTCGGGCTACCGCACGTACCGCATCCGCGAGTTGTTACAGCAGCACCGGCACTGGACGGAGCGTGAAGTGGCGGCACTACAGCATGACGTCCGCGCGGGCTTCCTCGACCCTTATCGTGACTTACTATTGGCGACACTGCCTACCGATGCGTCGCCGCTGGACGAACGCATGCGCCTTGCGGCTTATGCCTTGGACGGACATTGCAGCGCGCAAGCCTTGGGAGCTGCGCTGCTGGTGTCCTTTCGCGACCATCTAGTCTCTGCGCTGCTGACCCCGTTGCTGGCCGGCTGTGCCGAGCATGACCCGGGCTTCCGGTATGCTTGGCGTAACCCCGAGGCTATGATACGGGCTTGGCTGTCCGCGCGAGGACCGCTGCCCGCAGGGCAACTGTGTGCTGAAGGCTGGCAGGGTTTCGTGCACGGGCAGGCGAGCGCCGCTGCGCAGCACCTGGAGCGCTTGTTCGGTTGCCCGGTCGACGCGTTGCGCTGGGAGCGCTTCGTATATCGCGACACCCGGCACTTCCTGTCGGGCACGCCGCTGGCGTGCATGTTCGCTCTACCCCGGTTGCCCGCAAACGGTACCGATGAGTGCGTAAGCGTGCTCAGCGTAGGTGCCGTCCCGGCGCAGCGCCTTGTGGTGATCCCGGGCCGCGAAGCGGAGGCACTGTTTGCCATGCCGGGCGGCCAGTCGGAAAACCCTTTCTCGAAACACTACCGCGATCATCACCGCCTATGGTGCCGCGACCGGTATGTGGGCCTAGTTGCACATCCGCGGGGCATGACCGTGCTTCGCCGCCACCACCAATCACCATCATGAGCGTTCCCTCAATCGAGTACGTCGGCAGTCTCGTCGAACTGTTGGAGGCCCGGGCTGCGGCCCGTCCAGACCATATGGCGCTGGCCCAATTGGACAACCGCACTGCCGTTGCTGCCAGTCGAAGCTTCAATGCGCTTCATTGCCGAGCGCGCGCGCTCGGCGCGCACTTCGAGGGCAAGGCGCCGAAGGGTAGCCGCGTGCTACTAGTGGTTTCCTCGCCAGTGGCCTTTGCGGAGTGCTTCTTTGGCTTGTTATATGCGGGCTATGTCCCGGTGCCGGCCGCGTCACCGCTGCAAGGCCCCGGACGTGAGCGGTTGCTCGGTCAAGCGCGGGACTGTGAGGCATCCGCGGTTATCCTTGCAGCAGCCGAGGTCGCCGCCATGGGGGCCTTGACCGCCGATGCACCGTCGCTACAGTGGTGGCCCCGCGAGTCGCTGCCCCTCGATACCGATGCACCAGGATTCAAGCCCCGTATGCCGAGCCCGGACGACGTGGCGTTCCTACAGTACACCTCCGGATCGCTTTCGCAGCCCAAGGGAGTGATGGTCACCCACCGCGCGGTCCTGGCCAACGAGCGGATGATTCGGACCGCGTTCGGCCACGACGAGTCCACCGTGTTTTGCAGCTGGCTGCCGCTCTTTCATGACATGGGCTTGGTGGGCGGACTGCTTCAGCCACTGTATCTAGGTATCTCGTGCTACGTTATGACTCCGTTGCAGTTCCTGGCGCGACCCCAGCGTTGGCTACAGGCCATCTCCCGCTACCGTGCCACCACGAGCGGCGCGCCCAACTTTGCCTACGACTATTGTGTGGACCGGATTACTCCGGAGCAGCGCGAAGGTCTTAACCTTCGTAGTTGGCGAGTTGCATTCAACGGTGCTGAGCCTGTGAGCGCGCGCACGCTGCGGCGATTCGCCCAAGTCTTCGCGCCGCACGGCTTCGACGAGCGGGCCTTCTACCCATGTTACGGTCTAGCCGAAGCTACACTGCTAGTAGCAGGCTCAGTGTCCGGGCGCGGGCCATTGCGGCTGATTGACGGCGTTCCAGAGCGCCTATTCGGCAGCGAGTCAAATCCAGCACAAGGCGATACGGAGCTAATAGGCAGCGGCCGGTGTGCTGCCGGGCTCGACATAGCGATGGTTAGCCCCGACACCGGGCAGCCAGTCGCTATGGGAGAAGAAGGCGAGATATGGGTCGCTGGTGAGAGCGTAGCGAGCCACTACTGGTCCGTAGCGCAAGAGTCGGTTTCTCACCTGCAACCGCTGGACGGTCGTCCCGGACGTTACCTGCGTACCGGCGATCTCGGCCGCATCGTAGACGGCGAGCTTTTCGTGACTGGACGCCTGAAGGACGTGTTGATCGTTCAGGGCCGCAATGTCCACGCGATCGACATCGAGCAAGCGGCGGCGACCGTAGGCATCCAGCCATCGCGCTGGGCCTGCGCAGCCTTCGCCTCGGACGACGAGCCCTCGGGCGCCACACTTGTGGTCGAGTCGGAGGCACGGCCTGCGGAGCAACTGGCGCAGGATGCCGGGCGCCTGCGGGACGCCATCGTGCGGCACTGCGGGATATTCGTGGGGCGCATCGTGTTCTTGATCGGGCAGCGTTTGCCCACGACTACCAGCGGCAAGCTACAGCGCGCGCTCTGCCGCGACTGGCTAGCTACAGGTCGCTTCGCTAGGATGGTGGTTGATCAGCGCCAACCGGGGGACGAAGACAGCGATGGCCTGCTGACCCCGTTAGCTACGGTGGCTGACGCAGAGGCTATGGTGCTGCGACTGTGCGAGCAGCGGCTCGGCAGGGTTCTGGATCCCGATGCGTTGGAGCGTTCGCCGTTGGAACTGGGGTTTGATTCGATGGATGCGACGCTGCTAGCCGCCCGATTGCGGCGGTTCGGAGCGCGGGTGACGACCGTAGATATACTGTCCGATACGTCGCTACAGGCGCTGGCTGCCGCACTGGTGGGCCAGGAACCGGCATCTGGCGACGAAACCAGTACTGGGGGGAACCTGTCCGCCACTGCGCAAGCCATAGCCCTGCTGGCCGAACTTTCGCCGACGCGTACCGCAGAAAACGTTTGCGCAGCCTTTGAACTACCTGTCGGCACGGCCGAGGCCGATGTGCTGAGGGGTTTCGACCGAATGGTTTGCTGCGCGCCTGTGCTGTGCTGCCCGGTAGTCCGTGACGAGGATGGTTTCCATCTTGGCGAACCGTTGCCGGCGCCGCGGATGGCGGTAGCCGATGTCGACGACGAAGGGCAGCGCCGCAGAGCCATTGAGGCCGAAGCTCTCCGGCCTTTTGCACTTGCCAGCCAGCCGCTGGTGCGGGGCAACCTTTTCCGACTACCGGATGGACGGCTGTCGGTACAACTGGTGTTTCACCACGTGGCAGTAGACCTCAACTCGATGGCAGGTCTGATTGAGACCTTCGTTGCTACCCTAGTGTCCGGTGGCGAGGAGGCGCTACCCACGCATGCGTTGCCGTGCTACCTCGACAGCCACGTCGGGGATGCGGCAGGCCACGCCACTTGGTGGCAGGCTCGGCTGCCCGGCGTTGTAGGTTGTGCGCGGATACTGGGGCAAGGGGCTGTAGCGGACGGACCAGCCGGACGCTGTATTCCCTTTAATCTGTCGGCTTCGGCTTGGGAGGGTGTGCAAGACATCGCGAAGACGCTGGACGTCACGTCGGTAGCCGTGCTTCTTGCAGCCTTCCAAGTGACGCTGGCGACCTTCATCGGCGAGTCGCGCGTCGTGGTGCAGGTGCCTTTCCTGTGCCGCCCGGCCACACAGTTACGCACTGTCGGTTGTTTCATCAATCCGTTGCCGGTAGTTACGCACATACGGCCTAGCGATGCTTTTGCCGATGTAGCCCGTCGGATTGCCGTCGAGTTACGCGAGTTGATGCAGCGCCAAACCTACCCAGTTTCTTTGGCTGGGATCAAGGTCCTGCGCGAGGGGGGGCGTTCGCCGCTGTCACAGTACGGCTTCACCTACCACCGTGGCACGAGAGGACGGTCCTGCTCGGAGCGTTTGGCGCTTCGCGGCCATGACGCACTGGTAAGGGTCGGGCCCATCGATGTCGTGCCGCTGCTTCCAGACATTTTCGACCCTGCGGCTGACGCTCTGCTGATGCTCGTGGCCGACGATAACTCGCTGGCCGGCACGCTGGAATACGACCTGCGAATGCTTGGGACGCCCACTGCGAGGGCGATTCTCCGGCACTGGCAGGGCCTGATCGAAGGCTTGGCGACGCATCGTGAGGCGCTGCGCGAGCCCGCACGCTTGCTGGACCCAGCCGGTGCGACAGAGGCGTCTTGGGTGCTCCGAGGAGAGGTGACGGCTATACCGGCCGGCTCCGTCTTCGAGTGCATCGCCGACCAAGCTGTTGCTTGGCCGGAACACATCGCGTTGCGGGCCGGCGCCAGCGATTGGACCTACGCCGAGTTGCTGCTGCGGTCGCGGCGCGTGGCTGCATACCTGTCGCGTCGGCACGGCATAGGTGCTGGGGCAAAAGTGGCTTTACTGGCGCTGGCGGGTCCGGAACTGGTCGCCTTGATACTTGCGCTCTGGCGCCTGGGTGCGGTCTACTGCCCGGTTGACCCGCAGTATCCAGCCGTACGGCGTGAAGCAATGCTGGCGCAGTTGCATCCAGCCCTGGCCGTCAGCGACGCTATCGCGCTGGTGAAATTGGCGTTGGCTGAGGCCGACGACGCACCGGTCGAGGCTGCACTCCCGCGGCCGGACGATCCCGCCTACACGATATTTACCTCCGGTTCCACCGGCCGTCCCAAAGGCGTTGTCGTGCCGCAGCGAGGGCTGGTGAACGTGATGCGGGCCCAGCATCTGTTGCAGATCGAGCCGGGCAGCCGGGTGTTGCAGGCGGCACCAATCGGCTTTGATGCATCTCTGTTCGAAATTGTACTAGCACTCGGTCACGGGGCTGTCTTGGTCTTCCCGGAGCGTAGCGAGGGCGTGGTGCAGGGCTTGGCTGCCGAGGTGCGCTTCGGACGAGTTGACCATGTCGTTATGCCCCCGTCGCTGTGGATGAGTCTGGAAGTTGCACAGCCGACCATCACCACGCTCGTGGTTGCGGGTGAAGCCTGCCCGCGCGAGCTCGTACGTCAGTGGGCTGGCCGATGCCGCTTGTTCAACGCGTACGGCCCCACCGAAGCCTCGATCTGGACTACGATCCAGCCGCTGGACGATCCGCACGCTGAGCCGCTCATCGGTCGGCCCATTATTAATACAGCGCTGATGGTGGTGGACGATGCTTTGCGTGCCGTGCCGCCGGGGGCACCGGGCGAGCTATTGATCGGTGGGGCGGGAGTGGCTCTGAGCTACCTACATGACGTTGCTACCGATAGGTTCGTCCGTTCGCCCCTTCTTGGAGGACTAGCCTATCGTAGCGGCGACCGTGTTGTGGTGCGGGACGGTGGACGTCTGGCCTACCTAGGTCGCATCGATCGCCAAGTGAAGGTGCATGGAGTGCGGATCGAACTTGGCGAGATCGAGGCTGTGCTTGAAGGAATGGAAGGGATTTCCCGCGCAGCGGTGCTGGCGGTGCAGCTGAGGGATGACACGTCGCCCGTGCTTGTCGCCTTCGCTGTGCCCCAGAGTGGTGTTCCTATGCTGGACGAGGGCCATCTGCGCGAACGCTTGGCTGGCCTGCTGCCGGCTGTTATGGTGCCCGTGCGCATTGGATGCCTTCCTGCCTTTGATGCTGATGCCAACGGCAAGACTGACCTACAGGTTCTGCATGCACGCGCACTTGCGCTGCTGCCGGGGCGCATCCGTCACTTGGCGCTTCCGCTCTCAGAGCGGCAGCGCCAAGTGGCCGAAGTGGTCGCGTCGGTGCTGGGAGTTCAGCCCAACAGCCTGGACCTCGACACAGAGCTATTCTTGCTTGGGATGAACTCGCTCAACACTGTGCGTCTGTGCGCGGCGCTTGGTGCGGCGTTTAACCGCGAGCTATCACTGCCATGGCTCCAGCGGCATAGCACTATTGCCTCACTGGCGATGGCGGTGGACCAAGCACCGCTGCGCCAAGCACTATCGGTACGTGTAGCGCCGCCCTCTCCGCAGCCTTTGACGCCGGCCCAGACCGAATTGTATGTCGAGCAACGGTTGTCGATCCGTTCGGCCTACTCAATCCCGGTGGCGTTTGAACTCAACGGCGAGGTTGATATTGCGGCACTGGAAGCAGTGATACGGGAAATCGTTCGGCGTCATCCGGCTTTGCACACACTTGTCCAGGAGATTGACGGTGTGCCGATGCAGCGCTTTGATCCTGACGTGCCCATGATGCTGGTTCGAGAGGATCTTGCTGGACAGGCCGACCCGATGGCCGTGGCTCGTTGCCGCATTGATACGCTAGCTACCCGGCCGTTCGACTTTGCAACCGAGCCGCCGTTACGCGGCGCGTTATACTGCTTGGCAGCAGGTCGCCATGTGCTCGCGCTGGTTGGGCACCATGCCTTTGTCGATGGCTGGTCCTTCGGGCTGGTTCTCAGACAGTTGGGTGATGCCTATGCCTGCTGTAGGCTGGGTGGCGTCGAAACCCTCAACGATTCCTTCGGAGCTCCTGCGCAGGCCTATTTCAGCCATCTGGAGTGGCAACTTGCCCCGTCGACATTAAATGCGCTTGATGACGAAGCAAAGCTTCTGCGGCGCTCACTACACAACGTGGATTGGGATGTACCTTTCCTTGCGGACACGTTGGAAGGTATAGACGCGCCGAAAGCAGATCTGCCGCCGCACGAGTTGCAAGGCCAACTTGCTCCTGCGGTCGTTGCCCGGTTGCAGGCGCTTGCGCGGGATCGTAGTATTACGGTGTTCAGCATTGTTGCTACAGCTTGGGCGCAAGTGGTTGGGCGCCAAGCCGGGCGTAGCGATGTCGTGGTGTCGGTAGCGTTTGCCAACCGAGATAACCCGGGCCTACAGGACATGGTGGGCAACCTCGTGTCCATCCGGCCGCTGCATCTGGACCTGGAGCCTTCAAGGTCAGCGGCGCATCTTATGCACGATGTCCATGGAGCGATTGCGCAGGGGCGCGAGCGAGCCGGAACGCCGTTGTCGGCCATTACCGCGGGAAGCCCGCGTGCGCACGGGCTACGTTCTCCGTGGCTGGCTACTCTCATCGTACAGGTTGACCGTGAGTTTCACCGCCTTGAGTTGAAGGGGGCGTCTGTTTTTGCGCTGCCTTGGCGCTTCGGTGGCGCCAAGGCGGGGCTACTGCTGGAGGCGACGGTGGAGCCTGATGCGCTGAGGCTGTCGCTGCTAGCCGACAGCGCGCTCTTCAGCGCGGCGCGTGCGCGGCGCATCCTTGCTGCGCTCGTAGCGACGCTTGAGGAACTCGCCGCGCAGCCGGACGTCCCTCTGAAAGGGCTGTGCGGCATGTCCACAGACGAGCGCGCCGAACTGGCGCGCTTCAACGCCACCGCGCAGGAGTTTCCTGGCTCGCGCATCTTGCACCATCTCTGCGAGGCCGTGGCCGATGAGACTCCTGATGCGCCAGCTGTGCGGGGCGCCACCGGCAGCGTATCGTACCGCGAATTCGATATTCTGGCCAACCGACTGGCCAATCGGCTGCTGGCGCTCGGCGTGCGGCCTGGAGAGCCGGTGGCGGTGAGCTGCGAGTCGGGCCTCGGGCTGGTTGTTGCGCTGCATGGGGTTATGAAGTCGGGCGCGGCTTACGTTGCGCTCGATCCGTTGGCACCGACCGCGCGCCGTGAACATGCGATGCGGGACCTGGGGGTGCGGTTCGTTGTCGCTGACCGCAACACACATGAGTGGCCTATGCTGGGGGCGCAGGTCGTGTTTGCGCCATTGCACGACGACGGACTTGCGCAACGTCCTCGCGTAGCGCTCGCGGACGAATCACCAGCTTATATCCTCTATACCTCAGGCTCGAGCGGCTTGCCCAAGGCCGTGGTTAACACCCACGCTGGTATCACCAACCGCATTTGCTGGATGCAGAAAGCGCTACCGCTGGACTCGAGCGATGTGGTGCTACAGAAGACGACCTTCACCTTCGACGTGTCGGTGTGGGAGTTCTTTTGGCCTCTGGCTACAGGCGCGGTGTTGCATACGCTGCGGCCGGGTGAAAACCTCGACTTTGCGGTGCTGCATCAGGTAATGTTGGAGGCTGGCGTCACGACGGTGCACTTCGTGCCGTCGGTGCTGGATATCTTCCTGCAGTCGCGGCCGGTTTTTGACCTGCCACGGCTGCGGCGTGTGATTGTCAGTGGTGAGGTTCTTGCGCCGATGCTACGGGACCGCTTCCATGCCACTCTCAGCGCACAGTTGCACAACCTCTATGGACCTACTGAGGCGGCCATCGATGTTACCCACTGGGAGTGTGTGCGTGGCGAGCGGCACAAGGTAGTGCCCATTGGCCGACCGATCGCAAACATGCGCATCCATGTCCTTGATGAGCAACGTCGGCCGCTGCCCATCGGGGTGCCGGGGGAGTTGTGCATCGCCGGTATCGGTGTGGCGCTGGGCTATTTCGGTCGGTCGGATCTAACCCGCGAGCATTTCCTGTCGGACCCCTTCGACGAAGGCTCGCGCATGTACCTCAGCGGCGACATAGCTCGCTGGACCGACGAAGGTGTGCTTGAGTATCTCGGCCGCCGGGACAACCAGATCAAGCTTCGCGGTGTGCGTATTGAGCCCGGCGAGATTGTCGAGGCGCTGCGTGAGTGTGCCCCCGTGCGTAGCGCGGTGGTCGTCATGTATGGTAGCGGGGCGGCTGCTCAACTGATTGCCTATGTGGTGCCGGATGGCTTACTGCCTACCGTCGAGGCGATAAGGGCTGCGCTGTTGCGCAGATTGCCCATCGTTATGATCCCACAGTCCATCGTCCAGCTTGAGACTATCCCACTGTTGTCCAACGGTAAGCTGGACCGGCATGCGCTCCCCGCGCCGCCA